>ERZ773224.2850-NODE-2850-length-16883-cov-28.795935_pt1 | contig 16883 bp, 15 predicted proteins | sample MGYA00580526_ERZ773224 | MGnify/ENA primary metagenome ERZ773224 (study PRJEB29015, sample SAMEA2737743) | human gut metagenome | biome: human gut; feature: human-associated habitat; material: faeces | place: China | collected 2012 ... | reverse complement strand
AGCCTTCATTTAATCTATTTAAAAACCATTTTGTGTAAAATGCTATTATATCTGTTCTTCCACTTACAAATAAAACCATTATTTTTTACTCATTAGTAAAAGTGGTTTATAACTGGTTCGCTCAAGGCAGATACATAAATGATTTGGATCATCAAATATGGGATCAATATCAGAATTGTGAATATGACCATATAGATTTATTTTACCTTTATCTACATTTATTGGTTCATGGGTTAGAATATAATTATCAAGTAGGCATTTGTTGCGATATACTTCAATAAAGCCTAGTTCAAGGTAGTAATTTCTACCTACTTTTTTATCATGATTACCCATTATTAAAATTTTTGACCATTTAATCTATTAAAAATTTATTTTAACTCTTCTTTAGTTCCAAAGCCAAAGTCTCCGAGATGATAAATAATGTCATCATTTGTTACAGAGTTATTCCAATTACTAATTATTGCCTCATTCATTTCTTCGACATCTTTGAATGGTCTATGGCAATATTTAATTATGTTTTTTTGATTAAAATGTGTGTCTAATGTTACAAATATATTCATATTATCCCTTCTTTAGTTAATAAAATACACACCTGTTATCATTTTGTCAATATGATGTTGTAAATTTCATTAATAAATGGACTACGTTTAGTTATATTTTTATTAACTAAGAGATAGACATTGTTTTTAGTTCTGGTTAGTGCAACATAAAATAAACGACGTTCTTCAGCGAATGCTATTTTTTCTTGATACCATTTATTTTTAAATATTTCTTTTAACCAAAAGTCTCCGTAGTTTGATTTAGGAAAATTATTATCTAGACCAATTATAATTACTTCATCACTAGTTAATCCTTTTGATTTATGAATAGTCATGCCATCAATGTCAATATCGTTGTAACCTGCGAATTTTATTTTTGTTTCAACCTCATCAATGAATGTTTCTTCATCAAATAAAGAATCAATTATTTTGTTGGTTCTACCTAGTATTAAAATGTGACTATTTTTATTACTTTGGTTTATTGCTAATATTAATTCTTTTAATTTTGATACTTCTTCGCCATCATCAAACATTACAAACTTTATTGGGTTGGGATTTTCTTTATCAGATATTAAAATCTTTTTAATTTGTTCATCATTTTTCATAACAAAGTCACTTGAATACTTGATTAATTCTTTACTATTTCGATATGCTTTTCTAATTTTTAAAACTTTGGCAGTTGGGAAATATGATAAAAAGTTATATATGTATTCAATTTTTGAACCCGTGAATGAAAATATTGATTGCCAATCATCACCTACTGCAACTACTTTAGCATGATTTTTATTAGCAACATTTTTTGTTAAGATGTAACGATCTTCAGATATATCTTGATATTCATCAATAATTATATATTTGAAATTTAAATCTGTGTTATTATCAACATTATTTATATACAGGTTAGCATAGTATATCATGTCAGCAAAATCAAATCCATAGTTTTCACTTCCATATAACTCTTTTTGATAATAGATATAAAATTCATTTATATACTTAAATTGTTTTTTGCATATTTCTTTTTCTTCGATTAATGCTGTTTTTTTGATATAGTTATCCACTTCTTCAATATAGTTTTTTCTTTTATTTGATGATTTAATTTGGTCAATAATTGAATATAATAAATCACGATATGGATACATTTGAGATGTTTCGTTATTATCAAGTATTTGGTTGTATATTTCTATATCTGTTTTAGGTTTTAAAGTAAATCCCATTTTTGTTAGTTCACTTGCTAGTGTTTTTTCTAAATCCTCATTTTTTTGATAGTCTATTTTTATGAATTTATTATGATGTTTATAGTGGTATTCTTCTTTTAATTTTTTTATTTTTTCATACCTATTTAGTTCATCACTTTTGTATGTTGATAAGCCAAAGTATTCAATATATACTGGTTCTCCGCCAAGATTAAGGGTAAAATCAGGTTTATAAGTTTTATTATCAGGCATTAATTCCTCATAGACTTTTTCGTATACATAATCAATGTTATTTTTATATAAGAAATTTGCAATTATAGCTTCACCTTTTGATTTAACTAATTCATTGTTAATTGTATATATTACCTCGCTATTTATAGATTTATCTATTCTTTCTTGTAACCATTTTGTTAAATCTGGTATTTCTTTTAATTTATCTTTTTTGTAATTTATGAAGTATTCATCAAATGTGTTATATTTATCATAGTTTTTTTGAAAGTAATCACCGAATAGCCATATTTTTTTAACAGTAGTTGAATTAAATAATGAAAGTAGTTCTTTAACTATTTCTTTATTTGGAAATATTTCTTCTTTAAAGTATTTCAAAAATATGTTGTTGCGGGTGTTTTTGTCAACTGCAAAACATTTGTGATTTTTAAATATTTCTCTGATATACATGAAACCTAGAGAATGAAATGTTGTTACTTTAGCTGGTATGTCAAAATCAATTACTATTCTTTTTTCTAGTTCTTCGGTGGCTTTTTTGGTAAAACTTATAGCTAGTATTTCACTAGGATTTACTTTTTTTATGTCAACAAGATATTTTATTTTTGATGCCATAGTTGTTGTTTTACCTGTTCCTGCTCCGGCGATAATTAGGGAATATTCTTCATCGGTAAGTATTGCTTTTTGTTGATCTATATCAAGTTTTATATTTGAATCAATGTCTTTATACATATTTTCAAAATAATCATGATACTTGATTAAATCATTATTTATTACCTCTTCATTGTATTTATCTATATCAAAATTATATGGTAATATATTAGAATCTTCTCCCTTAGTTTTAAGATATAAATACTTAGAAATATATTCATTATTGTTTAGTTTTTTTATAAATTCTTCTTTCATATTTTACACCTACTTTAGTATATTATAACATAGTGATGTGTTTTTTTGTAGAAAAAAATCTCAGGTGTACTGAGACTTTAATCTAGTTTGTATATCTTTTTAAATTTATTAATTATGCTTTTATTCTTGTTGTTTCCAATATTCATTTGGCGTTAGTCCATTAAGGGCAACGGAAGGCATATCATTCATGGCTGGATCATGTAATTCTAGTACTTCTTTAATCATATCATTCCATTGTTTTTCTATGTCTGTATCATCAAATACATTAAGTTTTTCTTTTTCTTTATATTTTTGGTTTATCTAAAGGTATTTTAATCAATTTTTTCAAAGACCATAGTCGCTTGAATTCTATCGCCACCTAAAAGACCTTTGCTACCAGATGAAGTTGTACTTATGGTATGTAATCTATACCCTTTTTCTGCTTGTTCATTAATTACACTTTGTAATTTACTCATTGTTCTCATGTCACTACCTGTACCCCATAATGCCTCTTTCAAAATAACTTGCAAAACTACATATTTCATTTTTTTCTCTCCTTTCTTCTAATTTATACATCAATTTATTATTCTATCTAATTATTAATTTCTTTTATTAACCTCTTTATCACATTACCTAATTTATCATGTATTACTAAAGTTGCTAAATAATCATAAGGTGTTTTATCATTGTTAATAATAATTAAATCTTTACCTTTAAAATATCTTATTAGGCTAGATGCTGGTTCTACTGTTAAGGATGTTCCTGCTACTATTAATGTTTTTGCTTTAATTATATACCTAATTGCATAATCATAATCTTGTGTTAATGATTCGCCATAAAGGACTACTTCTGGTTTTATTATTCCTCCACATTTACATCTAGGAATACCTTTACTACTAAATACATATTTTGCATCATACTTCTCATAGCAGCTAATACAATGATTTTTATATATTGTTCCATGTATTTCTAGTACATTTTTACTACCAGCTTTTTGGTGTAGTCCATCTATATTTTGAGTTATAATTGCTTTTAGCTTACCCTTCTTTTCTAAATCTGTTAAGAAGTAATGAGCAATGTTAGGTTTAGCTTTTAAAGAGTTCATATTAGTTTTATAAAACTTAAAGAATTCTTCGGTGTCATAACGAAAACAATCAGTACTTAAGTAATATTCAACAGGTTTATCACTTTTATTGTTATACAAACCATTACTACCTCGGAAGTCTGGTATACCACTTTCAGTGGATACACCAGCACCACCAAAGAATATAATATTATCTGAGTCGTTTATTATTTCTTTTAATCTATTTATTTTTTCATTCATATGTAATCCTTTAAATATTTTTCAGTCTTTTTTTGTTTTTATTAATCATCTTCCATAGTTACGATTTCAATTTTCATTTGATTTATAAATCTTTCAAGATTATCTAACAATTCATCCTTAAAACTTGCAGTAATCATTGTATTATCTATATCTGTAAAATAATGTGTTTTACAAAATAATTTTCACTCGATTATTATATTATTAAGTGCATAAAAAGAAAGCTTATTTCGGCTTTCCTTTGAGTCAAATTTATTCCAAAATATTCTATTTATATATTTAATCTACATTATATAATTTTTTTATTTCTTCAACAGAAATATTAAAACCGATTGATTTATATCTTGGTAATAATTTTTCATATAAATTTTCAATCATTTTTGTACGTACCTCTCTTGTTCCATTATGAAACGCTCTATGACAAGTAGGACATAAAGAAATAATATTTTCTACACAATCAACATTTATTTTGTATTTATTCCATATCTCCTGTTGATACATAACCGGTACTAAATGGTGGGCTTCCATAAATGATTTTTTTGTTTTTTCAGATATAAAAGTTTCATGTCTAGCATCTTTTTCGCAACAATAGTATGCATTCTGTATAGCAATTTTTCCTAACAATGGATTTCTTTTATACTTTTTACTTGTTTTTATTTGATTAATGGCAATAGGTGACACTTTATATGCACCTATTGCAACATCTTTGTTAACATTATTTTCATTTATTTTATCAACATTTATTTCATAATCATCATCATTTTCAATTAAAGATGTTTCAACTTTTATAACTTCTTTTAGACCAATTTTATTATTTTCTGTTTCCAATAAGGTTTCCTTCGTTGGAATGTCAATTAAATTAATATTAAAATTTTGAGTATTATAAAGAAAATAGGAATAGTCAACATCTCTCAATAATATTTCATTTAATTCATTAAAATCATATTTTAAAAAGAAATTATTATAAAAATATTCATCAAATAGAGGATTAATTGAAATGGTTGTGGATGTTATATTAAAAAGATTAATATTTTTTCTAATACAAGTTAATATTCTACTATTTCCTTTATAGATTGATACATATTTTGATATTGGACCATTATTTTTTATATACTCAACAGCATTATCTAGTTCTTTATAGTTTTTACAAGTCATTACATAAGTATATAACTGATTAATAGATATTTCTTTTATTTTATATTTTAGTTGTAAGTCTTTTAAAACTTTATATATAAAGATTACTGGCAACACATGATAGTTTTCATTATTGTTTGCGGTGTCAATAATAGCATGGATTTTCAACTTTAATATACTCAGTAGTGTTTTCAAATACATATGAATTTATTCTTTGTTTCTTTATTCAAATTATTCCTTATATATTTATATTTTATCATTTTTTTGAATTTTTGTCTATATAGCTTTAGATATATAATTACCAAATACAGCTTTGTAAAGACTTTAAATCGTATACGTGTAAATTTACAAGTTGTTTGGCATTGGTTACTTTACTTTTCGTTTGTGTTTTTTAATTATTATCAACTAAATGATTTATATTACAAATTTAAAATTATAATTAATTACAATATTCAATCTTTATTTTTTACTGAATTTGTATAATAATTGCAATTAAATAAGACAATTATTATTCTCAAAAATTTATTTAATTTTATGTACGCTAAGTTATAATACTCTTTTTCAGTTAAATCATTTGTTTTTTGTATTTTTTGCTCCAATTTATCAATCACATCTGTTACCTCTTCAATCAAAAATGACAGGTTATAAATCGGATAAAACAGTTTTAATCTAATTATCATTTCTTTCCCTTTAGTGTCATTCGATGATATTCCTCCATACTCGTTTCTATAAAAAATATCATTATAGTCAACATCAATTGGATTGTAAAAAAGAGTATTTTCATATCTACCGTTGTTTATATCCCCTTCATATTGAGAGCTTTTAGAATTATTACATTTTGGACAACAATACATTAAGTTGTTATAATCATATTCTAATTTTTTTAAATTATTTTTTTCATAAATTTCTCTGGGTATAAAATGATCTATTGAGTAACCTTGATTCATATATTTATCGTGTGTATTGCAATAGGCACATCTATGTTTAAAATCATCCGCTAAATTTGATAAATATGATTTGTAATTTTTATATTCTTTTCTACAATTTTTAACAATTTTAAAATTTCTAAAATCTTTATACTTCATATATATTATACTCCTTATGATTTAATCAAGTTTATCTTTCATTTCATCTAATAATTCTACTATCTCTTTTACATAGTCAGGTGAGATAAGCTGTTCTAAATATGATGTTTCTATGGGAGTATATTTTTTCATTTCTATTTCTAATTTTAACAATTCATTTAATTTATTCTGATTATCATCATTAATTTCATTTTTATATTCATCAATAATTTTATTTTTTTCTGCAATAATACTTTTCTTTAATTTATTATACTTTTCAATCAACAAGCAAATAGAATTAATTTTATCTTTAGTATATTCACCATTCAAAAAAAATTTCTCTTTATCATATACTTTATCTGGGTCAACATAATCACTATCATATGTTTCATCTTTATAATTTGTCATCATAATTACTGGAAAACTACTAGCAATTTTTTTTACTTCCTCATATATTGAAGTACCTTTTAGTCTATTGCCTTCAACAACTAATTTATTGTCAATGATTAATATCATAATCTTATCATCTAGAATATCTTTTTTAATTTTATCTATTAAGTTGGCATATTTAATAGTATCGTTATTCAAAAAATAATCTTCAAATGTAATAGTATAGTAAAAAGATAAACGAGTATCTATAGTTCTTTTAATTGAATTTAACTCTTCAAAATCATCTTCTATAATTCCAATTTTAAATTCTTTCATATTTTTTCTCCTTTGGGCCACCTTATTTCGATTTTAAAACCTTTATCATAATCTACAACGTGAATTTCACCATTATTTCTTTGAACTGATTCCTTACATATCCATAGACCAAGTCCAGTTCCATTCTCTTTTGTCGTTTCTCCTGGTTCAAATATTATATCAGGAGCATTATTATATTTTTCGTCTAATTTTGGTCCATTATTTTGAAAAATAAAAATAACATCTTCTTCCTCTGACTTAAAAGATATATCAATTATCCGTTTATTACCGTTTACCCCCTTTTCTAAAAAATATGCAGCGTTTAATATTAAATTATTAAATATTAAATATAAATCAGTTTTTTCACAAGCAATACAATAATCATTATCTTCTGGAATATTTAATTTTATTGATTTTTTTTCTAGCAGACCGTTCCAATCGTCATATAATTCTTGAAAAAAATTTAGCAATGATACATTATCGATATTAGAATTTTTCTTGTTTGAACTGACCATAATTAATTTTAACCATTTACTTAATAAAGCATCAATTTGCTTTCCATTTTCTAGTGGCCCATAAGGATTGTAAAAAACAGGACCATCATATTCTTTATTTTGCAAGATACTATCAATACATATTTTTAATTGTTCATTTCTTGTTGATAAATTTGTAGATATACTTTTCATTTCATGTGCAAAGGTATTTGTTGTTACGCCTACGGAGCTAAAGTTCATCATTATTCTTTGTATATCTTTAGATTTTTCCTTATCATTTAAAGTTTGATATACCGCTTCTTTATATTCTTCCTTTGTAAAATCCATTTCATTTTTTATATGTCCCTTTTTTTCATTCATAACACTTTTTTGTATCTCAGTAATTTGACTTATAGCATCAGTTCTTTTTTTTAACCATAATCCGTATTCTCTATACAAATATTGTCTATCATATTCAAATTTTGAAATAATATTTTGTATTAATTCAACAAATAAATAATAAGTGTCATTTAATGCAAGCCCTTCTCTATTTGCCATATCTTCTAAGTATGGGTTGTTTATTCTACTTATATTTACATTACCTATTAATTGATATGTATTAACTCTCCATTGCCCTGTTGAATTAGCAACTCCAGCCGGACTACTTTGAACTCGTGATCCTAATTGCAACCAATCATACATCGGACCATCTTCACCATAAGGTCTAACTTTAAAATTATCTCTATAAATTTTTATACCTGAAAAAGTTGACAAAAGTTTTTTTCTTTTATTTACTTTTATATCTTTGATAATGCTAAATTCACTATTACCTGACTTTAAAAAATAGAGTAACATATCAAATTTACCAATTTTTTTAATTTCTTCAAGTGATGTATTTTTACTAACCAAATCTAAAACATCATATTTTTTTACTATTGTGGCACTATATTCTTCTTTTGTATAAGGTGAATTTTTAAAGGCATCTCTTTTCCAAAAATCATTTATATCAAACTTATATGTCTTATCATTTATTGTTCTTTTTTCATCTTTTGATAATAAATTAACCTCATTTCTTACAAGAGTAATACAAATACTCTTTTTCCCATCATAATCAGCACTTATTTTATAATCATAATCAGCTGCTGATAAAAAAGTTTTTTGTGGAGAATAATTGTATTTTTCTTTTGTAACATTTTTAATATAAACATTAAAAGTATCAACATTTCCAAATGGATTTATACTATTAAGATTATTATTTATTCTATTATATATTCTATCACTCCATATTTCTCTCGTTCCTGAAAGAATAATTAAAGTTCCTGAATTAAGATTAATACTGTTCTTTTGTAGTTCATTTTTGTCAAGATATTGTGTTACAATATCACAAAATTCGCAATCCAAAACCTTAATATCAGCTTCTATTTCATCTAATAAGTCTTTTTTATCAAATTGCATCCAGTCAAGGTTCCAATAAACCGTTTTATCGTTAGATGTCTTTGAATAAACCATTGTTTTTTGTGATAATTTTTCCAATGCAAATCTTCCTATCCCTTTTGCACCAGTTTTTATTCTGCCCTTATTACTATATTTATTTATTTCTTTATCACTTGTACCTATATTCATCCATACTGTTTTTATTATATTCTCATCCATTCCTGAGCCATTATCTAAAATAATAATACTATTTTTACTAAAAAATATACTTTCTAAAATGTGTTCTTGTTCATCAGTTAAATTTTGCTTAATAATTAAATAATTATCTTTTTGCTCATAAAAAGATGTTAATTTATTGTATTCTTCTTCACTAAAATATTTTTTAATTTCGGATACATCCATTATTTTTGGTACGTTTTCAAATATAATGTCAAATTTTATAAATACACTATCTGCATCAGCATCATAAGCGTTTTTTACTAATTCGATTATTGCACCATTTGAGTCCGAAATGTTTTCTCTTCCTATAAGACGTGCTGTTTTTGAAGAAACATTAAATTTTATTTTTTCCATGGTATCACCTCCTAAAAATAATAATTACTTATATCTTTACTTGTAATTCTATATGAATCGCCGCTTGCATTTATTCCAACGCTTTTTATATAATCTAAAAATTCTTTTGATTCAAGAATTTTTTTTGCCATTTCTAATGTCACGTTTTTTTTAGGTGTTATATATATTCCAGAATACGGTATAGTATCTTTATCCAAAATATATGTTTTTACTTTTTCGGTCACTATAATTGATAACAATAATTTTGATTTATTCATATCACCTAATGCCTGACTCCTACCATATTCAAACCATTGAATATTTTTATCAGATTTCCTATTATTCAGCTCATTAATAAATCTTTTCAAATGTTTTTCAACATTAGGATATTTTTTTGAAAAAGTTTTACTGTCTAATTTTATCAAATTATTATTTAAACTGTAATAATATGGAAATATTATTTTTTCATTCTTGTTTAATTCTATACTTTTCGGACTTACTGCATTTTTTATAATTTCTTTCTCCCTTTTATTATAAAATATTTCATCCCTATCATTAATAACATACGCTTTGTTGCACAAAGTTGCAATTGAGTTTGATACTTTATAAAAATCTCCGAATCTTTTTCCATCTTTATTAATATTATTAAAAATCCATTTAGTCCCTAATGTTTCTTTTTTTATATTTATCGTGCTTTTATTATCTAAATTATAATAATTTAATTTATCAGATTTACTCCCTTTTTTTAAAATAAAAATTACAGAAGATGTAAGAATTTTCTTTTTTTCACCAGTTGCATATTCATTAAATAATTTCTGTGTAGCATAATCGTAGATATCAGTTATATCTGGTTTTAAATATTCTCTCAAATCACCTGAAAATACATTTTTAAAAATACTTCCTGGAATTAGATATGCCATTTTACCGTCTTTTTTTAAAAATTCTACACCTTTTTCAATAAAAGGATAGCAATAATCAAATTTTCCTTTCGCACAAGTTTTAAAGTTTTTTTTAACATATTTTCGAGTTTCTTCATCTAACATTCTATAACTAATATATGGCGGATTTCCAACAACATAGTCAAATTTTATTTTTAAGTCAAGTTTTAGAGAATCTTCGCAATAGATATTCCAATCAACTTTACCTATATTATGTTTTTTTAAAATTTTATTAATATTATCTAAACATTTGTAATAATGTTTTAAATCATACTCAATCGCATAAATATCTTGTGATAAACCTTTTCTAATTTCTTCTTTTGAATAACCATTGTTTATAGAGTCTACAATATATCTCTCAATTACATTGGTAAGAATATTTCCTTGACCACAACTTGGTTCGATAATTTTTTTGCCATATAAGTCTTTTTTATATCCCAGCCAATCCAGCATTTCTTTTACGTTTTTTTGAGGAGTAAAAATCTGACATTTTTTTTTACAATCATCACTCATTTGCATACTTGAATCACTCCTTCATACTTTATATTTTATCATAATTTTAATACTCAATCAACAAGATTACACTATTTTACTATTTTAATAAAAGCAGGAAAAATGTAAAATGATTATAATTTTACTACCAACATTTATTTAATAATAAATTTCCACCAGCTTAGCTGGTGGTTTTTCATTTTCGCCTAAAAGGCTTTACTACTTGCCTCTACTGAAGTAGCCTTTGCGACTGCTAAATGCATCTATTACTTTCCACCCTTAAAAGGGTCAAAATCTTCGAATGTCATTTGATGACTCAATTGATCTTCTTTTAATTGATTTGCTATGTATTCTTTTATTTTTTTCGTGTTCTTTCCAACTGTATCTACATAATACCCTCTACACTAAAATTCTCTATTTCTATATTGATACCTCATGTTTGCCCATTTACTGTATATCATTAAACTACTTTTTCCCTTTAAAAATCCCATAAAACTTGATACACTATATTTGGGTGGTATCTCCAACAACATGTGAATATGGTCAGGACATACTTCCGCTTCTATTATTGTTACTCCTTTCCATTCACATAATTGTCGTAGGATTTGCCCTATCTCCAATCGTTTCTCATTATAGAATACTTTTCTTCTATATTTTGGTGCAAATACAATATGGTATTTACAATTCCACTGTGTATGTGCTAAACTTTTAATATCATTTATTTTGATTTCTTTCATTATAAATGTCCTCCTTCTAATATTATTGTTGCTTCTTGCAGTCGCAACAAATATTATATTAGAAGGAGTTTTATTTTTCAACTCACCACTAAAGCTATACTGAACCCCCAGACTATCTGGGGGTTTTCTTCATACAAAAACGGAGACTTCCGAAGAAATCTCCTAAAAGAATAAAAAGGGGTTGACTAGTGTGATACTAGCACCAATTCGCCTTCTTTAAGTGAATTGGTGATTACTATCTTAATCGAAAAACATCATTTTGTCAAGCTATTTTAGTGAATTTTTTTAAAAATTTTGATATAATGAATTGGGAGGAGATTATGCAGTTAGAAACATTGCCAAAAGTTGGTCCAAAAACAATAAATATTTTAAATAAATTAAATATAAATACAATCGAAGACTTATTAACATATTACCCATATCGATATAATGTTATTAAGTTAATAAACATTAATGATGCTGATGAGGCACTAACAACATATGTTAAAGCTAAAATTATAAGTGTTCCAAAAGTAGCATATATAAAAAAGAATTTTAATCGTCTAGACTTTATTGTCCAAAACAATAATATCCAATTTAAAGTAGTTATCTTTAATAGAGCATACTTAAAAAAATTATTAACTGTTGATAGAGAGATTATTGTGGTTGGTAAATATCAAAAACTTAGAAATGTATTTACTGCAAGTGATATAAAATTTAAAATTGATGAAGAGCGAATTGAACCAATATACCACTTAACCGAAGGATTAAAAAATTCTTTTATTGAATCAATTATGTCATCTGCACTTGATTTAAAACTTACAATCCCTGATTATATACCAAGTTATTTAAATGGCAAATATCATTTTATTACTAAAGATGATGCAATAAAGTTAATTCACAAACCCAAAAGTATCGAAGATATAAAATCGAGTGAATTAAAACTTATCTATGAAGAATTATTTATATACATGTTCAAAATCAATTATTTGAAAAGTGTTAATAAAGTAAATAATGGAATTAAAAAAGATTTTGATATGGACATAGTTCAAGAATTTTTAGCAAGTTTAACATTTGAATTAACAACAGATCAAATAAAAACAATCGAAGAAATATTAAATGATTTAAAAAGTGATAAAAGAATGAATCGTTTAGTTATAGGTGATGTTGGAAGTGGTAAAACTATCGTAGCAATTATAGCAACATTTGCAAACTTTCTAAGTGGTTATTCTACAGCATTCATGGCACCAACAGAAATTCTTGCTAAACAACATTATGAAACTATAAAAGAATATTTTAAATATTTTGATATTAATATCTGTTTATTAACGGGTTCTTTAACTAAAAAGAAAAAGATAAGCATTTATAAAGAAATTGAAAATGGCAAATATGATGTTGTAATAGGTACTCATGCTTTATTAAATGAAAATTTAAAATTTAATAATTTAGGTTTAGTCATAACAGATGAACAACATAGATTCGGAGTTAATCAAAGAAATACATTACAAAATAAAGGAATGAATAAAGAAGCAGATGTCTTATATTTATCTGCAACACCTATACCAAGAACATATGCTTTAACTATCTATGGTGATTTAGATTTATCACAAATTAAAACAAAACCAAACATTAGAAAGGAAATTAAAACGAAGGTGGTTTATGAACAAAACATCAAAGAAGTTTTAATGGCTATGTATGAAGAATTAAAATTAAATCATCAAATTTTTGTGGTATCACCTTTAATTATGCAAAATGATGAACTTGATTTAAATAGTGTTATTAAACTAAAAGAAAAATTAGATATAGCATTTAATAAAAAAGTTAGAATTGAAATACTTCATGGTAAATTAAAACAAAAAGAAAAAGATGAGTTAATGAAAGAATTTCAATGTGGAAAGATAAAGATACTAATTTCTACCACAGTTATTGAAGTTGGAATAGATGTACCAAATGCAACAATGATGGTTATATTTAATGCTGAAAGATTTGGTTTAGCAACACTTCATCAACTTCGTGGTAGAGTTGGAAGAAGTAATTTACAAAGCTATTGTTATTTAGTTACTAACACAAAGAACAATGAAAGACTCAAAGTTATGGAAGAAAGCAGTGATGGTTTTTATATATCTGAAATGGATTTTAAACAAAGAGGTCAAGGTGATTTATTTGGTATAAAACAAAGCGGAGATATGTCTTTTAAAATAGCTAATTTAAATAGAGATTATAATATACTTATGCAAACTAATAAAGATTCAAATGAATTTTTAACTAGTAATAATTATAAGGAAAATGAACTATATACAAATATTGTCAAAGATATAGCCAATTTAGATTAACATATGGCTAACTTTGCAAAAACATATTGACAAATGTTCAAAAAAATATTACTATTATACTAGCATGATACAAGTCATGCTAATAACCTGATCTCTCTTACGAATCTCAATGTGAAGAGATCAACCAAAACCCCCTGAAGGAGCCCATGTGGCTCCATTTTTGTTGCAAATAAAAGCTTTTAAGCCATTTGATATATGTATTAGGTACCCAAATAGGTACCCATTTTAATTTAGTTTGTCTATAATATTAATTATTTCATTTAATTGATTCTTAAATAGGTGAGAGTAAGTATTTAATGTTTCATCTATTTTTGTATGTCCTAAATACTTTGCTACAACGTTTATAGTAGCACCACTATTAATTAAAAGTGACGCACAACTATGTCTAAAATCGTGTATTCTAATTTGTTTAACATCTGCTAGCTTACAATCCTTGTTTTTTCTATGCCTTAACTTTCCATTTGTAATTGGATCAGTATCTCCAAACAAATACCAGTCATCATTAAATCCATAATGTCTTTTAGAAACTTCATATAATACTTTCATATCTTCCATTAATACTTTTGGTATAGGAATATTTCTTATGCTAGATTTTGTTTTAGGTGTAGTTACCATATATGGTTTCTTTTCATCACCTTGAGTTGCTACAATATTTTTGTTAACACTTAAATATTGATTTTTAAAATCTATATCTTTCCAGGTTAGTCCTCTAAGTTCACCTCTACGAAGTCCACAATAATATAAAGTTTCAAATAATGTTTTAAATAAAATATCATCTTCTACTGATATGAATTTTTTAAATTCTTCATAGGTGAAAAATAACATTTCTTTTGGTATTTCGTTTGGGTCAGTAAAATTAGTCATTTTATTATAAGTTGCAGTAAAGTTAAAGTTGTACCACTTAGTAGCAAAGTTTAATAATTCTTTAAAGAATTTAAATAAATGATTTTTATGATTAGTTGTATATCCATAAGAATTTATTTGCTTTTTCCATTTTTCAAAATGTTCAATATTAAAATCTTTTAGTTTAACATTATCTAAGTCTTTGAAAAATTTTTCTCTATCACGATAAGTCTTTAAAGTAGTATATTTTACTTTATCTTCTTTGTATGCATAGAAGAGTGTATATAAATCTTTAAAAGTCATATTACGTTCTTTATCACTTCTATCAGAGTTAATTGTTAAAAATTCTCTTTCAGCTTTTAATGCCTCTGTTTTAGTAAAAAACTTCTTTGATTTATACTTTCTTCTAGAACCATCTAAATTCTTGACATAGTCATAAAAAATCCACTTACGACCATCTTTTGTCCATTCTTTTTTATCTAATAGTTTAACTGCCATAATTATTCCTCCTTTGAATTTAAATTATTACTATTACTTTCTGAAAAAATATTATCAGTAAGTATTTCCAAAGGTTCCTTATATTTAGCAGTATATAGTCTTTCTGCTTGTGTTCTTTTGCATTCAATAAATAATCCTAGTTTTTCTAGTTCATCTTTATTACTTGATATTAATTTACCTAAGACTGGTGGAGTAATAAATAAATTTAATTTACTAACCATTTCTGAAATAGTAAAAGTAAACTCTTTTTTACTAATTGCATATTTTAAAAATTGAATTAAATTTGGATTAAGTGTTTCTTCTGTTTTTTCATCAATACTTAGGATTAAATTATCATTTCTTTTTAGTACATAATTAAGTGCTCGGTAATCTCTACTTTCATAATTTAAGTAGAAAGTTGATTTGATGTTTTCATCTTGTTTTAATGCAATTTTACCATCTACACAAGTATCAATAGCAGTACTTCCTAAAGATTTACCTTTACGATTTAAATGATGAACTATGATGATAGTAACATTATAGTTATTACATAATTTACGCAGTTGTGGAAATATATTTTGGCTCATATCTTGGTAATTATTTAAATCGTAATAACTTCCAAAATTTATGCCATTAAACATATCAATAAATACTAATTTGCCGTTATATTTTTCTTTAAATTCACTTATTTCTTTTTCAACTTTTAATATGCTTAGTTGTGTCATATTATCTTCTGGGAAAGTATATAGAAAATCATTTTCCATCAAATTACATTCCATAAAATTAATACGACTTATAGTCTCGGATGGATTCATTTCTGTACTTAAATATAAAACTGGTGTTTTGTTGGTCTTTAAATTCAAGAAAGAAATACCATTACAAACAGAATTTGCTATTTGAAGAGCTAGAGCAGATTTTCCTACTTTAGCTTCTCCAAGTAAGCAATATAAACCATTTTCTCTAATCATATTTTCAATAATATAATTAATATCGACAATACTATTTTTTAATTCTTCAATTGTTTTCATATAATTCCTTTCTATAAATTTTCTTTAGCCATTTTTTCTAAATAATTAATATTAATTTTTAGCTTATTAACGACTTCAATCATTGGTAATCTGTTATTAGGAAGAGTATAACCTCTATTTATTAGGTCATTTTTTATTTCTCTTCTAAGTTTAACGGCATTGTTTTTACCTATTTCAGCAAGTTTCATTAGATCATCAAGATTACACCATTGCTTTGAAATAAGTTTTAAAGTTTCTCTAGCATCCATATAAACTAATCCTCCTTTCATTTAGACTCTAGATATGAATATATCTATGTAAAGATTACCAACTAAAAAAAGAAATTATATTGTGAGGTATACTCACAATATAATAATACCATTTAATATTAATTAATGTCAATAAAATTTGTGAGTTTTAATCACAAAATTATTGTTGAATAATCTGTTTTGTGGTAAAATGGTATTAGGAAGTTATGAAGAGGTGTAATTTAATGAATAATAAAACTTTAGCTAGTGTAGTAAAAGAAGCTAGAGAGAAAATTAATATATCCCAAAGAGAATTATCAAGAAT
>ERZ773224.2840-NODE-2840-length-16943-cov-9.163903_pt1 | contig 16943 bp, 17 predicted proteins | sample MGYA00580526_ERZ773224 | MGnify/ENA primary metagenome ERZ773224 (study PRJEB29015, sample SAMEA2737743) | human gut metagenome | biome: human gut; feature: human-associated habitat; material: faeces | place: China | collected 2012 ... | reverse complement strand
GCAAAAATCTCAAGGAGCAGCTTGCGGGCATCGCCCCGCCGGAAAAGCTGACCAAGAAACAGCGCAAGCTGTGGGACTATATGCGCCTCCACCCGGAGGTTACGGAGTTCGCAACCCTTGCCAAACGAACCGGACTGGCAAGAAATACCGTGAAGAAGCATTATGGGATGGTAGTGGCAATGCTGGGGAGAAAATGAGAGCCATATTTGCGGTTATACACATGATAAAGAGATATGACTCATATTTACTGCCAATTCCGTTTCAGAATCTCACTTTTGAGGTACAGCGTACTCTTTTCCGACGCTTTGATCGGATGGAGCTTTCCACGTTTTGTTAGGTCAATGATGTTCTGCCGGGAGCAGCCCAAGATCTCCGCCGCTTCCGCTGCGTTGATGACTCTGTGGGCGGCAAAGTTCCGGAAGTCCTCCATCGTCAACGGAACATTTTTGCCAATCCTGTAAAGCATCGTATCTGAAACAGTCATGTTCACATCCCAAGCAACACCGTATCCGCCCGTCTGCATCTGCACATGCTGAAAATAGTCCGGCTTCTTGAGAAGGATCTGAAATGCCTTCGTCTTTTCAAAGTGCTTCTGCAAATCGCACTTCTTCACCGCGCCATCCCGGAAAAATACCAGCAAACAATGATCCTCCAGCGGCAGCACATCTTCAATTCTCTTGGAAAAGCGCTTCGTAATCTCTTCTGGCAGTTCTTCTTCGTCAATGGGAACGAGATAGTAATCATCCTGTGCGCATCGCCCCATTGCCAGCATTAGTAGCTCGTACTCATCGTATTCTTTCAGATGATTGTCGCGCAAAATCTCGCCTATGTTCTGGCGGTCGGTCGGAACGATCCGCTGCTGAACCCAGATTTTGCTCCAATAGGAATTGACTGTGGTTTCTCCGCGCTTCACAAAGGAGTCCAGCAGCAGCGGTGTCTCCCATGCGTCCGCGTTCTCCGGCAGCTCAATGTAGAACCGCTTTTCCTGCTCGTAGTACAGGAGGTACGCCAGATCTTTCTGCTCCTGCGCTGATTCATCTCGAATGGCAAAAATCTTCATACGCGCACCACCTTTTCCAAATCATTTCCCATATCTTGTCCTGAAGTGTCTGCGAGAGCACGCCGTCAAGCCCCTCCATCAGTATCTGCCTGTCGCTCTCGTGCAGCGGCGTCAGCTTTGGCATCTTATCCTTCGGAATGATGCGCAGGTTATCCCATGTGGACTTTGAGCCGATAAAGTTGTTGCAGGGCTTGTCGTCCATCACATCGAACCCAGCCGCCGCAGCATCATCCGGACAGCTGCAAAGCAAAGAGAGACCGTGGTCAAACAGGGGAGCCAGACGGATCGTCTTCTTGCGGCTGTTGCGCAGTACCTCAATATTGGCACCGTGGCGATCCCGGTTCAGGATCAGATAATCCACGACAAGCATCTGATAAATATAGTCTTCCCATCCCATACGGATGCAGAAATCCAAGGCGGATTCATCCGGCAGCGCTTCCAACTCTTTGTAGGCATCCAAAGCGGTCTTGGACTCGCTCTTTGCCTTGAAATCCTCCGAAGCGCAGAGATAAACCTCATAGGTTCTGCCATCCACCGAAACATCCGCATGGATCAGCTGATAGGACAGATGAGGAATCCCCAGCATGGTCAGCAGCCGGTCAACGATCAGCTCGTTCACGCACTCATGCCCGATGACTCCACGCGCTTTATCAAAGTTTGAGAGTTTGTAATAGGTCTTCTTTCCGCCGAGTTCGGAGTATGCTTTCAGAAAAGAACCGGCTGTTCCGGACGAATTGCGATAGACCGACCAAGAAAGATAGGTCAGATCCTGTTTTTCCTTCACCATTTGCATAAGCGCTTCACCTCATTGTCATTGTACAATATCACTTGTCATACGTCAAGTTGCTTTTTACAATAAACTTGTATACGACAAGTTTGCTTCCGCTTTTGACTCTGCACAGGCCGCAACTTGTTTATAGCATATCGGATACTTCCTTGACCGCATGGAACGGCAGGAGGACTTGCCGCCGCCCAACATTCTGTTGTCAGCCACCCGGCTGCTCTACCACATGGGCAATATTTTCCGGGACAATGCCCCGGCTCCCGCTGCCAACGGCATCCAAATCGACCGCAAGCGGCTGGCGCGGCTGCGGCAAAAGCGCGTCGCCCTCGGCCACAAGCCGGACGACCATGAGTTGGAACAGCAACAGGGATTTTCAATGAAATTCCATATGTGAAGCAGGTCGAGATGTTCATTTTTTGCGCCGCAATAGTCAAAGAAACATTTGCAAAAACAGTAGCTTTGTGAGCGGAGTTGTGGTATGTGTTGTGGTTACCAAAAGGAGGTGCCGCAATGTATGACTACATGAAGGCCCTGCAAAAGCGCTTCGACCGTCAGGAACACAGCGAATTGGACACCCAGATTGAACGTGCCCAGGAGGAGCTGCGGCGGGACATGGACGCCGCGGGACGCAGAAAACTGCTCCATCTGCTGGATGCGCAGAACGCGTTGCTGGCAGAGTCCACGCTGATGAGCTTCACGGCGGGCTTCAAGCTGGCGGCCGGTATCGCCGGAGAGCTGGGAACGCCCTACTCCTTCGATGCCGACGAGGAAGGAAAAGCAAAGGAGATGATTACGAATGGCTAAGAAACGCGCCAACGGCGAGGGCAACATCCGCAAACGCGCAGACGGGCGTTGGGAGGGGCGCTACACCGCAGGCTACCACCCCGAAACAGGAAAGCGCATCATCAAAAACGTGCTGGGTAAAACGCAGGCGGAATGCAAGGCAAAGCTAAAGAAAGCCATTGAGGAGAGCCATGCATTGGACGTCGGCCGCGCCGATGAATACACGGTTGCCGCTTGGCTGCGGACGTGGTTTGATTTGTATGCCAAGCCGCACATTCGCCCATCCACCATGAACTACTACCACCGGAACATCGAACAGCATATCATCCCTGCTATCGGGGATATCCCGCTGAATAAGCTCACCACCCGTGACCTGCAAAAGCTCTACAACGATCTGCAAAGCAATGGGCGGCTGAGAAAAGTACAGAAAAAGGAAAAACCCGGACTGAGCAATTCCACTGTGCGCGGTATCCACATGATGCTGCACAACGCCCTTGACCGGGCGGTGAAGGAAAAACTCATTCTCAGCAATCCCACGGAGAATTGCATCATCCCCAAAATTGAAAAACAAGAGATGAAAATCCTTCACCCAGACCACATCAGCGCGTATCTGAACGCCGCCGAGCGGCGTAATGCCCTGCCGATGTTCTATCTGGAACTGGTCAGCGGACTGAGAAAGGGCGAGCTGGTCGCGCTCCAATGGAGCGACCTCGACGAAGCCAACTGCACCATCTCCGTCAGTAAGCAGGCCAGCTGGGACGCGGAGCACTAGCTCATTCTAAACCGCCCCAAAACCGGCAACTCCATCCGCGAGGTGTCCATCCCGCAGGATGCCGTGGAGCTGCTGAAGCAGGAACACGCCAAACACCCCGACAATCCGTGGATGTTCCCATCCGGCAGAACAGGAGAAATGTATCACCCCGACTCGGTGGTAACACTCCACAAGCGGATCCTCAAGGACGCGGGACTGGAGCATATCAGGTTTCACGACCTGAGACACACATTCGCGACCTTGACACTCCAGAACGGCGTGGATGTCAAAACAGTATCCTCGATGCTGGGTCACTACGACGCGGGCTTCACCCTCCGCACCTACACCCACGCAACAAGGCAGAAGCAGGACGAAGCCGCACAAACGATGGGCAGCTTCATGGCGCAAGTGATGTAAGCAGAAAAAGGATGCGAAATACCGGAGAGGGGGCAAAACCTCCTCTCCGGTACTCTTTGAACCTATCCGCACATTTTCGCGTGTGGGTCACGGTGTGGGTCAGGCAGTTGACCCACATTTTGACCCACACATTCTTCAGCATTTTTGCAACAAAAAGCATCGAAAACCGAAGTTTTCGATGCTTTTTTGGAGCTGGTGGGGTGACTCGAACACCTGACCTGCTGATTACGAATCAGCTGCTCTACCAACTGAGCTACACCAGCTTATGAACTTTTTTGTGAACCTCTTTATCGCTGCCCTTAGCAACAATCAGCGACCTGCTGATTACGAATCAGCTGCTCTACCGACTGAGCTACACCAGCGTCTTTCTCAAAGACGAATGATATTTTAGCACACTTTTTTGTCCGCGTCAAGACAGAAACCATCGTTTTTTCCCGGTCTGCCTTCTTCTCATTTTTGAATGTGCATTTCGGTGAATAATACCATTTGTATTTGCGCTCGCTCTCTTGCATTTTGGACGGCCCGCCGGCGGCGGTCACGCCCCGCAAACCGCGCCAGCAACCCAAAACGGTGCCCGACGCGCTTCGTCAAAAATCGGGAAAACCTGTACTTTGCCTTCCTTTTCCCGACTTTTTCCGGCACGCTCTCTGCCCTCGCGCGATTGTTCGACGAGTTCACATAAGTTTTTCAATAATGCTTTTCTACAAATAGTTATCCACAGTTTCCACAGACTTATCCCCAGACTTAGAACGCCCTATATTTCTTTGGTTTCCTGAAATTCTCAGACATTCTGCACAGCCGCAGCATCAAATGTCCCGTCCCTCTCCGGTACATGACTTGTTTGACATAACGCACGATATTTCTTCTCGCTTTTGCAAATAACGTCCGCTTGTTTCCATAACGCCTTTATTTTGCAGGATTTCATTTTGCTCCGTCAAAAAGGAAAGCCGCAGACCTTGACAGGTCTGCGGCTTTTATTCATCTCAGGCGAATATGTCGCGCACCTGCGCACGGTAGGCGACCACCGCGTCGTCAATGTCGCGGGTGGCGTAGGCGTTGAGTGACAGGTCCGCGCGAGCGCCGGCCAAATACTCATAGTAGCCCTGCGCGCCGATCATCGCACCGTTATCGCCGCACAGCCGGAGCGGCGGGAGGTACAGCTTCACGCCCTCGCGCGCACATGCCGCCATCAGGTCGGCGCGGAGGATGGTGTTCGCGGCCACGCCGCCAGCGGCGACCAGCGTTTTGCGTCCGCACGTGCGCGCGGCCAGCATGGCGCGCGGCACCAGCTCATCGGACACCGCGCGGGTAAAGTCCCGCGCGAGCGCCGCGCGGTCGAGCGGCTCGCCCTTCTGCTCGGCGTTGTGGGCGAGGTTGACCACCGCCGTCTTGAGGCCGGAAAAGCTCATGTCGAGCGGGTGCCCCTCGATGCTCGCGCGCGGCAGGTCGTACACGCCGCCCGCGCTCTGCTGCGCCAGCTCGTCCATCGGCTTGCCGCCGGGATAGGGCATCCCGAGCACACGCGCGGCCTTGTCGAAGCATTCGCCCGCCGCGTCGTCGCGCGTCGCGCCGACGAGAACAAGGTCGGTATAATCCCGCACGTCCACGAGCAGCGTGTTGCCGCCGGACATGCACAGCGCCAGGAACGGCGGCTCCAGCTCCGGGAACGCCAGATAATTCGCGGCGATGTGGCCGCAGATATGATGCACCGGAATGAGCGGCACGCCCAGCGCGTAGGCGACGGACTTGGCGAAGCTCAGCCCCACCAGCACCGCGCCGATCAGGCCCGGCGCGTAGGTGACCGCCACCGCGTCGATGTCCCGCTTCGTCACACCCGCGTCCGCGAGCGCCTTGTCCGTCAGCGCGGCAATGGCCTCGACGTGCTTGCGCGAGGCGATCTCCGGCACCACGCCGCCGTAGAGCGCGTGCATATCCGCCTGCGACGCGATGGCGTCCGAGAGCACGCGCCGCCCGTCCTCGACGACCGCCACCGCGGTCTCGTCGCAGGAGGATTCAAAAGCCAGTATTTTCATCTTAATCCGCTTCTTTCTATCATTTTTCGCCGCATCCCTCACGAGACCGCCGGGCGCTTGCGCCCGCCCGCGGAGGCGGGGCGGCAGCAGCAAAGCTGCTGCCAAGACGTGTTATCTCAGCTGAAATCAAACCGCTCCGCGGTTTGATTTCTCGTCGCAGGAGGATTCAAAAGCCAATATCCTCATTTCGCTGCCTCCCCAAACTCCCGTGTCATGATGACGGCATCCTCCTTGGGATGCTCATAGTAATTCCTGCGGCGTCCCACGCCGCGGTAGCCGTGCTGCCCGTAAAGCGCGATGGCGGCGTAGTTGCTCGCGCGCACCTCGAGTGAGAGAAACGCGAGATGATTGCCCTCGGCAAAGCGCTCGAACACATCGAGCAGCTTCCCCGCGACGCCGCGGCGGCGGCAGTCGGGCCGCACGGCGACGTTCGTGATATAGCCCTCGTCGAGCACGACCTGCAAGCCCGCATAGCCGACCACGCGGTCATTTTCGTCCAGCGCGACGAGAAAGGCCGAGAGCGCGTTGTCCAGCTCCTCGGCAAGCGCATTGCGCGACCACGGCACAGTGAAGCAGCTGCGCTCCAGCTCCGCCACCGCGTCGAGGTGCTCCGTTTTCATCGGTACGATCCGCACCGGCATGACTTTTCCGTTCATCCCTTCGCCTCCAGCCAGTTTTTGCCCCAGTGCGCCTCCGCCACCAGCGGCACGGAGAGCTGCATCACGCCCTCCATCTCCTCCGTGAGGAGCCTTGCCGCCTGCTCCGCCATCGCCTCGGGGCACTCGACGATCAGCTCATCGTGGACCTGCAGCAGCAGCTTCGCCTCCGGCGCCTCGCGCCTGAGACGGTCATGCACGCGCACCATCGCGAGCTTCATCACGTCCGCCGCCGTGCCCTGAATGGGCATATTGAGCGCGACGCGCTCGCCGAACGAGCGGGTGGCAAAGTTGCTCGCCGTCAGTTCGGGGAGATCGCGGCGGCGGTGCAGCAGCGTTTCGACATAGCCCTGCGCCTTCGCCTTCTCCACGATCTCGCTCATATATCGGCGCACGCCGGAGAAGCGGTCGAGGTAATTCTGAATATACTCCTTCGCCTCGTAAACGCTCACGCCGATGTCCTGCGCGAGTGAAAACGCGGAGATGCCGTAGACGATGCCGAAGTTGACCGCCTTCGCGTGCGAGCGCATCTGCTTCGTCACTGCCTCCGTCGGCACGCCGAACACCTGCGAGGCGGTGACGGTGTGGATATCCTCGCCGCTCAAAAACGCCTGCCGCATCGTCTCGTCGCCCGCGATGTGGGCGAGCAGCCGCAGCTCGATCTGGCTGTAGTCCGCGTCCACGAGCACATTGCCGCGCTCGGGCACGAACATCCGCCGCAGCTCGCTGCCGAGCGGCGTGCGCGTCGGGATATTCTGCAAATTCGGCTCGGTGGAGCTGAGCCGCCCCGTGGCGGTCACGGTCATCTGGAAGCTCGTGCGCACGCGCCCGTCCGGGCCGATGACCTTCAGCAGTCCGTCGCAATAAGTCGATTTCAGCTTGGCGTACTGACGGTACTGCAGCACGTCGGCGACGATGGGGTGCTCCCAGCGCAGCTTTTCAAGCACATCCGCGTTCGTTGACCAGCCGGTCTTCGTCTTTTTGCCGTGCGGCAGGCCGAGGCGGTCGAAAAGCACCTCGCCGAGCTGCTTGGGGGAGTTGATGTTGAAGCTCCCGTCGGCCTCCTCGTAAATGCGCTCCTCCAGCGTTTTCAGCTCCGCGTCCATCGCCGCGCCGAAGTCCGCGAGCGCCTTCGCGTCCACGCGCACGCCCGCAAGCTCCATCTCCGCGAGCACGCGGCAGAGCGGAAGCTCGACCTCGTAATAAAGCGCATGGAGCTGCCGCTCCTCGATGCGCGGCGCAAGCTCCTCATAGAGCGCGCTGACGGCGGAGGTATAGATATGAAACGCCGTTTCCGCCGCTCTCACATCGCCGAGCAGATCGAACGCCCCCGGCTCCAGATGCGCCGGCGCGGCAAGCTGCGTGTGGAAGTAGACGGCAAAGAGCGAGGCAATGTCGTACTTCCCCGCCGTCGCGTCGAGGAGGTAGGCGGCGAGCGCGGTGTCGAACACAAAGCCCTCGGCGGGCAAACCGTTTTCCAGCAGCGTGTGCATGAGGTCCTTGACGTTGTGGCTGACCTTTTTGATGTCGGCAGAGAACAGCGCGCGCAGCAGCGCGTTCCAGTCGCCCTCGTAGCGGTCGAAGAAAAACTCCGCGCTCAGCGTCTCCTTTTCGCTCTTCTCCCACTCCACGATCACGCCGGAGAGGTCGGACAGCGCGAGCACCGTCACATGGCCCGCCCCACGGAAGAGCTCGAGACATTCCTCCGCCCTTTCCGCGCTCGTCACAGTCTCGGCCGTCACGGTGCATTCGACCGTTTCTGCGGCGCTGAGCGGCTCCGCCGCGGGCTTTAGCCCCATTTTCTCGATAAGCTTGTGGAACTCCAGACGCATGAGCAGCGGATAGAGCGCGTCCGACGGCGCTTTGCGCAGGTTGTCCTGCGGCGCAAATTCCAACGGCGCATCGGTGAGGATCGTCGCGAGGTGATAGCTCTGCCGTGCGCTTTCCTCGCCCTCAGTCAGTTTTTTGATGACGCCGGGCTTGGCGTCAAGCTCCGGCAGGAGACGGTAAATTTCGTCAATGCTGCGGTACTTCTGAACGAGCGCCATCGCCGTCTTTTCGCCGATGCCGGGAACGCCCGGGATGTTGTCGCTCGCGTCGCCCATGAGTGCCTTGAGGTCAATGATGTGGATCGGCTCAAAGCCGTACTCCTCGGCAAAGCTCTCGGGCGTCATGCGCTTCGTGGTGGTCTGCCCCATGCGGGTGGAGATGAGCTTGACGGTCGTGTGCTCCGTGATGAGCTGAAGCGAATCCTTGTCACCCGTCGCTGCCACGCAGTCCCAGCCCGCCGCCTCGCATCTGCGCGAGATGGTGCCGATGAGATCGTCCGCCTCGTAGCCCGCCAGCTCGTAGCGCGGAATGTTCATCGCGTCGAGTACCTCCTTCATCACCGGAAGCTGCATCGCCAGCTCCTCGGGCATCCCCTTGCGCTGGGCCTTGTAGCCCTCGTACTCCAGGTGGCGGAAGGTCGGCTCGCGCCGGTCGAAGGTCACGCACACCGCGTCGGGCCGCTCCTCGTCCTCCAGCCGCGCCATCGTGACCAGAAAGCCGTAAATGGCCTGCGTGTAAAACCCGTCCTTCGTCGTCAGGGGACGGATGCCGTAATAGGAGCGATTGAGGATCGAGTTGCCGTCCAGCACCATCAGCTTCATCGTCAAAAACCTCCGTGTTCGCATTCTTTTTCATGCTACAGTATAGCCCATGCGCGCGCAAAACTCAACAAAAACCGTTGACAATGCATCACAAAGTGTTAAACTTCTTGTATTCCGCTTTGTTGGGAAAGGAGGCGCCGCCGTGCGGCTTTCCATGAATACGCGCTATGCCGTGATCCACGCCTCGTTCTGGGGCGCCTACGGCTCGCTCTGGGCCTTTATCGCGCTCGTGCTCGAATACAACGGCTTTGCGAGCGCGCAGGTCGGCGTTGTGACCTCGTGCGCGACGCTGCTCTCGGTGTTCCTCTCCCCCGCGGTCTCCTCGTTTCTCGACGCGCGGCCCGGCCTCGAAAACCGCCACGGTGCGATGGCGCTGCTCTCGCTTGCCGCAGCGCTGTGCCTGCTCGCATGGCTCGTGCCGCTGCCGCGCCCGTTCGTGCTGGGCGCGTGCTTTGCGCTCATCGGCGCGTTCCTCTCCTCCACCCCGCCGTTTCAAAACGCCATGGCGATGGACGCAAACCGCTGCGGCATCCCGGTGGTCTACGGCTTCTGCCGCGGCGTCGGCTCGGTCTCCTACGCCGCCGCGGTGCTGCTCCTCGGCTTTGTGCTCGAGCGCCACGCGCCGACGCTGCTCCTGCCGGTCTTTGCCGCGCTGACCGCCTGCGGACTCCTCGCCATGTCCGGCTTCCGCCTGCCCGAGCGCCCCGATGAAGCGGCGGACCGCCCTGCGGAGCACCGGAGCATCGCCGCCGTGCTGCGCAGCCATCCGCGCTTCACGCTCACCCTGCTCGGCTGTATGTTCTTTTTCCTCACCCACACCATCTCCAACACCTATATGAACGCCCTCGTCGCCAAGGCCGGCGGGACCGCGAGCGCCGTGGGCACGAGCCTTGCCATCTCCGCCGTGCTGGAGCTGCCCGCGATGACGCTGGTCTCCCGGCTGCAAAAGCGCTTCTCGCCCGGCTTCTTCCTGCGCTTCGCGGCAGGAGCCGAGATCGTGAAATTCCTTATTTTCTACCTTGCCCGCTCAATGCCCCTCATCTACCTCGGGCATTGTATGCAGTTCTTCCAGTTCGCCGTTTACGCGCCCGCGACGGTCTACTACGTCGCCGCGGCGCTCCCCGAACGCGACCAGCTCAAGGGACAGTCGCTCATCTACGTCGCCGGCAGCGGACTTGGCGGTGCGCTGGGCAATCTCCTCGGCGGACGGCTCCTCGACCGCAGCGGCATACAGGCCGCGCTGCTGCTCGGCACGGTGAGCGCGGCGGCCTCGCTGCTGACCTTCTGCCTCTCCACGCGGGAGGACTCCCGATGATAAGAAAACGCCGCACGGCTCACAGGCCGTGCGGCATTCTTTCTTTTCTCATGGCGTCAGCGGCTCGCCGACGTTCACACCGTTCAGCTGCGCCGCGATCTCGCCGTCCACAACGATCTGCACGCGCTCGACGGTGTCGAGCGAGCAGAGCGAGAGCACCAGCGACTCCACCGTCTGCCGCGGCGAGATGCCGAGATCGGCGTCGGAGGGCAGATTGAGGTAGCACGTCCCCTCCTCCACGCGGGCGGAGAGCACGGTGAACTCCTCCGGCAGCAGCGCTGCGAGCGCGTCGCTCTCAGGGCCCTGCGCGAGCGCCTCCAGTAGCGCGTTCACGCGCGTCTGCCCCTCGTAGAGCGCCAGCGCGCGCTTTTCCGCGCGCAGCGCGCCGCTCGTCGGGTCGAGGAAGTAGAGCGATACGGTGATGGGGCGCAGCGCGTCCTCGCGCATCGACAGCAGCGGATCCGCCGCCGTAAGCGTCTGCGTCTCGCGGTACGGCAGCTCCCGCCCGCCCGAGGTGATGGACACCGCGTTCACGCCGTCGAGCTGCGTGAGCGTGAGCGTCACGCAGTAATCGGCGAGCGTCAGATCGATGCCCGCAAGGCGCGCATACTGCCGTGAGAAGTCCACCCGCGCCCAGTTGCCGAGGACCGACAGGCTCAGAAGCGTTGTCCCGCCCGGCATCGGCGCGCGGACGCCCGCATCCGGCGCGTCGGCAAGAAGCCGCTCCAGCAATCGCTGCGCCAGCTCCTCCTGCGTGAGCGTGTCGGCGTCCGGGAGCTGCACGGTGCGGGCAACGATGGCGTCCTCGCCCGGCACGTCGCGCAGCTCGGCGGCGGGGTAGTAGATCGTATAGCTGTTTTCTCCCTCCGTCCCGCCGCCGCGCACACAGGCGGCGAGCAGCAGCGAAAGAACGAGAAATGTGAACAGGAAAGCCTTTCTTCTCATGTCTCCCCCTCCCTCCGCACGGCAGGAAGCCGCACCGTGAAGCAGGTACCGCCGCCCGCGCGGGCGCTGACAGCGATGCTGCCGCCGCGGCGGCGCACGGTGTCCGCTACGATGGAAAGTCCAAGGCCCGTGCCGCCCGCGGCGCGTGAGCGCATCTTGTCCACACGGTAGAAGCGGTCGAACACGCGCGGCATATCCTCCTCGGGAATGCCGATGCCGTTGTCCTCCACGCGCAGCACGCACTCGTCCTCCGTGCCGCCGAGCGTCACGCGCACGAAGCCGCCGGGGCGGTTGTATTTGATGGCGTTCTCGGTGAGGTTATAAATGATCTGGTGCAGGTCGTCCACGCCGGTCCGCACGCTCTGCTCCCGCTCGACGAGATAGGTCAGCTCGACCCGCTTCTCGTCGGCGACCAGCCGCAGCATCCGCACCACGCGCTCGATGACCGGCTCGACCGCGACGCTCTGCGCCGGCTCGATGATGCCGCTGTCGAGCCGCGTGAGCCGCAGCAGATTTTCCGTGATGCGCGTCAGGCGGTCGGTCTCCTGCACGATGTCGCCGACGAACTCGCGCACCGTGGCAGCGTCGATGTCCTCGGTCTGCAAAATCGAGTCGGAGAGCAGGCGGATACCGGCCAGCGGCGTTTTCAGCTCGTGGCTCGCGTCGGAGACGAAGCGGCGGCGCGCCTCCTCCGTCGTCTGCAAGCGGTCGGAGAGGCTGTTGAACTCCTCGGCGATCTCGCTGATCTCGTCGCGCCCGCCGATCTCGGCGTGGTAGCTGTACGCGCCCTCGCGCACGCGGCGGATGGCCTCGAGCAGCACGCCGAAGCGGCGCGTGAGTATCCGCGAGAGCAGCAGGCTCAGCAGCACGACAAAGCCCGCGACTGCCGCCGAGATGCGCAGCAGATTCTTCTGCAGCGTCAGCAGCAGCGTCGCCTGCTCCACGTCGTACTCATAGGCATAGACCGCGCCGATGGTCTGGCTGCGGTAGATGACCGGCGAGGCCGCGCGGCTGCGGAACGCGCCGTCGGTAAAGTCGGCATAGAAGGCGTCGTAGCCCCGCAGCGCCTGCACGATCTCGGTGTAGAGTCCGTAGCGGCCCACCGCGCCGTCCGTCTCGCGGGTGTCGTAGAGGATGCGCCCCGCGGCGTCCGTGACGAGAATGCGGGAAATGCCGGTATCCTCCACCAGCGTCATCGCGGAGGCGACGTTCTCCTCGCTCAGCTCCTCCAGACCGCTCAGCGCCGTCACCATCACGCTCACGCTGCTTTGCAGCGTCGTCTGCTTGGAGCGCACGACCAGGTTTTCCGACACGATCAGAGGGTAGGTGTTCATGAAAACGAGCACTGCCGCAATGACCAGAATATAACTCAGGCCGAATTTGACCTGTAAGCTCGCACGCCGCACGGCGCTCCCCTCCTCCCATTCGTTTTCCTTCTGTGCGCCGCTCAGTCCTTGAGGTAGTAGCCCACGCCCCACTTGGTCATGATGTGCTCCGGCTCGGCGGGGTCATGCTCCAGCTTTTCGCGCAGGCGGCGGATGTGGACATCCACCGTGCGGTAGTCGCCGGCGTAGGTGTAGCCCCAGACGAGATCCATCAGATTCTCGCGCGAGTAGACGCGGTGGGGGGTCTTGATGAGCAGCTCTAAAATGTCGTATTCCTTCGCCGTCAGATCGACCGGCACGCCGTCGCGCAGCGCGATGCGGCGCTCGGTGTCGAGCGCGATGCCGCCGGCGGTCAGAAGCTCCATGCGCTTCTGCGCGGTCTGACCCGCGCGGCGCAGCAGGGCGCGGATACGCGCCTTGAGCTCTAAAATGTTGAAGGGCTTGGTGACGTAATCGTCCGCGCCGGACTCGAGGCCGATGATCTTGTCCGCGTCCTCGCTGCGGGCGGTGAGCATGATGATGGGCACCGCGGAGAATTCGCGGATGCGCATACAGGCGGTCAGCCCGTCCACCTCCGGCATCATCAGGTCCAGGATGATGAGGTCGAAGCTCTCGCTCCTGGCCAGCTCGACGGCGGCCGCGCCGTCGAAGGCGGTCTCGACCTGATAGCCCTCGTTCTCAAGGTTGAATTTGATGCCCTTGACGAGCAGCTTCTCGTCGTCCACCACTAAAATTTTCACGGCGCATCGCCTCCTGTCGTAATTTCATCGCGCATGGCGTCGAGCTTCGCGCTGCCGATGCCGCGCACCTCCAGCAGCTCGTCGAGCGTCTGAAAGTCTCCGTGCTCGGCGCGGTAGTCGAGGATCGCCTGCGCCAGCACCGGCCCGATGCCGGTAACGGTCTCCAGCTCCTCGGCGGTCGCGGTGTTGATGTTTACAAGCACGCGCTCGGGCGCGACCTCCTCCCGCGCGGGCCGCTCGGTCTGCACCGTATAGCCCTCCTGCTCGGTGCGGTTCGCGCCGAAGGTCAGATACAGCACGGCGGCGAGGAAGGCCAGCGTCACGAGCGCCAGAAAGAAATATGTGCTTCCGCCTTTTTCCTGCCGTTCCACGGTTGAACTCCCTCCCGTTTTTTGTTATACTGAATGTCGAATACCGTCGAGCGCGGGCAAGTCGCCCGCCGATCGTCCGATCAAATTTTATTGTAACATACTGCGAGGTACATTTCCATGAAAAAACGCCGCTTTTTTGCTCTTTTTTTGGTCCTCGGCCTGCTCGTCTCCCTGCTGAGCGTACCGGCCTCCGCCTTTGAGGAGATCGACGTCGACGCCCGCGCCGCCCTGCTCGTTGAGAAGGAAACGGGCGAGATCCTCTACGAAAAGAATGCCCACGAGAAGAACTACCCCGCAAGCATCACCAAGCTGACGGTGGCGCTGCTGGTGTTCGAGGCGATCGACGCGGGGCAGCTCTCGCTCGACCAGCCCATCACGGCGCACGAGAGCGCCTTCGAGGGACTGAGCATCTACGGCAGCACCGCCGGCATCAAGGTCGGCGAGGTGCTGACGGTCGAGCAGCTTCTGCAATGTATGCTCATCGTCTCGGCGAACGAGGCGTGCAACATTCTCGCCGAGGCCGTGTGCGGCGAGGGGAACATCTCCCAGTTCGTGCAGAGGATGAACGAGCGCGCTGCCGCGCTCGGCTGCGAAAACACGCACTACGTCAACACCTCCGGCCTGCACGATCCCGACCACTACACCACCGCGTGGGACATCTATCTCATCACGCGCGCGCTGATGCCCTACGAGAAATTCATGGAGATCTGCAACTCCAAGTCCGCGGAGATCGCCGAGACCGACCACAACCAGCGCCATGTGCTCCACTCCACCAACCGCCTCATTTCCAACTGGCGCGAGCTCGGCTACCTCTACCGCGACGCGCAGGGCATCAAGACCGGCTCGACCGAGGAGGCCGGTCACTGCCTCGTTTCCTCCGCCGTGCGCGGCGACCGTCAGCTTGTGAGCGTGGTGCTCGGCGCGGAGAAGATCACCCTTGCCGACGGCAAGAGCACCCTCACCAAGAGCTTTTCCGAGACCATCCGCCTCTTTGACTACGGCTTTGACTGCTTCTCCCGCCGCGAGGTCGTCTCCGCCGACGAGCTGGTGCGCGAGGTCCCGGTCGCCCTTTCGAGCGAGGCGAACTACGTCGTCGCCCACCCCGCCGAGAGCATCACGCGGATGCTGCCCACGGAGCTGGACCTCAGCGAGCTCACGCGCGACATCACGCTGCCGGACAGCGTGGACGCCCCCATTGCCGCCGGCGACGAGCTGGGCGAATTGACCGTCTCCTACAACGGCACCGTCTACGGCACGGTCAAGCTGCTCGCGCTCAGCGATGTGTCAGCCTCGTGGCTGCTGGTCGCCAGGCGCGACGTGGCGGACTTCTTCTCCCGTACCGTCGTCAGGATCGTTCTCGTCGTCCTTCTCCTGCTCATTCTCGCATTCCTTTTCCTGCGCGGGAACGGGCGCGGACGGCGCTACGGCAAGCGCAGCAGCGGACGCGCCGCTCCCGCCGGTTATCGCGGCCGCAGGCGCTGAGCATCAGGGAAGGCAAACTGTTAAGGTCATCAAACCGCACAAAACGGATGGGGTATCCCGTCCGTTTTCCGTTCAGCAGGGAAATTTCCGCGACACGCGGACTTTTGTCCTTGATTTTTGCCCATTCCCCTGCTATACTGCATTCATCGTCAGATAAGGAGGCACTCCTATGAAATATCTTGTTGTCATCGGCGACGGCATGGCGGACAACCCCGTCGAGGCCCTCGGCGGCAAAGCGCCGCTCGAGTACGCCGACATTCCCACCATTGATTCCCTTGCCGCGCGCGGCACGGTCGGCAGCGTCGTGAACTGCCCCAAGCCGCTGCCCGCGGGCAGTGAGACCGCGATCCTCTCCATCTTCGGCTGCGACCCGCTCAAGCATTTCTCCGGCCGCTCGCCGATGGAAGCCGCCGCCATCGGGCTCAGGCTCGTTCCCGGCGACGCGGCGTTCCGCTGCAACCTCGTCGCGCTCGAGCCGGGCGATCAGCCCTATGAGGAAAAGCGCATCCTCTCCCACTCCGCCGGTTCCATCGCCGGACAGGACGCGCTCGACGTTGTCGCCGCGCTCAACAGCGATCCCGAATTTTCCGCCGCGCTCCGTGCGGCGGATATGTACATCGACCCCAGCCCCTCGTTCCGTCCGCTGGCGGTGAAGCACCATTGCGACCCGAGCGGCGTGTGCTTTATCCCGCCGCACGACCACCTCGGTGAGGTCATCGGCCCGCTGCTCCCGAGCGGGAAGGACGCGGCGCTCGCCAAGGTCTTTGCCGACCTTATGCGCCTTGCCAACCGCGTGCTGGAGCACCATCCCGTCACCGAGAAGCGCCGCGCGGAGGGCAAGCTCGGCGCGAACGGCATCTGGTTCTGGGCAGCGGGCACGGCGATGCAGCTTCCCGACTTCCGCGAGGAGTACGGCTGCGGCGGCGCGGTCATCAGCGCAGTGCCCCTGTGCCACGGCATCGGCGTGCTGCGCGGACTCGAGATGGTCGAGGTCGAGGGCGCGACCGGCGAGATCGACACCAACTTTGAGGGCAAGTTAGAGGCCACATGGGCGAGCCTTCAGAAGTACGACTTCGTCTGCCTGCACCTCGAGGCGCCTGACGAATGCACCCACAACGGCGACCTCAAGGGCAAGGTGCAGGCCATCGAATGGCTCGACAGCCGGCTCGTCAAGCCCCTCACCGAGCGTCTGGACGCGGCGCACATGGACTACCGCCTGCTGCTCCTCTCCGACCACAAAACGCTCACCGCGACGCGCGGGCACGACGGCGATCCCGTGCCGTATCTGCTCTACGACAGCCGCATCGACAGCGGGCGCGGCGGCGTGTACACCGAAAAGGCCGGCGAGAACGGTCCCTTCGTCGCGCACGGCTGCGAGCTGCTGCATCTTCTCTTTGAGCGCTGAAAAAGGAACATCGAAAAGGGTCAGCCGCCGGCTGACCCTTTTCTTATGTCTCCGCCGCGGCGGGGATCGACGGCTCCTCCCGCCGAACGCGGAGCGCTCCGTCCTCCGCCGCGATGCGGGCGGCGCCGCCCGCGTGGAGCGTTCCGCCGAGCAGCAGCTCGGCCA
>ERZ773224.2839-NODE-2839-length-16953-cov-8.479879_pt1 | contig 16953 bp, 13 predicted proteins | sample MGYA00580526_ERZ773224 | MGnify/ENA primary metagenome ERZ773224 (study PRJEB29015, sample SAMEA2737743) | human gut metagenome | biome: human gut; feature: human-associated habitat; material: faeces | place: China | collected 2012 ... | reverse complement strand
GACGCCCGACAACGACAGATCCCAGAGTCCACAGGTATAATTTCAAACTCACCACCGAAGAGAATATCCGCTTTAAGCAGATGCTTTGTGAGGCAGGATTGGAGCATAACCGTAGCCGTTTTATCGTCAAAAGGCTCTTTGCCGAGGAGTTTGTCGTCATCAAACGCGATCCGTCGAAGACGCAATTCGTCGCCCGGCTGAATGATTTTTATTTCCAATTCCAGAAACTTGCGAACAACTACAACCAGATTGTAAAGGCTGTCAATTCGCACTTTTCCAACGTTGCTATCCCGCATCAGATCGCTGCATTGGAGCAACGGACCCGCGAGCTGAAAGCCCTGAGTATCGAGATTCTCAACCTCGCAAAACAGGCTAAGGAATGGTTGCGAATATAAGATCGGGCTCCTCGCCCGGCGGAGCCTTGTACTACAACAAGGAGAAAGTGGATAAGAATGAGGCCGAAGTGCTCCTCTGGCAGAAGATGCTCGAACCCTTCAATAAACACGGGCGAATGGATATCGATGCCTGCATGGAGAGCTTCCGGCCCTACCTCGAAGCTAACAGAAGGACGACCAATACGGTCTTCCATGTCTCGCTGAATCCTTCGCCGGAAGACAGACTGACAGACGAACGGCTCCGGGACATTGCCCGCGAGTACATGGAGCGCATGGGTTACGGCGAACAGCCCTATATCGTTTTCAAGCACAAGGACATTTCCAGAGAGCATCTCCATATCGTGTCGCTGCGGGTCGATGAGCAGGGCCGCAAACTCCCGCACGATTTCGAGGCCCGGCGCTCGATGGAAATTCTGCGTGATTTGGAGCGGAAATACGGTCTGCATCCGAGTATCAAAGGCGAGGAACAAGCAGACAGGCTCGGCTTGCGCAAAGTAAACTATAAAGAGGGCAATGTCAAACAGCAGATATCGTCCGTCGTGCGGTCGTGCTTGTGCAATTACAAATGTTCGTCCTACGGAGAGTTTCGCACCCTGCTGGAACGTTTCAATGTCTCAGTTGAAGAACGTACGGGAACCATCGACGGCAGGGATTATGCCGGAGTGATCTACGGGCCCTGACCGATGACGGCTATGGCATCGGTACTCCGTTTAAATCGAGCCGTATCGGCCGGGATGTCGGCTACAAGGCTCTTCAAAAGTATTACGAGCGGTCGAAGAGTGCGCTGAAGCAGGACGGGTCGCTCGACCGGCTGCGACAGACAGTCCGGGATGCCATGAGTCCGCACAATACGCGGGACGAGTTTCGGCAGCTGCTCAAGGCGGAGAACATCGACGCTATCTTCCGCATCAATCCGGTCGGCAGAATCTATGGCGTGACTTTCATTGACCATAACGACGGCATCGTTGCCAACGGGTCGGTGCTGGGAAAAGAGTTCTAGGCGAATGTCTTCAACGAATTGTATCCGGCTCCGAAAGAGGCGCAACAGGTTGCAGAACGACAGGCGGAACAGAAACATGAAGTGCAAAACCATGCCGCCAATCCTATTTCTGGCATTGTCGATACGGTATTGGATTTGGCCGACACGCAGGCTTATGAAGAACAGCAACGGCTGATACAACGGCGAAAAAAACGACGATTACACAGATAATGCTATTGAAATTTTGCACGACTGAAAGTGTTCGTCCGAATTCAAGATTTTGAGGAATTCGATACTATTTGCAGAATGACATAAAAATCTTGCATTTGTAAATAATATTTAGCACTCATACTTCAAAATCTACATTATGGGTGCACATATCAAATTTAGCACGAACATCGTTATTTTAAGAAGTGGCTTGAAGTCGATGTAGATTGGAATTACCCGTTTCGTTCCCGAGTCGAAGAGATTTGTTAACGCTTGAATATGGATTGAGAGGTAGGTTTAGCCACACGGATATAGAGAAAATATTAAATTCGGACGGACGGAAAAGTTTACTCTGAGCGTTACGGGATTTTACTTTGGATGATTGATTGTATGAGATTGGAATAGAATGTTGCAAGGTATATAGTGTGGGTTTTATTATAAAGAAAGCATGATCCGGGCAATATCTACGCAATAATGAATTTAAGGGAATTGTTAATTTTGAATTACACCTTTTTCTCGACCCTCATTTTGTTAGAACTGCTTCATAGAAAATAAGAACCAGAACGGAATGTCACGGTTCTTTAATTTTATTATCCTTCCGATTACCCAAAGAGTATATGGGTTTCGGGACAAATATTATTTTTGAGCTTGCATGTCAAAAAGTATCTTTGCTCCCATTTTGAGTTCTGAATATTTGAGGCAGGGTTTTTCCAGCTCCTCGCCGTCAAAGGTCATGCTGCCGACATATCTGTTTTCCGGGGAGTTTTCCGGGGCTTCGATCACGATGTCGTTTCCGTTTTCGAGGTGGATCGTCGCGTGTTTGAACAGGGGCGATCCGACGGCGTATTCATCCGAAGCGGGACATACGGGATAGAACCCCAGCGCCGAGAAGGCGTACCATGCCGAAGTCTGTCCGTTGTCCTCGTCTCCGCAGTAACCGTCGGGCTTGGCCGAGTAGAGGCGATCCATCACCTCGCGCACCCACCACTGGGCCTTGTGGGGCTGTCCGCAGTAGTCATAGAGGTAGATCATGTGCTGTGCAGGCTGGTTTCCGTGGGCGTAGTTGCCCATGTTGGCCACCTGCATCTCGGTGATTTCGTGGATGCGGATCCGTAGTAGCTGTCGTCGTAGATCGGCGGCACCACGAACATTGAGTCGAACATCTGCGCAAAGCTCTTGCGGGCTCCCATCAGGTCGATCAAACCGCCGACATCGTGAAATACCGACCATGTGTAGTGCCATGCGTTGTCCTCTGTGTATGCATCGCCCCATTTGTAGGGGCTGAACGGCGACTGGAACGTCCCGTCGGCATTGCGCCCACGCATTAACTTCATTTCGGGGTCGAAGACATTCCTGTAATTTTGTGACGCCTTTTCCAGCCGTTTCGCATCTTCGTCCTTGCCGAGCATCTTCGCCACCTGTGCGATGCACCAGTCGTCGTAGGCGTATTCGAGCGTTCGGGCGGCATTTTCGGGAATATTCACGTCATAAGGGACATATCCCAGCGTATTGTAATACTCATACCCCCAGCGCCCTGTGGAGCTCACCGTGGGGTGTACCTTCCGGCGTCCTGCGAGCATCGCCTCGTAGAGCGTCGCAATGTCTTCCTCGGGGGTGACACCTTTCAGGATGGCATCCGAAACGACCGACGCCGAGTTGTTTCCGACCATGCACCCACGGTGTCCGGGCGAAGCCCATTCGGGCAGAAATCCGCTCTCGCGGTAAGCGTTTGCCAGCCCGGCCTGAATTTCGGCATTGACCGACGGATAGACCAGATTGAGCAGCGGAAACAGACTGCGGAAGGTGTCCCAGAATCCCGTGTCGGTATACATGTATCCCGGCAGTACCTCACCGTTGTAGGGGCTGTAATGCAGGATATTGCCGTTCTTGTCGATCTCGTAGAACTTGCGCGGGAACAAGGTCGAACGGTAGAGGCACGAATAGAACGTGCGGTACTGGTCCGTCGTGCCTCCCTCGACTTCAATACGTCCGAGCACCTCGTCCCAGCGTGCTTGCGCCTTGGCCTTCACGGTTTCGAAATCGTCCTTTCCCAGCTCTTCGAGGTTCTGCACGGCCTGCATCTGCGATATGAACGACGAGGCTGCGCGCACCGTTACCTGCTCTCCGCGCCGGGTTTCGAAACCTACCCGCACGAGGGCGTGTTCGCCGACTAACTGTTCGCCTTCGACGGGCTTCGTGCCGTCATAGATCTGGAAATCCCGGATCTTCCGGTCGAAGCGCACGATAAACCAGTTCTTGAAGTTGTCGGGCACACCTCCGCTGTTGCGCGTGGTGTATCCCGCGACAGTCCGTTTGTCGTGCATGACCCTGATGTACGATCCGCGGTCGAAAGCGTCGATCACCACGCCCGACTCGTCCGATTCGGGGAACGTGAAACGCATGATCGCAGCCCGCTCGGTCGGGGCGATCTCGGCCTTGATGTCGTGGTCGGCGAGGTATACCGAATAATAGTAGGGGCGTGCCTCCTCCGACTGGTGCGAGAACCAGCTCTGACGGCTCTCTTCATCGACCTTGTCGCGTCCGCGTACGGGCATGATGGAGAACTGCCCGTAGTCGTTGATCCACGGCGAGGGCTGGTGCGTCTGCTTCAGACCTCACAGAAACCGCGTTGCAGATAGCTGCAACGCGGTTTTCGTTTGGTTTTGTCATACATTTGTAATACGACTATACGATAAAATCGTTCAATTCCTCTTTCAGTAATTTCCAATTCGGGAAATAGCGACTCAGTAGAGTTGTAAATTCTTCATTGTGCAACCGCACCTTAATATGCAGTAATTCATGGACGACGATATATTCGATACAGTGTAGCGGTTTCTTGATCAGTTCCAGATTGAAAATAAGGTTTTGCGTTCGATGATTACAACTGCCCCACAAAGTTTTCATTTGTTTAACCTCCCATTTATTTGCCCGAACATCCAGAATTTTTTCCCATTTGGCAATTAAAGCGGGCAACAGTTTTTTCAACTCTGCACGATACCACTCTTTAAGTATTTCGGCTCTACGTTCCAACGGGCAGTTTTCGCGAACATGCAAAACAAGATATTCATTCCCTTGCACTTCGACTTTTGCAGGAATATGGTCGTAAACGACTTTCAAACGATACCGTTGTCCTTTGTAATAGTGATTTTCTCCCGAAACATATTCACGAGGCGTCTGGCGGTTTTGATCGAGAATCTGCGACACACGTTGCCTAATCCATGGAAGTTTAGTTATCAGAAATAACCGGACTGCATCTTCCGTCATGGTAAGCGGGGCAGAAACATGTATTCGCGCCTCGGGCGGGTAGATGGTCAAATGCACGTTTTTGATAGCCTTCCACTCAATCTCGGCAGACAGATCGGATAGGGTGATAACAGTCATCAATACTCTTTTTGTGAGATGATAATTTGCATAATATCATCAATCTTGTCTTCTGTCGTGTCAGGTAAAGCATTGCGGACGGCTTTACGCACTGCTTTCATCTTCAATCCGCTGCCGCTTACATCCCTGAAGCCATCTCGGGCATTAGCTTTTACGGCATTGTGTACGCGAATTGCGAGTTCCTCGTTATGATTCAGATTATCGTACAGGGCCCGTTTTCCTTCGGTATCGAGCGTTATCGGATATTTCGTCCGTGTTTCCGAACGCATTTCTTTGAGCTTCTCGATAAGCCGTTCGATCAACTCTTTATATTGCAATTTTCCATCGTGCTGTTCCTGTAATAATTGATTCAGCAAATCTGACATTCTGTCGAAATAAGCGGGATTGTTTGGTCGCTCGCTGATAATCATCTTGCGCATGTTAGCCGCCAATACCTCGGCAACGGAACGTTCGTTCCGTCGGATATTTTTCGGAAGGGCGTCGATGGCCTCATTTCCGCCGAGATCGAGTAAGTCAAGGAACGACACATCCTCTAAATCCACGAGTTTCTCGCTATCTTCTGCCCGTACATAATTATCGATCAGTTGACGCATAGCTGGGTCGTAGAGTTTCAAATCGAGGACGTCACCGCTTTTGAGTTTTATCTCATCTTTTAGGTCGTTGAAATAATCGACTTGCCGTTTGATTTGTTCCGCTTCCTCTTTCGTATATCCTGCTGCTGTCATTTCATTGGCGATATCTATGTAACGACGGACGAGGGTCGATACTAACTTGTAAAATGTTTCGCGTTTTGCACTATTCGCTTCGCATTCATCCTGTTGTTCCTTGATTGGCGTTGTTTCCGAATAAACGAAATAGGCGAAATATCCGGCTTGCGTTTGCGGATTTACGGGTTCGCACAATGTATATACCGCTTGTATGGCTTCTTCTAACCCTTTGCGTCCCTCGGTCAGACGATTGGTCAGTAAGCCTTGAATATCCGCAGCGTCATATTGATCGAACGCCCCGTTCGTATAATCTTCGATTGCGTTTTTGATAGCACCGAACAAATCTTGATAATCGATAATATAACCGAAATCCTTTTCGTCGCTATCCACTCTGTTCACGCGACAAATCGCCTGAAACAGGTTGTGGTCACGCATCTTTTTGTCGATATACAGGTAGGTAGCCGACGGCGCATCGAATCCGGTGAGCAATTTATCCACGACGATCAGCAGTTTCATATCTGCCGGATGCTCTATGAATTCCTTCTTCGCCCACGCTTCGAACTGTTCGGGCGTGCGGTCGCCGATCATTCTTTTGTAGATTTCGTATTTGGTAAAATCTTCCGTTTCGCCTTCGCCGACGTATTCGTCCTTTACTGACGAACTGTTCGCATCGTAGCTCGTCACAACGGCGCAGTGCCCTTTCAATTCCGTAGATTGGAATACCTCCCAATAGCGACAGGCCTGATAAATAGAGTCGGCTACAAGCATCGCATTGCCGTATCCGCCGGACAAGGCACGCTTGGTGTCCATATCTTGACATATATCCGCCACGATGCGATGGATACGTTCCTTGCTGCTGAACAATTTTTCCATCTTCGCCCAGCGTGCTTTCAGTAGCGACCGGGCGACCTTGCTCAACCCTGCTGTCTTGGAATCGAACCACTCATCGATCTTTTCGCGCTTGCCGAGGAATTGCTCCACATTCCGGGCTTCGTAGCGTAGGTCGAGGATAACCTTGTCCCGAACGGCTTCGTGGAATTTATAGCTGTGTATGTATGAACCGAATGTCTCGATGGATTTCTTCTTGTCCGTATGCAACAATGGGGTTCCGGTAAAACCGATTAACATGACACGTTCACCCATGATATGCTTCATCGCTTCGTGCAGCATGCCGCCCTGCGAACGATGGCACTCGTCGATAAAGACGTAGATATTGCCTTTGGCTTGAAACCCCTGCGGAAGGTTCTTTGCGACCTCCTCCAAATAGAAATCGAGCGATTTTACCGCTTTCTTCCCTCCGACCGATATGCCGTCGTTGTCGTTTCGGTTGCCGAATTTATGGATGAGGGTGCAAATCAGCCACGGTTCGGCTTCATTGAGCATCGAGACCAATTGTGCTCCGCTTCGGGCGCGTCGGATTTTCTCACCCGCATCCTTGAATCCGGTTTCGATCTGTTTGTCCAGTTCGTCACGATCGGTGATGACGACCACACGGGCATCCACAACATTTTCGCGAATCCACTGTGCCAACCAAACCATCGTAAGACTTTTCCCTGCACCTTGCGAATGCCAGATAATGCCGTTTTCTTTATTACGCACACGTGGTTGCGCCGCCTTGATTGCGAAATATTGATTCGGTCGGGCTGTCTTTTTGCGGCCGCCGTCGAAAATAATAAAATCGTGTATGTATTCCAACAGCCGATGCGGTTCGAAAAATTGCAAAACGCTGCGATCCAGTTCATTTGGATAACGATCTGGTGTAAACAGGGAGGGTTCGCACGGTTCGCCGCACGGTTCTTTCCAACGAAGCCAGAACTTTTCGGGTGTTTTGATTACTCCGTAATGCAGCCCCTCGGTATCATTACCTGCGAACAACAATTGTACGGTCGTAAAGAATCGGGGAATATATTCGTCTTCTTGATTGCGGATGTTCTGACGAATCCCTTCATGAACGGACACCTTGCTGCGTTTGAGCTCGATGACGGCCACGGCGATTCCGTTGACATAAACGACCAGATCGGGGCGGCGGTCGCTTTTGCCTTGTACTGTCACCTCTTCGGCAATCTGAAAATCATTCTCCATCGGGTTCGCCCAATCGATAAGGTGTACCATCTTTTTGTGCTCCGATACTTCCGACTGCACGTTTACGCCATAACGCAGCAATGTATAGACCTCATGGTTGGCGTTGTACAAACCTATGCCGATATTGGCCGCTGCTTGTTTGAGTTTCGCAACGGCCTTGTCGATCTCCTTATCGGCATAACTCCGTCTCTTCAAATAACGACGCAACAACGCCTCCTCTACATTCGCATTGTCTTCGCGGTATTCCCAATTACCGAGATAATCGTATTTCAACACATTCTGAAATAATCCGATCAGCCGCTCCTGCGTTACCCGTTCCTTCGCTCCGATGTTTGTGTCCATAGTTCTTATTTCTTGTCAATATATTTTCCCCAGCCGATTGGGATAATTTCTTCTTTTCGCATATAATTCAACTCGCACAACACCTGGTCAGGACTGAAATCCAACTTGTGCTTGCTCCAAGCATAGAAATCTTCCAGCAACAGATCGTCGGATATCGGCTCCCCTTTTATGATTCGGTTGTTCCATACGGCATATAGCGTCGAAACAATCTCCGCACAGGCCAAATCCATCTTTTTAATTTTGTTTATCAAAGAATCGACTGCGTGGCGAATTGTTTGAGGATATGTTTCATACACCTGTTCCAATTCGTCGATCATTGCAGTAGGAATATAATTATATCGTGTCTTTCCATTCTCTTTTTTTACCTCTATTCTGACATGACGATATTGCTTGAACTTACTGTCGATGTGATTCATCATCGCCTGATCATCTGGTCCTGCCGTATTGCGAATATAGTCGTTTCCGAAATCGAGTTGGCAATGATACCCGACCAAATGCAACGTTTTTTGCAATTTGGTACGTCCCCATCCTGATGATTGATATAATGCATTTACGATATGTCCAGTAACTACATGTGTTTGCAGAGGAATTTCACGAATTTGAGCATCTGGAGTTTCAAGCGGAATAATCGGCGCTAACGGCTTAACTAAGCGTATTTGTCCGGTTAATAATTTTTGCATCATGCCGCTTTTGATAAGTTTATACTTATCGCGGCGAGCTTCCAAATCCGCAATCTTCTTGTCCATATCGGAAAGAATGGTTGCTATTGCTTGTTGTTCCTCTATGTTATTTGGTAAAACTATACTAAATTCTTCAAAAGTTGGAAGTCGCAAGGAATCAACGGTAGCCTTTACAGACAAAGATAGTGCATACTCGCCAAAATATCTTTGCATATAGTAATAGACATATTTCCCGTATATTGCATCGGCAAAGTCGCTAATTTTATAGACTCGTTGATGATAGTCAAACTTCCCATTTACATAGTGGAATATAGCTCCGATTCCACCTTCGCCGGGGACTAAAATAGCTTCTCCGTCAAACGAATAAGAATCAATACGAGCAACAACATTTGACCTGACGAAAAATGGATATTTACCATTTTTGACTTGTTCTTCACCATTCCGTTTACCTGTTTTTATGCGCGCTATTTCTCCCAATTTCTTAAAAACCCATTTCTCCGAGAAACCAGGTAGTCGTTTTTTGCCGGTCAATAGTTGTTGCATTGCGCCTTGTTTGATAAGGCGTTTTTTGGCGATTTTCTTATCGAGTGTCGCAATCAACGCATCCACATCACTCAATGCTCCGGCAATCCGCCACTGTTCCGCAATCGGAGGCAAGGCAATAGTAGATTCTAAAAAAGTGGTTTTAGCCAAATTATATCTTGTTGCCCCTTGAGCTAAAACAGACATTAATGTTCTGCCAACAGCGCTTCTGAAATAATACGATAAAAATACACCAATAGCTCCATTGTTGTCAAATAATCTATACCCAAAACAAAAACTATTCAAATATGTATTTTCTATTTTATCAGTCAATACAGAGCACATACCGACTTCTTCCGGCGTTTCGGATGATGTATTGAAAAATAAATCTCCCTTCTGTACCGCATTTTGAACCTCATTGAGCATGATATTAACATATTCTAAATCATCAATATCAATTTGAGGGTTGTTCAGAATATTCAAAAACGGTATATATTTGGCAGAGCCCCAGCCAAAATCACCTTTCTTTTTGCCTGATAATCCAGTATATGTAACACCAAGGTTGCCAAGTTTTACAACCTCCCACTCCTCCGGAATAACTCCCAGCTCAGTCTGTTTATATCCTTGCGGTATATTCATATTATTTATACTCTTCTATTATTCTCTGAATCACAGATTTCTGAAGCGTTTGCTGTAATAACGAAGTCATATTTGCCAACTTAATTCTTTGATTAAATTGGAACAGACCTAAATCAACCAATAGTTTAGCAACAAGTTCATCTATAAAAGAAGATGTCACAAGGCTCACACCTTCAAAATCAAGAATGGAGATTTTAGAATTGCTCTTCATCAGGTTTAATATCTCATTCTTAAGACGAATTGCGGACTCTCTTGTACCAGTACCCTCTGCCAATGTCGCAATTTTAAAAACAAGTTCACCTTGCTCATTCTCTAATTGTTCCGCATATAAATTCACAAAATCAAAACTACGCCCTTGAAAGGTGAGAACTTTCTCTATTGAAATGTCTTTTGAGTAATCCAATTGAAAATCTATAGTTGTACTACATCTTTGATCGGTTGGATAGCAATGCTTATTTCGCAAAATCTTAACTTTCCCATTACAATAGTGGTACGAATCCCTTTCAGAAGTTATAACTAATCTACCATTTCCTTCCTTAACCAAAGAAAATAGTCCATGCATGCCATTGCCTTGTCCAACCTTTTTATCTCTTGTTACACCTGCTTGGATGCACAATGTAAGAGCATCAGCATTGTTTCTCGGAGCATGAATAGAGTGCTTTAACGATTTGTAGATTCCAATGCCTGCATCATAGATTGTAAATACCACATGCTTGGAGGTTTTGTGTAGTTGCCCCATAATAAATCCACATGAAGATTTAGAGTGGTTTAACACATTGTCCATAATATCGTTTATAGACCATTCTATACCCTCTAAAATACCAGTTGCGAATTGATCTGAACGCCTTAATTCTTGAATTATTGCCGATTGAATTTCATACACATCGTTTGATGACCTAAATTTCCAAATCTTGCCCAATGCTCTATCTAAACTTGTTTTATGCAAGGGAAGTTCATATGGGATTAGAATATTTTGTAAATTTACATCATAACTTTTACCATCTATCAGCAATCTCTTTTCCTGGCGAAAAAAATCTATAATACCGGCAATTGGTACCGCAGCATTAGGGAAAATACCCTGTATTGATTTGTCAAAATTTATAGTCAATTGCTCATAACCCTCCCTCAAATGACCTTTGCGTATTTGTTTAACAAAATCATCAACTGCGTTTGCAGTCTGTAAAGAGTGAATCGTTATAATATCACCATCTTTTGTAACAAAAGCATCATTAAGCCAGCTCATAACCTATCGTATCTTTATTAAAATCCCATTTGTTTCAAATGTGCGGCGACTTTGGCTTCGAGGTCGGCGATTGCGGCGTCGATTTCCGGAAGCGTCTGTGCATAGCGTTCGGCGAGTGCCGAGACTTTCGAGGTCAGTTGTTGACCGATACGTTGCATTTCGCTGTCGAGCCGGGCCGAAAGGGCCGCGAACCATTTCTTTTCGATAACCAACCGTTTGATATCGTCTTCTGTCAGATCGGCGTATTTGACCATCAGTGCCGTCAGCAGATTATATTTCAAGGTCTTCAAGGTTTTCTTCGTCAACGAAATATCCTCTTTCAACTTAAGATATTGCATCAGAACAGCGATTTCATCGGCATCCGATTTCTTGTCGAGGGTTTTGATTCGCTTTTTGATGTTGCTGTCGGTGAGTTTGTTGTCCGCGAAGTTATCTTCGTCGAATGCTTCGTCCGCATGCTCTTCGAGCAGTTCGTTCAGTTGGTTTTCCTTATCGTTCAATAGCTCCTCAGAAGCCGAGATCAACCGCTTTTCTTTCGCGAAATACTCGTCGACGACAATCGAAACGGGCAACAAATCGCATGCGACATCCTCCGGCGTCGAAGCCTTCTTCTCCTTCGGTTTCGCATCTTTCTTTTTGGCTGTCGACTGCGGCGTATACAGTTCCGCTTTCCACCCGTTCGCGGCAATCAGATAGCAGTCGTCCTGCATCGTTTCGCTCCAATAGTTCATCAGGCAATCGTATACATCATAAGCATCGACCAGCGATTCATCGTGTTTGAACGTTGCGAGCAGCGAATCGCTCAACGCTTCGATCAAACGTTTCGGCGCAAATCCCGTGGTAAGATCATAGAGCGTCGCGCGATGCCGGTTGCACCACTCGGTATAACTCCGGTAAAAGATCTCGGTCTGGCGGCAGAAATCGGAGTTCGCCATAATCGTATCACGAACTGCCTCCGGCTCGCAATTCAATGCGAAATATCCGGTGCGGGTGTCGTGCGGTCGGAACAGGTCATTGCGCAAAGAGGGGCACACCTGCCAATACGCAGCAAGTTGTTCGATGTCGTGGGCGGGCAGGCCTCCATGCAGATGGGCGTCTATATCTTGCTGGATCTCGGTATCCGGAGCCGAAATATAACGCGGGATATTCAGGTTATAGTCGTTGCGTTCAATCTCTTCCTGCGGAACGAAGCGGGCGAAATGCGGCATATCGCGCTGTTTCTGCCATACATCCACAATGCGGCGAATATCCTGCTCGCGCAACCGGTTTTTCGCACCGTCTTTCATGAAGCCGGACTTCGCGTCGATCATGAACACACCTTTACGATTGGAAGCCTCGGATTTTTCGAGGATGATGATACATGCCGGAATGCCCGTGCCGAAGAAAAGATTGGCCGGCAATCCGATAATGCCTTTGATGTATCGCTTTTCAGCAACCAGATATTTGCGGATTTGCGCTTCGGCGTTGCCTCGGAACAATACACCGTGCGGAAGTATGCAGGCTCCGCACCCCGTCTGTTTAATCGATCGCACGATATGAAGCAGGAAAGCATAGTCCCCGTTTTTCTCCGGCGGAACACCGATCGACGAGCTCCAACGATGATATTGGTCTTCTTCTTTCGCGCCCTTCAACCACGACTTGGTCGAGAACGGAGGATTGGCCACCACGAAGTCGAACGCTTGGAGGTTGCCGGATTCGTCTTCATATTGGGGATCGTTGAGCGTATCGCCCTGTTTGATCGTTGCGTATGGATCATTATGGAGAATCATGTTCATCTTTGCCAGTCCGACCGTGGCATTGTCTTTCTCCTGCCCATACAAGGTTGCATCCGTCGGTGTTTCGGCTTTGGCGCGAAGAAGCAGCGACCCGGAACCGCATGCCGGATCGTAGATGGTAGTTCGGATGCTATTTACCTTATCGAGCCCCAAAACCTTGGCTATTACCCGGCTGACCTCTGCCGGGGTATAGAATTGGCCTTTGCTTTTTCCACTTTCGGTCGCAAAATTTTTCATCAGGTATTCATAGGCATCGCCTATAAGGTCGTCATCGGCTGCCCGGTTTTTGCTGAAATCGAGGTCGGAGGTCTGGAATATAGAGATAAGCCCGCTCAATGTTTCGACTTTATCCTTGCCTTTGCCGAGCTTGGTTTCATCGTCGAAATCCGCAATAAACACTCCATCCAGTTGGTTGGCTTCGGACAAAGCCGCCATTTTCTTGTTCATCTCCTCGCCGATGTTGGCATGTCCTTTCAGAGCGACGAAATCCTCAAAATAGCAACCTGCAGGAATGTCTATCATGAAATTGGAGTCGTTGCGACTTTTGTCACTGATGTATTTCACGAACAGAATCACCAATACATAATCCTTATATTGGCTCGCATCCATGCCTCCGCGAAGTTCATCGCAACATTTCCAAAGAGTACTATATAATTCTGATTTTTTGATTGCCATACAGCCTATTTTTTACCGATTAAATCTTTGGGATCCACTTGAAGGATATTGGCAATCTTGAAAAGCAACTCCAAATTGGGTTGCCGACGATTGCAAGCATAAGCATTTACCATACTGAAACTCTTGCCGAGTTTTTCGGCCAGCCAAGTCTGTTTAATACCTTTTTCTTCAAGTATTTCCTTTATTCTGTTCATATACACTACACTAATATGAAACATATTTCGCATAAAGATATGAAATTATTAGCTATAATTCAAAAAAAGAGAGCCTAATGCTCTCTCTTTAATTTGGCTGCTTTACCATTGAGTTTCTCTGCTTCCCGTTCTTTGAGCCTTGCTTGTTCTTCTAACCGTACCTTGCGTTGTATGGTTCGTTCATATTCTTCGACATCTTTCTTCATCTCTCGGATTTTGGCGTTGTCACGGTGTAGTTCGAATATTTCTTCCAGCTCGGCAATGCGGTCGGGTTGCGCTTCGCCTTTCATTTTGAGGTAGCGGTATTTCAGGTCGTTGTCGATGCGGTCGCGGTTCGGTCGGGTAGCGAAATAGAGTGCCGACGACAAAATCATGCAGCTTATAAAAAGAAATAGCACCAAATAAATGACGAATGGGGATTCGGAGCTGAAAATCACTCGGTGTCGGATTATTCTCGGCGGCAGTTCGGCGGGGATTTTGATTGCCTCGACAGATGCTTGCAGATTATCGATACCGGTTTGCGTTTTGGTATAGTTCTGCTCTATGCTCTCCAATCGTCCGGCAAGCTGGATTATTATCGCCTGATGCCGCTCTTGTTCTGTATATACGATTTGCTCCAATCGTTGCGACAAGTCATTGTCACTTGATTGATTATTGTTTGCTGTTTTTGCCGCTAGTTCGGTCTTGATGGTTTTGACCATCGTTTCTTTGAAGTCCTCATACATTTCGTAGGACATCATATTATTCTCTTTCATGGTTGTATCGCTTCCTGTTTACAATTTCACTTTGGGCTTGGTCATGCGTTCTCGCAAACGACGTTTCCGCTCCATTGCGGCAATCGCCATCGCTTCGGCGATGGTATTGAGCAATGCCGTGATGCGGGCGAGGTACTCTTCGGGACTCTCGCCGGGTTTGCGTTGCAATTGGGCTTCGGACAATTCGACCGGCGAACTATTCGGCGGCAACGGAAGTTCGCCGATATTACCACTGAAATTGACCGTCGGCCTATCCGTGTCGGTCTTTCCGCCACCCGTTCCGAACAGATCGGAGAAGGCCGAACGGTAGGAGCCTGCCGCCGCATGGAAGTCTTTGACAATAGCGCTTCGATGTCGGGTTTGCTGTTGCGCGTATGCAAAATGCAGATTCAGTTTCGAGAAGCTGAATTGCCGGTCGATCTTCGACCCCGAAAACTCGAAGTCGTTTTTTGAAAATAGAACGCCTTGTTTTCGGTTGGTATTTCCGCAATACTTATAGCGGACGTTGATGCCTTGCTCTTTTAATCTACCTTCCAGATCGTTCCAACTCTTACATTTGGGCAGACATCCTTTGATCGCATCATATATTTCGTATTTGGTCTTGTCTGGTTCGCGCAATCGCTCCCGCCGCACGCTGTCCTTTCCCGGCGCAAGATGCAACCCGTATTTCTCGGTTAGTTCCCGGCAGACTTTCGTATTGCGTATTTTAATATTCTTGTCCGATATAGTCTGCCCCTTGTTCCCGACCCGGTTATAGACCAGATGGCAGTGAGGATGGGGCTGGTCGAGGTGACGTACCAGCAGATATTGCGTGTCGGTAATACCCATTTTCTGCATATATTCTTTGGCGATCTGCGTCATCAGCGCATCGGTCATGTGCGGAGCTTCTTTCGGCGAAAACGATAGGGAGATATGCCCGACCGTGTTTTTCAACCGAGGGTTCAGTCGGGTCTGATCCTTAAAATCCTCGATTATGTTCTTTACCTCCGGCGGGTTTACGCCTTCGGCATCGAGGATGCGCGACAGTTCCTTCATCACATAGCCGACAGTCCCGGCAAAGGATGAACCGGCAATGATTTTACCGATCATCGCGGATCTGTTTTAGCAGGGCTTCGAGGCATGCCATAATGGCCGCGTGACGGGATGCGACACTTGAAAATCCTTTCGCATGGGCAAGCCGTGTCAGTTGATTCAAGTTGCGAGCTATGCCTTTGAGCTGGGTTACGAAATCCAGATGCTCGCGACGCAGGCGTTCTCGTACCGCTCCTGTCCGAAGCAGTTGTCGGATGATTTCCGCCGGACGCTGCCCCGAAGTACGGGCCAATGACCGAAGACGTAAATAATGCTCCGTATCGAGTCGCGTACTGACGATATATCGGCGAACACGACCTTTACTCAATTCCGGCCGTCCGCCCTTGTTCTGTGCTTGTTTCATCGGTTTGTGTGCAGGAGTTAGACCAGCGGGATGTTCGGTAGGTTTTCGTTTACGAAAACACAAACTTGCCTTCCTAAACCTTTACCCCTTTCCGGCGTTGTGGCTCAACCGCCGCTGTTTTTGCTTTTAGAAGTTGCGGATTATTCCGAACAGATTGAACCGTCTTTGTTTTGGAGGCGTTTTTCTGTGCCGCCAACTTTTTCGCATGGTCTTTTATGTGGGCGATCAGATAGTCGTTGACATCCTTGTGTCCGGAGTAGAAACAGCTTTGATCGACGACTTCGCTGCGGGGGCAAAGACGAATCAACTCGGCGGTCGCTTTACGACCCGCATCGTCATTGTCGAAGAAAGCATGAATCGTCGAATGGCGTGCGAGAAACGGAAGCGCTTTCGGAAGATTGACGACCGAGTTTAATACTATTACGTCGATGCGTAGTTGGTCGGGGTGCTTCGTCGAAAGGCAGGAGAGAAAATCCATGAACCCCTCGAAGGCGATTACCGTATCGGTGCGGTTGTCGATCGTCGTAATCTGTTTGGGCGATGCACTTCCTTTGAAGCATTCCGAGCGCAACTCCCATCCGCCGGCATCGTTCGGAAATCCGATGGCGAAATATTTTCTGCCATTGATCGTATAGCGTATCTCCCGACAATAAGTGCAGGCAACCTCCGGAACGATACCGCGCCGCCGTAAATAGTCGAGCAATGCCGAATGACGAAGCGGTGTGTCGGAGAGGATACGGAGCGCGGGAACGGTCGATAAAGGCGACAAAGATCGGGGTGCAGCGATCGGTACCCTCTCTCTGTTTCTCAGCAATCGGACGGCGTGTGCGAAATCGCACCGCTCCAACCGCATTACAAGGTCGATAATGGAACCGCCTTCGCCCAGTCGTAGGCTCGGTACAGAACGCCTTACTGCCTTTCGGCAGTAGGTTTTCCCGTACC
>ERZ773224.2834-NODE-2834-length-16982-cov-3.361434_pt1 | contig 16982 bp, 14 predicted proteins | sample MGYA00580526_ERZ773224 | MGnify/ENA primary metagenome ERZ773224 (study PRJEB29015, sample SAMEA2737743) | human gut metagenome | biome: human gut; feature: human-associated habitat; material: faeces | place: China | collected 2012 ... | reverse complement strand
GTCCTCGGTCCACTCGATCAGCACATTGACACCGTTCCGCGTGACCTCCGCGAATTCTTCCAGGTGGTCAAGGCGGCTGTCAATAGAATCTAATCGCTTGTCAATGGATTGAAAATGCTTATCGATGGACTGAAATTGTTTGTCGATTGCATCAGATTTTTTGCCGATCGCATCTAACAGTTTCTCATTCGTCATCGTCGCATCACCTCACGGGTTCATTATACGGGGAAGCTTCCGGTAGTCAAGGCACGGTTTCGGCTCCTTGTCACAATGCGAAATGACGCTTTGGGAGAGGAGCGTGGGGAAGATGCCCTCGTATCTTCCGCCTGCGAAGCAGGCCTTCCAATCACGGCTGCGGCTGGTGGACGATGCCCGCGAACAGGGGCAGGCCGTCAGTCCCGGTGATGGCGAACACGAAGGGACGGTTCAGAACGAAATCCACTTCCTCCTCCGGCGGGGCGGCTGTGCCGCACACCATCATAACGGTATAGGCCGCGGCGGTGACGCCTTCCTCGTCAACGGTCACGCGGGCGGCGTGCTTGGCCTGAGAGAGATAGGCCGCCGTATCGTCGGTCATGGGGGAAAAGTCCGAGACCGCCGGATCAAAGACGTCCGTGATGCCCAGAGCCTTCAGGCTGTCTGCCAGATCCAGATCCGACGCGATGTCGAACTTTGGCAAAGCGAGGTTGACGATGAGGTATTTGCTCTCCGCGCTCTCACCGCCGCTGAGAAGGAAGTCCATAGCCGCTTCATCGGCCAGCAGCTCCTCCGGCGCAACGCCTTCGTCCGGCAGTAGGAGCCACATGGCGCCGCTGCCCTCCAACCGCTTGGAAACCGCGGAGAAATGGTCGCTCCAGTAATAGGTGTTCGTCCCGCGCTGACGCATGAAGTCACAGGTCGTATCGCCGCTGTCGGCGTGGAAGGTATCCGGCACGGTGTTGGCTTCGGAGAACTCGCCGCTCCACTTGGCCCGGAAATAGATGGTGGACGCCAGCGCGAGGATCGTTTCCTTGTCCATTGTCAGGCCGGAGGCTTGCTCCTTCAAAAGCCCGCCGGTCTGCTGGTCGATCCAGTCCTGAAGCGCCTTGTCAAAGGCGGCGGCGCCCATTTCGCCCCGGAAGGACGAGGCGTAATCATACTTTGCCAGCGCGTCCATGGTTTCCTGCTTGAAGCTGATTTTGTCGCTGAGCCACAGGGAGTTGGCCAGAATACTGGTCACCGCGCCGTCATCACAGTAGTTGGCGTTCCAGACAGCGGCGGCCTCGGCCCGGAGGGCGTCCACATCGCCGCTGCCCAGCAGAGCGAGGATCTGCTCCCGGCTCTCGCCGCCTGTCACCTCTGCCAGCATAGCGAGGGCCATGTAGAGGTTGATGGGGGAGCAGACCTTGTTCTCTCCACTGCCGCCGGTGAGAAGCTGGGGAATGGCGGCGCGGAGGTAGCCGTCCAGCACGTCCGTATAGCCCTCCGGCTGATCCGTCTGCTTTCTGCGGTCTGCCTGCCATGCGTCATAAACCTTATTGAAACCGTCACTGTCAAAGTCTCCGTTGGGTTTGCTGAACTTGGTTTCGTCCGGGTACTGCGCCATCTGGGGATACTGCGGGGCGGCCAGCTGGTACTTGCTGGCGGTTTTTGCCTTGGGCTGCGCGCAGGCGGTCAGGGAAATCAGACTGACCGCGGCAAGGAGAAGAGCGAAGATCCGTTTCATGAGAAGCACCTCCATCTGAAAAAATGAAAACGACCGTCTATATTGATATAGACGGTCGTTTTTCAAAAAAGTTTCACAAAATGTCAGTTTTCGTACCGGGTCCAGTCCGGGTTCGCATTGAGGTCGGTCCAGGTCTCATAGCTGCCGGCCTTGCGCCTGTAATCGTGGGAGTTGGTAGCCTCCTGAATGGCCAGATAGAACCAATCGCCGGGGCCGCAATCCGGCCAGACGTTCATGCCGGGCAGCAGATCGCTGGGGTCCTCCGGGACCCGATTCAGCATCCGGTTGATCATGGTCACGGCCTGGGCGCGGGTGATATAGGCGTCAGGGCGGAAGGTGCCGTCCTGGAAGCCGCTGATCCAGCCCAACTCTGCCGCCCGCTCGATATACGCCTTGGCCCAATGACCCTTGATGTCGGAGAAGGTGCGGCTGCCGTTGCTCTTGCCGGTGTCGAACCGAGCGCAGATAGCGGCAAACTGGGCCCGGGTGATGGGATCTCCGGGACCGAAGGCTGCGGCGTCATAGCCTCGGACGATGTCCAGTCCCGTCATGGTGGAGATGGCGGTGTTGGCCCAGTGACCGTCCGGTACGTCGGTGTAGGTGCAGCCGGTCAGCAGGTTGGCATCACGGACGGAGTCCTTCAGCAGGCGGAAGAAGATGGTGGCCACGCCTGCCCGCGTCATGCTGTCATTGGGACGGACTGTACCGTCTGGCCCACCGACGATATAGGCATAGTGGTCATCGGTGAACAGCGCAGGCACTGCGGCCTCGGTATTGTAGACAGTGATCCTGCTGTTTTTACTTGTATTGGTCGGGTGCTTGCCCCCGTCCAATCGATAGCCCTCAGGCGGTACGGTCTCGACCCAGTAGTAATCGCCGCTTTGGGAGACCTCTGCCTGTGTCCAGCCGTACCGGTTGGTCTCGTAGACGCCGAGCCTTGTATCGGATCGGGTCCCGACACGCCACAGCTCAAATTTCGCGCCGCTCAGCGGCGTACCGTCCCCGGCATCAAGCTTGGTGAGCCGGAGCGTGTAGCCGGTGTCGTCATCGTCGCCGCTGCTGTTGCGTGTCCACTGCGCGTACAGATGAATATGGTCTGTCACCGTGATCGAAGAGCCGGGGACATGGTGCGTGCCGCTCCCATCGCGCTGAGTGTTCCAGCCGACGAAAGAGTGCCCGTCGCGGACGTAGCCGTTTTCGGATACCACGGCCAGATCTCCGAAGATGTAGCTGCGGCTGTCAACCGTTTCGCCGGAGTCCGCGCCGTTTCTGTGGTAAGTCACGGTATAGGTCTGGGCGGTCATCCTGGTCCGGCAGATGCTGGAGGGGATCACGACAGAGGTGACGGTACTGCCGCTGGATACTTTGCCGCTGATATGGGCGGCGGTGTTCAGAGATTCACCGGCGGCGAAAGCTGCTGCATCCAGAAGACCGGCGCATTTCAACACCATCTTGACGGAGGATTTTCCCGCAATCGCGGCTTTCCAACCGGGCAAGGGGGTGCAGGTGACGGTGACCGTATGGCCGGAGACACTGGCCGTGCCGTCGAGGATGCCGTCACCGTCGAAGGTGTAAAGGCAGTTTCCGCTGTCACCGGTTTTGGCTGCGAGACGGCTGTCCAATTCCACAACAAAGGACATGGCCGGGATATCGGCCGATGCCATGTTCAGCATACCGCGCAGGCTGTCCGACATGGTGTAGGTCACGGTATAGGGGACCTCGTAGGGCGCGGCATCAGAGGTCTTCGCAATTTCTGTAGGGCCTGAGATGCCGACGCTGCCGAAGTCGGTGGTAGGCTGTGCCAGCGCAACCGCGCAGCCGTTCGTATAGCCGTTGGGAAGTGTCAGACGGATGCCGTCGTCAGTAATTTTTGTGCTGTATACCCTGACCTCCGCGCCGGACACCGGTTTACCGTCCGCACCGGTCTCCTGTACCAGCGCGTAGACCGGAAGTGCTTTGTTGAAGGTCAGTCCGCCCACTGTCAGCTCGGCCGCGCCGTCCCGCTGCGCCCAGAAGGTGGCGAGGGGAGCGTTCCAGCCGTTCGCATCAGCCTTGCCGGACAAGGCGGTCACACTCTCTTTGCTGGCGTTGCCCAACTTGATGTCCAAACTGTTCTCCGCGGGGGTGACGGTTGTAGAGTTAATCTGGAAATAGACATTCTGATTGTCAAGTTCTGTGTTCTGTGAGATATACAAATAATGATTGCTGCTGCCGTTGCCCTGGTTGCTTATTGTAATATCATTTTCGGTTCCGGTGGAAGAATCTTTAACATCGGTGGCGTTCATTGTGTTATCACGGATTGTGCCGCCCTGAAGTTCAACTTTGGAATTATTCTTATATTGATAAATTCCGCCGCCGACAGTCTGACTGACATTGCCGGATATTTCGCCGCCGTACATCGTGAACGATGTATTACTGCTGATCATAATACCGCCGCCATTTTTCACTGCGGTATTCCCCTTAACTTCAGCACCTTCGTACATATTTATGACCACTTCACCATGACCCGCGGTCGCAACGCCGCCGCCTCGGCTGCTTGCGTCATTATTGTTGATTTTACCATATATATCAACAATTGCATCTCGTTGAATATAGAGGGTTCCATAGAAGACGCTGTTATGATGAATATTGCTGTCAGCGCCAATCAACAGTGTGCCGAACTTGAACTGTATTGGAGTTTTATTGTTTTTAATGCCAGATATTTCACCGTGAATTGTAATTGTATTGCGGTCTGTACCATAATCATCTTTGTTAACAAGACTCCAAGTGGGATCTTCGTTCGTTTTGATGCCAGCTGCATCGGAATTGCCGAGGAAGGAGCCGGTGGCCATTTCAAAAACTGCTTTATCAACGAAGACCAATACGCCCTCTGTACAATCGGAAATTTTCCCGTTTAAGGTTGCCTTTGCACTGCCGCGCAGGTGAATGGCCGTGCCGTCCTTGCCCTGCCACATAGCGGGATTGCCGATGATGCCGCTGATCGTGCCGCCGACGCTTACGCTGCCACCGTCCGCGTAGACCGCGCGGCCGTTTACATTTTTAATTTCCGCACCATTTTCCATCTCGAAATCGGAACCCTGCAGCCAGACCGCACCGGCGGGGCCGACGGAGCCTGCATCGCCTTTGCTTCGTGTGATCGACGAAGCATCCTCGATCACGCTGCCGGGCTCCATCACCAGCTTGGCTTCGCCAGTGGCGCGTACCGCCGACATGCCGCCGAAGTTCCGCAGCACCGCGCCATCACCCAGCGTGATCGTGGTGGTGACGGTTGCGTTGGAGGCGATGATGGCGTCCTGCACATAAACGAGATTATCGTTGCTGGCAGCGCCGACAGAACCATCACTGACGGCCTGAGCAAACACCGTGCCCTCTTTCTTGCCGGCATCGTCAAAAATGATGTTCGTCAGGGTCAGACCGGCGCCCACGCCGCCGGTGGTCTGAACCTCGACCATGGCGGGGTTGTACCAGCTTCGGGCGTGGTCGCTCTGCGTGGTAAAGCTATTGTCGCGCGTAACAGTGTAAGGGCCGCCCTCGCCGCTGGTGATCGTCAGCGACTTGCTGTAAAAACGGGCGGCGCCGTCATGGTCAGGTCGCTCATGACGTAGACCGTCGCGCCGTCATCCGCTGCGTCGACCGCCTTGGCCAGCGTGGCGAAGGGCTTGTCCGCCGAGCCGTCACCGGTCCCATCATTGCCGCTGCTGCTGACATAGACCGCCGTGCCCCCGTCGGCATAGGCCGCTGCCGGAAGGAGTGTGAGACACAGCACAAGTGCCATCAGGGATGACAAAATCCTTCGTTTCATAGGTTTTTTTCCTCCCTTAAATGTAGGAATATAGAAGAAGTTCAGCCATGGGTTTGTCCCGGCTGAATTTATACCGCGGCGGTGCTGCCGCCCTTGAAGCGGAAGTGAATTGTTTGGCAGTGATGACCAAAATCCGTCAAAATGCAAAATAAATGCGAGGGGGGGACTGGCTATCTGTGTATTTTACCATGCGCGAACATGAAACACAAGGCGTTTGCAGAGTTGACAGACAGAGTTTGCGCTAAGTGAGCGTTAAGAAATTGATGATCCGCTGCGGAACCGGGGGGGGGTGCCTCCTTACCTATATAGGATACGGGCTGAAAGAGGAAAAAAACAAGCGAACGCGCTCGAATGACCATGCCAGATTTTCGGCACAAACCGTGCCAAAATTGTTGGCTCGTGCGGATAGCTGTCATATAATGGAGAAAAAAGCAGAGAGATCACCATGTTTGTCGAACGATTTGACGCACTGACGAATATTGCGGAACTTTCCAACAGCCAGCTGGGACGGGAGATCAGCATGAATCCCTCCCGCATCGGACGGCTGCGCTCCGGTGCACGGCCTCTGCCGAAGCACCACGAGTTTCTGCCCGGGATGTGCGCTTATCTGGCAGCGCACCTACCTTGCGGGAATGATCCGGTGAGAAACCGCACAGCGGGGCAGAACTGTCCGATTCCGTAATAGATAAAACCCCCGGATACCTTGCTCCCCTGACAGGGAGGATAAGGTATCCGGGGGTTTTTATTCCTGGGTTTGCGGGCTCTGCATGGCGGTCAACTCTCTTTTCTGCCTGCGGATGTCCTTGCGAAAGAGGGCGTCTGCCATACCAAGCCTGCGCCGGTAGGCAGATAGGCGGGCACTGTTTGGGCAAAGACTTCCAGACCCATGGGGCCGGTGCAGTGACAGACACCGGCACAGGTGATGGAGCTGTGCCGGAAATAGTCTGCCGTCCGGGCAATGCGTTCCGGGTCCGGGGGTACCAGGTGGGTACCGCCGAAAACGGCCTGGATGGGCCGCTCCGGGAAGCGCCGTTCCACCGTGGAGAGAATGTTGCGGATGCCGTTGTGGGCGCATCCGGTGAGCACCACCAGCCCTGCTGGGGTATCCACCACACAGACCTGCTCCTCCGGGAAGGTATCCAGCACCAGGCGGCCGTCCGGCCCCTCCATCACGGAGGAGGGATGGACCGCTTCCTCTGGTCCGGGGACGGGGAAATTCCCCAGGAGATACACATGCGGAGCGATCTGCATGCAGTCATCTGCCAGACAGCGGAAGCCGGTCAGCCCCTGCTGGAAGAACCAGGATGCCTCCATGGGCGGGCCTACCAGCTCCAGCATCTGGGAATAGGTTTCCTGCTGAGGCGGGTCGCACCGGTGATCCCACCACTTCCGGATGAAAAAGCCGCTATGGGCATAAATGGGTACGTCCGGCGGAAGGAGCTCCGCCAGGCGCAGAAAACCACCGCAGTGATCACGGTGGTTGTGGCTGAACGCCACGGCAGTGACCCGCCGGAGGTCGATACCCAGCTTCTCCGCGTTCCGCAGGCAGGCGTCCCGTTCCCCGGCGTCGAACAGCAGGCGGGTATCTCCTTCCTCCAGGTAGACGGACAGGCCGAATTCCCCCTCAAGGCCGGGGTACAGAACGGCGTTTTCTGATAAGACAGTCAGCTTCATGGCAGGCTTTTCTCCTTGTCAGTTGTTTAAAAAAACGGAGGAAACGCCGGGGCGTCTCCTCCGTTTCTGCAGATGCGTGGGGATTACTGAACGGCAACAGTGCGCTGGAAGGTATCGATCCAGGCTTCCTTGTTGGCGGTGATGTAGGCCTCGTCAAATTCCTTCAGGGCGTTCATGGATTCGTCGCCGAAGGCCAGATAGGTCTTCAGAGAATCGTCCATGGTGGCGTTCTTGTTCACGGGGGCCTCGTTCATGACCTCAGCGATCTTGTCCTGGGTGTCCTTGCTGATGAGGTATTCCACAAACAGCTGGGCCAGCTCAGGGTTCTTGCAGTTCTTCACCACGTTGGCGGTAGCGGGAGCGGAGAAGGAACCCTCGGCGGCGTCCACCCAGACCATGTTCAGGCCGCTGTCGGTCAGGCTGGGCATATTGATGTCCATGAACACGGCGATGTTGGCCTCACCGGTGGTGAAGGCGTTGACAACGTCGGAAGAGGTGGAATACCACAGATCGATGTTGTCCTTCTTCTCCTGCATCAGCTCCATGGCGGGGGTCACATCCTCCTGGCTGCCGCCCATGGCCTCGGCCATAGCCACCAGCATGTAGGGGCCGGCGGTGGAGGTCATGTCGGGCAGAGCCACCATGTGCGCATACTGGTCATCAAACAGACCCTCGTAGGAGGTGGGGGCGGGCAGACCGGCCTTCTCCAGAGCGTCGGCATTGTACATGATGCCGTAGCGGCACAGGGAGTAGCAGGGGCCGTAGCCGTCGGCGTTGACAGCGATGTCATACAGATCGCCGATGCTGGTGACGATGTTGGTGTCGATCTTTTCAAACAGGCCTGCCTCATTGCCGGTCTGGGCAAAGCTCTTGGTCAGCAGGGCCACATCGGCGGTGGGATCGTTCTGCTCAGCCATCAGCTTGTTGAGACGGTCGCCGTTGCCGCTGGTGGGGTCCACCACGATGGTGCAGTTGTACTTGGACTCAAAGTCGGCGGCCAAGGTCTTGAGACCGGCCTCGGCCCAGCCCCAGGTAGCAACGACCAGCTCGGCGCCGCCGAAATCCTGAGTATCGCCAGCTGCTTCGCCGTTTCCGGCGTTATCGGCGGGAGCTTCCTCCTGCTTGCTGCCGCCGCAGGCGGCCAGGCTCAGGGTCATGACCAGAGCCAGCATCAGTGTAAAAATGCGCTTGCTTTTCATTTTGTTTACATCCTCCAGATTTTATTTGATGTCTTTATATACACAGAAATGCTGGGCGGGGAAGTGAAGCAGAACTTCACTGCCCTCCTGCACGTCCGCATATTCGTGGATAGCGGGATATACCATTTCCTCAAAACAGCCGGAGACCTCCAGCCGGGTGGTATGACCCTTGTAGGTGGCACTTTTGACGGTGCCCCGGACAGTATTGACACCTTCCTGCTCCGCAGTCCGGATGTTTTCGGAGCGGATGGCCAGAATGCAGGCATCCCCCTCAGTCAGCTCCTGGGCGGCCTCTGCCGGGACCTGGAGCGTGTGAGCACCGCAGCGGATCAGGCGCATATCTCCCTCTGCTCCGGCGGCGATGCCGTGAAGAAAGGTGGAAAAGCCCATAAAGTCTGCAATAAAGGGAGAGGCGGGCCTGTCAAAGACCTCCTGGGGCTTGCCGATCTGCAAAATGTGGCCGGCATTCATGACGATGACCCGGTCTGCCAAGGAGACGGCCTCCTCATGATCGTGGGTCACGATGATGGTGGTGATGCCCAGCTCCTTCTGGATGCGCTTGATCTCCACCTGCATCTCTACCCGGAGCTTGGCGTCCAGGTTGGAGAGGGGCTCATCCAGCAGCAGAATGGAGGGACGGGTCACCAGAGCCCGGGCCAGGGCCACCCGCTGCTGCTGACCGCCGGAGAGCTGCCGGGGATAACGCTTGTCCATGCCGGTAAGCTTTACCAGAGCGAGCATGTGCTCCACCCGCTCACGGATCTCGTTTTTGGGCAGCTTCTGGAGCTTCAGACCAAAGGCCACGTTTTCAAAAACCGTCATGTGGGGGAACAGCGCGTAATTCTGGAAGAAAATGCCGATATTGCGGCGGTAGGGGGGGATAGTGGAAACGTTTTTGCCGTCCACCAGGATCTGTCCGGCGGTGGGTTCAGTAAAGCCGGCGATCATGCGCAGTGTGGTGGTCTTGCCGCAGCCGCTGCCGCCCAGCAGGGCGATCATCTCGCCTTCGGCAGCCTTCAGGTTCATGGAATCCACCGCAGTGAACTCGCCGAATCGCTTGGTCAGTCCCTGTAATTCCAAAGTAGCCATAGTTTACACCTTTCCGTTCTCACTTAACAAACATGTCCAACCCTACAAACTTCTCCATCAGTACGATCAGAACCAGAGATGCCAAGATCAGCAGTGTGGAGATGGCGGCCAGAGTGGGGTCGAAGGTCAGCTCCATATAGTTCATGATGCGGATGGGCAGGGTGATGAACCTCGGGGTGGAGAGCAGGCTGCTCAGGGCCACCTCGTCAAAGGAATACAAAAAAGCCAGCAGCGCACCGGCCATGATGCCGGGCCGGGCCAAGGGAATGGTGATCTTGAAGAACACCTGAATAGGGGTGGCTCCCATGGAGGTAGCCGCATCCTCCAGCGTCCAGTTGAACACATGGAGTACAGACACCGTGTTCCGCACGATGTAGGGCAGAATGATAATGAGATGGCCGATGAAAATGCGCAGCATACCGGGGACACCGCCGATCTGGCTGTAGACCTGCAGCAGGACAAAGGCGAAGGCCACACTGGGCACATACATGGGAGAGGTGTAGTAGTTCAGCAGAGCGTCCTTGCCCTTAAAGCTGTACCGGCAGACGGATAGGGCCGCCGTGACGCCCAGCAGAATATCCGCCGCTGTGGCCAGAATACCGATTTTCAGGCTGTTCACCAGACCATCCATAAAGTGGGTGGAGGAACCGAAAATATTGGCGTACCATTTCAGGGAGAAGCCCTGGGGCGGGAAGGTGATGAGGGCTGTGGGCGTGAAGGAGGCGATGACGATCACCACCAGAGGCGCCAGCAGGAACAGCATCACCAGAATGGCAAAGATCCGGCAGGGCAGGTTTACATCTTTCTCGCGCATATCACTTTCCTCCTCCCATACGTTTCATATATCCGGAGGTGCACAGCACCACCGCGATCTGCACCAGCAGGATCACTGCCAGCAGAATATAGCTGATGGCGGAGGCCGCACCCCAGTCAAAATTCACATTGATCTCCTGGACCACCATGGTGGCCATCATCCGGAACTTGGAGCCACCCAGCAGTTTGGGCGTCACGTAAGAGGTCATGCTCATAGTGAACACCAGAACGCAGCCGGAGATAATGCCCGGCAGGCTCAGGGGGAATACCACCTTGGAAAAGGTCTGCAGAGGAGAGGCGCCCAAGCTGTAGGCCGCGTACTCCACGTTAGGGTCAATGCTCTGGAGCACACCCACCAGAGAGAGGACCATATAGGGCACCAGCAGGTGGATCATACCGATGATGACCGCCGTCTCCGTGTTCAGGATTTTCAGAGGGGTGGAGATGAGCCCCAAGGACTGGAGCAGCTGGTTCAAAAGGCCGTTGGTGCCCAGAATGACCATCCAGCCGTAGGAACGGACCACGGCGCTGACCAAAAAGGGAAACAGGATCACGATCATCATGACCTGCTTCATACGGGACTTGGTCCGGGCCATGTAGAAGGCCGTAGGATAGCCCAGCACCAGAGAGATGGCGGTGGACACCAGGGACACCCGGAGGGTGACCCAGAGGATGTTGCGGTAAAAGGGATCTCCGAAGAAATCCACAAAATCGGAAAAGCCGTTTTCATGCAGGGTGTGGACCAGAATGTAGACCATCGGTGCCACGAAGAAAAACAGCAGGGTCAATACGGTGGGCAGTGCCAGCAGCAGTGCACGGTGTTTACGTTCCATCCGAACTTATCTCCTTTATCTCGTCAATCAAAGGCAGAAGCCGCTTGTGCAGCGCATCCACCAGACCCCGGTCCGTGCATTTCAGCTCCGGCGAAACCGCCAGCGGCATAAGGGTGAAGAACGTCAGCAAATTTTGATGGTTGAAGCCCATGCGGCGGCAGTCCGACAGGAGCTGCTCCATCTGCTCCAGCAGTACCTCCGGAGGCAGATCACACATCAGCCCCGCCAGAGGCAGCGGGATGAGGGTCAGTACCTTGCCGTTTTCCACGGTGCAGAGCCCACCCTGGGATTCCCGGAGGGTGTTGGCCGCCAGAGCCATATCAGCGTCATTACCGCCATAGACCGTCAGGTTGTGGCAGTCGTGGCCGTAGGTCAGTGCGGCGGCACCGGTGACACCGTCCATGCCGGTCAGCAGGCCGATGCCGTGCTGATCCCGGCCGTAGCGGTTGAATACTGCCATTTTTAAGTAAGGAGCTGTTTTCAGACAGGCAAAGCCGTCTCTTTCAGCGGACAGGGGCAGGGCCTTCCGGACCCGCTGGGTGCGGATGGAGACGCCATCCTGGCCGATCAGATTCACCACGGCGGTGCCGCCGGAGAAGCCGGGGCGTACCGGCACCGTGACGGCAAAATCCTCTTCCGTCACGGGACGGAAATGAACGGAGCCCTGCAGGTGGTCTGGAATTTGGTAAGGAGCGGTATGGGGCAGATAGCTGCCATGGTCCCAGACGATCTCTCCGGCCCGGAGCACCAGCTCCGGTCTGGGATGACGCAGATCCTGCACCAGCTGTATATCAGCCTCCATGCCAGGGGCGATGCCGCCAGTGCGGTACAGCCGCAGGCGAACGGCGGGGTTGATGGTGGCGTACCGGATGGCCCGGATGGGGTCCAGCCCCAGCTCGATGGCCCGCTCCACCACGAAGTTCAGATGGCCCTGCCGCATGAGCCGGGGCAGGGGAACATCGTCCGTCACCAGGCAGATGCGGTCCTGCACCGGTGCATCATTCATGGCCTGGACGATTTCCCGGTTCAGCATGCATTCCTGTACCTGCACCGTGAAGCCCAGAGCCAGCTCCTCCCGGAGCTTTTCAGCAGAGGGAACGGTGTGGTCGCTGTCGATGCCCATGGCCCGGAAAGTCTGCAAGCGGCGGCCGGTGAGGGCGGAGACATGGCCATCCAGAAAAACGCCGTGGTTGGCGGCAGCTTCAATGACGGAGAGCATCCGCTCATCCCCGGCGGCGACGGCGTTGAAATCCATGACCTCGCCCAATCCAGCCACGCCGGGAATATCCAGCAGGGCCTCCATCTCAGCGGGGCCAACATCAAAACCGGAATCCTCCAGACCGGGAGCGGAGGGAATGGTGGAGGGGGCGGTCAGCAGCACCCGCAGGGGCAGGGACCGGCAGGCATCTGCCAGACCCCGGACGCCCTCAATGCCAAGGACATTGGCAATTTCATGGGGGTCGGCGCATACCGTGGTTGTGCCGCAGGATAGGGCCACCTGAGCAAAATGCTCCGGCGTCAGCATGCTGCTCTCCAGATGCATGTGAGAATCCACGAAGCCAGGCAGGGCATAAGCGTTGCCGCCATCAATGCTCCGGCGGCTGTCCAGCGCTTCTTCCGGGCCAAAAACCCCGGCGATATGACCGTTGACAATGCCGATAGATCCGCTTACAATAGAGGCGCTGAACACATTGACGATCTGCACATTGCGGATTACCAGGTCAAAGGGGCGTCTGCCCAGCATAGCTTCGGTGATATCTTTCAGCATAGCGGTGTCCCCTCCGTTTCGTATGTCAAAAATAAGACATTTTAATGATATCTTTCTAGGGAAAAAAGTCAAGGTCATACCATACCATAATTTTAAACGGGAATTGCGGTTGTTTCATACAAGTTGAACGATCGAAACACCCCTTGAGAATAGGAGTAGTCAACAATCCACGGCCAAAAGGCCATGGGCTTGTAACTGCCCAGTCGTAGTAACGGATAGCTCCTCCGACCTTTAACCCCAAGAGGCATTGCTGTCTCAAGTGGCGTTACATCGTAGGGTGGTTGACAGCACCCTTTGCGGCAAAGTTTACTCTGCCGCAACTGTATCAGGTACTTGGCTATCATATAGATAGTTGATTCCCATGCGATACAGATTCATTGCGCCGATACGGTCATCGTTCGACTTGTAGCCGCAGTTCTTACAGGTAAACAGATGTATCTTCTTGTTGCGATTTGCCTGTTCTGTGTGTCCACAGACGGGACAGCACTGGCTGGTATACCGAGGGTCGACCTTGATTACGGAAGATTGGTTCTGTTTCGCCTTGTAGATGAGCTTTTGTTCGAGGTCATAGAAAGCCCACGATACAGAAACATAGCGGTGCTTCGTTTTGACACGTTCCGTGGCATGACGGATACCGGACAAATCTTCCAGAACGAAGAGAGTGTGCGCGGGGTTATTTACAACGAGTGCCTTTGATACACAATGGTTGACATCCTGCATCCAACGGTTTTCTCGTTGACCGATCCTTTTGAGTCTACGTCTTGAAGACGGGGTATGCCGCATCTGGAGTTCTTTTCTAAGTGCTGAATAGTGGGCTCTTTTCTGCTTGATGGACCGACCTCTCACAAACCCGGACTTGTGCTTGCTATCGTAAGTTGCAGCGACGAAGTTGATGCCTCGGTCGATGCCTACAACATTACAGATATCGGAGAGATTACTCTCTTCTACATCATGGGTCACAGGGATATGTAGGAAGTACTTGCCATGCTTGTTCACCAGCTTGGCGGTGCCGAACCGGTAGATAGAGCGGTCGAAGTATTTCGACATCCCTTCCGCGAAATAAGGCAGTTTCACTCTTCCGCCGAGCGTGTTTATGGAAAAGCGGTCTTGCGTCAGAGAGTAATCTCTGTTCCAGACGAGGTCATACTGAGGTTTCTTGAACGACGGTTTGATCCACTCTTTCTGATTCTCAAGGATGGTCTTATATCTGGCAATGACCGTCTTGAATACAGACTGAGTCATTTGAGATTTTAGTCCGAATTCTGCGCGCAACGTAGGATACAGAGCTTTGTTGAGCGAAAACTGTTTTAAATCGTGTGTGCGAAACACATAATCCGAGACATAGTTGCACGCTTCACGATAGATAGACATCGTTTCATCAAGTAACGCCTTATCTTCATCAGATGCCACTACTTGGATTTTTGCCGTGATGGACATTTGCGCCATAGTCAATCCTCCTTCCTTTGTTATTTCACTAATACTATTATACAATTATAGATAGTGGACATCAAGGCGCATCGAGGTGACTTATGGATTGATGCCATAAAACAAAAGATTCAAAGCATCGCTGATGCTCATCACTACGAAATCGTGGCGATGGAAACAGACAAAGACCATGTGCATATTCTCCTCGGATACGACACGACAGATTCCGTCTGTAACATTGTTAAGACACTAAAACAAGAAACGACACATCATCTTTGGCAAAGATTCGGTCCTTTCCTGGCCAAACACTATTGGAAGAAAAGGATATTCTGGTCCGATGGATACTTTGCCTGTAGTATCGGGGAAGTCTCCTCGGCAATTATCCAAAAGTATATCGAAAACCAAGGATGATGCGTCTTTACGAACAGGGCTCCTCCCACCGCCTAAAGGCATTGGGTTTCCGCCCAAACTATGTTGGAGGTATTTTTTATGAATATGATTTCAGAAGAGGTCCTGGCGCTTGAGCCTGATATAATCGCCTGGCGGCGCCACATGCATCAGAATCCGGAGCTCTCCTTTCAGGAGGTCCATACAACGGCTTACCTGACGGAGGAACTGAAAAAGATCCCAGGTCTGACATTGGAATTTCCCACCAAAACAGGCGTGGTAGCGGTGCTGAAAGGGGTCCAGCCTGGTCCGGTACTGGCCCTGCGAGCGGATATTGATGCGCTTCCCATTCAGGAGGAGACTGGGCTGCCCTATGCCTCCACAGTGCCCGGTGTCATGCATGCCTGCGGCCACGATGGCCATGCGGCCATGCAGCTTGCGGCAGCTAAGCTGCTTGCGGCGGAGCGGACCAGCCTCAGGGGCGAGGTGCGGTTCCTGTTCCAGCATGCGGAGGAGCTGCCTCCCGGCGGCGCGGTGGAAATGCTGAAGGCCGGCGTGATGGAGGGCGTGGACGAACTGTACGGCATGCACCTGAGCTCAAACTTCCCTACGGGCACCTTCGGTGTCCGGCCCGGGGCCCTCACCAGCGCCACGGACCGTTTCGATATCCGGGTCATCGGCAAGGGCGGTCACTCCGCGTTCCCGGAGACCTGCGTGGACCCCATCGTCATCGCCGGTGAGATCGTGGGAGCCTTGCAGACCCTGGTTTCCCGGCGTATCCAGGCGGTGGAGCCTGCCGTGGTGTCCGTGTGCATGATCCATGCCGGAGAGGCGTATAATATCATCCCCGGTGAGGTGGCCATCACCGGTTCCACCCGAACCTTCAGCAAGGAGACCCGGGAGCGGCTCCCCAAGCTGATGGAGGAGCTTGCCCGCGGCATCTGCGCGGCCCACGGCGCGGACTGCGATTTCAAGTTCACCTTGGGCTATGCCTCCGTAATGAATGACAAGGCCCTGACGGCTTCCAGCCGCAAGGTCATTGAGGAGCATTTCGGCGAAAGCGCTGTGCTGGAGATCGATCCCCTGATGCCCGGTGAGGATTTCTCCGCTCTGCAGGAAAACTGCCCTGGCTTTTTTGTGGAGCTGGGAGCCCGCAGTGAGGAAAAGGGTATTACCTTCCCCCATCACAACTGCCGCTACCTGATGGATGAGGATGCGCTGAAATACGGCGTGGAGTATCTCTATCAGTTGGTCCGCAGCCGTTTGTCGATCAGCTGAATCAAAGCGTGAGGCCTTGACAGGCACAGCGAAAAACGAAATATAGACCGAACCAAAAGCGGCGTTCCTAACTTCCGAGCTGGAAGAATAGGAACGCCGTTTTTTGCTATGCAAAATCAGAAATGTGCCATTTTCTCACCCCTGTGGGGCAACCGGAAATGGTGCACAACAACTTCGTGCACTGACATTTGCGCATTTTCGCGGTGCGGTACTCATGCATGAAGCTTGATACCTCAGTATTTACAGGCTGATGGCGCCGTCGGCGGTCTGAGCGTCCGTCAGCAGGGGGGCGTACTCCGCCAGCAGGCGTTCCACCTGCTCCTTGCAGCGGCCGATGTACAGGGACGGCTCCATCACGGCGTCCAGCTCCGCACGGGTCATGCTGAAGGCCGGGTCTGCGGCCAGACGGTCCAGCAGATCGCAGGGTTCGCCCTCCTTCATCCGTGCGGTGGCGGCCATGGAGTGCTGGCGGATCTTCTCATGCAGCTCCTGTCGGTCGCCGCCCCGCTTCACCGCCTCCATCATGATGTTTTCCGTGGCCAGGAAGGGCAGATATTCCCGGATGGCCCGGTCCACGGTGGCCTCGCAAAGCGTACGCCGCAAATCAAAATTGTAGTTCAGCACGTTCAGTCGCCCCTCTTTTTCGTAGGTGATTTTATTCTACGATAGGGAACCGGCAATTTATAGGGTCAAAATTCGGTTTTTGCCCAAAAGTCAGAAAATCCGGCTGAAAAGAGACGGGAGACTCAGGCAGGGCATCTCGCAGCAGGCGTCCAGCAGGGCGTCCCGATTGTCGGCGCAGTGCTCCACCTCCCGGTCGTAAAGGCACAGAAGGCGCAGGAGGGTTTCCTGAGAGCCGCCCTGAGCCCGGGCCAGATCCCGGCACAGCAGGCAGGCTGCCGCGGCAGCCTGGACCCGAGGGAGAAGATCGAAGTCCGCTACGGCACAGAACAGGTTTCGGTAAAAGGCGTCATAGCAGAAATTGGAAAAAATTTGGGGATATTCCAGG
>ERZ773224.2821-NODE-2821-length-17060-cov-3.257277_pt1 | contig 17060 bp, 16 predicted proteins | sample MGYA00580526_ERZ773224 | MGnify/ENA primary metagenome ERZ773224 (study PRJEB29015, sample SAMEA2737743) | human gut metagenome | biome: human gut; feature: human-associated habitat; material: faeces | place: China | collected 2012 ... | reverse complement strand
GATTTTTCCGTATACAACAAGGTTAGGCTACCTTAAAACGCCCGAACGAAGTGAGGGATGAATTCCAATTTGTATTATAATGGAAATTTTTTAAATTTATTTACAAATATAATTTTATTATGTTATAATCTGTTTTATAAGGAGAAGATAGAATGAATCAAATATTATCGACAGAAGATCCAAATAAAAAGAAGACAAAACAAAAAATGAATTCACCAGAATTTAATAAAATAGTTAAAGTTTTTGCTATTGCAATTTTTATTTTTGGCGCAGCTTTGATAGGCGTTTATTCATACAAATTAATAAATAAAAGTAAGATAAATAAAATAGCAAAACCAGAAATAGTTTTAGACCAAGTGGAAGATGAAGCTACAATTTCTGCAAAGGCTGAAGGCGGAATAGAAAAAATCACATATTATTGGGATTTGAATGATAAGACTGAAAAATCATTAAACGGAACAAGTGAATACAGTGAGTCTATTGCAATACCAAAAGGAACAAATACTTTAACTGTAAAAGTAATTGATAGAAATGCTCAAGAGTTTGAAACAAGTAAAGAATATACAGGAACAAAAGACACAGAAAAGCCATTAATAGACTTGGACAAAACAGATGGAACAAATATAACAGTAACAGATGAAACAGAACTTGCATATGCAACATATAGATGGGAAGATGAACCAGAAGAAAATACTGTTAAAGTAGAAGCAGAACCAAAAGAAGGAGAAACTGTTGCTAAGGAAATTAATATAAAAATAACTGCCAAAAAAGGAACAAATACATTAATAATTACAGCGGTTGATGCTGCTGGCAATACAGAAATATCAAGAAAAACATATGTGGGAAAAACAGACCCAGAAATAGACGTTTATAGAGAAGGAGATAAATTATATTTAAAAATTACTCATGAACTTGGATTTAAAAAAGTTGAGTTTTCAGTAAATGGACAAACTTTAGCATATGATCAAAACTTTAGTGGATATGATGCTACAAAGAAAGAGTTATTCTATTATTTCAATTTAAAAGAAGGAAAGAATGAAGTAGCAATAGTAGCAACAAGTAATGAAGATACACAAAAAACATATGTAGGGCAATGCCAGTACCCATAAAATACTAATGATAGGAGAAAAAGATGATTAAAGAAATACATATTATAGACTGTAATAATGATTTAATAATGACGTTAAGAGAACTATTTGAAGAGGAAAGAACATTTAGATTTAGAAATATAAATCCAGATAAATTAGAGCTTTCTCTAAAAAGTATTCCAAGTCTTATAATAATTAATGAAGAATCAATTAATGAAGATGTATTAGAATTATGCGAAAAAATAAGAAAAAATGAGGATAATAGTATTACTCCTATAATAGTAATAACAGCCGATGATTCAGAAGAGCATAAAATAGATATTTTAGAAAGATCAGTAGAATATGTTATTTCAAAAAAAGAGATTAAAGATTATTTGTATTATATAATAAAAAATCTATCAAGATTATTAACTGTAAATAGAACCGTTAGTCCGCTTACAGGATTACCAGGGAATTTGCCAATACAAACAGAACTAAAAAAAAGACTATTAAAAAAAGAACCATTTGTTGTATTGTATATTGATTTAGATAACTTTAAAGCATACAATGACGTATATGGATTTTTAAAAGGCGATGAGATAATAAAATTAACTGCAAAAATAATAACAAAACACATACATGCATTAGAAAGTACAGATGCATTCGTTGGCCACATAGGTGGTGATGATTTTGTTGCAATAACAAATGATGATATAGACTATGAAGCAATATGTCAAGATATAATTGCAGAGTTTGACGTGGAAGTTTTAAAGCTTTTTAACGATACAGATATAGAAAGAAAATACATAGAAGTTCAAAACAGAAAAGGAGTAATGGAACAATTTCCACTAACATCTATTTCAATAGGAGTCGTGGTAGCAGATGCAAAGAGATTTTCAAATATTTTAGAAATAGGAGAAGTAGGAGCACAAGTAAAACACGTGGCAAAAACAATAATGGGAAGCAGTTATGCAATAGATAGAAGAAAAAAATAAACTCTTAGGGCTATGCCGGTTTGCAAGAATAACATTAAAAAACACTTCATATATATTTTATATGAGGTGTTTTTTATGGTAGTAATAAATAGAAAAAAGATAATATTTTGGGCGGGAATAATTGCGACATTTATGTTTTTGTATTCAATTACAGCATACAATGTAAATAATACAAAAAATAAAACAGTTGCAACAGTGGCTTTACCAGTAAATAATAAAGTGATTGTAATAGACGCAGGACATGGAGTTCCAGATGAAGGTGCTCAAAGTAGTAATGGAACAACCGAAGCAGAAAGTAATTTAAAAATAGCGTTAAAAGTGCAAAATCTGCTAGAACAATCTGGCGCAACTGTAATACTTACACGCTCAGATGAAAATGCAATATATGATTTGGACAGTAATACATTAAAACAAAAAAAGATATCAGATATTCACAATAGAGTAAAAATAGGCAATGAATCAAGTGCAGATATATTTGTATCAATTCACTTGAACAAAATACCACAGCAACAATATTGGGGATGGCAAACATTTTATAAGCAAGAAAGCCCAGAAGGACAAAGACTAGCAACATGCATACAAAACAGTTTAAATCAAACAATACAAAAGCAGAATGATAGAGTACCACTTAAAATAGATAATGTATATATAATAAAGCATGTGGAAATACCAATAAGTATCGTAGAGTGTGGCTTCTTGTCAAATCCAGAAGAAGAACAACTGTTACTAGCAGATGATTATCAAACAAAACTAGCTTGGGGAATATATACTGGAATAATGGATTATTTTTATAATATGTGATAAAATAGCCCTGATGAAAAATGTTCATCAGGATTTTTTTTAAAGGATGAAGATATGAAAGATTATATTAATGTTATTGGAGGGGGATTAGCTGGCTGTGAGGCCGCTTACCAGATTGCTAAAAGAGGTATTAAAGTAAAATTATATGAGATGAAACCTAGTGTTTTTTCTCCCGCTCATTCGAATAATAATTTAGCAGAGATTGTTTGCAGTAACTCTTTTAAATCAAATGCAATTACAAATGCATGTGGATTACTAAAACAAGAGTTAAGAGAACTTGACTCACTTCTTATAAAATGTGCTGATTTAACAGCTGTTCCCGCAGGACAAGCGTTAGCTGTAGATAGAGATGAATTTTCTAAATTAGTAACTAAAAAAATAGAAGAAAATGAAAATATAGAAATTATAAGAGAAGAATTTATAGGCAATTTAGAAAAAGATGCTATAACTATTATCGCAACAGGACCACTTACATCAGACAAGATGGCAGAACAAATTTTAAAAATAACAGGGGAAAATAAGTTATATTTTTATGATGCTGCTGCACCAATTGTGGAAAAGAGCAGTATTAATATGAATATTGCTTTTTATGGAGATAGATATTCACAGGAAAAGAAAAAAGAAGAAAGTATGCAAGAATGGAAAGAAAGACTAAAAAAGCAAGAAGATACAAGCTATATAAATCTTCCGTTTAATGAAGAGGAATATTTAAGATTCTATAACGAACTTATAAACGCGGAGGTTGTAACTCTACATGAGTTTGAAAAAAGAGAAATTTTTGAAGGATGTATGCCAATAGAAGTAATGGCAAAAAGAGGGGAAGATACAATTAGATTTGGACCATTAAAACCAGTTGGCTTTGATGATCCAAGAACAGGTAAAAGGCCATATGCAATTGTACAATTAAGACAAGATAATACTAGCGGTACATTATATAATTTGGTAGGATTTCAAACTAATTTAAAATTTGGAGAGCAAAAAAGAGTATTTTCTATGATACCAGGACTAGAAGATGCAGAATTTATAAAATATGGTGTTATGCACAGAAATACATATATAAATTCACCAAAATTGTTAAACAAAGAAGGTAATTTAAGAACTAATAATAATATTTTCTTTGCGGGACAAATAACAGGAGTAGAGGGATATGTAGAATCAATTGCGTCAGGTTTATTTGCTGGAATAAATGCAGTAAAAGAACTAAAACAAGAAGAAAAAATAATTTTCCCAAAAGAAACAGTAATAGGAGCATTAACAAATTACGTTTCTTCACCAAATGAAAAATTTCAACCAATGAATGCAAACTTCGGAATACTACCACCATTAGAAGAAAAAGTTAAAGATAAAAAGAAGAGATATGAGAAAATGGCCGAAAGGTCTTTAAATAAGATTATACAATAGTAAAGATATTACACAAGCATTACAGATATGTTAAAAAACAATGGCTTTACATAAAACCATTGTAAAAAATGTTAAATTATGTTAAAATATATTATATGAGTGTCATATTAGGAGGTAAAATATGAGCGAAACAAATGAATTAAGAGAAGTGGAAGAATTAAAAAAAGAGTTTTTTGATTTTGTAGAAGATACAAAATCAATATCTGAAACTATAAGAAAAAATGAAGAACATATAAAAAGATATGAAGAAACAATTTCTCATTTAAATCCAGAAAATATTCCAGAAGACTTGGAAATGAAAAAGAAATTGGAAAGCAAAAAAGAAGAATTGATTGCTGAAGGGCCGGATTTAATTAAAAGCTTTAAAATAAGATATGGAGATTTCGAAATTTCTGATGAAGATAAAAAAGAAAAAACAATAAAAGAAATGGAAGAAGGAACTATTGAAGGAAAAGCTACAGAAGTTTTGCAAAAAATGAATAAAAAAAGAAGAGAAATAGAAAGAAAAATAGAAAAAAATAAAATTAATCTTGAGCAAATTAAGCTAAAAATTAGAGCTCATGATTATAGTGATACAAGCGTAAATATACTAGATTTATATAAGGAAGAAGAAAAAGCAAGAGATGAAATCGCATTAACAGAAAAGGCAATGGATGAATGCGATAAGGCAATAGAGGACATAAAAGCTTTTGATAAGAAAAAAGAATTTGAAGAAGTTTTAAAAAATGAAAATGTTAAAAATACTAAAGTAATTAGAACATTTGATGATAGAGAAGAGAAAGAACCAGCAAATTCAGAGCCAGTAAATTCAGAACCAGCAAATTCAGAACCAGCAAATTCAGAGCCAGTAAATTCAGAACCGGTAAATCCAGAACCAATAAATTCAGAACCGGTAAAACCAGAGCCAACAAAACCGGAACCAACAAAACCAGAACCAATAAAACCAGAACCAATAAAACCAGAACCAACAAAACCAGAACCAATAAAACCAGAACCAGTAAACCCAGAACCAACAAAACCAGAACCAATAAAACCAGAACCAGTAAACCCAGAACCAGTACAAAGAAAGGATTCTGTAACAATAGATCCTAAGACAGGGTTAGCTGTATTCTATGAAGAGATAAATGGGAAATCAAATCAAATTGCAGCAATAACTTTGGAAGAAGCATTAAAAAATCCAAGAAGTGTTAGAAGAGAAACTTTTAAATATATAAAACAATATGTAGAAGAAAAACAAGGAGAAAAATTTGAGTGGAAATATAGAGATTTTAGACGTCTAAATCCAGTTTTGCTAAAATTATTTTTAAAAGCTGAAAGAAATGATTTGTTATCTAATTATATGAAAGCTGCTAATGCGGAAGAAGATTTGAATTTTGAATATAATGCTGATATGGAATTGGGAGAATCAGATGCTATTTCTGATAAAATATTATATAGGTTAAACAATCAATTATTAAAAGATAACAATGACTTAGGAACTCAATTTAAAGCTGTGAAACATTTAAGATTTTGGCATTTAATAAGCAGAATTCCAGTACTAAATACTATGAGATTACCGGAAAATACAGAGGATAAAAAACAGGATCATAAAAAAATATCAGAAAATTTACAGGCAAAAATAGATGACAAAAGTTCGCCTCTTTCAAAAAGATTAAAAGAAGAGTTTCCAATAAAAAATGACTTTGTTTTTGATTTTGATGAAATGGAAAAGAGAAAAGAATCAGTTAAGACTTTTTCTGATGAAGAAGAACAAACTAGATAATATAAGTAAAAAATAAACAATATAGAATACACCACAAGTGTTAAATAAAAACTTAACATTTGTAGGTGTATTTTTTTGCAAAAAAATTAAAAAAACTTTGCAAAAAGTATTGCATTTTATAATCTAATCGTATAAAATAAGTTCAAAGTGGAGCGAAGTGGAGGAAAGTGGAATAAAAATCCTCAAAAGTGAAAAGAGGTGGAACATTTGTTAATAGGCGAATATGAGCACTCAATTGATACAAAAGGTAGACTTATAATGCCTTCTAAATTAAAAGAAGACATTGGAGAAAAGTTTGTTATAACACAAGGCCTAGATGGATGCTTGTTTGTATATTCGCGGAAACGAATGGAAAAACTTCGAAGAAAAATTAAGAACATTTCCACTTACAAATAAAGATGCAAGAGCATTAAAAAGATTTTTCTTAGCAAGAGCTACTGAATGCGAACTTGATAAGCAAGGAAGATTTTTAATAAATAGCAATTTAAGAGAGTTTGCAGGACTAGAAAAAGAAGTAGTTATAATAGGAGTATTAGACAAAATAGAAATTTGGAGCAAAGAAAAATGGCTTAAATATAGTGAAGAAGAAAATCTAGCAGCAGATGAAATTGCAGAAAGAATAGAAAACTTAGGTATATAACTTGAAAAAGTTTATATAAAACACAAAAGATAAAAGAAGTACTAAAGAAAACTAGTACAAAAGAAAAATTAAAAAAACACCAAAGAAAATATTCTAAAAATAAATTACACAAAAGATTACAATTATAATTTACTTAACAAGTAAAATTATACACACAAAAGAAAAAATATTAAGTACAAAAGAAATCAATACGACTTTTTAAGAGGGGTTGTAAAAAAACACACAAAAGAAAAATGGCGAAAGCCAAAAGAAACAAAAGAATTATATAAACAAAAGAGGAAGACAGTTGGTACATATATTTTTACCAACTGTTTAATGCTATTTTTTTAGTTGAGGTTTAAATTGGAAAAGATAGAATTTAATCATGTATCAGTATTACTAAATGAATGTATAGAAAATTTAAATATAAAACCAGACGGAATATATGTAGACGGAACAATGGGCGGTGCTGGGCACAGCTTAGAAATAGTAAAAAAACTTTCTGAAAAAGGTATGCTTATTGGAATAGACAGAGATGAAGAAGCTTTAGCAGTAGCAAAAGAAAGATTAAAAGAGTTTAACAATGTGAAATATGTACATGATAATCATGACAATATAGATGAAATAATTAAAAATTTAAATATAAAAGGCGTAGATGGAATTTTACTAGATTTAGGAGTTTCTTCATATCAAATAGATGAAAAAACAAGAGGATTTACATATATGGATGACGGACCTCTAGATATGAGAATGGATAAATCTCAGAAACTTACAGCCGAATATATAGTAAATAACTACAAGGAACAGGATTTAGCAAGAATAATATTTGAATATGGCGAAGAGAAATTTTCTAGAAAGATTGCAAGAAATATTTGCGAATATAGAAAAAATAAAAAGATAGAAACAACTGGAGAACTTGTAAAAATAATAGAAAAGAGTATTCCAGGTAAATTTAGAGAAAAAAATTCTCATCCAGCCAAAAGAACATTTCAAGCAATACGTATAGAAGTAAATAATGAAATAGAACCTTTGTACAATACGATAAAAAATTCGATAACAGCTTTAAATAGTAAAGGAAGATTATGTGTAATAACGTTCCATTCACTAGAAGATAGAATGGTAAAAAAAGCATATGTAGATGCAGAGGGAAAATGTACTTGTCCAAAAGATTTACCTTATTGTGTGTGTGGAAATGTAAGTCTTGGTAAAATTATAACTAAAAAACCAATTTTACCAACAGAAAAAGAAATGCAAGAAAATTCAAGAAGTAGAAGCGCAAAATTAAGAGTATTTGAAAAGATATAAAATATATAATGAATTTTGAAGGGGGTGTATAAAAGTGCCAAGAAATTTTAGTAAATATCAATATGAAACAAGTCCAAGAAAACTTGAGCCAGAATATACGCCTGTAAAAAATCCATATAAAAAGAAAAAAACAACAGCAAGAAAAGTACAAACAACAAATAAAAATAAAGTAAATGAAATAAAAAAGAGAAAAATGAAAGTAATAAAATATATAGCAATAGGTTTTTTAATAATTTTTGGTATAAGTTTAAGAAATTCACAGATAGACGAGAATTTTGCTAAAATACAAGACTTGAAGTCGGAATTAGCAGAAGTGGAAAAACAAAATGCTCAATTGGAAGTAGCAATAGAAAATGGAATGAATTTAAACAACTTAGAACAAGAAGCAAAAACACAATTAGGAATGCAAAAATTAAATTCAAAACAAACAATATATATGACACTTCCAAAAAATGATTACATTGAACCAGCCTCAGAAGAAGTGGTAATAGACGAAAAAGAGTCTCCTTTTAAGGTAATAATAAATACAATTAAGAATATATTTAAATAAGATTAGTATTAGATAAATAAATAATACTAATCTTATTTTTATTATATTAGGAGAGCTTATGAAACCTACAAATATTAAAAGAAAAAGAAGATTAAGAAATATGATATTTATTACCTCTATATTATGCTTTTTACTGATTGTAAGAATTGGGGTAATACAGTTCGTGCAAGGTTCGGAATTACAGTCAATGGCGTATTCCCAACAAACATTAAATAGAAAAATAAATCCTAAAAGAGGGACAATATATGATAGTACTGGCAAAAATGTATTAGCAGTAAGTGCTAGTGTGGAAACGGTTTCTGTAACACCTAAAAATATAGCTCCACAAAACAAGGAAAAACTAGCCAAAAAGATGGCAGAGATATTTGATCTAAATTATGAAAATGTTTTAAAGAAAGTAAGTAAAAGAAGTTCGATAGAAACAATTGTAAAAAAAGTTGATAAAGAAAAAACAAATGAACTTAGAGTTTGGCTAGATGAAAATAATATTGTAACAGGGGTTAATATAGATGAAGATACAAAAAGATATTATCCATATGGCACACTTGCATCTAATGTTATAGGGTTTACAGGAAGTGACAATCAAGGTCTGGAAGGAATTGAAAGTAGATATGATAGCATATTAAAAGGCGAACAAGGTAAAATATTAAAATTAACAGATGCCACAGGTTCTGAGCTAGGTACGGCAGGAGAAGATTATGTAGAAGCGGTGAATGGAGATGATTTAATATTATCAATAGATATGACAATACAGTCTATTGCAGAAAAATATTTGGCACAGGCTTGTGTTGATAATGTTTGTACAGGTGGAGGGAATATAATAATATCAAATCCAAAAACTGGTGATATTTTAGCAATGGCTAATTATCCAAATTATAATTTAAATGAACCATATTTAATAAATGAAGAAGATTTAAAGATTGTATGGGATGACTTATCTGCAGGAGATAAATCAAATGCACTTGCTCAAATGTGGAGGAATAAAGCAATATCAGATACTTATGAGCCAGGGTCTACATTTAAGCTTGTAACTGCATCAGCTTCATTGGAAGAAGGAATAACTGATACAGATAGGGCTGGAGAGTTTTGCTGTACTGGTTCTATAAATATTGCAGGAACGAGAATAAAATGCTGGAGATATTATAGACCACATGGAGCAGAAAGTTTAAGACAAGCGTTAATGAATTCTTGTAATCCAGTTTTTATAGGACTACGGACAAAAATTAGGAGTGGAAACATATTATAAATATTTAGAGAAATTTGGGTTGCTTTCCAAAACGGGAATAGATTTGCCAGGAGAAGCAGGAAGTATATTTTTAAAAAAAGAAAAAGTTGGCCCAGTGGAACTTGCTACAATATCATTTGGTCAAAGATTTGAAGTAACACCAATACATATGCTTACAATGTTATCTACAATTGCAAACAACGGAAAAAAATTTACGCCAAGATTAGTAAAGGCGACAATAGATAGTAAAACGGGAGAAAGACATGATATAGAAGTAAAACAAGGAGAACAAGTAATATCAGAAGAAACAGCAAAAAAAGTGCTTAGCATGATGGAATCTGTTGTATCAGAGGGAACAGGAAAAAATGCCAGAGTAAGTGGATATTCGATTGGTGGAAAAACAGGGACATCAGAAGACGGAGTAAATACTGGAAAATATGTAACGTCATTTGTTGGAGTAGCAGATATACCAGATCCAGAAGTTGCAATTATAATTATTTTATATAATCCAACTGGAGAAGGAGGACACCAAGGAGGTGCAATAGCAGCACCAATAGCTTCACAAGTTTTACGGAGAAGTATTACCATATTTAGAAACAAAAAAACAAGAAGAGGAAGTAATAGAAACAGTAACAATGCCAGAAGTGACTGGAATGTCTATAACTGATGCAAAAAAAGCATTAAAAGAATTAGGGCTAGAAGTAGAAATTATAGGGGAAGGAGAAACAGTAGGAGATCAATTACCTAAAACCGGAATAAAAATAAATACAGGAACAAAAGTTACAATTTATGCTAATTAGACAAATTGCAATTTGTTTAATTAAATATTCAATTTTACTATACAAAATGCAAAATTAATTATATAATACATGTGTATCAATAAAATTAGGGATAAATAATTTTACCCTTTGTATTAAAAACAAAAAAAGGAGAAGATAAAAATGAAATTAAAATCATTATTAAATGGAATTGAAGGCTTGAAAGCCAAAGGAAATCTTGATACAGACGTAAAAGGAATTACACATAATTCAAAAAATGTAAAGGAAGGAGATATGTTCATTGCAATAAAAGGATTTGACACAGATGGGCACAAATACATAAAGGATGCAGTAGAAAATGGCGCAAAGGTAATTGTAATACAAGAAGGCGAAACAATAAAAAAATCAGATATTAAAGATGATACAATAGTTATTTCTGCTCCAGATACAAGAATTGCTACATCAAAAATAGCTTGCAATTTTTACAACAATCCATCTTCAAAATTTACATTGATAGGAGTAACAGGAACAAAAGGAAAAACAACTACAACTTTTATGATTAAAAGAGTGTTAGAAAAAGCTGGTCACAAAGTTGGTTTAATAGGAACTGTTGCAAATTATATAGGAGACAAAAATTTAGGAGAAAGTTCTAGAACAACACCAGAAAGTTTAGAATTACAAAAACTTTTTGCAGATATGGTAGAGGCAAAAATAGATACAGTAGTTATGGAAGTTTCTTCACAAAGTTTAAAATTACATAGAGTAGATGATTGCCAATTTGATATAGGATTATTTACAAACTTTTCTGAGGATCATATTAGTCCAAAAGAACATCCAGATATGGAAGACTATTTTAATTCAAAATTGAAATTATTTGATATGTGCAAAATAGGATTTATAAATGCAGATGACTTTAATGTATTAAAAGTAAAAAAATTAGCAAAAAATTGTGACATAAAAACATATGGTATAGACAATGCAGCTGATTTATTAGCAAAAGATATAACAATAACAAATTCAAGTGTAGATTTTAAAGTAAAAATAGGACAAAAAAATGAAAGAGTAAAAACAGGAATACCAGGAAGATTTAGTGTATATAATTCATTAGCAGCAATAAGTGTAGCTTTAAAATTTGGAATAGATGCAGAAACAATTAAGGAAGCTTTAGTTGATGTTAGGGTTCCAGGAAGAAGTGAACTTGTACCAAATAAAAAAGACCTTACAATAATGATAGATTATGCTCATTCACCAGAAAGTCTACAAAATATTTTATCAGCAGTAAAAGTATATACAAAAGGAAGAGTAATTTCTGTATTTGGTTGTGGAGGAGATAGAGATCATGGCAAAAGACCAATAATGGGAGAAATTTCTGGAAATATTGCAGACTTTACAGTAATTACATCAGATAACCCAAGAACAGAAGAACCATCTGAAATAGTAAAAGAAATAGAAGATGGAGCTTTTTGCGGAACCGGAGTTAGTAATTTAGAAATAAAAGAAGGAACAGAAAAAATAGGATCACATGCTTTTGCCCAAATGAAATTAAATGTTGTGGTCTTACCTAAAAGTGTTAAAGAAATAGGAAGTGTGGCGTTTGCAGGTAATCCAATCGATACGGTAGTAATCAAATCTAAAGATACAAAATATGATGACATGACTTTTAGAAGCACAAAAATTGGTTTGCCAAATATATATGAAATATGGAAAATACCAACAGACTAATCGTTGTTCATAATGGAATAATGTGGTATATTTTAATAGCCGATAACCTAATGAAGGGACAATGTATATTTAGGAGGAGATATAATGAATAAACCAATATTGAACATAGTAATACCATGTTATAATGAGGAAGAGGTTTTACCAATTACAAGTAAACTTTTCTTAGATAAAATATATGAACTTATTAAAATTGGATATATTGATGATAAAAGCAGAGTGTTATTTGTAAATGATGGAAGTAAAGATAAGACTTGGGACATAATAAAGCAATTATCAAAGGAAGATGAGCATTATCAGGGAATTTGCCAGAGCAGAAACAGGGGACATCAGAATGCAGTATTGGCCGGAATGATGTATTCTATTGATAAGTGCGATATGATTATATCAATTGACTGCGATGGACAGGATGATATAAATGCAATGAATGCAATGATAGAAGAATATCAGAATGGTTGCGAGATTGTATATGGCGTCAGAAGTAAGAGAGATACAGATACAATATTTAAGAGAGCAACTGCACAGGGGTTTTATAAGTTTCTTAAATGGATGGGCGTAGAAACGGTATATAATCATGCTGACTACAGACTTGTTTCAAATAGAGTTCTTAAAGAATTTAAGAATTTTAAAGAGGTAAATATTTTTCTAAGAGGAATGTTCCCATTAGTAGGGTTTAAAAGTACAAGTGTATTTTATGAAAGAAATGAAAGAATTGCAGGAGACAGTCATTATCCGTTATCAAAGATGTTGGCATTAGCGATTGATGGAATAACAAGTCTTTCAATTAAGCCAATCAGATTAATAACGTCGCTTGGAATGTTCGTTTCAATAATAAGTTTTATTGGAGTAATATGGACGTTGATTGTACATTTCATAGGTAATGGCGTTGCAGGATGGGCAAGTATGACAAGCATAATATGTTTTTTAGGTGGTGTACAGCTTATAAGTGTGGGAATTCTTGGCGAATATATAGGAAAGATATATATGGAAGTTAAGGCAAGACCAAGATATATAATTAGTGAGACAACAGAAGAAGATAAATGATGAAATAACAACCTTTTTGTCTAAGGGAAGGAGAAAATGTAACAATATACAGATTCTCAATATAAATTCTCTATGACAGGAAGGTTGTTATAATTTTGTCACTATGATATAATTGTAGGCGATTTTATCGTGGATATTATTACTCAAATTTAGGAGAGTTATATGTTAAATAATGAAAAAATAAGCATAATGACAAAATTAGCATTATATGAACAGAAGAATGCTAAATCAGAGATAAAATATAGTAAATATTATAGAAGCGACTATTTGGCAATTAAGATGATTAAATCATTTGTTGCCGTAACGATTGCCTATGCACTGATGTTGGCTTTATGGCTTATGTTTAGTGCTGATGCATTTATTGGAAGATTAAAGACAACGAATTCATTTATGGCAGTAGTGATTTTAATTGTAATGTTTTATATTTTAATTACGGTTGTATATATGATATTTACATATATTTATTATTCAAAGAAATTTTCTGCCATTAGAGAGAATCTTAATAAATATAATGGAGAATTAAAAGTATTACATAAGATTCAGGAAGAAGAATATGACGCTATTATAAATAGCATGGAAGAGAGAGGTGAGGAATAGTGACAGGTTTTTTAGTTTTAAAGGATAAGATAGTAAATTTTTATAATGAACACGGAGCTTTGGTAAGACCTGTTATTAAGTTCTTAGTTACATTTGTTGCCTTTACTCTTATAAATAGTCATATAGGATATTTAGAGATACTAGATAACCAGCTTATGTTGTTAGTGGCAGCAATAGTACTTTCATTTGTACCATGGTCATTAATTGTAGTTGTATTTTCAGGTATGGTGATTGTTAATTTGTATGCTTTGACGTTAGAAATTGCAGCGGTAGTATTGGTATTAATGATAATAATGTTCTTATTATTTTTTAGATTTTCATCAAGAGATGGGATATTTATATTACTTATACCTATAGCATTCTACCTGAGAGTTCCATATGTCATACCTATTGTGGCAGGATTAATGTGTTCGCCTGCATCAATAGTATCAGTATCATTTGGAACAATAGTTTATTATATTTTAAATGTAGTTGAAACAAATGAAACAGCGATAAGTAATATATCGTCCGATAAAGCTTCTACAGCAGGAATCGGAACAGTAGTTTCTATGATAACAGGAAATAAAGAAATGATATTAACTGTTGTTGTTTTTGCTATAGTATTATTAATTGTTTATGCGATTAGAAGAAAGTCAATTGACCACGCTTGGATGAAAGCAATATTAATAGGTGGAACAGTTGAATTTGTAGCGTTACTTGTAGGAAGTTTAATATTAAACACAAAAGTTTCAATATTATGGCTTGTTATAGGAACAGCCTTGTCATTGGTAATCGCAGTTATTTTACAATTCTTTGTATTTTCTGTGGATTATACAAGAGTTGAACATACACAGTTTGAAGATGATGAGTATTATTATTACGTAAAAGCAGTTCCTAAGCTTAATGTTGCGGAACCGGAGATGAATGTAAAACGTATTAATGCCCAAAGACAACACAATAAAAATAAAATTAAGAAAAAGAGCAATAAAAATTAACATTTGTACGTTAATGTAATGAGAGAGGAGTGATAAAATGAGCATATTAAAAGAATATTTAGGAATTTTTTCTGACAAATATTTGACAATGCCTAAGATTTATGCAAGTGATATTGTGGAAATATTTATTATTGCTGTTCTTGTATATTACATTATGATATGGTTCCAAAGAAGCAGGGCATGGACTTTGTTTAAGGGAATTATAGTTATTGTACTGTTTATGTTTGCGGCAGTACTGTTTAACCTTACGACCATATTATGGATAGCAGATAAGACGTTAAGTGTTGGAATTATAGCAATTATAATTATTTTCCAGCCTGAACTTAGAAAGGCATTAGAGGAATTAGGTAAGAAAAATGTCATTTCCAGATATTTTAAATTTGGAAGTAATACAGGCGATGATAGATTTAGTGACAGATCAATTGAAGAAATTGTGAGAGCTACAGTCGACCTTGCTAAAGTAAAAACAGGAGCCTTAATTGTAATTGCAAAAGATCAGGATTTGACTGAATACGAGGAAACAGGAATAAGACTTGATGCAGATATAAGCAGACAGTTGTTCATTAATATATTTGAAAAGAATACTCCGCTTCATGATGGAGCAGTAATTATTGATGGTGATAAAATCACAGCAGCTACTTGTTATCTGCCTTTGTCAAACAGCACATCTTTGAGTAAAGATTTAGGTACAAGACACAGAGCCGGAGTTGGTATCAGTGAAATATCTGACAGTGTTGTTGTAATTGTATCTGAAGAAACAGGAAGTATTTCTATTGCAAGAGATGGAAAACTTATTCGATATGCAGATGCAGCAACTTTGAAAAATGAACTTAAAAAAGTTCAGGCGAAGGAAGAAGTAAAGAGCAAAAAGAAGAAAGGGTGGAGGCGCAATGAAGTCAGTGACGAAAAAACTGAGAGAATCAATAACAAATAATATTATGTTAAAAATTGCGGCTGTTTTTATCGCGGCACTTATATGGCTTGCCGTTGTAAACTTAAGTGACCCGACTAAAACAATAACAATATATGGAATCCCAATAAATTTGACAGATGAGGAAGCCATTACAGACCAGAATAAAGTATATAAAGTTGACCAGAGATTAACATTAAATGTTACTATAACCGGAAAGAGATCCGTAATTTCAGAGTTGAGTTCAGATGATTTTACGGCTGTTGCACCATTAGATGAAATTTCAGTTGCCAATTCAGTTCAGGTAGAAGTTTCAGCTAATAAGAAAAATGTAGAAAATAAGATTTCAATTGTTAATCAGTCAGTAAAGGCAGTTTCAGTAGATGTTGAAGATTTAGTGGACGAGCAGTATCCTGTGGAAGTAGAAATTACAGGAGAACTTGCAAAGGGATATTATTTAGGAGGGTATAGCAACTCAAGAAATAATATTATTGTAACGGCACCGGAATCAGTACAGCATAAGATTGACAAAGCAAAAGTTATCGTAGATGTTTCTAATGCAAGCCAGAGTTTTGAAGAAAAATATAAAATTAAATTATATGATGAAAATGGAAATACAATTAAAAACACTAATGTAACTAAGAACTATAATAAGACAAAAGTAAGTATTGAAGTATTAAAGGGAAATACAATTCCTGTAGATGTTGAATATAGTGGTAAACCGGCAAAGGGATATGAAGTTACAGGGGTAGAATTTGAACCACAAAAAGTTACGCTTGTTGGTAAGCACAGTCTGATAGATTCACTAGAATCAATCAAAGTTCCGAAAGAGGATATCTCTGTTGATGGAGCAAAAGATACGGTTAACGTCGAAGTAAATCTTAATAAGTATTTACCGGATGGTGTAAGCGTGTCAGATTCGGCAAATGCTATTGCAACAATAACAGTTAAAGTTGAAAAGTTGGAAACAAAAAAATTTCAAATAAACAAAAGTGACATATCATTACAGAATATTGAAAGCGGATATATTGCAGAAATTTCCAGTGACTCAATTAGTGTATCGCTTACAGGGCTTAAGTCTGAACTTGATAAAGTTACACCAGATGATATTAAAGCAGTTGTAAATTTAAAAGGTATTAATTCAAATAAAACAGTTGATGTTTCTTTGACGGTACCTAATAATACAACATTAAAGAACAAAGTGTCTGTAAAGGTAAAAGTTACGAAGAAGTAAATGGAGGACTTGATTATGAGTACTATATTAGTAACCGGAGGAGCAGGATTTATTGGAAGTCATACATGTGTTGAATTATTAAATTCAGGATATGATGTA
>ERZ773224.2807-NODE-2807-length-17166-cov-3.425457_pt1 | contig 17166 bp, 15 predicted proteins | sample MGYA00580526_ERZ773224 | MGnify/ENA primary metagenome ERZ773224 (study PRJEB29015, sample SAMEA2737743) | human gut metagenome | biome: human gut; feature: human-associated habitat; material: faeces | place: China | collected 2012 ... | reverse complement strand
CTCTACCGGAACTTTGTTAGAACAGATTAAATCAACAACTCCCGATGACATACCCCACCAGTAATTAAGAGCCCTGCCGCTGTCAGAATCCTCATCTTTCTTCCATGAGCCGCCGAGTATACTCTGTATAAGCTTTTCATAAAATACACCCCAGTGCCATACAGGCATTGCTATATGCTGTCTGTTGCCGACGCCTTCATTATTATATAATCCAAAACGTCTTGAACCACACTGTGGTGTTATCATATCCTGGTCAGAAATATAGTGAATATCTTCTTTCTTGAATTCTTCTTCAATATTGATACCTTTTACAGACGACCATTTCAGGTAAATTCTGGCTCTTGGATTAACAAACTTCGCTCCAAGTGCAAATGCATTAATATTAGCAACTGTACCATAAACAGGATACTGTGCAACATAGCCAATCTTATTCTGTGTTGCCAGTGCTCCTGCAAGAACCCCTGTAAGAAACTTTGCTTCATACATTCTTGCATAATATGTCCTTATATACTTATGCGATGTATTGAGAGAACAGTTAAGAATCTTTACATCCGGATGTGCAATCGCCATCTTTACACTTGCTATAGTCATTGCCGGAGATGTGACAAATATAAGGTCTGCACCATTTTTTATCATCATCTCAATAGCATGCTCATCATCTTTTTCCGGCTTGACATTAGTAATGCTTATCGTCTCTATCTGCTTACCAAATGTATCATCTATATACTGTCTTCCAAGTTCATGTGCATAACACCATTCCGAATCCTGTGGTGTATTTTCATATATAAATCCAACTTTCAGTTTCTTGCTTCCGCTGTCTGGCCTAGGAAGGAGATAACTCAAAATGTTTTTCTTAGGCTCATTTACAGTAGGATCCATCTTTAAATCAACTGCACTGTCTTCTGACAACAATACGAATTCAGCCCATGATTTTGCAACATTCTTTGCCATATCTGACGGTGTCATCTTTTTAACTGTATCATATCCGAAAATGTGAATAAATCTCAGGAATGCGTCTCCTACCGGATAATCAAATCTGTCGCCGCCTCTTGAATCAAAAGCATTCTTAAATGATAAAAAGCATGACACAAAATCTTTTTTGGCATCCTCATCCATCTTTTTATCCGGCTCAATTCCCACAAGCTTCATAAGTGACGGAAAACTTCCCACTTCGCTGAAATATATATCATTGAGCCTTGTGCATTTGTAAAATTCCATAAATTCATAATAAATCTTAACTTCCGGATTATCTGACTTTTTGGGAATCTTTCGTATTACTTCTGCATTGACTGTAACTGCATTAAAATACTTTAATACACTTACACGTTTATTTCCTTCAAGTACATAAAACTTGTTCATATATTCATATACTTTAATCGGGTCTCTTATTCCTTCATTAACCTGGCTGTCACTAAGACTCGCCCATTTTGCAGAAAATTCCGTTCCCCAGTCAAGAAGCGGCATGAAATTGCCCGCAAATGCATTAGTTCTTGAAGCATTACATGTTCCGACAACAAGCCTTAACGGAATCTGGTCAACCGAAAGGCTTACTTCAGAATCAATCTCATCATCTGAAACAAGATTCTCAAGAACCGGAAGATATGGATATGCTCCCTTATTGACACATGCATGATACTCTTTTTTCCCCAGCTTTAAAGCTGACATATAATCCTGAACCGACATAACAATCTCCATTCTTGTGCCAAAATGCACCAAACAAAAAATATAACTCCATACATTGTTAATTGTTTAACTCTTATATTTGTATTATAACAGACCTGTAACTTTTATCAACCAAAATTACTCTTTACTTTTTTCAATAAATGTGCAAATATATTGGAAAACGTCAATAAGGAGAGATACTGTGACTACTTTACCAAAAGACCCTGTAATGCTGCTTTCTTTTACAAATATGCAGCTGAGGGATAATTATTCATCACTTGATGAATTCTGCAAATCATTTATGATAGATAAAAAAGATATAATATCTGCATTAAGTAATATTGATTATGAATATGACAGCCGTACAAATCAGTTTATCTGATTCATACGGCTGTCATTTAATCTACACGTACACACCAAAATCTGTGCTTACACCGGAATTTGGCTGCTGCTGTATTTTTATTATTTCTGTACTTCACCCTTGCTGCGAGCTTCAAGCTTATCTCCGTCAACATCAATCAGTATCGTACCTGTACTGATATTACCTGCAAGAATAAGCTTTGCTGCAAGTGTCTCAACTGTTTTCTGGATATATCTTTTAAGTGGTCTTGCACCATATGTCGGGTCAAATCCATGCGATACAACAAACTCCTTTGCCTCAGGTGTAAGCTCAACCTTTAATTCCTTATCCGCAAGTCGCTTATTTACATCTGCAATAAGCAAATCAACAATATTACCAATATTAGCCTTTGTAAGTGGCTTAAACATTATTATCTCATCAAGACGGTTAAGAAATTCAGGTCTGAAATGTGCCCTCAAATCCTGCATAACAAGATTTTCGGCATCAGGCTTAATCTGACCATTTTCATCAATACCATCAAGAAGATATGTTGAACCGATATTACTTGTCATGATAATAATTGTGTTTTTAAAATCTACCGTTCTGCCCTGTGAATCTGTGATACGTCCATCATCAAGCACCTGTAAAAGCACATTAAATACATCCGGATGTGCCTTTTCAACTTCATCAAAAAGTACAACGGAGTAAGGTTTTCTTCGTACTGCCTCTGTAAGCTGGCCACCTTCGTCATATCCTACATATCCAGGAGGTGCTCCTATAAGACGTGATACTGAATACTTCTCCATATACTCGGACATATCAAGTCTTACAATGTTATTTTCATCATCAAACAGGCTCTGAGCCAGTGCCTTTGCAAGTTCTGTCTTACCGACACCAGTAGGTCCCAAAAACATAAATGAACCGATAGGCTTTGTAGGATCTTTTATACCTGCCTTAGAACGAATAATAGCTTCTGTTACTTTTGTAACACCTTCATCCTGTCCTACTACACGCTTGTGAAGTTCATCTTCAAGATGAAGTGTCTTCTGACGCTCTGTTTCAGAAAGTTTTGCAACCGGAATACCTGTCCACCTTGATATAATCTTAGCGATTTCTTCCTCTGTTACACTCTCATGTACAAGGTCAAGATTCTTATTTTTAATCTTTTCTTCTGCCTCATTTAACTTCTTCTGCAATGCCGGAAGCTTACCATACTGAAGTTCTGCGGCTTTTTCAAGGTCATAATTTCTCTTTGCCTTTGCTATCTCGTTATTTAACTGGTCTAATTCTTCCTTAATCTTGCTTATGGAATCAACGCTTGCTTTTTCGTTGTCCCATTTTGCTTTCTGCTGGTTAAATTGTGAACGAAGTTCTGACAATTCTTTTTCAAGATTACCCAGACGCTCTTTGCTGAGATTGTCTGTCTCTTTTTTAAGAGCTGCCTCTTCAATTTCAAGCTGCATTATCTTACGCTGCAATTCATCAAGTTCAGCCGGCATTGAATCAAGTTCTGTCTTTATCATTGCACATGCCTCATCGACAAGGTCAATAGCCTTATCAGGCAGATAACGCTCTGAAATATAACGGTCAGACAATGTTGCAGCAGAAACTAACGCACCATCTGTAATCTTAACACCATGATAAACTTCGTACCTGTCTTTAAGACCACGAAGGATTGATATTGTATCTTCTACTGAAGGTTCATCAACCATAACAGGCTGGAAACGACGTTCAAGTGCAGGGTCTTTTTCAATATACTGACGATGTTCATCAAGCGTTGTCGCACCAATACAGTGAAGCTCACCTCTTGCAAGCATAGGTTTTAACATATTGCCTGCGTCCATAGAACCTTCTGTCTTACCGGCACCTACTATTGTATGGATTTCATCAATGAAAAGAATTATGCTGCCTTCGCTTTTCATAACCTCATCAAGAACAGCTTTTAATCTCTCCTCAAATTCACCACGATACTTTGCACCTGCTACAAGAGCACCCATATCAAGTGCAAATATCTTCTTATCCTTCAGTCCTTCCGGAACATCACCTCTTACAATTCGCTGTGCCAGTCCTTCGACAACTGCAGTTTTACCTACACCAGGTTCACCGATAAGAACCGGATTGTTCTTTGTCTTTCTTGAAAGGATACGGATTACATTTCTAATCTCATTATCCCTGCCTATTACAGGGTCAAGTTTTCCTTCCTTTGCCTTTTCAACCAAATCCTGTCCGTATTTATTAAGTGTGTCATACGTAGCTTCCGGATTATCGGAATTAACTGACTGATTACCTCTTACTGTTGCAAGAACTGATAAGAACTTATCCCTTGTAATTCCATAAGTTTTAAAAAGTTGTTTAATTGCTTTGTTAGGTGCTGCTATCATTGCAAGCATAAGATGCTCAACTGAAACATATGCATCACCCATTCTTTTTGCCTCATCTTCTGCATTAACAAGAACCTTATTCAAATCATTACTTACATAAAGATTCACATTTCCCGAAACCTTTGTCTTCTGTGAAAGAAGTGTCTCGATATTTTTTATAAATGTGTCCTTATTGATATCCATTTTTTCAATGAGATTTGCAATAAGACTGTCTTCTATTGTCATAAGGCTGTAAAGAAAATGCTCCTGGTCAATTTCCTGATTGCCATAATCGTAAGCGATTTTCTCACAATTGTTTACTGCTTCAATTGACTTCTGAGTAAATTTGTTTATATTCATAACACAACCTCCTTTGATGTCTGTTTCTTAACTACAAGTACGTTATATCACCCATTGTTAGCACTGTCAACAGGTGAGTGCTAATTATTTTATTAAAAAAATATAAACCCGGTATTTATGCCGTTTTACAAGTTTCCATTATTGTATACAAAATTGTCCAACCAACACAATCACAGCCACATTTGAATAATCAAACATTACAATATGTATTTTACATTTACATTAATATGCTGTATAGTAAATACATTGTTTATTAATTAAAAAACATCGGGAGGCTTTTTAACTTTATGAAAAAAAGAGAATCATTTAACAACCAGTGGGGCTTTATACTTGCATGTATAGGCTCTGCAGTCGGAATGGGAAATATATGGATGTTTCCTACCCGCGTTTCTATGTATGGCGGCGGTGCATATCTTCTGTTATACATAATCTTTGTTGCACTTATCGGTTTCACAGGCGTAATCGGTGAGATGAGTTTCGGACGTGCTGCAAAATCAGGTCCTATAGATGCTTTTGGTCTTGCCTGCGAATCAAAAGGAAAAAGAAAGCTCGGCGAAATACTCGGACTTATTCCTGTTCTCGGCTCGCTTGCAATGGCAATCGGATACACCGTGGTAATGGGCTGGATTTTAAAATACATGATTGGCTCATTTACAGGTTCAACATTATCACCTCAGGATACAGCCGATTTTGCCGGAAAATTCGGAAACATGGCATCTTCATTTGGCAATAATTTATGGCAGTTTTTTGCACTTGCAGCAGGCATCGGAATATTAATGTTCGGTGTAGGAAGAGGAATTGAAAAAGCTAACAAATTTATGATGCCTGTATTTTTTGTACTTTTCGTTATTCTTGGCATATATGTATTCTTCCAACCCGGTTCAGCAGACGGATATAAATACATTTTTACAATAGATACAAAATACTTATTTTCACCAAAAACATGGGTATATGCTCTTGGTCAGGCATTTTTCTCATTATCGGTAGCAGGCAGCGGAACTTTAATTTACGGCTCATACCTTTCTGATAACGAAGACATTCCAAAAGCGGCAGGCAGAGTTGCATTATTTGACACAATCGCCGCAATGCTCGCGGCACTCGTTATTATTCCCGCAATGGCTACAACCGGTGCCAGATTAAATCAGGGCGGTCCGGGACTTTTATTTATATATCTTCCATCACTATTTAAATCAATGCCCGGTGGTTATATAATTGCAGTTATTTTCTTTGTTGCAGTGTTCTTAGCAGGACTTTCATCTCTTATCAATCTGTATGAAGCACCTGTTGCAACAATTCAGGAAAAATTCAAGTTAAACCGTAAAATATCATGCTCAGTCATTGCAGTATTCGCATTAATAGTATCACTTTGTATACAGGGAATTGTTTCCGAATGGATGGATGTGCTTTCAATCTATATCTGCCCTCTCGGAGCAGGACTCGCAGGAATAATGTTCTTCTGGGTTTTAGGTAAGAAATATGTAGAAAATCAGGTGAATCTTGGACGCACAAATAAATTTACAGACAAGTTTTACCCTGTCTGCAAATATATTTATTGTCCTGTCTGTATTCTTGTTTTAATACTCGGAATCGTGTTCGGGGGAATTGGTTAATAAATTTGCATCATGCACACGTTTTATCATACCAATTCGACTTTTACGGCACCATAATTTCTTATTGATGCCACATACACATTTCCTTTTCCGAAAATGTGTTCCATATAATCTTTATATGAATAAACATCTTTCACTGGCAGTATGCACATAATTACTCCGGCGAAACCTCCACCATGTACGCGGCACACGCTGTCCGTTCCTTTGAGGAAACGCCCTGTAAGTGTCAATGCCAGTGAAATTTTTTGTTCTGAAGGGTTATTTGGACAGTAACAGTTCTGCAAAAGTTCCCACGAAGATTTTCCTGATTCATCAATCATTCTTTTTATCAAATCAAAATCATCATTGTCAATCGCTTCCGCCATTCTGTCCACACGCTCATTCTCTTCAAAAAAATGTATTGCACGAAGCACGGCTCTGTCACTGTGTAATATCGAACCGGCGTCATTGTAACTATCATGATTTAAAATCACTTTCATTAATTCATCTATATTAGTTTCACACAGACGCTTACATCCAAGTACTTCTGCCACCGAAAACATTTCCTTAGGAATTGCCGAATACTCTTCACTTAAGTCGGCATGTCCTTTTCCTGTATTTACAATAACAAGGCTGTATCCGAATTTTTCAAAGGAAAGATTTTTCTTCGTAAACTTCACTTCATTTTCATCAGAAAAATCCATATATACGGCACCACCGACAGCACATGTTATCTGGTCCATAAGGCCTGACGACTTATGCCAGAACTCATTTTCCGCGTACTGCCCTGCTTTTGCACAGTCATTTTCAGTCATTTTATTATCATTAAACATAAAATTAATAATTGCACATATAAGCATTTCATACGAAGCCGATGAACTTACTCCCGCCGATGGGATAACCTGCGTTGTCACATACGCATCAAAACCGCCCACATCAAATCCATTTTTCATAATATACGTACATATTCCCGCAACAAGCGATCTGCTGCCGTCGTATAAATAGCATACTTTTGCATCTGTATTATAGTTATTAACATAATCAGCGATAGATTTAAGGTCAACTTCAATATATTCATGTCCCTCGCTGTAAATTCTAATAATATCAGTTTCATTTGGAGCCGCTGCCGCAATTGTATCCATATCAATAGCTGCCGCTATCACCCTGCCGCCGTTGTGGTCGGTATGATTTCCTATTATTTCACTGCGTCCCGGTGCTGAAAAAAACTGAATTGTACAATTTCCACCATTTTCATATTCCGTGGCATGTCCGAATTTTTCAATAAATTCTTTTTCCAAATGCTTATATCTTTCATTTGTTTCAAGCGTTATCGTCTGCATTTACTTCCTCCATAAAATACAATCTTGCAGCAAAATCCTGATACAGCCTTACATCTTCACTGTATCCTGTAGCGGAAAAAGATTGTTTTAACTTAACTCCGGCATACATAAGTGTGTCTCCGTAAGCCGTATAATCTTCTGTCTCTCCATCCAGTTTTACAAATTTTGAGGCAAGTTCCTGAACAAGAGAGCCCTGTTTTATGTGAACAGGTGAAACCATATTTACAAGCTCCCCAAACTCTTTAATATTATGCTTTAACCTTCTGTTGTAAAAATGATATACAGCATCGTCCTTTAAGCCATTCGCAAAAAAACAGGCGAATTGTGTATTAGGCACGACAAGTTTCTGCATAGTAAACCCGACAGCTTTGCTCATATCCTTTGATGCAACGCACCATGAAGCATTGTTGCCAGCTCCGTTATTAAGCACACCATGATTACGTGAATTTCTGTTATCAAAACATTCTCTGCGGTAAAAAGTACCATACTGTATAACTTCACGCCATTTTTTATACAATTCAATCTGAGCTTTAACTGCCACAAATTCGTCTTTTGGCAAATCACATAGATTAAATTCATATCCGAGATTTCCAAACGCCGCAACAGCAAATCTTGTCTCAAGCGGCATATTTCTTAATGTCTGATGATTAGGACTTGCCGAAACATGTGCTGAAATGCAGCTTAGCGGATAGCCATAACTGTAATTATACTGAATCTGTGTACGACAAAGTGCATCTGTGTTATCGCTTGCCCAGATTTGCGGAAAATAACAAAGAATCCCAAGATCAAACCTGTTACCGCCAGCTGAACAGCCCTCAAATAAAATATCAGGAAATCTTTTTGTAAGCTCTCTCATACAATGGTACAATCCGCATACATATCTGTGTGCCATCTCTCCCTGCCTTTCAGGTGGGAGATTTTTTGAATAATAATCACTGAAAATCCTGTTCATATCCCATTTCACATAGGAAATGTCAGCCGATGAAAAAATATTGCTCATCTGCTCTATTATGTAATCCTGAACCTCAGTATTTGAAAGATCAAGAATTCTCTGGTTTCTGCCTTCTGAATGTGGCTTTTCAGGAATATCAACAACCCACTCCGGATGTTTTTCATATAACCGGCTCTTAACATTAACCATCTCAGGCTCAACCCATATTCCAAAGTCAAGCCCTAGTGCTTTGATTTTATCCGCAATCTCCCTAAGGCCACCGGGAAGTTTCTTTTCATTCGGTGTCCAGTCCCCAAGCGATGACGTATCATCATTTCTTTCGCCAAACCAGCCATCATCCATTACAAAAAGCTCGACGCCGGCTTCTTTTCCGGCTTTTGCAAGTCTTAAAAGCTTTTTCTCATTAATATTAAAGTATGCTGCCTCCCAGCTGTTCAACAATATGGGACGCACTCTATTTTTCCATTTGCCGCGTACAATATGATTATTTACAAAATCATGCATATTATGGCTCATTGAATTAAATCCAGCATATCCATAAGTCATAACTGCCTCAGGAGTTTCAAAACTTTCTCCGGCTCTGATTTTATAGGAAAATAATGACGGATTAATCCCTGTTACAATTCTTAACTTTCCATAAGAATTAACCTGTGCTGCCTCATAATGATTGCCCTGTAAATAAGATTAAATCCAAAACACTCTCCGAAATTCTCCGATGTATTATATCTTGCAATCATAACAAACGGATTTGCACGGTTTGATGATGTTCCCGTAACTGATTCATTGACATATTTTCCAGCCTCTAGGCTGATAATATTCCTATTCATCTCTCTTATCCATGCACCATTAAAAGACGAAAGTTCATAATCAGAATCATTAAAATCCAGCTGCATACTCATAAGACGGTTTAATCTGACATCATCTGTACTCTCATTTATAAACTTTGCACTTCTTGTAATAACATTACATTTTTCATATACATAATAGTGTAATTCCAGCTTCAGATTATAATTTGAATCTTTTAAAATAACTGTAAGATGTCCGACATTTCCATCTTCATCATACGAGCCCGGAAGCGTTTCTAATTCTTCTTTTCCCAATGTAATCTTAGAACTTTCAAATAAAAAATCAGACGTACTACTTCCGTCAGCATGGCTTACTTCTATAAACGGCTCCCTTATATCACCCTTTCCCCATGAAGACATTTCAAGGCACATATCCTCAAGTGAAAAATTATTAAAATCAGGACTGTATATATTAGTATTTCCTGGTATGCTAACATGTTTTTCGCAAAGAACCTGTGCATCCGCATGAATTTTTCTTCCATAATACAGATGCTGTAAATGTCCGCTCTCGCACTCCCTGAATATATATGATGTATTATCTGTATCAAGCTTATAAATGCCATTTTGTGCAGTAATCATAATTTATCCATCCTTATAAGTAATCAGTTTCTACGCTCTTTAATGCCTTTTGTAATCTCTTCCATTTTCTTGTCTGTAAGAATATATTTTTTGTGAAAATAAATCAGTGCAATAATAAGACCGATTATAGGAATTACAGTCATTGTCATTCTGAGTCCTGCAACCGAACCGCCCGTTGTGACAGCTGCATCTGCATCAGTATTACTGCTAAGATGGCTCAGTGACAGACAGATTGAAACTACAAGTGCAGCAACACCCGATGCCAGTTTAACAACAAATGTCTGCATAGAAAAAATCACGCTCTCATCACGCCTGTTATTTTTAAGTTCACCATAATCTACAGTATTTGCAAGGAAAATCGTAGTCAGTACAAGTAACATTCCATTTGCCGCAAATATGAAAAATGCAGGTATAAATAAAACAAATACGCTTGACATTGATGTAAATACAAGTATTAGAAGCACTATATATCCTGTGATTGCCATTGCAAAACTTACATAGAATATTTTCATTGTATTCATGAATTTTCTAAGAAGCGGAAACAGAACCATCATTGACAGAATCTGAACCGCACCGCCGAATGTGTTAAAAAGTGTATATCCATTATACCAATCGGCACCACCAAAGTCATATTTAAAAAAGTAAATTACAAGATTTGAAGTTATGTATACAGAGGCATTGATAAGCACAATTGTCACAACCACAGCAACTGCCTGGTCATTCTGTACGAGTGCCTTAAACATCTGCTTTACTGATACACTTTCAACATTAACCGTAGACTTTTCTTTTATATTAACACAAGTTATAAGAATTGATACAAAAAACAATATTGAAATTATAAGTGCAAACCACTTAAACCCTGTATATTCATTTCCATTTCCAAGAAGATAAACACACTGCATTGTTATTACTGTAACAATTGCAGAACCTGCTCCTGCACATGAACGAGCCATTGTAGACATATTTTCCCGCTCCCTGCCTCCTTCCGTAAATGCAGGAATCATTGACCAGTACGGAATGTCCATCATCGTATATGTAACACCCCATAAAATATATGTAACCGCTGCATATGCAACAAGACCGCTTCCGTTTAATGCAGGTGGTGCAGCAAACATAAGATATAAAACTACCGCATTAAGTGCAGTTCCCACAAAAAGCCACGGGCGGAACTTTCCCCAGCGTGTTCTCGTCTTTGCAACTATCACACCCATCACAGGATCATTAAATGCATCAAATACTCTCGCAGCCATAAGAATAATTCCCATTGCAATCGCACTAACCCCAAGAATATCCTGATAATAATATAAAATATAACTTGCACAGAACATGTATACCATGTCTTTTCCAACCGCACCAATACCATATGATGCCATTTCTTTTTTATTAAGCCCCATACTCATCTCACTCCTTCTTCATATTCATAGCAATTTTGACTGCCTCATATGCACCGTTGTAAATACCCGCTTTTTTATTTGCTTCGATATTATCGCACATATCGCAAAGCAGCTTATCATCATTCATAAATAGCTTTATCATCTGCAATGTATGCGGAATATCCCTACATTCAAGTGTTCCGTCTCCAATCTCGGCAGAATGGATTGCTCCCCACTGCTCATGTCCGCCGACACGCCTGATAAAAAGCTTCGGAACCGGATAAAATGCAAGTTCACTTGGCTTTGTGACAAGCACATCCGCACTTCTCATCAAAAGATTAGTACAGTAAACCGCCTCAAAAATATTTTTATGGAAAAATCCGTGAATTCCCGTAACATCACCTGTCAGTGCATCATTTGCAAACTTTGTTGTATCATCCCAGTCATCGAAATGTTTTATTGCAATATCTGACATTTCAGGAATTTCACGTTCCAAATCATCCCACACATTTTTATAATCACCGACATTAACATAAAGAGCTGCTTTTTCTGACTTAACATAAGGAAGCAGATACCTGATTATATGTGCAAAAATTTCTTTCTGTGCACCGGCACCACCTATTGTAAGAAGAAATCTCATAGGCTTTTTATTTTTCTTTCTTTCCCTTCTTGCTTTACAATCAGTCTCTATACCAGCAACAAGTTCATGGTCTATATAATGTCCTGTGTATATAAGACTTTCTGACGGCATTGGATTCAGAACCTTTTTACCATTCATTCCGTTCAAAATCCTATATCCCTGATATGCAAAATGTGTCTGGACAGTATGTATGCTTCCCTCTGATAAATGAAGTGCCATCGGCCAGTTATCAGGAATCGCATTGACAACATATTTCATTCCTGCATGGACTGCTGCCTGTGCAGGCCAGACATGCGTCGCAACTACAGGTATTTCTTTCGGAACATTTTTATATACAGGAGCCATAAGCTCGGCATTTTTCTGGTCTGATGCATTATATGAAAGCTTTCTGAAACCCTCGTAATTCATGGGTTCCCATACAAAATGGTTAAACAGCCTGCTTTTCTGCGAAAGTCTTGAACCAAGCGAATATAAATCATTCTGTGCTTTTATAACCTTTGTACATGTTGTATCTTCGTAAGAATTCAAATCCATCCAGTAAGGGACATATCCCATAGCATTAGCTGCGGATGCAATCGCCATTGAAATACGATAATGTCCGAACCCCATTCTTATATTACCTACAATAATTCCCGACTTTGTATCAAATTTTTCTGTTTCCTTAACATCTGACTTATCGCCGACACGGACATCGTAAACTCCGAGTGCATCACCGATATACTTATTCTTATTTACCGTTACTGGGTAATTTTTCCTAGAATCATCCCCATATTTTTTTGCAAATCTCTTTTTAGAATTGACAGCTTTTCTGTATGCTCTCCTGTCAATATCATTTCCATAAATTTTCTTTGACTTATCTTCCATAATCCGCCTCCTCTATGCCATTAAGCAATATACTTACAACTTCATTAAGTCCCTGTGCATATGTCATATCCGCACGCACAAGTATATCTCTTTGGAAAAACTGCTCAAGCGAAGCCTCCATCATCATCTTAAACACTGTAAGATTAACATGTCTTATCACACCCTCATTCATCCCCTGTTCAAGAAGTCCAAGTGTAGTCTCCCAGCCACTTTCAAGCCTTTTTTCAACTTTCCTGTATATGTCCGGATATTTATCTTTTAAAAGATAAAGCTGCCCAAAATCGATTTCTTTATAGCTTTCCGGCATAACACCGAGAATATGCCTTATTTTCTCAATCGTAGAAAGCGATGTATCCTTCACTATTTTTTGTTCGCTTTCCTTTATCGTGTCAAAAAGGTAATCAACCATATCAAGAAACAGCGAATTCTTATCAGAAAACACATTATAAATCGTTTTCTTGCTCATACCAAGAATCGCTGCAAGGTCGTCCATAGTAAACTTCAGTCCTTTTTCATTAAAAGCGGTAATTGCCGCCTGTAAAATTCTTTTTTTTGTATTTTCCGTACATCATCACCTCCGTTGCCATCGTTACCATAACAAAAAATCAAGGAAACTATTTTCACAGTTCTAGTTTCCTTGATTGTATCACATTACATTTTTAAGCACAATTCACAAAATTGCATAATATTTTTTTATATTTTTGTGAATTATGCTTTGTATTTGTTTTAAGATATATTTTTCCTGCCATAAAAATCACCGTTAATCGCAAAAATCGCATTATTTTCTTTTGCAATATCTGATGTTGTCTCTTTTATATTTCTTCCAAAAACACCATTTGCAAGCCCCGCCCGCAGAAATGACACATCACTCACTGTAACATCAGCAATGTATACACTGTAAATCCTGTCAATGCTATGCCATAGAAAATCCCCCACGCCAAATGGCCTTTTCCCGTTTTTTTCCGATTAAATAACACAAGCGGCACCTCCTAATCTTTTTTCTAAGATTATAATAGGCACCGCCTGTGAAAAAAATATGTCGTTTTTGTGTAAATATTATGCTTTTGCATGGAATTTTTAAAAGGCTCAATTCTGATATACTCTTGCAATTACATATGAAAGCTTACATAAATATGAATATATTTTCAGATTAATCATGTTTTCCTATATAATTTCCAACAATGTCAGCATTGAGATTTTCACCTATAATAATTATAACATCCTGTCCTTCCTGTATTTCATTAATACTGGTTTTTTTCTTTATCGCATTGACTTCATACCATTTGTCATTTTCTTTAAAAAATCCTTTTATGCGGATTATATTTCCACATTTTTTATCAGCAAATATATTTTCCGCTACCTTTTTTACATCTTCACTTCCCAACCCTGTATTCATAAAATAAAGTGAAGCAAATTTTCCGTCCTGCATATTAATATTCTGCTTCTGGTACGAATTAAGTCTGTATCCACATTCTGCAATTTCTTTTAAATCTTCATCAGTCAGATTAAGAATTCCTTTTTTTATATCACTCATTCCTATCTGTCTTTTGCAGCCAATGTCCTTTAATGATAAATTAATATAATCAATTGTGTCTTTTATTTTTTGTTCGTCCGCTTCATCTGAATGGCTAAGTATGATTTTTCCGGCACATGAAATCTCAGATGCCAGAACATATGACGATTTTTCTGATAAATTATCTGCTGCTGACGCATCGGCAATCGCAATGATATTTCCCGGCTCATACCATTTATCAAGCGGCTCGTCATGTATAACATCAAAAAATTCATCTATATCATATACTCCTGATGGTTCTACTATAACACGGTCATAGCCGCACATTCCCATTGAAATCAGCTTTGTCTTAAAACGCCTCCTGTGGGTTTCTTCATCACATCCGCCAGAAATCATCTCCAATTCACAATTGTCGCTCATCAAATCCTGCAAAAGCATCATATCAACATTAATTGCACCATAATCATTTTCAAGAATTCCAACTGTCTGTCCCTGTTTTATAAAATATGATGCATATTTTTTTATAAATGTTGTTTTGCCTGCTCCTAAAAACCCTGTAATCAAATCAATTTTTATCATATATTTCTCCCATAATTATAAAGCTTTATTCAGTTTTCCAATTGTAAATTCAGCCAGCCTGTATTGATTCCTGCCGAAGCACTGTACTCTTAATACATTAATAATTTGTCTAAATTATAACATAATTTTTATATTTAATGTTATTTAATTAAAAAAGCCGTCGGAATTCGTACATCAACGAACCCTGACGGCTTTAATATTTTATTCAGTTTTCAATTCTATCAAATTGGATTATTATAGTTCATATTAATCATAAATATGTTTTTTATGTTTTCCTGTAACTGCCTGTTCCTCAATATTGTGGTCAGCTGTTGCATTTACCTTCTGATGAACTTTCTTTTTCTTTAATGGATGTTTTGGATTCTTATCCATAACAATCGCTTCCTTTCCATTTTATTTAATATAATTGATAAATTTTTATTAAAAAACTTCAGCTATTACCCTTCAATAGCAATATACTTGTTATTTTCAACAGCTTTCTTTTCTTTCTTAGGAACTGAAAGTCTTAAAATACCATCTTCATATCTGGCCTTAATATCAGCCTGAGTTACTTCATCACCAACATAGAAGCTTCTGCTCATAGCACCGGCATAACGTTCCTTACGGATATACTTGCCTTCTTTATTCTTCTCTTCCTTATCAAGACCCTTAGAAGCACTTATTGTAAGATAACCATTATCAAGCTGTGCATTGATTTCATCTTTCTTAAATCCAGGTAAATCAATATCTACTTCATAGCCTGAATCTGTTTCTCTTACATCAGTCTTCATAACATTGCCTGCATGTTTACCATAAAGTTCTTTGTCAACTTCAGGAAATGAAAAATTCATCCAATCATCGTTAAATAAGTTTTCTCCAAAAATACTAGGCATTAACATAAGTCATCTCTCCTTTTTAATATCAAACCTACATATCTGTTTAACACTAGCAGCTATGCCTGCATTGGTTTCCCAATGTATTACACCAAGTTTTTTCGGAACCGGATAGAAAACTCATAGATTCTTTCAATCATTACCTAATCTCTTTTTGTTCTCTTCCTTTGTTCTTGACTATGTTATATACCTTTTTATTAGCAATGTCAAGAGGTGAGTGCTAATTTTTTGAAATTTTTTTATTTAAAGTGAAACTTAGCGAAACTTAAAAATCATTACATTTTCATATTCAGTTAAATGCAAACGCCCAAAACAAGCATTTTTATGGCACTTTATCACATATTATTTATCTGGTTTATTGTATAAATTTATAAAAGTGAAACTTAAATCACGCCCAATATGGGATATATTTTTTATATCTTGGTGCAGTGTCGGGATTCATCACTTTAATATATCCACTTTCAACAGCACTGTTAAGAAGTCTTGAAGCCTTTGCTTTCTCTTTCTCTCCCAATCCAAATATTTTGCGAACATCCGAATTAGAAATTCCTTCAAAATTAACATATGCCAGACAAGCCTGCATATAACATGTTCTCATTCGATCTTCTTTTGTTGTTAATTCAAATTATTTTCTGTGATTCATAACATAATTAACCACAATCGCCCCAACAGACACCGCTATTCTGCAAAGCAGAATAATCAAAAATTCAACTGAAAACGGATTATTTATTTTTTCACCCAATAAAGTCGTTGTCACAATGCTGAGCATTGAACCAGCTATGCCCGCCGCAAGATACTCCGCATATGGTGCGTCACATGCCCCAAAATAAAGGCTTACAATATCTCCCGGAAGAAAACCTACTATTCTTGTTATGAAACATGCAAAAAAATTATTTTTCTGCTGATATACCGCAACCTGTGCCGCTTTTGGATACTTTTCACAAATACTTTTAACTGTCTGCTTACCTGCATATTTACCAATCAGATATGGTATTGTTATAGTAACAGCAAGTCCTGCCGTACTTACTAACAATGCACTAAATGGCGAAAACATCATGCCACATGCAAAATATAGTACAGAAAGCGGCAGAACCACCGTAAGACTTTTTAACGCAAAAAATATAAGCATAACAACTATTGCAAGCAGTGTATTATCCGGCGTGTATTCAAGAATTGTATCTACCGTCAACGGATGCCCGGATTTTTTAACAATAACCGTAAGCATTATTCCTATTATACAAATTGCAATAACAGGAATTATTTTTCTTAAATTTTTCATCTTATATCATCTATCTCAT
>ERZ773224.2791-NODE-2791-length-17249-cov-3.818774_pt1 | contig 17249 bp, 12 predicted proteins | sample MGYA00580526_ERZ773224 | MGnify/ENA primary metagenome ERZ773224 (study PRJEB29015, sample SAMEA2737743) | human gut metagenome | biome: human gut; feature: human-associated habitat; material: faeces | place: China | collected 2012 ... | reverse complement strand
CATTGCAAACATGTATCAAGCAAGTACAGCAGTCGTTTTAGACAATCCGTCTATATTTTGGATTCGGTATTTTAACCACACACAAATGAAAGAAAAAGATGGTGTTTATACCGGAACAATCCATCCGGTGCTTGCTTATTATAAAACAGCATTTCAGGCTGATGCTTTAGAATACGGTGGATTTTTACAAGAGATTATTAAATCGCTTAATAATTCCGGTGTTCAAAAAGTTTCGACTGCGAAGAAACTGAAATTAATTCATGACTATGTTGTGAAAACATACAGTTACCGTAACAATTCTCATATTTTAAGTGCAGCAGCAACAAATGAAACACGTTCGGTTGGCTATCTGATGACACATAAAGAGGGGTGTTGTGAGTCGTATGCGAAAATGATAAAAATACTTTGTGATTATTATCAAATTCCTTGTGTTACTGTTTACAGTTTGACGCACATGTGGAATCAGGTGAAAATTGGAAACCAGTGGTATCTGCTGGATGCTACGTGGGATGATGAGGAACCGGTTGTTTATACATATTTCTTAAAAGGAGCAAAGTCGGTAATTGATGAACATCATATTGTTACATCAATGTTTTTTAGTGATTGTCAGGGAAATGGAATAAAAGATTACGCCAATTATTCAGTGCCAACGTTCTCTAAAGAAGAAAGGCTGCAAAGTTAAAGTGCATCGGGAAGAATGCTTTCAAGGGAAAATTAGCTGTCTGGTAAGGCAGAAAAACTTTGTTTCTTTCGCTATAATGTGGTATGATAATAGTAACATTATTTTGATGGGAGCAGGGGCTTCAGAACGGAGGTTGCTATGGATAAAGTGAAAAAGTGGGTTGTTGATTTGGCAGATCCTATGCTGAAAGCGTATATTAATTATGGACATGGGCTTGAGGAGGACGGCGTTTCGGTGACGTCAAAAGGCATTGAGTTTTTTGCAGAATTTGAATTGGGCCTGTATCCGATGTATGCGATTGAATTAAGAGAGTATGTGGAACATATGGGAATTGCAATTGGGGATGTTCAGGAAATTCATTTGGTGGCGGCTGCGTATGATGAAAATGAGGAAGAAATTGATTTTTCCATTGAATATGAAAAATGTGCACTTGTTTCTGAGGATGAATTAAATGGTTACAGTAATTCGGACATTTTACCAACGACAAATTATAAGGTTATTGGTTCAAAGGAAATTACAAAAATCAAGCTTACGGATTACAATGGATACAAAGCGGATGGAGTTTCTCTTTCGGATCATGAACTTCACGATGCAGTGGGGATTAACATTCAGTTTACGAATGGCGAATTTAGCAGGATTCGTAAATTGATTCTTTTAAAAATGGAGTTGCTGCTGTCAGAAGATGGATGGCCGGAGCATTTCCGGGAAAAAACGGTTAGACAGGAAACGGTTGCGGAACCGAAAGTATTGGTTGCGGATTTGGAGGATAAAGACATTATTGGTTACATGAATCTTGGCAGTGGTCTTGTCGAGAGTGGCGTAAATAAACTCGATGGTCTGATGCTTTTTGAAAATGAATACGATGAGGAAGTTAGTTGTATGATTGCGATTGATTTCAGCCGGTATTTGTTAAAAAAGGGAATTCGTATACAGGATGTCACCTCATTTGAGATTCAATTTGGTGTATATGATGCTTCCGGAACAGAACTTGATTTTGAGGGGGATTATCAGAAATGTGCCTTTGTTTCTGCTGAGGCGCTGAATGGCTACAGTGATTCCGATATTTTAGATAAAGGAAACTATAAGTTGATTGGTTCGAAGGAACATACGGTATTTGATTTAACAGAATATAATGGTTCCATGCCACACAAACTGGAAGAGGGCGTCGGCTTTAACATTCAGATTCTGAATGGCGAGCGGAGTCAGACCAAATATGTATCATTAAATAAATTGAAATTTAACTATAACTAAAATCACAGGAATGTCAGCAAAAAAGCGAACATGAGACATTTGTAACCTTACCATTTTGTGCTTAATTCAGTATAATGAAACGGATTTATATGAAATTAAGAAAGGAGATGGTTAAGGTGAATGATAAAGTTTGTAAAGGAAGGAAATGTTTCATTTTTAGCATGCTTTTTATGTTGACATTCTTTTTCTCCATAGGGTTTATGGGGCAGTCATCAAAAGCAGACACAGTCAATTATTTAGAAGGTGATTTTTCCTATCAATTGACACAGGAAACAAAAACAGCAACAGTGCAAAAATATACGGGGACATCACAAAGTATAACAATACCTTCCCGGATTGATTGGGATGGGGCAAGTTATAATGTTACTGTTATTGGACAGAATGCGTTTCGGGATAACACGACAATTACGTCCATAAATATTCCGAAAGGTGTTTTGGAGATTGATAATTATGCTTTTTATGGATGCAGTGCACTTTCTTCAGTGAAACTTCCCACAAATTGCCAGCTTGGGAAATACATTTTCTATGAGTGTGATTCGTTAAACGAGATATCAATTCCAGAAGGTACAACATCGATTTACGACACATATCCACTGGATGATGACAAAGAAGTGAACCAGAAAAATGATGGTGCCTGTCTTGCCGGAGATGCAATTGAAAAAATTACATTTGAGTCCGGCGTTACAAAAGTACCCTCACATTTGTGTGAGGGGTTGACCCAGCTAAAAACAATTGAATGGGGCAATGTTGCGTCACTGGGATATCATGCGTTTAACCGCTGCGAAAGTTTAACCACGATTGAACTTCCGGAGAAGATTACAACATTACCGCGACTGGCATTTGGTGGTTGTAAAGCCCTTACAAGTGTTACGATAAAAGGAAAATTAACTTATTTGGGAGAAATGGCATTTAATAATTGTTCTAAAATGTCTAAGTTTACGCTAAAATATCCGGAGGAATTAAAAACCGTATATAAAGATGTATTTGCAAACTGTTCGGAGTTGACTGAACTGCCGATTGGAAAAGATAAGACACCAAATCTTACCTATATAGGTTCGAGGGCATTCCGTGAGTGTACGATTGATACGGTAACACTTCCGGAGGGCTTAACCTTTATTGGCTGCAGTGCATTTGCAGGATGTAAAAATTTGAAAAGTATTAATATTCCAAAATCTGTACAGCATATTGCATCGAATGCGTTTATGGACTGTGAAAAGTTAGACCATGTTGTGTTCCCGGAAGATGGGAAATTTACAGTATCCGCAGCAGATTATGATGGCACAAACCGTTATGAGAATGATGAGGATAAGTATTCCGGCGGTTTGTTCTGGGGATGTAAGTCTTTACGTTCATTTACGATTCCGGATAGCTGGACGGCAGTTCCGGGGACTATGTTTAAGGACTGCAGTGCATTAACTTCAGTTCATATTCCGGATAACGTAACATTTATTGGAAACAGTGCATTTGGAGAAACAACAAATTTAACATCAATTTCACTTCCGTCGAAATTAATTTGTATTGACGGGCAGGCATTTAAGGGATGTGCCATTCGGCGTATATCACTTCCGAACGGTTTGACTCAGATTGGGTATCAGGCATTTCAGGGAAGTGAATTGGAACAGGTTGTGATTCCGGATTCCGTTAAAATCCTTGGAATAACCAATTTAGCAACAGAAGGAGCTTTCGAGGATTGTGAAAAACTGACATCGGTTGTTCTCGGAGCAGGATTACAAAAACTTGGCGGTAGTGAATTTCAAAATTGTACTTCGTTGGTTTCTGTTGATTTATCAAAGGCGGTTAATATAGAAGAAATACCGCCATATACGTTCAGCGGTTGTTCTGCTTTAGAGCAGATTGTGATTCCGTCTCAGATTAAGAAAATCGGATATGGGGCATTTAGTAATTGTACCAGTCTAAAAGCGGATAAAGTTACGATGTCAGAGAATTTACAATCAATGGCTGGCTCAGTATTTTCCGGCTGTACGTCATTTACCGAATTACCGGATTTGAAATCGATGACCTCCATACCGGAATATACATTTTCGTACTGTACCGGACTTGTGAAGGTGGAAGTTCCGGACCAGATACAAACGATTGGCGGGCAGGCATTTTATAATTGTACAAATTTAGTGGCGATTGGACTTGGAACCGGCTTTGATGGAACAAAACTGGAAACATGGGATACTTACATCTTCTATGAAATGCACAATCCATCGACGATTTATACGGCAACAAAAGAGCAGGAAGACTGGTTAACAGCAAATAAAACAGACCGGTATTTGTACAGTGATTACACGGATGTAAAAGTAGGAAAAGTGCCGGAAAATCTTGTGATTCCAACACCGAAACCAACGCCGACACCACTGGTAACACCTCCCCCTACTCCGGTACCAAAGACAACACCAACACCAATTCCTACGCCGACACAGAAAACTTCGGGAACACCTGTGAAAACGCCGGCTTCCAACGCAAAACCGACGACAGCACCGGCAAATACAAACAAGAATCCAAAGCAGGCTGTTCTGAAAGCACCGGTTATCAAAAAGGTGAAAGCAGGCAAGAAAAAAGTATCGGTAAGCTGGAAGAAGTCAGCACAATCAATTACCGGATATCAGATTCAATATAGCACGTCTGCATCTTTCAAAAAAGGGAAAAAGACGATTACGATTTCCGGTAAGAAGAAACAAAGCCGGACGATTAAAAAGTTAAAAACGAAAAAGAAATACTATATACGAATCCGAACGTATCAGGTAATAAACGGAAAGAAAACCGTTTCAAAATGGAGCAAAACAAAGAAATTCAAAACCAAATAATGGTTGACAAATAAGCAGTTCTATTATACACTACCCGTGTAGTAAAACATACGACAAGGGGTGCTTTTATGATAGAAGTTGTGATTGCGTTATGCTATGCATTAGGAGCATGGTTTTATTCTATTTTGCGATATTATGATTTGTGGAAACGCGGGAAAGTACCGGTGGTCTTTTTCGCGTTTTTACATGTTTTTTCTTTAATAGTTGTGTTTCTTTTTGAAACCGGAATATCCGCAATGATTTCGGATGAAGTTTCCGTCATTATGCATGCATATTCTGTAATATATGGCAGTGTTATGATACTCACACCTATTTTGTGTTTTGTGCGTGGCATTGTTCGTTTTATCGGAAAAAAAGCAGGATGCAGCGGGAAAATATACCGCTTTTTCAATCATCCGACCAAATTGATTCTTGGCTTTTTTGTTGTCACCATGTGTGTCGGTGCAGCTATTTTCTGGAAAAGCCGGTGTATATCATGGGAGGAGACTGTCATTTTGCAGGAGGATAAGAAAGAGCCTGTTAAGGATACGTCCATTGTTTATATTTCCAATTGCTTTGTAGGCAGTGATATGACTGCTCATGCGTTTGATTCTCTGGTGGAAAAGGTGAATGAGAAAAAGCCGGATGTTATTTTATTTGGAGGAAATTTATTCGGCAGACATACAAATGAGGTAACGATAGATAAGACTCTTGCAAGTATCAAAAAAATGAAGGCGGCATTGGGCATTTATATGGTGGAAGGAAGTGCAGATTCTGCCTTTGTGGAGGAAAAGAAAGAAAAAATCTCCGGTGCAGGTGTGCATCTGCTTTTGGATGAGAGTGCAGTTTTACATAATGGGCTTCAACTTGTTGGCTGCCGTGCAGATGGCAAAACGAAAAAGCCGATGTCATATATCTTATCTCTAATCAATAAGGAAAAGCCAAGTATTGTACTTGCAGGAGAGACGATGGAGGAAAAACTAAAGGAAGAAAAGAAGATTTCTCTTGTCCTTTATCCGAAAAAAATAACGGATACCGGTAACGGTGGAACAAGTGGTGTAAACCAGATGTTTCCACGCAATGTACTGGCATCCGCAAAAATCAATTTCATGCAGATTAAGAAATAATTTGTCAGGCGAGCGGTTTTAAGACCTCACCAATTGGTTCATGCAGGATAAGATTTGCACGATTATCCTTTGAAGTTTTATCCTTATTAATGAGTACCAGCTTATCGCCCTGATAGTAGTCAATTAACCCGGCGGCCGGATAAACAACCAAAGATGTGCCGCCAATAATCAGCAAATCAGCATCGCGGATATAGGAAATGGCACGTTCCATAAGCGGCATATCAAGTCCTTCTTCATAGAGAACGACATCCGGTTTTATGATGCCGCCACATTCGCAGTGAGGAACACCGTCCATAGCTAAAATATCTTCTAAAGAATAAAATTTATGACAGTGTGTGCAGTGATTTCGCAAAACAGAGCCGTGAAGTTCTAATACTTCCTTACTTCCTGCTTTTTGGTGCAGACCATCGATGTTTTGTGTAATAACTGCTTTTAATTTGCCCTGCTTTTCCAAATTGGCAAGAGCAATGTGAGCGGCATTAGGATCGGCGTCAGGAAACAGCATTTTATCCCGGTAAAAGCGGTAAAATTCTTCCGGGTTACGAATATAAAAACTATGGGACAGAATCGTTTCCGGTGGATAATCGTAGTTCTGTTTATATAATCCATCAACACTTCTAAAATCCGGAATTTTACTTTCTGTTGAGACACCGGCACCGCCAAAAAACACAATATTATCGGATTCATCAATCCATTGCAGTAGTTGTTCTTGTTCTTTACTCATACTATAAACCTCCCTTTTGTAAATCCAATGACTATTTTTATCTTAGCATATTAGGGGCGAAATGAAAAGGTTTTCGTATAAGAGGAGTAAATCCATTTGGACTGTTTTTTGATTTTGCATCTCAGTCGGATTTGCAGTCTTTTTTTGCCTTTTTTTATCGTTGCTGCCGTATTTTTTTTGATTGTTTTCTTTTTCCATTTTCCCTTACCATATCGGTAGGAGATAATTGTCTGGTATTTTTTGCTCTTTTTTTTCCAGGTGACTTTGTATTTTTTCTTGCTTTTCTTTACCTTAACGCTATATGGTTTCTTCGGTTTTGACACAGAATTTTTAGCCGCCGGTGCAAGCGAATTAGAAACAGTTGGCGTATTTGTCGCAGCCGGTATGCTTGTGACTGTCGGCGTACTTGTCGCAGCCGGTATGCTTGTGACTGTCGGTGTGCTTGTGGCAGGGATATCTTTGGCAAGCGTAACACAAAACAGGGTTCCACTGTCGTTGGAATAGTATAAACGCCCCTTGTCATCGGCTGTAATACTGGACAGGCAGTATTGTTTTGCCTGTGGAATATACAAAGTGTGAAGTGAGGCACTTGTTTTTCCTTCTGTATCTTTAAAAGCGTACAAACCACCCGGCAAAGCATTCATGGAGAAATAGACCGTTACTTCTCCGCTAGAAGAGCTGCGGGTTGACACAAGAGGAGAAGATTTGACTTCAGCATTTTGAAATCCTTTTACCTGATAAATAGGTTTTAAAGTCAGGGCATCCATGACACAGACATAACCATATTGGTCTGCCATACATCCAACATATAAACGATTGTTATAAATAGTTGGTGTGCTGGTGCAGGTAATAAATTTGGCACCATTCATAATTTTGCCGGAGGAAACCTTCGTAATCTTTTGATTCCCGCATTGAATCTGAAATAATGTACCGTCTTTTGCCACGGTATAAAGGGCATCAGTTTCTTTGTGATAGGTCAATCCGGCGCGGATGTTTGCCGTAGTCAGAACAGCGGTATCATATACAACCGGTTCCGTGAGACTGTGGCTTACTAAAATGCCGTTATCACCGGTGAAATAAAGTGCATCCTCATGGACAATGGCACCGCTCCAATAGTAACCGCCCGGATGGTCTTTATCTTCATAAGTCCAGACGGTTGAGCCATCTTTTGCATTCAGGCAGTAGAAGAGACCTGTGGTTGTACCATTTGACAAAACATTTGTCGTGCCGGCATAGAGATAGCCGTCCTGACAAAAGGTAGTCGAAAGAGACTGTCCGCCAAACGACTCGCTCTGCCATAGACTTGTCATTGAAGTGATGTCAACACATTGTATCGTGCCATTTGCCAGCGGAATATATAAAAAATGCTCCTCAAGAAGCATGTTGCAGACGCTGTTCATTTTTTCTTTTAAAGTAGTTTGTCTGAGAACCTGTCCATTTGCATAAGACAGTTCATAAAGGATATTGGAATTTACGACATAGATGCCGTTTGTTCCCATAATCGGGATAGAGTTGTATGAGATTCCCTTTGTGGAAAATTTGTTTGTCCAAATAGCACCGCAGTCAGCGGTATCCTCCGGTGTTACAGAGGATACCACGTTGGCACCATCCATACCCTGTTCATTACGAAAAGTCGAAAATGCACTAAGGAAGATGGCAGCGGTGAGTATCAGACATAAAAATGTCTTTTTCTTCATCTTATTTCACCTTGAATTTTACCGGTTTTGTTGCTTTACTGAAAGTAGCTTTGTCAGATTTTACAACATAAGCGGTCAGTTTTACATAATACGTTCCCTTTGTTTTCTTAAAGGTGTATTTTGTTTTTTTCGTATCGGTTACTTTTTTGTATTTACCGTTCTTTTTCTTGGAAAGTGCGATGCGGTATCCTTTTGCGTTTGCTGCCTTTTTCCAGGAAACAGTTACGGATTTTTTCTTTTTCTTTGACTTTTTCACAACAACTTTTACCTTAGTAGGTTTTTTTGCAACTTTTTTAATACCCTTGTCATCCGATGCCGGAGTTGGTGTGGCAGTCGGAGTTTTTGTTGGAACCGGTTTGCCAAGAGAATCTCCTGCCGGAGTAGCTGTTGGTGTAACGGTCGGAGTAGCTGTTGGTGTAACGGTTGGAGTAGCTGTTGGTGTAACGGTTGGAGCAGCTGTTGGCGTAGCGGTCGGAGTAGCCGTTGGTGTAGTAACTGCAGCAAGCACTTTAACAATTCCGTATGGTCTGGAAATGTTGGAGTGTTTGCCGTCGCTGTCCAAACGGTAAGCGGAGAGTACATAAGTACCTGCTTTATCAAAGGAAAGAGTAGCAACACCGTTATCATCTGTCTGTGCTGTGGCAACCGCAGTATCCTTTGTTGCTGTGCTGGCTTCGTTTTCATATTTTGCTGCTACAACAGTTGCTTTACTAATTGGTTTAACAATAGAAGCGACGAAGTTTTTGTCATAGCCTAAACCTTTCAGTGTTACGGTCGCTTTGCCGGAAACAGTTGTGCTTACTGTGTCATTTTCAAAATAACTGTAATTTGTTTCTACGTTATCTGGCCATGTGCCACCGCCCCAAAGTCCATAGATGGTGACTGCATCATTATTTTTTAATGAATAGGAGCTCATACCGACACCCGGGTCTGTATTATTTACAGCATATCCCCAGTTTACGCCGTCCAAAGCGTCAGAGGAAGCACTGCCATCAGAGTTGCCGTCAATACTAATACCGTTAACAAACAAACCGTACTGACTTGTACTTGCCATAATATAATTTTTCATTGTTTCTGTTGTGGCACCTTTTTTCTCGGTCAGATACTTAGCCAGCGCATGAAGCGGGGTAAGTGTTTTGGTACTGAGGCCGATTCCATAATCTTTTTTGTCTGCATCAGTCAGAGTAACTTCAACCGGTGTAACAAGTGTTTTATTATCCTGCTCAAGGCGAAGTGTTACTTTGACTGTATCCGCTGCTTTTGCTGCATAGCCATGAAAGACGCTTACCGTCATAACAAAGACTAAGAGAACAGATAAAAGTTTCTTTTTGTTTTTCATAGAAAAACCTTCTTTCTCGCGTATCGCGTATTTTTGTTCTGGTATTGCGATAACATAAGAAAAGTCCTGTATTCCCGAAAAAAGGGCATACAAGGACCTGTGATGACTAGAATGAATAGTCAAAACATTTCCTCTCCCTCCGAAAGGTCACATTTCACACCATAAGGCAGGTCTTCCGACTTAAGGTTCATCTGGAAGGTTTAACCAATCTTGTACGCCTTCCCGGCATATGCCAGTGACATTTATGTACAAGCCATCCCCTAATACGGCAGCGGGGGCTGCGGCGGATTCACACCGTCTTCCCTATTAATCTTAAAAGAACCTCATGGTTACTAATATTATTTATACCATCGCAAGATATTATACCAACGCTTGACAGATTTGTCCATTGTTTGTTACTCTGTCGTATAGAAGTTTTTTTTGGAGGCTTTCAGATGAAGTGGAATCAAAAAGGAATTATCGCCTGCGTGATACTGTTTTTTGTTATCATTGGGGCACTTATGGTACAGGGAGTACAAAAGACAAATAATCAGGAAGATGCACATTATGCTTCGGAAGAAGATGTGGTATCTGTAGAAAAAAAGGAGACGGCGAAACCGGAATCAACAAAATCGGTAGAACCAACAAAGACTCCCAAGCAGAAAACGGCAGTAAGCACAAGTACACCAAAAGAGAAAATTAAAGGGGAAAATACAGAAAAACCGACTGCTAAGCCGGCGGCTGTGACTGCACCAAAAAAGGATAAAGGAAATAAAACAGAAAAAAAATCCGGGGAAAATGTTACAAAAAAACCGGTTTCGACCAAAAAACCTGTAACAGTAAAACCGACCGAAAAGCAAACGGAAAAACCCAAAAATGAAGTTTCTTTTGAAATCGAATGTAAGAAGATTTTAAAGAAAAAAGAGTTGTGGAAAAATGGGTTAGAAGAGGTGATTCCGGCATCCGGAATTTATTATTCCGGTAAATGTTCCTTCACGGCAGAAGAGTCCGTGTATGATATATTGAAGCGAATTACAAAAGAGAACAACATCGCCCTAGATAGCGAGTTCACTCCGATGTATGGCACCTATTATGTGAAGGGAATTGGCGGTCTGTATCAGTTTGACTGTGGCAGCGAGAGCGGTTGGATGTATTCGGTCAATGGCATGACGCCGAATGTGGGAGCGAGCAATTATCAGGTATCAAATGGCGATGTAATTGTATTTTATTATGTTTGCGAGTATGAATACTAGAGGAGGAAAACATGAATGCGATGGCACGAAGGCATCCGGCCGTTTTGTTTGCATATTATGTCATGACACTGGTTCTTTTGATTGTGGCAGGACAGCCACTTTTATATGGACTGCTGTTATTACTGATGGGAATTGATGTTTCACTGAATAGAGGATTTATGAAAATGCTTAAATCCTTTGTGGGAAGTCTTACTGTGGTGGCACTTTGTGTTGTTGTGAATCCACTGCTCAATCATCGTGGTATGACGGTACTTTTCTATTTGAATGAGAACGCCGTGACAAAGGAAGCGGTGCTGTATGGCTGTTATATGGCAGTTGTTTTGTTAGGAACTATTTTTCTGTTTTCCGATTTTTCACATGTGATGACTTCAGAAAAGATTATGACGATGTCAGGAAAAAGATTTCCTTCTTTTTCCCTGCTTTTTTCCATGATTCTTCGTATGGTGCCCAAGGCAAAAAAAGATTTTTCACAGATGATTTCACTGCATGGAAATCGTCCGCATGTGTGGTCTGCACTGCTTGGTAAAACGATGGAAGATTCGGTAGAACGAAGTATGGCAATGAAAGCGAAGTCATATGGAAAAAATGGGCGCACATCGTTTTATGCGCGTAAATGGAATATGGGAGATTATGTATTTTTTGCGATTGTATGTATGATGAGTGTTTTTGTGATTGGAAAACAAATAATGGCACCTGCGCCGGTTTGGTTTTTCCCAAGTATACACATGGAATTTTTGCCGGCGTGGGAGATTTTGATTTGGATTTTATATCTTGGCATCCCGATTTGGATGTACGGAAAGGAGGAAGCAGCATGGCTTTTATCGAAGCGAAAGATTACCGGTTTTTCTACCCGGATGAAGTAGCACCGGCGGTTTTTGTGGAACAGATGGAAATAAAACAGGGAACGATTACCTTGCTTGTCGGCCCGTCCGGCTGCGGAAAAACAACTTTATTACGTAAACTTGCCGGTGAAACGGGAATCCGCGGAAGAGAGGAAGGAAGTCTTACCAATCAGGCGAAGGGCTGTGCATATGTGTGGCAGAACCCGGATAATCAGATTGTGACAGACCGGGTCTCTTATGAGATTGTATTTGGACTTGAAAATATCGGGATGGAACAGCAGCAGATGAAACGGCGGTTAGCAGAAGTGATTAGTTCATTTGGGCTTGAAAATCTGGTCATGCGGGACACGATGACTTTAAGTGGTGGGGAGAAGCAGCTTTTAAACATTGCTTCCGGTCTTGCCATGAATCCGGAACTTATGATATTGGATGAACCGACCAGCCAGTTAGATCCGGTTGCAGCGCGGAGAATCTATGATTTAATTCGACAGATTAATGAAGAATTTGGTGTAACGATTGTAATTGCGGAGCAGCGGCTGGAAGATTTGGTTGCCTTTGTGGATGAAGTGCTATGTATGGCAGACGGAAAAATTGAGAAAATAGGAGAGCCAAGGACGATACAGGCACAGTTAAAAGGAACGATTTTCGAAGAATTTTTGCCGTCATATCTGAAATTGGAAGATAGACTTTTGACAAAAAAGGAAGCGAGAATCTGGTTTGAAGGAAACTATGAAAGCGCAGTGTTTCCGGATGGGAAAGAAGAAAAAATTGAAAGAAAACAAACGTCATCGCAGGACTTTTCTTTGAAAAACATATCGTTTCGCTATGAGAAGAAATCACCGGATGTGTTAAAGGAAACAAAGGGGCGTTTTGCGGCAAATACCATTTCGTGTCTTGTGGGTGGCAACGGAAGTGGAAAGACGACTTTACTGCGGCTGATGGCAGGGCAGTTTCGACCGTATCATGGAAAAATGAGTTCGGTAAACTTTTCTTATCTGCCGCAAAATCCGATGTATTTGTTATTAGAAGAAACAGTGCAAAAAGAATGGGATAAAATGAGCCAATGCTCGAAAGATTTATTTTTGCGGTTTGGTTTAGAGGGACTAAAAAAGCGGAATCCACAGGACTTGTCGGGTGGGGAAAAACAGCGGCTTGCGCTTTGTGTTACACTCGGAAAAGAGGCGGATTATTATTTTTTGGATGAGCCGACCAAAGGAATGGATGCAAAATCAAAAAAGATATTTGGTGAGGTTTTAAAGGAGTGGACAAAAAAGGAAAAATCCATTGTTATGGTGTCGCATGATATGGAATTTATAGCGAAGTACGCTGACGAAATATCACTTTTGTATCAGGGCGAAATCATTGTGCAGTGTCCGGTGAGAGAATTTATGGAAGAAAACCAGTTTTACACAACAGGGATGAACCGGGTGACCAGACGGGTAAATCCACACATAATAACCATTGAGGATGTGAAGAAATATGCAAAAAGAAAAAATTCGCAATAGTATCCTTGGCATACTTGCCTTTGTATTGCTTTTTTATGAAATCATTGTGTTAAAGGGAGAAAATTATTATCTTGTGAGTATGGCGGTTTTACTGATTGCTTTGTTTGGCTTTTTTGCTCACTTTGAAAAAGAACGGCCGGGTGTTATGCTGCTTACGATGATTGCGTCGCTTTGCGCACTTGCAATTGCCGGAAGAATTGCATTTTTCTTTTTGCCACAGATAAAGCCAATCGCGGCTGTCGTAATTTTAGCGGGTGTGAGTTTTGGAGGTGAAGTAGGTTTTGTGACAGGAGCATTAAGTGCTTTTGTTTCTAATTTTTATTTTGGTCAGGGCTCATGGACACCTTTTCAAATGGTGGCACTTGGTCTGGTAGGATTTTTTGCCGGCGTATTTTTCTACGGACGGGAGAGTAAGCGATGGCTTGTAGCACTCTATGGCTTTTTTGCTGTCGTTATCATCTACGGAGCCATTGTTGATTTAAATACCATCTTTTTTACTTCACAGCAGCTTTCCTTATCGGTGGTTTGTTTTGTGTATTTGTCAGGACTTCCTTTTAACCTGTTGTTTGGAGCAGCGACTGCCGGATTTTTGTTCTGTCTGTATAAACCCGTTCTTCTTAGGATTGAAAGAATAGTAAAGAAATACCGGTTGTTTGACAAAAACGAAGTTTAATAGTAGAATGATATGATGTAATGTATCTTTTGAAAGGGGATTGCATAGATGAAAAAAGTTGCGGTAATTACAGATAGTAATAGTGGGATTACTCAGTCAGAAGCAAAGAAGCTTGGCATTCACGTTGTGCCAATGCCTTTTTTTGTAAATGGTGATACATTTTATGAAGATATTAGCATGAGTCAGGATGAGTTTTATGGATATCTGGCGCAGGGCGCAGATGTAATGACATCACAGCCGGCACCGGATACATTAATGAAACTGTGGGACAGTGTGTTAGAGTGTTATGATGAAATCGTTTACATTCCGATGTCGAGTGGATTGAGCAGCTCTTGCGGAACTGCCATGATGCTTTCTTATGAAGAAAAGTATGAAAATAAAGTTTTTGTTGTAGATAACCAGAGAATTTCGGTTACACAGAGACGCTCCGTAATGGATGCCATTGAACTGGCACAGAATGGTTATGATGGCAAACAGATTCAGGAGATTTTGCTTCGTGAGAAATTTGAGTCCAGTATTTATATCATGGTGGACACGCTTTCTTATCTGAAAAAAGGTGGACGAATTACACCGGCGGCTGCAGCTATCGGAACCGTATTAAGAATCAAACCGGTTTTGCAGATTCAGGGAGAAAAGTTAGATGCTTATGCAAAAGTGAAAACTTTGAAGGCGGCAAAAAGCACAATGATTAAGGCAATTCGCCATGACTTTGAAGAACGTTTCCATGATCCGGATGGGGATAATTTTTACATGCATGTTGCTTATACGGCAGATGATACCGAGGCACAGGCGTTTCGTAAGGAACTAGAGACAGAATTTCCGGGACATGAGGTGGATTTTGTTGACCCGCTTTCCTTAAGTGTTTCGTGTCATATCGGACCGGGCGCATTAGCCGTTGCAATTTCAAAAAAAGTTCCGGAATTAGGATAATAGAATAGAGAGAAATAATTAGAACCGCCTGCACCGGTATGTCCGGTACAGGCGGTTCTTTTGGGGTGAAAGGAGAATAAAAACTAGTTTGTCTTTTTTACATAAACATCATTGTCATCAATGTCGTCATCCTCAAAATCATCTTCAAACTCGTCATAATCAAAATCACCATCAAAATCAGCGTACTTTGGATTCATATAACGGTATACAGCAAATGCGATAGCAGCTACAGCAGCAACTGCACCGATAATAGCCAAAATCCAAAGAACAAAACTTTTATTTTCTTCCTCTGCTTTTTTCTTGTTTAACAACTCAGTAATTTTAGCGTTGTTTATCATTTCCTCAAATTTTCCTGACATAATAAAAACCATCCTTTCTCAAAAAGATTCTTTAACCATATTGTAACACGAATAGTTATGGAATACTATACTTTTTTTATCAAATTACAATTTTGTCAGTTTGGCAAACGAAGAGCGGAGCTTTCTCTGTCCAAATCCATCAAATTCAATGACAACCTCATAGTCGTTTGTTAGTTTTGTGAGGGAGCGGACAATGCCCTGCCCAAATTTCGTGTGTGACACCCGGTCGCCAACTTGATAATCCGGAGCACCGGCAGGTGAAGCACTTCCCATTCCCTTTTGGATGTAAGGGTTATTGGCAAATGGATTTTTGCGGTCCTTGGTATAAAGAGAAGCTTTTGTCCTCGAAAATTCAGTTGGTTTACTTTCGGTCTCCGGTTTAAGGACTGCGCCATAGGTCTGTTTCACCAAGTGGCGCGGAATCTCGTTAATAAAGCGTGATGGGCGGTTGAAATTCATTTCACCGTTACGCATGCGTTGATTTGCGCTTGTGAGCGTCAGTTTTTTCATGGCACGGGTAATTCCCACGTAGCAGAGTCTGCGTTCTTCTTCCAGTTCAGATGGGTCATCGCCAAATACGGCGGAAGCCCCCGGGAAGATTGTTTCTTCCATACCGCAAATATAAACATTTGGAAATTCCAGTCCTTTAGCACTGTGGAGCGTCATCAAAAGCACCTGCTCAGCGTCATCGGATACCGTGTCAATGTCTGATACAAGAGCGATGTCTTCCAATAAGTCATTTAACGAGCCACCATTATTATCTTCTTCATATTGAACAATCTTATTCATCAGAGACTCAATATTTTCGATGCGGCCATTTGCTTCGTCGGTGCCTTCTGCCTCTAATTCACGGACATAACCGGTTACATCCAAAAGTTCCTGTGTCATATCCTCAAGCGAATACATTTCGCCGCGTAATTTCATGCGAAAATGCTCAATCAGGCTGACAAATGAATGAATTTTTGCACTGGCGCGGGTGCATCCCGGAATTTCGTCCACGCGGCGGAGTGCCTCATAAAATGGCATTTCCTGCGAAAAAGCATAGTCCGAAATACGTCCGATGGTTGTCTGTCCGATGCCTCGTCTTGGAATATTGATAATTCGTTTAATTGCGATATCGTCTGCACTGTTATTAATTGTTTTCAGGTAACAGAGGATATCTTTAATTTCCTTTCTGGCATAAAAGTTGACAGCACCGATAATCCGGTAAGGAATGCCCTCGTAAATAAGTTTTTCCTCAAACACACGGGATTGTGCATTGGTGCGGTATAAAATAGCAAAGTCGTTGTAGGACATGCCATCCTTTACCTGACGGTGAATGTCAGCGGCAATGCCCTGAGCCTCTTCATATTCATTATCGTAGCGCCCATAGGAAATCGGAGCACCGGCCTCAGCCGTTGTCCAAAGTGTTTTTTCTTTACGCATGGAATTATGTTTAATTACTCCGCTGGCAGCCGCAAGAATATTTTTAGTAGAGCGGTAGTTCTGCTCCAATCGTATAACTTTCGTTGCCGGAAAGATTTTTTCAAAATTCAAAATATTGTGAATATTTGCACCGCGGAACCGGTAAATCGACTGGTCATCGTCACCAACCACGCAAAGGTTCTGGTAGCGGGATGCCAGCAAACTTAATAACGTAAACTGTGCGGTGTTTGTATCCTGATACTCATCCACCAGAATAAATGGAAAACGCTCCTGATAATGGTTTAGTATTTCCGCATTCTGCTGGAATAATTGCACAGTAAGCATAATTAAATCGTCAAAATCCAAAGCATTATTTTGTTTTAGACGCTTTTGGTATTCTTTATAAACCCGTCCAAAAATCTTTTTGTTGTATTCTTTTGCTACTTCGTCAGCATACTGCTCCGGTGTTTTTAACTCGTCCTTTGCCGAGGAAATAGCATTTAAGAAAGTGCGTTCTTTATATTTTTTTGTATCAATATTTAATTGTTTGCAAATATCTTTCATCAGTGATTTCTGGTCATCGCTATCATATATCGTAAAGGCGTTATCATAACCCAAATGGTCGATAAATCGTCTTAAAATACGAACACAGGTAGAGTGGAAGGTGCTCACCCAGATACTGCCGGCACCAT
>ERZ773224.2784-NODE-2784-length-17271-cov-12.005576_pt1 | contig 17271 bp, 11 predicted proteins | sample MGYA00580526_ERZ773224 | MGnify/ENA primary metagenome ERZ773224 (study PRJEB29015, sample SAMEA2737743) | human gut metagenome | biome: human gut; feature: human-associated habitat; material: faeces | place: China | collected 2012 ... | reverse complement strand
GATGAATTTGTTCTTTGAGTCTTGAAGCTGGTGTTCCATCTTCTTTTGAATATGTGAATGCACCTAATTTATCAAATTTTGTCTCTTTAACAAATTCATATAGTTTTTCGAAGTCTTCTTGTGTTTCTCCTGGGAATCCAACCATTAAAGTTGTTCTTATTACTACATCTGGAATTTCTTTTCTTAACTTGCTTATTGTATTTTTTATGCTTTGTCCTGTACACTTTCTGTTCATTCTTTTTAAAACTGTGTCAGAAATGTGTTGTATTGGAATATCAAAGTATTTGCATATTTTGTTATTTTCTTTTACAACTTTTATTAATTCGTCTGTTATATCTTCTGGATATGTGTATAAAAATCTTACCCATTTCAAGTCTTTTATTTTACATAGCTCTGTTAATAATTCTGCAAGTTTTGGCTCTCCATAGATATCTTTTCCGTATTTTGATGTATCTTGAGCAATTAAGATAAGTTCTCTTCTTCCTGTTGCAACAATTTGCTTAGCTTCTTCTATTATATCTTTCATCTTTCTGCTTACGAAATTTCCTCTGATATATGGAATAGCACAGTAGGTGCATCTATTGCTACAACCTTCAGCAATTCTTATATATGAATATTGTTCTCCAGTTGTGATAACTCTATTCATAAAATTTAAATCAGTATCGACCAATTTCACATTTTCCTTGCTCTCAATTTTATCATATACTTCTTTTAATACTTTCGCAAAAACTACTGATGAGTTGCCTTTTTCTTCTGCGTAATCACTATATTTCAAGAAAATATCTACCTCAGGAAGTGCTTTTTCTAGGTCTTCCTTGTATCTTTCTACTAAACAACCTGTTGCAATTAATACCTTACATCTTCCTGTTTTCTTATACTCTGCCATTTCTAAGATTGTATTTATTGCTTCTTCTTTTGCAGATTCTATAAATCCACATGTGTTTATAACAATAACATCTGCAATTTTAGGATTATTTACAATATTAAACTCATTCTCCTTAAAAATTCCAATCATCATTTCTGTATCTACTAAATTTTTGCTACATCCTAGTGATATAAAGCCTACGTTCATTTTTTATTCCCTTCTTACTTTGAATTTACCGTACTTTGTAATTTTTCTAATTTTGATATAATACTGTCATAAGTTTTTCTTGAAATTCTGCTGGTATCTCCATTTGCATAATCTTGTGCAAGTTTTTTCATATCTGTTAATTCAAATCTATTTTCTGCTTTTGTTCCATTATCTAACACATATATTGGTGTGTAATCAACTTTTTGCAATACTGCCTTGTCTGAGTCTAAACTCTTTGCAATTTGAATGTTTAAAATAAGCTCTACATCTGCATTTGCATATTTTAAAGTAGAAATATAATTTCCAAGAGAATACGCAACTAGTACATTTTTTCCTTCTTCTGTTTGAATTATTTCCATTGGTTCTACAACTGATGGATGTGAACCTAAAATCATGTCTACTCCATTTTTCACTAAGAATGCTGTTATATTTCTTTGATATTCTGATATTTCCGAGCTGTTTACATCTCCCCAATGCATTATTGCTATTATGTAATTTGAATTTTGTTTTGCATATTCTATGTCTTTTTGTGCAAGTTCTTCTGAATAAATATTAGCTGACTTTTTTTCTTCATCTGTAATTTCATTTTCATTGCTTAAACCGTATGTGTAGCCTAAAAAAGCAACTTTAATTCCATTAATTTCTTTAATGTTTCCTGTAAAATTCGAGCTTTCTTGTTCTTTTGTCTTTTCTTCATCTAGTGTGTTTTCATTTGATTCATCTACTTTGTTTTTAATTCCTGTAATTTCAACATTTTGTTCTTTAATTTTACTTATTGTTGTCTCTAATCCTTGAGTTCCATAATCCAACACATGATTGTGTGCCAATGAAACTAGTCCTATTCCCGAATCTTTAACTGCTTTTAGAAATTCAATTGGTGAATTATATTTACCAACACCAAAATATTTTCCATCAACAAAATTTGTTTCTAATGTTCCAATAGCAATATCTGAATTTTTTACAAATTTTGAAATTCCAGTAAACATATGAGAAAAGTCATATTCATCGTCTATTTTTGCATCATCAATCATATCCATTTGGCACAATATATCTCCAACAGCCGAAATCCTTGCTGTTCTTGTTATTACTGTTGTTTCTCCATTATTTGATGGGCTTGTAAGATTATTTTCTATTGCTGTAAAGATTTCGCCAGTCTGTTTTTCTAGCTCTTCTGCCTGTTTTGCTAATAACTTTCTGTCTTGATATTTTCGTATTTGAATTACGCCTTCAGCAACTATAATGACTGCCAGTAAAATCAATACAATAATTATAAAATTTCTATTTGTAATTGTATCTAGTACTACATTTCTTTTTCTAGTATTTCTTCTGTTTCGCATTATATTTCTCCTTCAACTTCTAATGGTGGAAATTTGCATTTACTACATACAAAAAACTGCATATAAGGGTACAGATTTAATATTGTTTTCAAATCCAAAATTTTTCTCCGAAATTCTAACCGCATAGTTTGGACTATATGTTTTCATATATAAATCTAGGCTTCTTGCCTTCGTGTGTACACTAGTTTTTACTTCGATTGGCATAATGTCTGTTTCTTTTTGTATCATAAAATCCAATTCGGCTTTTCCGTCAGATTCCCAATAATATAAATCATATCCTTTTACTCTTAATTCATTTGCCACATAGTTTTCTGTTAATGGTCCCATGGCAATCATTACTGGTTGTTGGCTTAAATCTACTTGATAAAGTGGATACCTTGCCTTATTTACGAATAGTCCAACATCACTCATATATAGTTTAAATGATGATAAGTCTTTATGCATTTCCAAAGGAAGTTCAGCTGTTGTTTTATATACTTGGTTTACAATTCCACTATTTTTTAGCCACATTATTGCTTCTCCAAATATACTTGAAGTCCCACCCTTTGCTATTACCTTGTACTGAAATTTTGGATTATCTTTCGCAAGTTGAACCGGTATAGAATCAAATGCTGATATAATTCTATTTGATAAACTATTGTCTGCATATTTTGTCATATCTCTTACATACGATTCTAAAATTTCAGCTTGTACATCAATAGCAGATATCGTTTTACCTTCTGTCAAGTATGTTTCTACGACTTCTGGCATTCCACCTACTACTAAATATGTTCTATATAATTTTAAACACAACTCATGAATAGTTTTATCCATTCTTTCATCATTTTCAAAATGTTTTTGTATTACTTCTATTAAGTCTTCTCTTCCAACAGCAATCAAAAATTCTTTAAATGATAATGGATACATATTAAGCATTTGTACTTTTCCTACAGGGAATGAATAGTTTTCTCTATTTATTGCTACACCTAATAGTGAACCTGCTGCAATAACATGATATTCTGGCGCATCTTCATAAAAATATTTTAATGCTGTTAATGCCCTTTCATTAGCCTGTATTTCATCAAAAAATATTAATGTTTTTCCCGGTAATATTTTTTCTCCATAAAAAAGTTCCAATTTATTTATTATATATTTAGCATCTATATGTTCTGATATTTGAGAACTAAACTCTTGATTTGTCTCAAAATTAACATATATTAAATTATTGTAGTTTTCTTTTCCAAATTGTTTTATTATATATGTTTTCCCAACTTGTCTAGCACCATGTACTATTAATGGTTTTCTATTTGATGATTCTTTCCATTTAAGTAAATCTTTTATAATTTCTCTTTTCATAGAAACTCCTTTCTATATGTGCCATTATACCATATAAGTTCCAAAAAATCAATTATACTTTAGATTTTTTGGAACTTATGCATCATTTTACCATTCTATTTCTTCTATTGGTGTTGGATCTTGGTTGATGACAATGTCTTCCGATTTTCCATTTTTGAAGTGTATTATTTTATCTGCCATTGGAGCTATTGCGCTATTGTGCGTTATTATGATTACTGTCATATTTTCTTTTCTGCAGGTATCTTGCAAAAGTTTTAAAATCTGCTTTCCTGTGTTATAGTCTAAAGCTCCAGTTGGTTCGTCACAAAGAAGTATTTTGGGATTTTTAGCAATGGCTCTTGCTATTGCTACTCTTTGCTGTTCTCCTCCAGATAATTGTGATGGAAAATTATTTCTCCTTTCTTTTAATCCAACTTTCTCCATTACTTTTTCTGGGTTTAATGGATTTTTGCAGATTTGAGTTGCAAGTTCTACATTCTCAATTGCAGTTAAATTTTGAACAAGATTATAAAACTGGAATACAAACCCAATATCTTCTCTTCTATATTTTGTAAGTTGCTTTTCGTTGTAATTATTAACATGTCTTCCATCAATTACAACATCTCCAGAAGTCACACTATCCATTCCTCCAAGAACATTTAGGGCAGTAGTTTTTCCTGCCCCGCTAGGTCCCACAATTACAACAAGTTCACCTTTATTTATTTCAAAATTTGCATTATCTAAGGCTCTAATCTTATTATCACCCATAGTATATTCTTTTACAACATTTTTAAATTCTATATAGGCCATATTGCCCTCCTTATTTGAAAAATTCAAAATTGTAATTATTTTTCAATCCACACTTTTTAAAGATTCAGTCATACTTATTCTTTTTAGAGTTCTATTTACTGCCAAATTTACTATTTCAGCAAATATAATTGTTATTATAATTCCATATATAAAACACATTTTGCTTATTTCGTAGTTAAACATCATCATATCAAGCTCACACGTTTTTACCGCATACATCGACAAGAAATATCCCCCAAATAGTCCGAAAAATATTCCAATAACTGTTAATATTCTTGTTTCTTTTGTTATATAATTAAATACCTCTTTATTATAAAAGCCAAGTACCTTTATTGTAGCAAGTTCACGTATTCTTTCACTTATGTTTACATTTGATAAATTATATAAAACTGCGAAGGCAAGCAATCCAGCTGATATTATTAGCACATATACTACTAATTGCATTTGTTCCATTACTGTTACAAAAATATCCTTCGTACCAGATAAGAAACTTACACCGGCGACTGTTGTATCATCTTGCAATATTATTTTTCCAATATTATCCTCATCATCTTCTGTTGTACCTTCTGCCTCTTTTATTAGCAAAGTATTAGGCTTGAAGCTATTTTCTCCATATAGTTTGTTGTACAAATTACTAGACATATACATATAATGATAGATGTAGTTTTCTGTTATTGCTCCTACTTTTACATCTTTTTCTATATCATCTGTATTTTTTATGGTTATTGTATCTCCAACCTTTATCTTTAATAGGCTTGCAATCTTTTCTGAAATTATTACAGAGTCATCATCTAATGTGTATGTTTCCTTCTTGTGCTTTCTGTTTCTTAATCCTATAAATTCATCTAATTTATCTGACTGCTCTGGTACTACAAGGTTTATTGTCTGTGAATTTTGAATGCTTGTTATTTCAACAGTTTTCATGTAACTTGGCAATGTGTCTGCAATTTTATCTAGGTTCTTTATTTTTTCATTTTCATCTTGAATTTGTGTTTTTGTTACATCCTCTTTAAATTCGATTGTTCCATCATATTTAAAAATTTCGCCATACTGATTTGGAATCATATTTCCTATTGCATTTCTTATGCCAAATCCTGCTATTATAAGCGATGTACAACCTGCTACACCTATTACAGTCATAAGCATTTTTTTCTTATATCTGAATACATTTCTTGCGGTTACTTTATTAGTAAACTTCAACCTTTTCCATATAAATGTTATTTTCTCAAGTATTATGCGTTTTCCAGGCTTTGGAGCCTTTGGAAGCATCAGCTCTGCTGGCTTTTCTTTCAATTCTTTAATACATGTATAAATTGTAGCTCCCAATGTGCAAACAAGTGCAAAACCCAATCCCATAACTCCCATTTCAATGCGAATTATGCAGTCAGCTTTTGGAATAGTGTACATCATTTCATACATCATTATTATTATTGATGGTATTAGCTTAAATCCGATTATCATTCCTACTACTCCACCAATCATGGTTGCCAAGAATGCATAAATTAGATATTTAAATGATATCTGAATTTTGTTGTACCCCAACGCTTTCAAAGTTCCAATTTGAACACGTTGTTCTTCAATCATTCTAGACATTGATGTTAAACTAATTAATGCTGCAACTAAGAAGAATACTATTGGGAATGCTTTTGCTAAATTAGCAACTCTATCTGTATCTTGAATATATTCTGCATATCCATAGTTTGAATTTCTATCTAAAATATACCAAGAAGGCTTTTCTATTTTTGCAATTTGAGTCTTTGCATCATTCAATTTTTCTTGTGCTTCATCTAATTTTTCTTGAGTTTCTTTTCGAGCATCTGCAAGCTTTTGTTCATTTTCTTCAATCTCTTTTTTAGAATTTTCTAATTTTTGCTCATTGCTCTTTATAGTTTTGTATGTGCTTGTTTTGGTTTGTGCAAGTTTCTTTTTCTGACTTTCCAGCTCTTTTTCATTCTCGTTTATTGTGTTTTCTGCCTTTGCGAGTTCCTGCTTTCCTTGCTCTATTTGAGAATTTATAGAACTTATAGTCTGACTTAAATTTTCTGCCTTTATTCCCTGGCTTGAAAGAGCATTTTCTATTTGAGAAATTCCTGCATTAATCTGACTAAGCCCTGCTTCTAATGCTGTTTTATTTGTAGTTAACTCTGTTATCTTTTCCGCATTTACTTCTGGATTTTGATTTAAGATTTTTAGAGTCTCTTCTATCTGTTTTATTTGACTCTCCACAGTCTGTTTTTGAGTTACAAGATTATCATAGTTAGTTTTTATTTGATTTAAACTCTCAACATTTTTCTGTGCCTCTTCTAATTGTGCTTCTGTTTCTTGCTTCTTTGTTTCAAATTCAGACTTTGCACTACTTAGCTGTGCTTCAGCATCTTCCAGCTTTTTCTCTGCATTTGCAAATTCAGTATCAGCTTGTCTTCTTGCATTTGCAAGTTCTCTTTCTCCAGCCTCAATTTTTGCTTTTCCATCATCAATCTTATTTTGTGCATCTTGAAGCTCATCTTCTGCTTTTTGCTTTTGCTCATCATACTCTTTTTGAGCATCGTCTAACTTGCTCTGAGCAGTATTTACAATAGAATTATACCTAGCTTGTTTTCTTTCATCAGATATTGCATCTATATTATCTTTTACTTCATCAATTTTTTTCTGGTATTCATCTTTATATGTTTTTAAATTTTTTGCGCCATCAGCAGTAATGTATGCAACTGTGTAAACGTCCATATTGAAATTTTCTTTTGGCATATACATATAAAAATTTACAGAACCTGCTCCAAGTTTGCTGGTCCCTCTCGACCTAGAAATATATAAAGGAGATTGAACCATTCCGACTATTTTAACTTTCTTATTTTTTACAGTTGAATCATTGTTACTATCACTTTCTTCATTGCTACTATTATTATCATTGCTATCTTCATCATTACTTATGTCTATATCTCCAATACTTGTAGATGATTCAACCTTTTGTGGATTTAATGTGATATAATCTCCAATTTTATATCCAGTCATTGTTAGCAACGAGCTCTCAACCACACATTCATCAGCATTTTGTGGTAGGCTTCCCTCTTTAAGAATTACATTGTTTATCGTATCTGGCATCGACTCAATCTTAACAACATACTCTTTCTTATCATTGCTAAAAGTAGCATCAATGCTATAAGTTCCCACTACTTCTTTAGTTCCATCTACTTGTTTCAATGCTTCTATGTCTTCATCTGTTAAACCAAGTGTTGAAATTACTTCAATGTCCATTACATCTTCATCATCAAAATATGTATCTATGGTATCTTTCATATCTGGACTTGTAGCCGTAATTCCAGCAAAAAATCCTACTCCAAGCAATACTATTGCCACAATAGATAGAAATCGCTTAAATGTATTTTTTATTTGTCTTACACTATCTTTCAAAAGTGATTTTTCCATAATTTATATTTCCTTTCACAAGGCTTTATCTCGATAAGAAATATTTACAATTTTGTTTTCATCAAAATTTAATTCTTTTCTTATCATTTCAGCATTATTTTATCATTAAAACAATAGTAATTCAATGAAAATTTTGTGAATTTTTTTGATTTGATTACACGTTTCGACAGACTTTTTCATCTCTTATGTATTATAATTATGTCATTCTCATTTTGAAAGGAGGTGAGAATGATGTTCAAAAAGCAAAACAAGAGAAAAAAAAGCTCAAAGAAATTTTTTAAAGCTTTACATATTATAGTTATTACACTTAAATATGCTTTTAAAATTTTTAAAGAGCTAAAAGCTATTATTGAATTGTTCATGAAATAGCAAAAATCAGGTATGTTACAGCATACCTGATTTTTTTGGTAATCTTTGATTACCCATTCTCATTTGAAACTTAGTGTTCTGTCCAAAAAGCTTTTCATTTATTATTATACTATATTTTATTTATTTTGCAATATTTTTTTTAAAATTAACTTAAAAATCGTTCGACAAATTTTGCACTATTTTACATATTCGTTTAATGGTTTTGTTCTATATTCTAGATCTCCCATCTTCTCTGTTGTAACATATCCTGCTGGTGCATTTATTACATCAGGAATTCTATTTACTATAGTTGCACATGTAAGTTCAACTGTTGCAGGTTTAGCAACTGTAATAGTTGTATCTGGCTCTCCATATACAGTCCATTCGTTTTTATCAAATTCCTCTGGTGAGTAAACTTTACCAATGCACTCACTTTCTATTGTTATTCCTTCTTTAGTCTCTGTTGTAACTATTGCACTCATTCCTGTAGCATCTCCTGCTTTTACATTTTGACCAAGTGTTTCTGAATATATATCCTCTTTATAAGTTGTTGGAACAGTAACTTGAGTTTGTGAGGTTATTGTTAATCCCAATTTTGAGCATAGCCATCCATTTACATTCCACATATAAGATGGTAAATATTCTCCTGAATCGATTATTCTTTGTCTTTCTTCTGGAGTAATTCTATCTACTGAGGCAACTTGTTTGTCAAATTCGTCAAGTGTTAATCCTGCACCATGAGCCTTAGCAAGAGCAATTCCATAGTCCTCTACATTGTAGCTTGAACTTCCTTTTATTTTTGTTATTTTATGAGTTGATGCAGCAACTGATGTTATTAATTGTCCCCAATATATATCTTGATATCCGCTTCCTGTTATTGTACATCCTGTTTGTTTTGCCATTTCATCTAAAGCTTTTGTTATTGTTGGATTTGAATTTGCTGGGAAGAACGCTTCCTCACATGTTGTAATTGCATTTATTCCAAGTTTAGCACAAAGCATTAATGCTTCTTCAACATCCTTAATTAAGCTCATTGTTGTAACTATTGCAATATCTGGTTTTAACTCTTTTAAAAGATTTTCAGCATCTTCTAATCTTGTAACCTTAACTCCTGTTTCTCCTCTTCCCATTACAGTTCCAATGTCTTCTCCTATAACTTTAGGATTTACATCGATTGCTCCAACAACTTCTCCTCCTTTTTCAAAAACATATCTCATTGTGTAAACTGCCATCTTTCCTGTTCCGAATTGAACAACTCTAACTTTTCTGTCCATAAATAAATTCTTCCTTTCTATAAGGTATTGGGTTTGAAAATTTTTATTTTTCACCCTTACCTCCTATAAATTTTTTTATATAAATATTATAACTTAATATAATTATTATATACTTTTAAAATTTAGTGAAATTTTGAAAAATCTTAAAATGCCTTTAAAAATTCCTATCACAACATTTACTAATATTCTTACAACTACATTTGAATTATATACATTTAGCATATACGCATGCGTTGGTGGGATTATCCATAATAAACAGATTATTATTGCTACAGCAACAAGTACTAATAATACCGTAAGAAAATCTTTAAAAGTCCATTTATGCTTTATTTTAAATCCTAAACTTCTAAAGTAATTTTCATACTGTTTTCTATATTCTTCACTTGCTTCTTTTTGTATTTTCTTTGCAGTTTTCTTTTGCTCTTTTTTACTTAAATTTGCAAATTCATTTCTCCATTCTCTATCATATTCATTGGGCTGTTGGTTGTAATTTTCTTGTGTAACATTTGGTTGATTATAATATTCTTGATTTTTTCTTTCGTATCCAGTCTCTTGATAATATGTTGGATTTTCAGTACTTCTTGCATTTTGTTCTTCTTGTTGTTGCAATTTATAATCGTATTCTGCCTTCTTTTCTTCATTTCCTAAAACACTATATGCTTCATTTATTTTTTTCATTTTTTCTTCGGCTATTTTTTTATCTTCCTCAGTCATTTGCAAATCTGGATGGTATTTTTTTGCAAGTGTTTTATATGCTTTCTCAATTATTTCTTTTGAGGCTTTTCGGCTTACCTCTAATATTTCGTATAATGTTTCCACTTTTCCTCCACCTGTTTTATTATATAGTTAGTATATCATAGTTGAAAATTAATGTACAGAAATTTTGGGAAATTCCATAAGAAAAGAACTGAAACTTTGCTTTTTATTAAACCTAGTTGGTTTAATAAATTTTAAAATTTCAGTCCTTGATAGTTATGATTTTATATACTAACATCATGTCAATTTAGGATATAACCTATTATTACGGATCATAATAAGTGCTTCCTGTTTTACAGTTTATCCATGCTTTTCTTACTAAAGTTCTAGTTCCATCAGTATTTGTAATTACAACGTATACATACACCTTTTTACTCATAGCACTTGAATCTACCGGCATATTTAATCTATACGATCCTCCACTTACAACAGTAGCAGAAAATTCTCGAACTTTATGGCTATTGTCCCCCTCAACTCTATAATATGCTGTGAAAGTCTTTGTAGTTGACGAACCTGTTGGAATAGAATTCAACTGATACTGTACTGTATAAGTACTTGTATCAATAACAAGTGTATTATGTCCCCTTCCTGATGTATAATTGAATGCATTTATATTAGTTACATTATGTGTAGAATAACTATAAGTTGTCGAACCATTTTTCAATCTTACATATACTGCAGTGTTTTCATATACTGCAATAGAAGATATGTCTTCCCAATTTGATTCTACAGTTGGGTCTTCCATTGTAATTTGAACAGTATAACCTGATTGTGGTGATCGTGCTGTTACTGTTACAGGTCCATTTGTTGCGCTGTAGGTGTCTTGAGTAATAATTGGTGAATATGCGTCTGTTGCCCATTGTGCATATAGCGTTATATTACTGCTTGGATAATAATATTCTCCCGCACTTCCTGCCTTGCTTCCACCTGATGAATATGTGTACCAACCTTTAAATGTATAGCCACTTCTTGTTGCCGTTGGCAAACATGCTCCATTTTGATAATAACTTGCTGTAACTGTTCCATTTCCATTTCCAAATGTGTAAGTTTGTCCTGATACGCTTCCATACCCACTCGTTACAGTCCATCTGTTGAAGCTATAAGACGTTGTTAAGCTACCGGTTGAGCAATAACCATTATTTGCATTAAATGTTATCGTGTAACCACTTGGTGGGTAAGGATTTAATATCTTAACAGTTGTTCCTGGTGTTCCTGTAATACTGGTTTCTCCTGCTGCGGTTCCTGCTCCTGCATTTATTGTCAAAGTGTACTCCGCTGAAGCATCTTTCTCCCATTGTGCATATATTGTTGTTCCATTTGCACTTGGCTTATATACATCTCCACCATTTCCAACCTTCGTTCCTCCTGAACTTGCTGTATACCATCCTTTTAGTGTATATCCTGTTCTTGTTGGTCTAAGTAGTGTTATTCCTGTTTGCGTATACTGTGCTGTTAAAGTTCCATCACTTGTTCCAAATGTATATGTCGAACCTGATATTGAACCTCCTCCTGATAATGACCAGCCACTAAATTTGAATGTTGATTTTGCTGATGTTGATGAATATGAACCGTCATTGTTTTCCAAATATACTGTATATGAACTTGGTGCAGTTGGATTTGTTATTGTTATGCTTGTTCCTGAATTTCCTTGGAAGCTTGTATCTGAATTTGCTTTTCCTGCTCCAACATTCAGCGTTACCCTTGATGTTACTATAATTTGTTCCCATTGTGCATATATTGTCACATTTGACGTTGGCCTATATACAGTTCCTGCGTCTCCAACTTTCGTTCCACCTGTTGCAGTCGTATACCAACCTTTAAACGTATAACCACTCCTTGTGGCTGTTGGTAAAGACCTTCCTGTATGTGTGTATTGTGCTGTTAGTGTTCCATTACTGTTTCCGAATGTATAAGTTGTTCCAGAAATTGAGCCTCCTCCAGACAAGTTCCATCTTGAAAAACTATATGTTGTTTTAAAACTTGCTGTACTTGATGTTCCTATCACTCCGTTGTTTCCATTTAAAGTTACTGTGTAACCGCTTGGTGGTGTTGGGGTACTAACTGTTACTGTACTTCCGCTAGTACCCTGAACACTTGTCGAACCTGTAGCTGTTCCCGCTCCTGCATTTATTGTTAATGTGTACTTTGTTGGCTCCGGCGTTGGCGTTGGATTCACCGTATTTGTCGTAGTATTAGTGCCATTATTTCTATTATGATTTAGATTTGACGATAGAACATTAGAAAGCTCTCCTATTCCTTGTTCAGTATTTGCTTCTGCTTCTGTATATTGATTTTTTGCTGTTTGAGCATTTCCAATTATTCCATTATTATCTAAAACTAATTTTATACTTATTCCAGCAAGAATCAATAATACAATTATCGTTACTGACAGAGCAACAATTGTAATTCCGTTTTCTTTCTTCATTTTTTCCTCCTTCTTTGTATTTTAATACTATTTCAAATAGTTATATTTTTTGACTTGATAAGATTCCGAATAAACTAATGATTGTCCATTAGTCTATTCGAAAATTTATAAATTATTTTTTCTCTTCAATTTTATAACTATATGCATTTGTGTAATTCATTGAAGAACTTATATATGTCTGAGTTTCTTCTCCAGCCTTTGTTGGATTAATTATTCCGTTTAACTTAACTATCTCATTTCCATCTTTGTCTAGTAAAGTTACAACTACCAACTTAATTGGAATATCTTCATCTGTATTATTTTTTACTCTTATTATAAGATCTGTTTTATTTTCGTTTGATGTTAATTGTGTTTCTTGAAGAGTTAATCCTTCAAACTCTTTTGGTCCAATTATTTCATCACTAACATTAACTTGCGTTCCATCAGACCATTCCTTTACCCATTCTATATTTGTGTCTTTATAACTTCCTTTTTCAATTTTGTTTTCTTTTTTTAATAAGTTCACACTTAGTATAACAATAAGTATTACTATTGCTACGAATATTCCTATCATTATAAACATATTTTTATTATTTTTCATATTTTCTCCTTTATTCTTCAAAATATTTTGTATCACTTGTATCAGCTAAGTTTATTGATGCAGTCCAAGATCTTTGATAGTTTCCAGCAACATCATATACAATTGCATACATGTATAAAGTTCCAGTTGCAGATGGTGTGATTTTTGATGATGTAGCAGCAAATCTACATGAGCCACCACTCATTCCTACTTCGCTTCCATTTATTGTTGCATAGGTATATGAACTAATAAATGTTGCAGTACTCTCTCCCTCAAATCTATAATATCCATCAATTCTGGCTACTCCTGAAGCAGTTTGTCCTGAATCTCCTTGATCATAAATTGAATTCATCTGCAAATATCCTTGGTTCTTAGCCTTATCCACTGAAATTGTTAATCTTCCTTTTCCTATTGCATCCGGCTTAGTCTTATCTATGTTTGTTACATTATAGCTCGTATAATTTCCTGATGTAGAACCATTTGTTAATCTTGCATAAACAGTACAATTACTTGTTGCTGTAACATATGCTGTATTTGCCCAGTTGCTTTCAACTGTTGGATTTCCTGTTGTTGTTTGTAGCGTGTATCCTGAAACCGTTGTTGATACATTTACTGTTACGTATTCATGTGTCCAATTTGTTGTGCTTGTTCTAAACGTTGTATTTGAACTTGTTAAATCTGGAACCGATGCTACTTGTTCCCATTGTGCATATAGCGTTATATTACTGCTTGGATAATAATATTCTCCCGCATCTCCTGCCTTGCTTCCACCAGATGAATATGTGTACCAACCTTTAAATGTATAGCCACTTCTTGTTGCCGTTGGCAAACATGCTCCATTTTGATAATAACTTGCTGTAACTGTTCCATTTCCATTTCCAAATGTGTAAGTTTGTCCTGATACGCTTCCATACCCACTCGTTACAGTCCATCTGTTGAAGCTATAAGACGTTGTTAAGCTACCGGTTGAGCAATAACCATTATTTGCATTAAATGTTATCGTGTAACCACTTGGTGGGTAAGGATTTAATATCTTAACAGTTGTTCCTGGTGTTCCTGTAATACTGGTTTCTCCTGCTGCGGTTCCTGCTCCTGCATTTATTGTCAAAGTGTACTCCGCTGAAGCATCTTTCTCCCATTGTGCATATATTGTTGTTCCATTTGCACTTGGCTTATATACATCTCCACCATTTCCAACCTTCGTTCCTCCTGAACTTGCTGTATACCATCCTTTTAGTGTATATCCTGTTCTTGTTGGTCTAAGTAGTGTTATTCCTGTTTGCGTATACTGTGCTGTTAAAGTTCCATCACTTGTTCCAAATGTATATGTCGAACCTGATATTGAACCTCCTCCTGATAATGACCAGCCACTAAATTTGAATGTTGATTTTGCTGATGTTGATGAATATGAACCGTCATTGTTTTCCAAATATACTGTATATGAACTTGGTGCAGTTGGATTTGTTATTGTTATGCTTGTTCCTGAATTTCCTTGGAAGCTTGTATCTGAATTTGCTTTTCCTGCTCCAACATTCAGCGTTACCCTTGATGTTACTATAATTTGTTCCCATTGTGCATATATTGTCACATTTGACGTTGGCCTATATACAGTTCCTGCGTCTCCAACTTTCGTTCCACCTGTTGCAGTCGTATACCAACCTTTAAACGTATAACCACTCCTTGTGGCTGTTGGTAAAGACCTTCCTGTATGTGTGTATTGTGCTGTTAGTGTTCCATTACTGTTTCCGAATGTATAAGTTGTTCCAGAAATTGAGCCTCCTCCAGACAAGTTCCATCTTGAAAAACTATATGTTGTTTTAAAACTTGCTGTACTTGATGTTCCTATCACTCCGTTGTTTCCATTTAAAGTTACTGTGTAACCGCTTGGTGGTGTTGGGGTACTAACTGTTACTGTACTTCCGCTAGTACCCTGAACACTTGTCGAACCTGTAGCTGTTCCCGCTCCTGCATTTATTGTTAATGTGTACTTTGTTGGCTCCGGCGTTGGCGTTGGATTCACCGTATTTGTCGTAGTATTAGTGCCATTATTTCTATTATGATTTAGATTTGACGATAGAACATTAGAAAGCTCTCCAATTCCCTTTTCAGTATTTGCTTCTGCTTCTATATATTGATTTTTAGCCGTTTGGGCGTTTCCAATTATTCCATTATTATCTAATACTAATTTTATACTTATTCCAGCAAGAATCAATAATACGATTATCGTTACTGACAGAGCAACAATTGTAATTCCTTTTTCTTTCTTCATTATAATAAACCTCCTTTTTTTTATGCTTAATCCTTTGTATATTATAAAATTTTTTATATCAAATTATACGCCAAAAAGACAAGAATAGCCCTTTTAGACTACTCTCGTCTCAGTATTACCATTATTTTTTTGTATGCAAAATAAACCTTAGCAACAACTGCTAATTTTTCTGTTCCGTAAAATATACAGTGTGTGTGTGTGTGTGTGTGTGTGTGTGTACAGCCACAACGGTTTGCTGTTTTATTCATTTTGTTTTTCCTGCTCCTTTTTTCTTTTGCATTTTTGATACTTTGTATAATTTATAATAACATATCGAATATTTTATTTCAATAGCTTTTAATTATTTTCATACGCGATTTTTTATAATTTTTACACTTGATTTTCGCAATATCTATGATATAATACTGCTATCAAATATTTACTTATACTTTGATAATTTTTAATATGGAGTTGAATTAATTTGAAACTAACATCTGATGATGAAACACTTGCCGAGAACAAAGTTCTTATTTTGTATGTATTAGAAAAAGCCGGCAAACCACTAACAAATGATGTATTATATAAAATAGTTTTAGCAGCTGTTCAAATGAATTATTTTTATTTTCAACAGTTCGTACTAGATTTAATTGAAGTAGGATATATTCTATCTTTTGAGAAAGAAGAGCAAACTTTATACCAAATAACAGATTCGGGTAAGACTACATTAGATTTAACTTTGGACCTTCTTCCCGGAATTATAAAGCTTAAGGCTGATACAAATTTAAAACCTATTTTAGACACTGCCGAAGAAGAGCAATCTATTGTTGCAGAATACACTCCAATTAGTGAAGATCACTATATTATAACCTGCAAAGTTGTTGATAACAATGAAACAGTATTTGAAGTAAAAACATTCGCTGGTTCTCGTGAACAAGCCAAAGATATTGTTGATAATTGGCAAAATAACGCAGATACAATTTATCCAAAAATATTAGATATATTAACCAAGAAATAGATATACTAGCTAATAAATAAAAATTGCCCAAGAGATTCAAACTCTCTTGGGTATTTTTTTATTTTTTAAAAGCAATTGCCACTTTATAAAGCATTTTATATAAATTAAAATTTCTCACTGATGTTTTACATAATATTATTCGCCCAAAAAAGGGCGTCCCTTTTGGGCGAAATTTTCATCTTATTATCTATTTTACATATTTTCTTGCATTGTTCATTTTTACGAATTCGTTTACTAATTCGTCTTCTGTAAATGTTTTCTTTTCTCCTGTTTTAGTGCTCTCTATTTCGAAGCTTCCTTCTTGAGCCTTGTTTCCAAGTACAAGCATGTATGGTGTTCCAAACATGTAGCAATCCTTTATTTTGGCACCTAACATTCCTTGAGCTCTATCGTCTATTATAACAGGAACTCCCGCTTCCATTAATTTGTTGTAAATTCTTTCTGCAACTTCCTTTTTATCGTCTACTGCAACTATTTGTAACAAATATGGTGCAACACTTACTGGTAATGAAATTCCCATTGGCTCTCCGTTTTTTCCATTTACAACATTTTCTTCGTAAATTGTTGCAACTGTTCTACTTACACCAATTCCATAGCAGCCCATGTATAATAATTGCTCGTTTCCATCTTGGTCGATGTATTTTGCATTCATAGATTCTGTGTATTTTGTTCCTAATTGGAATATGTGTC
>ERZ773224.2778-NODE-2778-length-17305-cov-8.547362_pt1 | contig 17305 bp, 17 predicted proteins | sample MGYA00580526_ERZ773224 | MGnify/ENA primary metagenome ERZ773224 (study PRJEB29015, sample SAMEA2737743) | human gut metagenome | biome: human gut; feature: human-associated habitat; material: faeces | place: China | collected 2012 ... | reverse complement strand
GCAGGTCTCGAACATGGGGGCGAATTCGCCGTCCTCCAGCTCCTCCGCGCCCATAGCGGGGCAGCCGAAAGCGACCGCGTCAAATTCGTCCATCTTTCCTCCGTCGAACTCGGCGGCGGTAAACAGCTCCGCTTCCGCGCCAGCGCGCTTTGCGCCTTCCACGACGGCCTGCGCCATGGCTTCGGTATTTCCGGTGCTGCTCCAATAAACAACTGCAATTTTCATTTTCAAAAATCCTTTCTTAAATCCTATTTCATCCGGCTACTGTGAGCCGTTCGATGTCGATCCCGCTGGCAAGCTGGCGGCAGTAGACCCTCGTGCAGGCTTTGTACTTGGCAAAGGTCTTCTTGGCCGCTTCCTCGTTTTCATAAACCTTCCAGCAGCCCACGCATTTGCAGGGTCTGTGTTCTAAAAAGCCCTTCACGTCCTCCGGCGGATAGCTCAGGAACAGGCCGATCTCGTGGGGGAAATCCTCCTGCTGCTTCAGTCTCCGGGCGAGCTTCGTCAGGCATCGGCTGCCGCCCCGGCAGTTGTAGCCGAACTCGCTGAGAAGCGCTTCGCAGGATGCGCAGGAGAGGTCTTTTTCCAGCCGCGCTGGCCGGTAGAGGTAGATCAGCGCCCTTTCCTGACGGATACGCAGGGGGACTGCCCGGACACCTTTCTTCCCAAGCCGCCGGTTCAGGCTCCGCAGAAAGTCCAGCAGTTCCTCCCGGCTTTCGTAGGGGCAGGCAAACAGGTTTCCGGTTTTCAGCCCCGCCAAGGTGGGGGCGCAGTTGCGAACCACCTGTTCCTCAGACATGGCCGTCCTCCTTGCCCCGGGCGATTCGACGCAGGCTTTTCCGGATGGAAATGACGCCCACGGACGTTACGGTGACAGCCGCAACGGCACCGGCGCCGGACAGAATCGTGGCAATTTCCATAGCTCGAACCTCCCGTATTCATAATGATAAGATCATCTTTTTTGTTCGCTTTTTGGTTAGCCTCTGCTAACTTGCTATATCATACACGATGTTGCTCCATTTGTCAAGTCTTTTCCCTACTATTTTTATAGGCAAATTTTTGGATGTGAAAAAGCGCCCCAGCAGGGCGCTTTTAAGCTGTTTTATTGAAGTTTATTGAAGTTTCCGAGCCTTTTATTCCTGCGGCAGTGTGACAATTCGGGGTTCATGATGGACGGCAGGCAGAATTTTCTCCATCAGGTCAGCCGTCCGAAGACGCAGGCTGGAGGTGTTGATGCAGGGATGACAGCCGATGTACTCCCCTTTCAGCACGTCCTCGTCCATGAGAAGCTGCACATGGTTCTCCCCATCGTTCATCAGCCCCAGAACGCTGACGGAGCCGGGGGTGATGTCCAGAAATTTCTCCATATACTCCGGCGCGGCAAAGCTCAGGCGGGAGGAACCGATCTCCTTGGAGAGGACGCTGGTTTTGAAATGCTTGTCCCCGGGCAGCATCAGCAGATAAAACTCCGTACACTGCCGGTTGCACAGCAGCAGATTTTTGCAGATCACCGCGTCCAGCACCCGGTCGATCTCCTCACAGGCCTCCATGGTCATAGCCGCCTCGTGGTCGATGCGCTGGTAGTCGATTCCCAGACTGCCCAGCAGATCGTAGCAGCGAATTTCCTTATCAAGCCGTCCGGCGCAGTCCGCGGGGCGTCCGTTTACCAGTTCCATAATCATTTTTCCTTTCTCAGCTGCCAGAATGCCACGGCGCTGGCAGCCGCTACGTTCAGAGAATCCACGCCGTGGTACATGGGGATCTTTACGGTGTAGTCGCACCGGGCAATGGTCGTCTCCGTCAAGCCGTCGCCCTCGCTGCCCAGAATCACCGCCAGCTTTTCCTCCGCCATGAGACGGCGGTCGTCAATGGAGACGGAATCGTCGCTCAGCGCCATGGCTGCGGTTCTGAAGCCCAGACGGTTCAGCTGCTCCATTCCCTCCTCCGGCCAGTCTCCCGTAAACGTCCACGGGATCTGAAACACCGTCCCCATGCTGACCCGCGCGCTGCGGCGGTACAGCGGGTCACTGCATCCAGGGGTCAGCAGCACGGCGTCCATGCCCAGCGCGGCGGCGGAACGGAAGATCGCGCCCACGTTGGTGGGGTTCTGGACGTTTTCCAGAACCACAATCCGCGCCGCCCCGGCGCAGATATCCTCCAGGTTGGGAAGTCCCGGGCGGCGCATGGCGCACAGCACGCCCCGGGTCAGGTGGTAGCCGGTGAGATTGCAAAGCAATTCTTCGTCCGCGGTATACACGGGTATGCCGGGACAGCGGGCGATGACCTCCCGCGCCGCTCCCGTGATGTCCTTGCGCTCCATGAGCAGCGACACCGGCTCGTATCCGCCGTCCAAAGCCCGGTGGATGACCTTGGGGCTTTCCGCAATGAACATCCCCTTGGCCGGTTCAAACCGGTTGAGCAGCTGCGCCTCCGTCAGCCGGGCATACACGTCCAGCTCCGGCGCGGAGAAATCCGTTATTTCAATGACGTTGGCCATAGCATTCCTTTCCTTATCCTCAACCCCATGACAATCTGCCAAAAAACGGGGCGCTTTTTTCCTTCCTATACTACCAAATTCCGTTCAAAATGTCAAAGATTTCTCCGTCGATTGACTTCCATTTTCCGCAATGGTAGAATACATTCATTGTAAAGAGAGGGGCGGATCGCCATGGCAGACAAACATCCGGGGTATATGACCACCTTCAAGGAGCGCTTAAGCTACTGGACATACTTCATCGGACAGAACATTTACTACAACATCACGGCAGCTTTTATCTCCACCTACCTTGCCATGCAGGGCGTGAACCTTGCCAAGGTCGCTATCGTGCTGCTGATCGTCAAGATCTGGGACGCCGTGAATGACCCTATTTTCGGCTTCATCTTCGACAAGGTGAAATTCAAAAACGGGCAGAAAAGTCTGCCCTGGCTGCGCATTTCCACCGCACTGATCCCCATTGTGACCATCATCCTGTTCTCCATTCCCTCGGCGCTGGGGGAGACCGGGAAGCTCATCTGGTTCGGCGTGGCCTACGTGCTGTGGGACACTGTGTACACTCTGACGGACATTCCCGCCTACGCCATGCTGAACACCATGACCGACAATCTGCCGGAGCGCAACACCCTGCTCTCCGTCAACCGGGTGTTCTCCGGGGCGGGCGTGCTGATCTACGGCGTTGTGCTGCCCATCCTCATCAGCGAAAATGTGGGCATGAGCGCCAGTCTGGCCATTGCGACGCTGTCCATTTTCAGCGCCCTGACCATGGTGCCCCTGTCCCTCAACTGCAAGGAGCGCAACTATAAGCCCGAAGAGGAAGACGAAAACTTCTCTCCCCGGCAGATGTTCTCCTATCTGGGGAAGAACAAATACCTGCTGACCTACTACGGCGGCTACTGCGCCACCGACGCGCTGAAAACCTCCGCCGCCGTGACGCTGTTCGTCTCCTTCTACCTGTTCGGCAATTCCCTTTACTCCATCGTCCTGAATCTGCTGAACATGGTGCCGGGTGTTTTCGCCGCCATGCTCATGCCCACCATTCTGAAAAAGCTGGATAAATTCAAAACGCTTTTCTGGTGCAACATCGTCAACATCATCTTAGGTCTGGTGATTTTCTTCGTTGGCTACGAAAACCGGGCGCTGTTCCTGACGCTGACCTGCGTCCGCACCATTCCCATGAGCATCGTGGGCATTCTCGCCTTCATGTTCACTCCGGACTGCGCCGAGTACGGCCAGTACAAATCCGGCATCAGCGCCAAGGGCATCACCTTCGCCATCCAGACCTTCTCCGTGAAGATCACCGCCGCCATCTCCTCCTCTCTGGCGCTGGCGCTGCTGGGCTGCTTCCACTGGATCTCCGTGGAGGCGGAGAGCTTCGAGGCGCTGAAAGCGCTGAACATCCAGCAGAGCGCGGGGGCGCTGGAGGGACTGTGGATCGTGTACGCCCTGGTGCCTGTCATTGGCATGATCATTTCCACGTTCTTCTACTTAGGCTACAAGCTCAACGACAAGGACGTGCAGATCATGGCGCGGTGCAACGCCGGGGAGATCACCCGTGAGGAAGCCGAGGCTCTCCTGTCCCGGAAATATTGACCTAATGACCTAATGCTGCAAACAGAAACGGCGCCATCCGGCGCCGTTTCTGCATGTCATACGGGATCCCTATCAGGGTCTGTCATTATTTCTCGATAGAATGGTTAACACCATTTTATCCCGCGAATCCTTCGCAGGCCGTCCGCAGGGGCGTGCAGGCAGCAGACGGCAATCCAAAAATGGCCTCCCGCCGTAAAGCGGGAGGCCATAAGAGGATATATTACTGTGCCAGAGTGCTGGTCTTGTACTTTGCGCTCTTCTTCAGGAACAGCGCCAGGAAGCCGACCGCGGCGATAACACCGGCGACAACGGCGATGGGATAGTACACGCTCTCGGCAATTCCCATAGGCTTCCACAGCAGGCCGAGGCACTCGCCGGCCGCGAAGAAGTAGGTGATGGAAACGCCGGTCATGAAGGTGGCAGGAACCGCGCAGATCCAGTAGTTGCGCTTGTTCTGCGCCAGATACATGGCAGCCGCCCACAGAGCGATCATGGCCAGAGTCTGGTTGGACCAGGAGAAGTAACGCCATACCACGGAGTAGTCGATCTGGCAGATGATGGCACCGACGCCCAGCAGGGGGACGGTCAGAAGCAGACGCTTCTTCCAATCCTTCTGGTCGATCTTGAACCAGTCGGCCAGCGTCAGACGGGCGCTGCGGTAAGCGGTATCACCGGAGGTGATGGGACAGGCGATAACGCCCAGCATAGCCAGGACGCCGCCGATCTTGCCCATGGTGGTGGTGCAGATCTCGTAAACAACAGCGTTCACACCGGCACCGGCCTCCAGCAGAGCCTGGGTGTTCTCGTAGAAGGAAACACCGGCAGCCGCCCAGACCATGGCGATGATGCCCTCGGCGACCATTGCGCCGTAGAACACCTTGTGACCCTGCTTCTCAGAGGTGCAGCAGCGGGCCATCATGGGAGACTGCGTGGCATGGAAGCCGGAGATGGCGCCGCAGGCCACGGTGACGAACATGAACGGCCAGATGTGGATGTTCTGAGGATGCTGGTTGTTGAAGTTGTTCCACAGCTCGGGCATCTGATACTCGTGAGAGAACAGCAGAACACCCGCAACACCGACGGCCATGATGATCAGGCAGATACCGAAGATGGGGTAAATCTTGCCGATGACCTTGTCGATGGGAACGAAGGTGGCGATGAAGTAGTAGATGATGATGACCCACAGCCAGAAGGTAGCGTCCAGCTTCTCGGGGGTCAGCAGAGCCAGCAGACCGGCGGGACCCTTGGAGAACACGACGCCGACCATGACCAGCAGGATGACGGAGAACACGCGCATGACCTGCAGCATGACCTTGCCCAGATAAGTACCGGTAATCTCGGAAATGCTGGCGCCCTTGTGCCGCATGGACAGCATACCGCACATATAGTCGTGGACGCCGCCGGCGAAGATGGTACCGAAGACGATCCACAGATAGACGACAGGTCCAAACAGAGCACCGTTCAGAGCACCGAAGATGGGGCCGAGACCGGCGATGTTCAACAGCTGAACCAGGAAGATCTTCCAACCCTTCATCGGGACGAAGTCAACGCCGTCGTTGAGCGCGATGGCAGGCGTCTCCCGGTCGTCAGAGCCAAAGATCTTGTCTACGCGCTTGCCGTAGAAGATGTAGCCGACGACCAGAGCTGCAATGCAGAGAATGAAAGTAAGCATAGGTTTCCTCCTTAGTTAAGTTACCCTGCGGTGGCGTATCACCGCCTGGCGAGTATCATTATATGTCTAAACCGTGAACAAATCAACCCTTAGTATGGCGAAAAAAGATTTTCGTAGCATTAACCAAATTTATGGCGGTTTTTTCCTTCCGGGGAGTGGCGTGACCCTGATTTTTTTCGTCAGATTGCATAAAACAGCACGCAGAAGAACTGGAGCAGCGCCCCCAAATCAACGAAAATGTGAAATACGGAGTGCATCCACTTCCTGCGCTTGCCCAATCCGTACAGAATGGAGCCGACCGTGTAGGCAATGCCGCCCAGCAGCAGAAGCAGAAAGCCCGGGAAGGTCAGCGCCTGCATTGCCTGCTTTGCAAAGAAAATGATCGCCCAGCCCATGCCGATATAGCAGATCATGGAAAAGACCCGGTATTTCTTCAGGTCAATGGCCGTCAGGGTCGTGGCCAGCGCTACCATGCCCCACTCAAAGCCGAACAGCACCCACGCAAGGACGGGATTCTCCGGACGGATGGCGGACAGCAAAATCACGGTGTAGGTTCCCGCGATGAGGAAATAAATGGTGCAGTGGTCGATCACCTGCATCACCTTTTTGCCAAGCGTTGGCTTCAGACCGTGGTAGACGCTGGAAATGGTGAACATGGTGACCATGGCGCTGCCGTAAATAGCGGAGGTGACGACGCCCCAGGGATTGGCGTGGAGGGCGGCAAAAATGACGCACAGTGTCAGCGCCACGACGCCTACAGCGCCGCCGACGATGTGGGTGACCATGTTCATGATCTCTTCGCCCCGGCTGTAATCCGGGAGCTGGCGGTCGGACAATTTCGTTCGTTTCATTTTGGTTCCCTTCCTTTGTGAAGATGGAGGGAGTATAGCACATTTTTCACAAAAAAGAAACCGCCATTTTGTCGAGTTCTCTCCCCGGCGGAGAAATTCGGTTTCTACCGGGGTGAGAAGTGGATACGGGGTTGACAAATGTCCTTCCATACAATACAATTCTCCTAGTCACGGCGTAAAGTACGCCGTTTTTTGTATAGAATAGAGAGGGTTCGAGCAATGAAAAAGATACCTTTTTTGACTCTGGAAAAAGCAAAGGAAATCCGCGAGCAGATCCCCACCCCCTTTTACGTTTACGACGAGGCCGGCATCCGCGCCAACGCCCGGTTGCTGAAGGCGGCGTTTTCCTGGAATCCCGGATTCCGGGAGTATTTTGCCGTCAAGGCCACCCCCAACCCCTTCCTGCTGAAAATCCTCCACGAGGAGGGCTGCGGCTGCGACTGCGCCACCTATACCGAGCTGCTGCTGTCCGAGGCCGTGGGCATCACGGGACACGACGTGATCTTTTCCTCCAACGATACGCCGGCGCTGGATATGCGCAAGGCGCGGGATATGGGCGTGTACATCAATCTGGACGATGCCACCTATGTGGATTTTCTGGCATCCATGGGGCCGGTCCCCGAGACGGTGTGTCTGCGGTATAACCCGGGCGGTTCCTTCTCTCTTGGCAACACCATCATGGACATGCCCCGGGACGCCAAATACGGCATGACCGAAGACCAGATGGCAGGGGCCATCACCCGGCTGATGAAGCTGGGCACGAAGCACTTCGGCGTTCATGCCTTCCTTGCCTCCAACACAACCACCAATGAATACTACCCCGCTCTGGCCGGGCAGCTGTTCCGTCTGGCGGTGCGGCTGCGCAACGCCACCGGCGCGCATATTTCCTTCATCGACCTGTCCGGCGGCATCGGCGTGGACTACCGCCCCGAGCAGCCCAGATGCGACATCGGCGTCATCGGTGAGGGCGTGCGGGTGAAATATGAGGAGATCCTGACCCCCAACGACATGGGTGACGTCGCCATTTTCACCGAGCTTGGCCGGTTCATGCTGGCGCCCTACGGTCACCTGATCTCCACCGTCATTCATGAAAAGCACATCTACCGGGAATACGTGGGTCTGGACGCCTGCGCCGCCAACCTGATGCGCCCGGCCATGTACGGCGCTTACCACCACATCACCGTGCTGGGCAAGGAGGACGCCATTCTCGATCACGTCTATGACGTCACCGGCGGTCTGTGCGAAAACAACGACAAATTCGCCATCGAGCGGAGCCTGCCGGAAATCCAGATCGGCGACATTGTAGCCATTCACGACACCGGCGCTCACGGCTTCTCCATGGGCTACAATTATAATGGCAAGCTCCGTTCCGCGGAGGTTTTGCTGAAAGAGGATGGCAACTTCCAGCTCATCCGCCGCGCCGAGACGCCGGAGGACTATTTCGCGACCTTCGATTTTTCTGATTTTCACTTTGGAAAATAGAACCGTCATTCCGCACAAAAACAATCGTGATTTTTTGGATGGCTGATTGCAAATTAACAAGAAAATTTCATACTTTTCCGTTTCGTTTATGCTATAATGTATAAAGCGGCAGTAAGGCATCCTCCCAATCAGCCGCGCCGAAAAGGAGAACCCCATGAATAATATTCTGTTTTTTCTGACACCAAAGGCGATGTGTGCATATTTGTACGATGATTATACCATCCGGCAGGCACTGGAAAAGATGGAATCCGCAGGCTACGCCGCGATTCCCATTCTCAACCACCGTGGCGAATACCGGGGAACATTGACAGAGGGCGACCTTCTGTGGGCCATGAAGAACATGTGCTACATGGATATGCGTCAGGCCGAAGCCCGCCGGGTCATGGAGATCGCCCGCCGGAAGGATAACGTCCCCGTCCGGGTCACCACCTCTATGCACGAGCTGGTGGAGCGGGCGTCCAATCAGAACTTTGTTCCTGTAGTAGACGACAAGGACGCGTTCATCGGCCTCATCACCCGAAAGGCCATCATCCGCTACTGCCGGGAAAAGCTGTTCCCCGAGGACTGATCGTTTACCGTCAGAATCAACTACATAGCGGCAAATCCATAATGAAAAAGCGCTGTCACTTGGAACCGATGGTTCTGAATGACAGCGCTTTTGTTATTTTCCCGTATACGCCATAGGTTGGTTCAGATACTGCTCCCATAGAAAGTTTTCCGGGGATTTTTTCAGGCCGAAAGCCTCCCGTATCCCCTGACACAGCATTTTCAGCTTGTATTGCAGGGGCGAGGCCGCAAATAGCGGCTCGTTTCCCGCCGTCATGGCATACTCAAAGATCCGCGCCCGGTCTTCCTTGGGATAGCTCATGGAGTAGGTGTCCACAAAGCTGCGGGTGTCCGGCTGCAAAAACTCGCTGCCGTCCCGCTGAGCGTTGGCAAGGTAATCGTAGTCGTACGCAAATCCCACGGGATTCAGCTTTGCCCACTGGTCGAGGGCGATGCTGTTGCCTAAGATGTGGGTCTCCATCACATGGTAAAGCTCGTGGTACAGCGCTTTTTCCGAGGTATCCCCCGCCGCCAGCACGATGTAGGCGTCCGTCCCGTTCATAAACTGGATGCCGTTCGCCCTGCTCACACTGCCGGATTCGGCGCTGCCGGTGATCTCCCGCACCAGGCAGATCTTCAAAGAGGAAAAATGGGAGACTGCGGCTTCCAGCATCCCCTCCGGGAAATTGGCAAGGCGCTCGTTCAGCCAGTCCAGCTCCCGTTTGAAAACCGGCACCAGATATTCCGTTTCAAAATTGTAGTCCCATGGCTGCACCAGATTGGCGTCCTCCCACAATAGCACCTCAACGCCGTAGGTATCGCCGATGGTTCTCGCGTAATACTCGCACCACACCAGCCCGTGATAGTCCGGCTCCTGGTCGGAATAATAGGGGCCGGTGTAGACCTCCGTGTCGGAAACGGCGAATTCCAGCGCGGCTGTGTCCCAGCGGTAAATGACCGGCCGACCGTCGTTGTTGTAAAGCAGGAAATAGACCCAGCCGTCGGCGGACTCCTCCACCGTCAGGGGCAGGCCGAAGAACGGAAGGGTCACGGAACTGCGGCGGCGTCCGGTTTCCAGATCGTAATAGTCCAGCTTGATCTCCGTATCCGACGCAACGCTGGCCGTCACCGCGTCGGCGAAGGTCTCCAGAAGAAAGTCCTCCCCGCTCAGCTCCGCCGGGGTCAGCGCCAGAGGGGCTTCCTCCCCCGCCTGCCCGAACAGCAGCGCCCGGGTGCAGCCTGTGGGGAAGGAGATAAAATAGCTGTCGCCCCGGGAGCGCATCGTCAGCTCCTGCGCCCCTTCATATAATATCCGCCCGCTTTCCGTGGAAAGCAGCAGCGTGCTGGCATTGCCCTCGTTGTCCGCCACGCGGCATTGCAGGACGGTGTCGTTCAGGTGCAGCCCCGTCACGCTCTGTTGGGCGAACCCGGCTTCCTTGATGATCCGGCGGATGCCCGTTTCCAGATTCCATGCGCGGACGCCCGCTTTGGTGCAGTAGTACAAGGTCTCCCGGTCGCGGGACAGCAGGGGCGTTCCCTCCAAGTCCTCCGGCACGGGAATGTGGGTGATCTCCCGCAGAGAAGCATCCAGCACCACCGTCTGCCGGTTCACCGGGTCAAAATAGCTCAGGCCGCTTTCCGTGACCTGTAGGGACGGGTCATCCGGAGTAAGGCCAAAATCCAGCCGGGCGGTGGCCGCTATGTACAGTTCCTCCCCGGAAAGCCGGGTGATGCGGGTGCTGACCTCGGTGTCGGAGAACACCAGCAGGTCACTGCCCATGGCCTTCATTCCGGCCACATTGGCAGCGCTCAGGGGATACGCCCGCAGGGCGTCGCCGTAACGCACTTCCACCGGGTCATCCGGGTCATGCAGCCCGGCAGGCGGTGCTGCTTCCACGGGAACGGCCTCCGTCTGGGTGGGGAACGTCGTTTCCTCCCCCTTCCCGGAACAGCCCGCCAGCAGCAGGCACAGCAGGATCAGCGCGGGATACCATCGTTTCATCTATTGTCTCCTTGCAAGGGTGTAGTCGTCGCCCTGCCGGTAAAAGGGGCAGTGCCGGGAGGGGGAATTGGCGATGCGGTAAACCTCGTCCTCGTCCAAATCCATCATGCAGTAGTATTCGTCGTACTCCTCATCATAATCATAATACCAGCAGGTCTCGCATTCTGTCGAATCCACGGTCATTCCTCCAAAATCCGAAAAGAAAATTCTCCGTTTTCATAAATCAGACAGCTGTGGCTCCCGTCCTTGGGGATGGAGACACTGCCGGGGTTCAGGCAGCGGACGCCGGAGCGCACTTCGTCCATCTTCACATGGGTGTGCCCAAACAGGAACACGCTGCCCTCCGGAAGGGGCGGAAGATCATCCGGGTTGTGGTGATGTCCATGGGTCAGATAGAAGGTTTTCCCGTCCAGAAGCAGCTGAGAAAACTCTGCCATACAGGGAAAAGGCAGAACCATCTGGTCAACCTCCGCCTCGCAGTTGCCCCGAACCGCGATGATGTTTTCCCGGTACCGGCTCAGCATGGGGATCACCTGCTTCGGCGCGTAGTCCCGGGGCAGGTCGTTCCGGGGGCCGTGGTACAGCAAGTCTCCCAGCAGGATCAGCCTGTCCGGGCGTTCCGTCTCTATCAGGTCGCAAAGGCGGCGGCACCAGAAGGCGCTGCCGTGAATGTCGGACGCAATCAGCAATTTCATAAAAAATCCTCCGTATTCCAAACACTGCAAGGGTCGGTGAAGCCACCGACCCCATTTTTATAATTGTTCCAAATACGCTTTCACGTCGAAAGGCCTAAGCTTCTCATCCTTCCGCAGATACAGCGGATGATGGGGGTGTCCCTTCCGGGAAATGGCCCCGGCGCAGCACCACTCGGCCCCGTACTCCTCCCCCGCCAGCAGCATATCCCGCAGACAGTCGGGCAGGTACTTCCGCTTTTCAATAATCGCGCCCCATGCCGCCCACACCACCGGATGCTCTGAAAGAGACAGCACATACCGGAACGCTTTCAGGTTTTCCGCGTGGAGCAGCGGGTTGCAGACCTTTTCCATATCGTCGGGAGAGGTCGCCCGCTGGGCGTAGACGTTGAACATGATGAAGCTGTCAAACCCGTTTCCCAGGGCAATGCGCTCCACGGATTTTAAGGTGTTGTCCAGCGCGTCGGGTCTGGCCGTGGAGGGGTTGATGCCAATGCAGATCAGCGGCTTTTTCCCCCGCGTCCCCAATATGTAACGGTATTCCGAGTAAAAATTGGGAGCGTAGATCCACTTTTTGATATCGTATTCGTCGCTGGGGGTGTCGGCGGCTTCCAGCGCCTGCCGGAAGGTGACCAACTCCAGCTCCTGTGTCGTTCCGCTGGGAATGTGCGCCATCAGCTTTCCTCCACCGGTGGGAACCACAGGCTCTTGCTGGGGTCGTGGAAGTCGCAGCTCTCAGGGTCGCGCCCCGTCTGGAGGCACCAACCGGCAAAGGCGGTGTCCAGAAAGGGATACACGCCGTCCATGGTGGATTGCAGACTGACAGTGGAGCCGTCCTTCAGGTACAGCTCCGCCACGATGCTGCCGCCCTGCACCACGTACAGCTTCTGCCCTACGATCTCCTCATAGCGGTGCACGGCGTCCTTCTTCCCGAACCGGGACATTAGGAAGCTTTCCCCGTCGTAAAAAATGCCGAAGCTCAGGTAGTACACCGCCAAAAAAATGCCCATAGCAAACACGATCAGGCCGCCCACGATCAGCACCGGCCCGTCGCCGATGCCAATGCAGAACGCCATGACGCCCAGCACCGTCAGCACCACGCCGAACACGCCGAAGCGCTTGTTCGCCCGGACGGCCATGCCGGAACGGTGCTGCGCCTTGCCCCGGAACGCCTTGGAAAAGCCCTTATCCACCAGATAGCACACGCCGAACACGGCGGCTGCGATCAGCAAAACAATGACAAACTGCATATCTTTCTCTCCTTGTATATATGCGCCTACGCCCAGAGCACCGTGTCCACGGGGATGTCATGTTCCTCGGTGTCCAGATGGGGCAGCATCTGAAAATCGTAGCACAGCGCCAGCGTGGGATGGTTCGGCTCCCGGGACAGGAACTTGTCGTAAAAACCGCCGCCGTAGCCGATGCGGTGTCCCTGGGGGTCGAAGGCCAGCCCGGGCATCAGCACCAGCGCCGTCTCGTCATGGGCGACCGGCTCGTCCGCGATGGGTTCCGGAATCCCGGCGTAGCCCTTCGCCACTTTGGTCAGGTCGTCCAAGTAAATAAACTTCATTTCGTCGCCGTAACACTTGGGCACGGCCACTTTTTTTCCGTCCCGGAGCGCCTGCTCCAGCATGGGGACGGTGCGCACCTCCTGGTTGTAGGGCATGTAGCCGTAAATGGTTTTGGCCTTGCGGTAGGCTTCCGTCGCGGCAAACTGACGGCCAAGCTCCCGGCTCCGCCGCTCGATCTCTTCCGCTGTCATCGCCCGTTTTTTCTCCCGAATCCGGCGGCGCAGTTCCGTCTTATCCATTGTCCGTACCCTCCGCTTTCTCGCTCACCGGGTGGAACATCCGGAACCACAGGAAAATGGCGATCTGCCCCGGAATGCCCAGAAGGTAAATTTTCCAGAAATTATACCGGAAGATCAGCAGTCCGGAAACATGAATGGCGATCAGGAATCCCCACACGATGGCGGAGATCAGCAGCCGGTTTTTCCGGAAATCGTGCCACGCCGACAGCAGGCTCAGCATCACGATGGCGTTGATGGGTACGGCGTAGAAAAAGGCAAGCCAGCTGTAGCGCTCCACGGCCCTGAACGAGGACATGATGACGAATATCAGCAGCGCAATGAACCACACCAGCGTGGACGACAGCGCTAATATCACATTCTTGTTGGCCCTGCGCTTGAGCGCCTTTTCGGACACCTGCGTCATGGCCCGCTCCAGCGTGCCGGGGTTTCCCGGCAGAGCGTTGGGGTCGGCCAGCAGTTCCCCCACCGGTATCTGGAACAGCTCTGCCAGCTGCACCAGCGTCATCACATCCGGCACGGATTCTCCCCGCTCCCATTTGGAGACGGCCTTGTCGGAATAATTCAGTTTTTCCGCCAGTCCCGCCTGGGTCAGTCCCGCCTGCTTGCGGTACGCGGCAATATTGGAGCCGATCTGATTTCTCAAAGTCGCGTCGTCCATGGTTCCCCTCCAGCATATAGTTACAGCTATCTTATCACAAATGGGAACCCTTTGCAACAGGGAAACCGGCAGATGCTTCCGAAATAAATCCGTTAATCCTCTTGCATTTTCTTCCAATCCATGTTATGATTGGTTTGTACACCATGAAACCTTCCCACTGTAAGGAGGCAACGCTATGAACATCCGAAAGCTTTTGACCCGGCTCGTCTCTCTGGTACTGATCGCGGTCTTTCTGCCCACCGTCGCAATGGCGGATACCTGGTACTTGGAGGACGGCAGCATCACCGTCTCCGCCACGGAAAGCGGCCAGAACGTCAGCCAGGGCGGCGTGACCAGGGAGGATTCCGCCCCCGTCATCCGGAACCGGGATTCTTCCGCTTCCACCACCAACAATGTCACCATCAGGGCGGACACAGGGGCGACGGCCAACGTCACCCTTGAGGACACCAACATCGACACCACCGGCGGCGCAGGGCCGAAGGGTGCAGGCGACGCGGCGGTGAGAACCGAGGGCGGCGGCAACGTCAACCTGAACGTTGAACTGGACAACACCCTGCAAAGCGGAAACACACACGCCGGTGTGGAAAAGGGCAACGGCGGCAATCTGACCATCGGCTCCGAATCCGGCTCCGGCCAGCTGGTAGCCGTCGGCGCCGACGGTGGCGCAGGCATCGGCAGTGAAGACCGTCTCGCATCCGGTAACTACAACGTCGGCAACATCACCATCACCGGCGGCGATATTTTTGCCACCGGCAACGGCGGCGGCGCAGGGATCGGCGGCGGATGGTATTGCAGTGCCTCCGACATCACCATCACCGGTGGAAATGTCACAGCCGTAGGAAAAGAAGACAATCCCAACCGTATTGGCGGCGCAGGCATTGGTGGTGGCGGGTCTCAGAGTTCAAACGCCGGCGGCGGCAGCAATCTCAAAATCACCGGCGGACGTGTCACGGCGGTGGGCGGCAATTTCTCTGCGGGTATCGGCGGCAGCATTGGCTCCAACGGCGACAACATCACCATTTCCGACGCCGAAGTGATCGCCATAGGCGGCACATGCGCCGCAGGTATCGGCGGCGGCTGTCGCCTCGGCAACGGCATCGTCGGACAAGGGACGAACATCTCCATTTCCGGCAGCGCAAATGTAAAGGCCGCCGGCGGCGTGGGCGACAGTATGGACGGCGCAGGTGCGGCCATTGGCGCGGGCGGATCGCATCAGGGGACAACTGCTCAGGAGGGGGCTGCGGACACCTCCGGCCTGTCTCCCGACGGCAGCGTCGAGCGCTTAGACCCCGGAACGACCTTTGACATCCCCCAGCCCAAGCCCCGCAGCAGCTTCCCGAAGCCCGCGCCCGACCCCGTTGCTGTTGAAGAAGAACCCCAGCCGGTCAAAGCGGCGCTCTACCGCGTCATTGACGACGCGGGCAAGGCGCTCCCCGTGGAGACGAAGCAGGAGGACGGCGTTCTGCTGCTCACCGCCCAGGCCGACATCGCCATTCTGGAGGGCGCGATCTCCGGGCTTCAAACCCTGCAAAGCCGGGGCATCGATACCATCACCTTTACCAACGGCACCATCTCCGTCAGCTTCTCTCTGGCCGAGGTCATCGCCAAGGGCGCGTCTTCGGACGTCTACCGCCTGACCCTCTCCGGCGGTGAAGCCAATTTCACGCTGGCTGACGCGGACATCACCGCGCTGCTGGGCAAGTAATCCCACAAAAACAGCACGCCCCGGACATCCAAGGATGTCCGGGGCAATTTGCTGCTCAGCTCAATTATCAGCCGCCAAAGAAACGGCGGAAGTATTCGTACCAGTCGTTGTAGTCCCCCTCGCTGGGCATGGACGAATCCTCCTGCGGGGCGGTCTCGACGGTGGTGCTGTGGGGCTTTTCGTCAAAGGTGATGGTCAGCGTCAGTTCCCGTCCGCTGCGAACGACGGTGATCTGGGCAGTGTCGCCCGCCTTGTAGTTCCGCAGAGCGCGGGTCAGGTCGGTTCTGGTGGCGATTTTGTGATCGTCCACTGCGGTAATCAGGTCTTTGGACTGGATACCAGCTTTGTCCGCGCTGCTGCCCGGCGTCACGTCCACGACGTAAGCGCCATCCGTGGGCAGGCCGAACTGAGCGGCGGCTTCCTTGTCGTTGTCCTTCACGGTGATGCCCATGTAAGCGCCGGTGACGTAGCCGTAGTCGATCAGGTCGGAGATAATGCCCATCACGTCGTCAATGGGGATGGCGAAGCCGATGCCCTCGATGGACGCGCCGGAGTTGGTGGTGCCGGAATATTTGGCCGTGGTAATGCCGATGACCTCGCCGTACATGTTGAACAGCGGGCCGCCGGAGTTGCCCGGATTGATGGCCGCATCGGTCTGGAGCATACTGATGACGGTGTTGTCGGTGGTGACCTCCCGGTTGATGCCGCTGACGTAGCCGACGGTCTCCGTTGCCGCCAGACGGCCAAGGGGATTGCCGATGGCGACTACCATGTCGCCGATGGAAAGATCAGAAGTGCTGCCGATGGATACGGCGGACAATCCTTCCGCCTCCACCTTCAAAACGGCTACATCGTTTGTGGCGTCGTAGCCCTTTACCGTGGCGGCGTACTCATCGCCGCTGTGGGTGGTGACGGTGATGTCGCTTGCGCTCTGCACCACATGGTAATTGGTCACTACGTAGCCATCCGCCGACAGAATAAAGCCGGAGCCGGAGGACGTTCCCTGAACGGTCTGGCCGTAGGCGGTGGTCTGCATGGTGCAGGAAATGGCGACCACGCTGTCAACATTGCTCTGATACAGCTGCGCCGGAGTCATGGCCGAACCGTCCGCTGCCGGGAGCGCGCCGGATGTACCGCCAGAGGCAGGAACGCTGTCGATCTGCTTCTGCAAATCGTCAATTTGCCTGCCCAGCTGCTGGGTGATCTGGCTGGTTTTCTGCTCCCACTTCCGGTTGACGCCGGAAGCCGTGATCAGGCAGCCGGAAGCCACCAGCGCCACAACAAGAACGGCGGCGATAACGGTCTTCCAAGGCGACTTGCCGGATCTACGGGGTTTTTTCTCCCGCTTCTCTGGCGGCTGCGTCTGGGGCTGGTACTGATACTGATACGGCCGGGGCTGGCCGGTCATATAGGGGGAATTGGCGTAGGGAGACTCCCTGCGGCCCGTACCGGCGGCGTGATAGGTGCCGGACTGGGGTTCGCTCTGGTGCTCCTGAGGAACTTCATTCCGTGGTTCCTGAGGAGCTTCGTTCTGCGGCTCCTGCGGGGCGTCGAAACTCGCTTCGGGAGCCGGGTTATTTTCTTCCGGATATTCGCTATTTGCAAAGGTGTCCATGGTGGTTACCTCCTTCTCTTTTCTTATCCTACTCTATCCGTCACATATGAAGAAATATGTATCGACATGTGAAGGATATTTGAATTTTACAATTTTTCCGGCTTTTCGTCAAGGGGAACAGCAAATAATAAAGGAAGCTCTGATTAAATCGGCAAGAACTGTGAGCGAGAGATTTTTCGTCCAAT
>ERZ773224.2774-NODE-2774-length-17327-cov-6.055871_pt1 | contig 17327 bp, 8 predicted proteins | sample MGYA00580526_ERZ773224 | MGnify/ENA primary metagenome ERZ773224 (study PRJEB29015, sample SAMEA2737743) | human gut metagenome | biome: human gut; feature: human-associated habitat; material: faeces | place: China | collected 2012 ... | reverse complement strand
CTACTAATTCTAAATATCTACCACATAACAAGGCAAGTTCTAGCACCACAAACCCAAATTTGTTGAATTGTTTTCAGATTCGCATAATCAAAATTGAAAAAACAAATTAGTACAACGGGCTTATAACAAACAACCAAAATTCTTTATTATAATCAAATTGATTACACAACATAATTTTTTTACACAACAAAAACACCCACCTGAAAACAGGTGGGTGAATTATTAGTTAGTAGATTAACAAAGTAGTCAATTAGAATTACTTCTTAACTGTTACCTTTGTCTGAGCAGACCTTCTAGAACCGTCAGCAGCTGTAAACTTAACAACTGTTGAACCCTTCTTAAGAGCCTTAACTGTTACAATCTTACCAGACTTAATCTTAGAAGCTGATAGCTTAACGATACCCCTCTTAGAAGAAGTAACCTTAATTAGCTTGTTGTATGTGTTTGATGGATATAGAGTAGCCTTAATCTTAACAGAAGCACCCTTCTTCTTTAGAGTAGTTGTCTTCTTAGCTGAGATTTTTAGCTTTGTAGCCTTCTGCTGTTTAACAACAACTTTGCACTTAGCATACTTGTTGCTACCGTCTTTAGCCTTAACTGTGATATAAGCAGTACCTGGCTTGATACCCTTAACAACGCCCTTAGATGTAACTGTTGCATATCTTGTGTTAGATGACTTATATGTTACTGCCTTGTAAGCAGCATTCTTAGGGTTAACTGTAGCCTTTAGTACAAATGACTTACCGTTGTAGATAGTCTTTAATCTAGCGTTTAGCTTAATGCTTGTTACATACTGCTTAACTGTTACGTCCTTTGAAAGAACTAGAGCCTGAGCATCGCCAGGGTTCTGAACTGTTAGAGTAATTTTAGCCTTACCAGCCTTAACACCCTTAACAACACCGTTCTGGTTTACTGTTGCAACCTTTGTGTTGCTTGAAGACCAAACCTTTGTTGTCTGAGCTGTTGTGTTTGTATACTTAACATTAATCTTAGCAGTCTTACCTGGGTAAACTGAAACGTTCTTTGTAGTAATAACAGCAGTTACATCCTTAACTTCATAAGTTGAACCAGCTGTTGTGTCATACTTACCGTCAGCATGTAGATAATACCATTCGCCACCGTATGTTGTAGCACCTGAATTTTCGTTTACATCAACCTTTGATGGGTCAACAACATAAATCATATTATCAAAAGTTTTCAAGCCTTCTGGGTATGTATCACTGTCGTTAGCCTCGTAACCTTCTAGGCTAAGGTCCTTTGTCTGGAAGTTCTTACCCCAGTTTGGAGATGGTTTTTCGCCTTCAGCTGCCTTAGCACCGCCGTCGATACCGTTGTTGAAGACAACACCTGAAACAGTTTCACCAAGGTCAATGTAATACACATTTGAGCCGTCTTCTAGTGTTAGAGGAGTTGATCTCATCTGATATGAATGCTGCCAGTCAACACATTTATCTGTACCACCCCACCAGTAAGCACATGCTGTTGCATTAGTAAATGTGTACCATTCCTTACGCATAGCGAAGAAATATCTTTTTGAATTTTCACCTGTTGAAGGACCTGTGTAGATACCGCCCTTGCTTGTAACAGCACTAGTGTTACCTCTAGGGTCTGTTGTTTCTGTTGGCTTTGGTTCTGTAGGAATTGGTTCTGGAGTAACATCAACGTCGTTTACATAAGCTTTAACCTTTAGATCAGCTGTTAAAACTATTTTAACTGTTGAGTTAGCTTCTGTTACAGGAAGTTGTGCATTTGCACCACCTTGTCCGATAACACCGTCATAACCATAAGCTGGTTCCCAAGCAGTGTTTGTTGTTACTTTAAATTCGTAAGCAGAGCCGTCTTCCTTAGGCTGTACATTCTTGAATGTGATTTCGTAAGAACCATCTTCGTTCTTAGTCATCTTGTTAACTTCTACAGCTGCCTTATCTTCATCTGTCTTCTGATCAGCTACAACTGCCCAAGTAAGACCATTACATAGACCAGGTTCACCAGCTACATAATGAGTAGTTTCTAGAGGAACAACCTTAGCAGGTGCATCTGCACCGTTAACTAGTACCTTAACGAAACCATCAGGAATTGTAACGCCATCTTTATCTCTTGTACCCTGAAGAGTTAGAATAACATCAACTGTTGAGTTGTCTTCTGGAACTGAGAATTCAACGTTTGCAGGGTTTGCTTCACCTAGAGTAGGACCAAATGATACAGCCCAATTGGGATCGTGATCTTCTACAACCTTGATTGTAGCACAGTCAGTCTTAGCAACGCCTGTGTATGTCTTCTTGTAAGTACCGTCTGCCTGAAGTGCCATATCGTCAACTGGAGTATCAGGAGTCCATTTAGCACCTAGGAATGCAGCGTCACCTACAACTGTGTAAGTGTGTGTAGCAGTATCATCAGCAGCTACTGATAGGCCTGCAAATACTGAGCAAGCCATTAGCACTGAAAGAATAATGCTAACAATTCTTTTTGTTTTCATTTCTGAAAAACCTCCTTTTAAAGTATCGCATTTAATTGCATATTTATTATAGTCTTTTTTTCAAGTACTTTTCAATTAGCAAAGTAACGAATTTAACACTTTATCTTTGTTGAAAATAGATAAAAAGCTTAATTTGTATAATGTTTGTAACCAAATCTTTATGTTTTGGATATATTGTATTAACAATTTGTTAAAATTTAAAGTCCATTTGTTAAATTAGCTTTATAAAATTTCCAAAATATATCATAACTCCCACCATTCATTGTGTTTCAGTATATTCTCAATTTGTTAAAAAAATATATAAAATAAGAAAAATCTTTCCTAAATGCACTAGGAAAGATTTTAATTTTATTAATTTTCAGTTGTAAAAGTATAATTTATCAAAAAAATTATAATAATCAACAAATATACTTTTTGATGTTGATTAACGCATTTTTGCCATCATTTTTAATAGTTTTCTCCAGTTCAGCTAAAGAGTCAAACTTCTTTTCCGGACGCTGAAAACATAAAAGTCTTGTGTCAATCACTTCACCATATAAATCCTGACCGTTGTATTTAGGCAACCATGTTTCTGAAAGTGGCTTGTAGTTACCAACAGTAGGTTTAACTCCAACATTAGTTACACCGGCATATTGTTTACCCTTAATAGTAACAAGACTTGTATAAACGCCAAACTTAGGAATTGCAATATTGTCAGGTAGTTTCTGATTAATAGTAGGTGTATCCATAAGCCTACCTATGTGATTGCCTTGTTCAATTACAGAAGTATAACCGAATCTATGACCAAGAAGTTTATTTACTTCTTCCATTTCACCATTCTTAATAAGTTTCCTTATTCTTGTACTGCTGACAGTATCACCATCAACAACAACTTGGTCTGTTACCGTAACATTAATAGAAAATTCTTTGCATATTTCTTTTAGTGTATTGTGGTCAGCAACTCCACCTTTTCCAAAATGATAGTTAAAGCCACAAAACACTTCTTTTGCATTTAATTTTTCAACAAGGATTTTTTTCACAAATTCTCTTGGTAAATAGTCCTTTACTGTTAAGAAATCATCCTCAATAACTTTACTGACACCCATATTTTTTAGGATATGTTGTCTTTCTTCATTAGGAGTAATAATTTCAACACTTCTGCCAAATAGCAATGCCGGGTTTTTCTGGAAAGTATAAACAATAGGAGTCAGTGACTTTTCATTAGCCACTTTAATCATTTTTCCGATAACTGCCCTATGACCTTGATGTATTCCATCAAAAAAGCCAAGTGCTACTGCAGAATAATTATTTTCGTTAATTTGTTCTTTCATATATATAGTAACTCTCAAATATACTTTAATATAAATTAAATTTTGCCACTGTCAAGTAGGTACTTTGCCTTTAGAATTGCCACCTGAGTTTTGCCGTCAATGATTTGATTATTCAGCACCATTTCCACAACTTTATCAAATGGAATCTTTTCCACATTTAGAAATTCGTCATCATCAAGGTGTTGTTCACCACAACCATCAACTCTGCACATATACATATGAACAATCTCATCAGAATAAGCACATAGTCCAACATAGCTACCAAGTGTCATATAACTATAGCCATCAGCACCTGTTTCTTCTTTTAACTCTCTTTTGCAATTTTCCAAAGGTGTTTCACCTTTTTCCAGCTTACCTGCCGGAATTTCTAACATTACTTGGCGTAATGGATAACGATACTGCTTAACCATCAGCACTTCATTATCTTTGGTTAGTGGTACAACACAAACTGCACCATGGTGCTTGTTGTATTCTCTTGTAGCAGTATTGCCATCAGGCAAGAGAACTTCATCCTTATATATTTTTAATAAACAACCATCAAACACTTGCTTTGATGATATAGTTTTTTCTTCTAATTTCATAATAAAATCTCCGAGGTATGATATGTTTAATTTTTATCCCCACACAAAAAGTCGTGAAGAATTTGAAAACCGATTAATAAAGGAATTTCCCTTTATAAAAAAAGAAACCATAGGGAAAAGCCTTGTTAACAGAAACATTGAGGCATTCACCATAGGTAACAAAAATAAAAAAATAATTATGGTTGGGGGAGTACACGGAAGTGAATACCTGACCATTAATTTACTGTATAAATTTTTGTGGCAACTTGGTTGTTCATACAGAGACGGAAGTGAAGTTGCCGGTATTAAAATGAAAAGATATTTACATAGGAGAGGTGTAACCATAATACCTTGTGTCAATCCTGACGGTACTGACATTAACCTACTTGGTTCATCCTCAGCAAATAAATATTCTTCGCTTATTAATTATATTTGTCCACATTCTTGCATATGGCAATCAAATGCAAGAGGTGTTGACATCAACCACAACTTTCCGGCAAATTGGGAAGAAATACACAAGAGAGAAATTGCCTTAGGAATCTCTGTACCACACAACACAAGGTATGGCGGCAAAACTCCATCATCAGAACCGGAAACAATCTCACTTATGAACTACTGTATAAAACAAAATTTCAGCAGGTGCTATGCTTTTCATAGTCAAGGTAGAGAAATCTACTATACATTTGGTGATGAAACACCAAAAGACTCCAAAACAATGGCAAGACTACTGGCAAGAACCTGTAATTATAAATTATCCACACCACCATCAATAGCAGATGGTGGTGGGTTTAAAGATTGGTTTATTCACCGATTTAACAAACCGGGATTCACTTTTGAAATAGGTAAAGGGGAGAACCCTCTGCCACTTTCAGACCTTGAAGAAGAATACAAAATTCTTCAAAAAGCCCTTTGCCTAGCAGTTATTATTTAGTCTAGGTTAGGTGTGTTGATTTTATCATCATCACCAAAGTAAATATTGTACCATACTAGGAACACATAAACTGTCCAAACTTTTCTTGAGTTGTCAGCCTTACCTTGGAAGTGACCGTCTAGCCAACTAACAAGAATATCTGTGTTAAAGAACTTTTCTGCTGTAGCTGACTTAAACATAGTCTTTACAACATTATAATACTTTTCATCCTTTAGCCATACTCTTGTAGGTACAGGGAAGCCCAGCTTTCTCTTTTGAGCAGATTTTTCAGGCATTCTTCTACGAGCAGCCTTACGCATTGCATACTTAGTATTCTCACCATTTACACGAAGATGAGTAGGAATTGTTCTTGCAACATTAAACACTTCCTTATCTAGGAAAGGAACTCTAAGTTCAAGTGAATTTGCCATTGACATTCTGTCAGCCTTTAGAAGAATATCACCTGTCATCCAAAGGTTAATATCAAGGTACTGCATCTTTGTAATATCGTCATAATCCTTAACTCTGTCATAATAAGGCTTACATAGATTTTGTGGGTCTGTTGCAATTTCAGGCTTTTTAAGTAAAGCCTGTTTTTGCTTTTTATCATACATAAATGCGTTACCGATAAATCTTTCTTCAAGACGCTTACCACCACGCATTAGGTATGCTCTACCCTTAACCTTAGGGAATTTTTCTGCTAATTTACCGATTGCTCTACGAATAGGGAATGGCACAATGCTATATGGCTTTAGTGAACGAGGAACATTGTAGCAAGTATAACCACCAAACAGTTCATCAGCTCCTTCACCGGAAAGTACAACCTTAACATACTGACTTGCAAGGTTAGATACAAAGTAAAGTGCAATACAACTTGGGTCAGCCAGAGGCTGGTCCATATAGTACTGAACCTTTGGAACTGTACTCCAAAATTCTTCACTGCCGATAATCTTTGTATGGTGTTCAACACCGATTTCCTTTGAAAGTTCTTGAGCCCAAGAAATTTCGTTATACTTTTCACCAAAGTCAAAACCAACTGTAAATGTCTTTTGGTCGGCAAAGTAAGTTGAAACATATGATGAATCAACACCACTTGATAGGAAACAACCAACCTCAACATCGGCAATCTTATGAGCCTTAATAGAATCTTCAAAAACTTCAGCAATTTCGTCAACTGCTTTTTCTTCTGTTAAAGTTTCATCAGGTTCAAATGTTGGTTCAAAATATCTTGTTGTTGTAATCTTGCCATCCTTAAACCACATATAGTGACCCGGTAGTAGACAATAAACATTCTTGAAGAATGTTTCAGGTGGTACAACATACTGGAATGATAGGTAAGAGTCAAGAGCCTTTTCGTTAAACTCTTTCTTAAAGTCAGGATGTTGTAGGATTGACTTAATTTCTGAACCATAAACTAAGTTACCGTCAATCAATGTATAGTGCATTGGCTTAATGCCAAAGAAATCTCTTGCAATAAACAGAGAACCGTCATTCTTGTTATAAATAGCGAAACCAAACATACCACGAAGTTTTGGTAGCATTTCTTCGCCCCATTCTTCAAAACCATGAATAAGAACTTCTGAGTCTGTATCGGTATAGAACTTATGACCTGCCTTGATTAACTGTTCACGCAAAATCTTGTAGTTGTAAATTTCACCGTTGAAAGTAATAACAAGGGACTTGTCCTCATTATAAATAGGCTGAGTACCACCGTCTAGGTCAATAATAGACAATCTACGAAAGCCCATTGAAATATAATCATCCTGGAAAAGACCGTCAGAGTCAGGCCCACGATGAGTGATAACATCTGTCATATTTTTAATTGTTTCATTTCTGTCAACAATCTGGCCTGTAAAACCACAAATACCACACATAGTCAACATCCTTTCTATTAACAAATCATATACTTCTATTAGGTTCTACAACAAATATTTGGGTAATCTAAAAATTTAAAAATATTAGTGATTATGTCAGCCTCCCTCGCTGAGGGAGGTGGCATATTTGAATTGTCTTTAGGTAATTCAAATATGACGGAAGGAGTGGTTAATATTTTAAACTCGTTTAAAATATTATAATAGATGAATTTTATAATTTATCATATAGGACAAAGTTTCATCTATTCAAGGTTTTTCCCTCCTTCAGTCGCTCTTTAAGTGTAAATTGTCATTCTTCCAATTTACGAGCGACAGCTCCCTCGTCTGAGGGAGCCTTTGTGTAACGATAAATTGTTTTTGTTCACCCAAACTATCCACAAAGAACCTATACTTGTAATTATACCTTTTTATAGTACCACAGTTTAACCATATTCGCAAGGAAAAACTACCACTATAATTCTAATAAATAAAGAAAATAATTTGTGCAAATGGTTTTTATACACTTTCATATATTAAAGAAAAGAGGCTATTTCTAGCCTCTTAAAAGTTTGTAATGTTATTAATAATATTTCTTTATGAATGATGACTCTCCGTAATCATCATAGTGTTTATCGGCATATGAGCCTTTCTTTACATATACCTCAACCTTATAAACAGGATTCATTTTAGAATCAAGATTATCTATATCCGTTAAGAACCAACCATGAATTTCTTTTAGTGATGCTGGTAAGTAAATTTTCTTTAATTTTGTACCATTAAACAATGGTCCTTCAACTTCTTCTACACCCTCAGGAAGTGTTAGTTCCTCAATACCTGAATCAGTAAATGCTAGTTCTTTGATTTTTGTAACTGTACTTGGAATTTCTACAGTTTTCAAAGATGTACAACCAGCAAATGTACATGTATCAATTTTTTTAAGATTTTTTGGTAACTTAACTTCACTTAAATTTGTGTCATCTTGGAACATAAAACCTGGAAGTGAAGTGATTGTATCAGACTCAAATGAGATACTTTCTAATAAATCATTACTGTTAAAGCCGTTATTTTCATCACTACTTGACACACTGGATGCTGCTTCAGAATCAGTGATAAGCATAAAGCTACCCTCGGGAACAGTAATATTCTTTTTCTTTTTACCTTGGTCTGAAAGTCCTACAATATATTTACCGTCTTCCCACTTAAAGTCACTGTCTAAATTACTGTCAGAACTTAAGTCACTTGATGAACTGTCACTGTTGCTTACAGTTGATGAACTGTAACTTGTACTACTTGATGAATTATCATCTTTTTTATCGGAACAACCTGTGCCGATAACTGCAAAACCCATTGTTAGCACTAAAAGTACAATTATAATCTTTTTCATTTTGTTCTCCTCTCTAGTGAAATATTTATATATCTAAACAATATATAAATATAATTCTTTCGTATAATAACATATATATAAACTATTTGCAATGATAAAATATTACTATAAATTAGAAATTCATGAAAATAATTTGTGCAAATGGTTTTATGTGTTTCCATTATATATGTAATTATTTTCTATACTTACTACCTATTATCAGAAATTTATTTGATAAGTTTTATTCACAAAAAATTTATTGTAAAAAACAACAATATATTTTTTATAATTCCCTAGTTGAAAATTAAAAATGTGATTCTATGGTAAAATATTAGAGGTATATTGATTATTATCCAGATGGAGGTCAATGGGATGTCACAAGTAAAAAGAATATTCGTAGAAAAGAAAGACGGATTCAATGTTGAAGCTAAGCAGATTCTTTGGGATTTGCGTCACAACCTTGGTGTTCGTTCTTTAACAAACCTAAGATTTGCTAATCGTTATGATGTTGCGGGTCTTACAGATGAAGAATTTGCTAAGGCAAAGGTTACTGTTTTTTCTGAGCCAAATCAGGATATTGTTTATGATGAAGAATATCCGGTTGATAAGGATTGGAAAGTCTTTGCTATGGAGTATCTACCGGGTCAATACGACCAGAGAGCAGACTCAGCATCTCAGTGTGTACAGCTACTGACTGCAGGAGAAAGGCCACAGGTTATCTCTGCAAAGGTTGTTTCACTTGAAGGAGACATTACTGACGAAGAATTTGAAAAAATCAAGTCATATATGATTAACCCTGTTGAAAGTAGAGTTGCTTCTCTTGAAAAGCCGGAGTCACTTGATATTCCGGTTGAAGTTCCTGAAAATGTTGCTAGAATTACTGACTTCATTAAGTGGAACGATGAAGAAATGGAAAAGTACTACAACTCAATGGGCTTTGCAATGACACTTGCTGACCTAAAGTGGTGTAGAGATTACTTCCGTGATACTGAAAAGAGAGATCCTTCTGTTACTGAACTAAGAGTTATTGACACATACTGGTCTGACCATTGTCGTCACACAACTTTCTTAACAAGACTTGATAAGGTCGAAATTGAGAAAAAGGCTCTTTCAAAGGCTATCGAAGATGCCCTACAGGCATATTATGATGCAAGAGATGAAGTTTACGGCAAGGACACAAATAGAAATGTTAGCCTAATGGATATGGCACTTATGGGTATGAAACTACTTAAAAAGCGTGGTCAAATCCCTGATCTTGACGAAAGTGAAGAAATCAATGCTTGTTCTATTAACGTTCCTGTTACTATTGATGGTGTAACAGAAAATTGGCTACTACAGTTTAAGAACGAAACTCATAACCACCCAACAGAAATTGAACCTTTTGGTGGTGCTGCTACCTGTCTTGGTGGTGCAATTCGTGACCCACTAAGTGGTCGTTCTTATGTATATCAGGCAATGCGTGTTACCGGTTCAGGTGACCCAACAGTTCCTTTCAAGGATACAATGCATGGTAAATTACCATCAAGAAAGATTACAACAGGTGCTGCTCAGGGTTACTCATCATACGGTAACCAAATCGGTCTTGCAACAGGTCAGGTAACAGAACTTTATGACCAAGGTTATGTTGCAAAGAGAATGGAAATCGGTGCAGTTGTTGGTGCATCTCCAAAGGAAAATGTTGTAAGAGAAGTTCCTACTCCTGATGATGTTATTGTTCTCCTAGGTGGTAGAACAGGTAGAGACGGTTGTGGTGGTGCAACCGGTTCATCAAAGGCACACACAGAAGAATCTATCGAAACTTGTGGTGCAGAAGTTCAAAAGGGTAACGCTCCAACAGAAAGAAAAATCCAAAGACTATTTAGAAACCCTGTTGTTTCTAAGATGATTAAAAGATGTAACGACTTTGGTGCCGGTGGTGTATGTGTTGCTATTGGCGAACTTGCTGACGGTCTAACTATTGACCTAGACAAGGTTACAAAGAAATATGAAGGTCTTGACGGTACAGAACTTGCTATCTCAGAATCTCAAGAAAGAATGGCAGTTGTTCTGGACAAGAAAGATGTAGATAAATTTATTGCAGAGTCACTAAAGGAAAATCTAGAAGCTACAGCAGTTGCAGTTGTTACAGAAGAACCTAGACTGGTTATGAACTGGAGAGGTGACACAATTGTTGATGTTAGCAGAGAATTCCTAAACACTAACGGTGTGACTCAAGAGGCTGATGCATTCATCACAGTTCCTGATGCTGATGATTGTTACAGAAACAATGTTCCAAAGGCACTTGAAGGTAAGAGTGTTAAGGATGCATTTAAGGACAACCTATCAAGACTTGAAGTTTGTTCGCAGATTGGTCTTGCTGAAAGATTTGACGCATCAATCGGTTCAGCAACAGTTATTATGCCATTTGGTGGTAAGACACAGTTAACACCACAAGAAGCAATGGCAGCTAAGATTCCTGTACTAAAGGGTGAAACAGATGATGCATCTGCAATGTCATTCGGTTACATTCCGGGTACATCAAGATGGAGTCCATTCCATGGTTCAGCTTATGCAGTTGTAGAAAGCACATCAAAGCTACTTGCTATCGGTGCTAACCCACTAAAAGCAAGACTAACATTCCAAGAATATTTTGAAAGACTACACGATAAACCAGAACGTTGGGGTAAACCTGCTGCAGCACTACTTGGTGCTATGGAAGCTCAGATTAAGCTAGGTCTTCCATCAATCGGTGGTAAAGACTCAATGTCAGGTTCATTTGAAGATTTAGATGTTCCACCAACACTTGTTTCATTTGCAGTGGCAATGACTAAGGCAAGTAAGACAATTTCTTCTGAATTTAAGAAGAGTGGTTCAAATGTAATTTATGTTCCTGTTCCTGAGAACAAAGAAACTCTAATGCCTGACTGGGACAAGCTGGTTGAAATGTACAAGGCAGTTTATGCTTTATTTGACAATGGTCAGGTACTATCTGCATCAGTTGTTAAAGAAGGTGGTTGTGCCGGTTCAGTAGCAAAGGCTTGTTTCGGTAATATGCTTGGTTTTGAATTTAAACCTGACTATACATACACAATGGAAGAACTATTTGCTCCAAAGGCAGGTTCATTAATTCTTGAACTTAAGGATGGTGCAACACTTTCCGAAGATGTTCTTCATTACACACTTGGTACAACTAACGAAAGCAGTAAAATTACTGTTAACGGTGAAAGCCTAGAACTTAAGGACCTAATTGAGGCTTGGACATCTCCACTTGAAAAGGTATTCCCAACTAAGGCAGAAGTTCCTGAAATCACTGTTGATGCTCCTCTATATACAGAAAGAAATACCCACAGCCCTGCAATTAAGGTTGCTAAGCCAAAGGTATTTATCCCATGTTTCCCAGGTACAAACTGTGAAATTGATACAAAGAGAGCCTTTGAAAAGGCCGGTGCAGATGTTGAAGTTCTTATCGTTAAGAACCTAAAGCCATCTGACATTGAAGAAACTATTGAGGCAATGGAAAAGGCTATTAAGTCTAGCCAAATTCTAATGTTCCCTGGTGGTTTCTCAGGTGGTGACGAACCTGACGGTTCAGGTAAATTCATCGCTACAACATTTAGAAACCCTGTTATCAGCGAAGCAGTTAACGACTTACTAAAGAACAGAGATGGTCTTGCACTTGGTATCTGTAACGGTTTCCAGGCACTTATTAAGCTAGGTCTTGTACCTAACGGTGAAATCGTTGAAATCAAGGAAAATGACCCAACTCTAACATTTAACACTATTGGCAGACATATCAGCCATATGGCATACACAAGAGTTACAAGTACAAAGTCACCTTGGTTCTCAAGTGTTAATGCCGGTGATGTATTTGCAGTTCCTGTATCTCACGGTGAAGGTAGATTTGTTGCTACTGACGAAACAGTTAAGAAGTTAATTGAAAACGGTCAGGTAGCTACTCAGTATGTTGACCTAAAGGGTAACCCAAGTCAGGACATTCAGTTTAACCTAAACGGTTCTGTTTGTGCTATTGAAGGTATCACTTCTCCTGACGGTAGAGTTTTAGGTAAGATGGGTCACTGTGAAAGAAAGGGTGCTAACCTTTACGCAAATGTTCCATTTGAAAAGGATATGCAAATCTTTGAATCAGGTGTTAAATACTTTAAATAAGATTTTTCCTAAACATCCTAAAATATAACAAGAAAAATGCGACTATCATTGATAGTCGCATTTTTCTATTTCTTTTAATGTTTATTGTTATACTTTATAAATTTAATAATAACATTTCAAGATTTTGCCTTATATATTGAAAATTACTTTTCAGGCTTATGCTTTTTAATAGCATCGGCATCCCCAAGTTCACCGGCTTTGCCCATATAGAAGTTGGCCTTAACCTTGTTCTTTGTAAAGCCTTTTTTTCCCTTACTGTAGCAATTACTAACATACTTATAAAAAGATATTAAGTCACTGTTAATACCTGTCATACCTAATTTAGAAGCCCTTTTAAGGTATCCGTTTATCTTTCTGTAATTATCATAATTTATTCCGACAGAAACAAGTTTCTTAGCTTTCTCATAATATTCTTCAGCAATTTTATCAACCATATTTATGTCTGTATTTTTCGCCTTAATAATCATTTGATTTGCCTTATCAATATCCTTTAAGTAACCGTTAACACCATATTTAAAGTTAAAATAACAATTGGTATAGTCCTTTACAAGATTATATTTTGCCTCTTCGTTATCCATTTCAACTGCCATTTCAAAGAATTTTTCGGCCATTTCGTGGTTAATATTTGCGTGATTACCTGTTCCATATTGCTTACCGTACTGATTATATAACACACCTAAGTTTTTCTTAGCATTTTCATTACCTAGTTCAAGTGACTTCTTGAAGTAACCCTCAGCCTTATTATAATCTATACTGTAATTATCCTTGCCATTATAGTAATTTACACCAAGTTGATTATATAGAATAGCAAGGTTTTTCTTACCATTTTCATCATTTAGCTTACTGCTTTTTTCAAAACAATAAATAGATTTTTCCACATTATCTTCTTCATTTGATGAAAAGAACTGCACACCTAAAGTGTTATAATAATCACCTAAAGTAGCTTTTGCTTTATCATCACCACTATCTATTTTAGCTAAAAGTTCTTTAATTTTATCGTCAGTAATAATTGCATTGAAAGCCATAATTTTGCTCCTTTAGTTCCTAAATACATTATATATCAGCAAAGTAATTTTGTAAATCTCTTAATTAACTACACAAATTATTATTTTTATCAACTCAAAATTTCCATCATTACGACTCAAAAAGTTTTCCACATATAAGCATAAAAAAACAACCCCCTAAAATAGGGGGTTGTAGTATTTAGAAAAACTATTATTTCTGAACAGTAATTCTAATTCTAGCGTACTTTCTAGAACCGTCAGTTGCAGTTGCACGAACATAAGCTGTGCCCTTCTTAACTGCAGTTACCTTGAATGTTGCACCGGAATTGATTCTTGACTTAGAAACCTTAACAACCTTAGTATTTTCAGACTTAATTGTTAGCTTCTTAACATTAGCATTTGATGGATAAGCAGTAGCCTTTAGAGTAGCTGAATTACCCTTCTTTGTTAGTTTAACAAATGACTTGTTGAACTTAACACTTGTTACAGGTTGCTTAACTGTTACCTTAATTCTCTTGCTTAGTCTTGTGTTATCCTTGCTTGTAGCAGTTACATAACACACACCCTTTGCAACAGCCTTGATAACGCCCTTAGAGTTAACTGTAGCAATCTTCTTGTTAGATGTTGTCCATCTTACACCCTTATACTGTGATGGGATGCTTGTAGGACCTACAGTAGCCTTAACAGTTGTTCTCTTACCGGCATTTAGTGTAACGCTTTTCTTGTTAACAGAGATTGAAGTAGCAACCTTCTTAACATTAACTACACACTTAACAACCATACCTGTGTTTGAAACAGCCTTGATGATTGTCTGACCACTAGCCTTAGCAGTAAATGTAGCAGTTTCTGTACAGTATAGCTTACCTTCGCTGTCATATAGACCGTTTGCTGTATTAGTTGTCTGAGAAACAACACCAACTCTTGAGTTATTTACTGACCATGTAACAGTCTTTTCAGTTGTATAACCAGGCCAGATACTTGCAACGATGTTGAACTTCTGACCTTCATTAACTGTAACAGTAGCCTTATCAATAGTCATCTTATTAATTTCGATAACCTGACCCGGCTTTGTTGTTGGAGCTGTTTCAGAAGTTGGAACCGGAGAAGTAGTTGCAGTTGTTGCAGTTGTTGCAGTAGTTGCTGTTGTTGCTGTTGTAGCAGTTGTTGCTGTTGTAGCAGTTGTTGCTGTTGTAGCAGTTGTTGCAGTAGTTGCTGTTGTAGCAGTTGTTGCTGTTGTTGGTTCAGGCTTCTTTTCAGCATAAGCAACAATGTTAATATCACCTGTTACCTTAGCAGTGATGATATAAGCATTACCACTCTTAACAGGTTCAATCTGCTGACCGTTCATTGTAGCAACGAATGTTACCATATCATAGCCTTCAACAGGAGCAATGATTGCACTATACATTGAGCCTTCTTCAACTGTCTTAGCATTATTAGTTGAAACTGCGTTAGTTAGCATTGCATTAACTGCATATGTCTTTGGAGCAGTTGTACCGGTTGTACTTGTTGTTGAAGAAGTTGTTGTTGATGTTGTTGAAGATGTTGTTGTAGGTTCTGGTGGAATTAGACTTGCATAAGCAGAAATTGTAATATCACCTGAAGCAACAACACTGATTAGATATGTGCCATCTGTGTTCTTATTTACAGGAACAATTTCACCATTTGAAACTAAAACTACTGTTGAGATTTCATAACCCTTAACAGGTGAAAGAACTGCAGTATAAACTTCGTTCTTGTTAACAGTTGTAGCGTTATTATTTGTAACAACATTAGTTAGGTTGTTTGTTACCTTGAATGTAGTTCTTGGTGGAACTGTTGTTGTACTTGTTGTTGAAGTAGTACTTGTTGTTGATGAAGATGTTGTTGTAGGTTCTGGTGGAATTACATTTGCGTAAGCAGAAATTGTAATGTCACCTGTTGCAGGTACACTGATTAGATATGTACCGTCAGCATTCTTATTTACAGGAACAACTTCGTTATTAACGATTAGAACTACTGTTGAGATTTCGTAACCCTTCATAGGGGATAGAAGTGCAGTATAAACCTTGCCTTCTTCAATAGTTGTTGCACTATTGTTTGTTGTAACATTAGTTAGGTTGTTTGTTACCTTAAATGTCTTAACAGGAGGCTTAGTTGTGCTTGTAGCTGTTGTAGCACTTGTTGCTGTTGTTGCTGAAGTAGCAGTTGTAGCACTTGTGCTTGTTTCTGTTGTTGATGATGTTGTTGGTGGAATTACGATTTCGTTTGCATAAGCAGAAATTGTAATGTCACCTGTTGCTGGTACTGTTACTAGGTATGTACCATCAGCATTCTTATTTACAGGAACAACACTACCGTTTACTACCATGATTACTGAAGAGATTTCATAACCCTTAACAGGAGATAGTACTGTTGTATAAACATCATTCTTTTCAATTTCTTCAACCTTATTTGAAGAAACAACATTAGTTAGGTTGTATCTAACCTTTACCTTTTCAACAGGCTTTGTTGTACTTGTTGCAGTTGTTGCTGTTGTAGCAGTTGTTGCAGTAGTTGCAGTTGTTGCTGTTGTAGCAGTTGTTGCAGTTGTTGCTGTTGTAGCAGTTGTTGCTGTTGTAGCAGTTGTAGCTGTTGTAGCAGTTGTAGCTGTTGTTGCAGTTGTAGCAGTTGTAGCTGTTGTAGCTGTTGTAGCAGTTGTAGCTGTTGTAGCTGTTGTAGCTGTTGTTGCTGTTGTAGCTGTTGTTGAACTTGTAGTTGTTGGTCCTTCCTCTGCAATAACTTCATCTCTCATGGAAGTACCGTCAACAACACATTCGTTGTCTTTTACTAGATAATCAGCATTAGGGTCATCAATGCAAACAATGTCATGGTTGATATAACCTGTACCGGCAGCATTAACTTTGAACTGAACTGAAACAAGAACATCTTCATTTGAGAAATCAAGATGATCAACAATGTTTAACCAGTTGAAAGCAACTACACTTCTGCCAGGATAATGACCTGTATTATCTAAGCTAGTAAATGCTGAACTTGTTGATTCTTTACACTTAATACTTGTAGCCTTTAGAAGGTCATTAGAGTATAGTAGGTAGCCCTGATAATCTTCAACTACCCTAGGAGCCTTTAAGTATAAATTATATGTAATTGTTGAACCAACTTTACACTTAACACCATTGATTACTGCATATTCACCGGATGGCTTAGTTGTGCTTGAAGTTGTTGTTGGTTCAGTAGATGCTGTTGCTTCCCATGTAAATGGATTTTCAATCTTACCAAAGTTTACATAGTTAGTACCATCAACTGCACTTAGAACCTCAAATACAGCGTTAGCATAGTAGTCATAGTTTGCTTCATTAATCTTGAATGTAGCACTAACGAACTTACCCTTTGTTCTAAAATCATATGGCTTGTCAAATGATGAACCGGTAAATACAATCTTGCCTGCTGGAGCAGTGTTGCACATTAGACCCGGTAAATCTTCTCTAATATAGAATGACTTAAGTTCGATACCGGTAGTATCGCTAGTTGACTTGTTACCATAGTAGAAATAACCCTGGAAGTCTTCACAAAGTTTTTCTGTCTGGATGTAATATGTAACTGTTACTTCATCTCCAACCTTAACATCCTTACCATTGAATGTTGTCTTTGATGGACGAGGAGCAGTAGTTGCAGTTGTTGCTGTTGTAGCAGTTGTAGCTGTTGTAGCAGTTGTAGCTGTTGTTG
>ERZ773224.2739-NODE-2739-length-17534-cov-5.947651_pt1 | contig 17534 bp, 20 predicted proteins | sample MGYA00580526_ERZ773224 | MGnify/ENA primary metagenome ERZ773224 (study PRJEB29015, sample SAMEA2737743) | human gut metagenome | biome: human gut; feature: human-associated habitat; material: faeces | place: China | collected 2012 ... | reverse complement strand
GGTTCTAGTGTTCACTGCGGACGTGCGGGTTCAAGTCCCGCCTCGCCCACCAAAAGAGGAGTGCTTCGGCATTCCTCTTTTTCTATGGCAGCGCCCCCGCGAGCTGCGGGCGCTGCTGCGGCTATACATTGCCGGAAACGCTCCAGCAGCGGTTTCGCTGGCTGTAAAACAGCTCCACCGGGTATTCCCGCCAGCCTGCCTTGGCAATGCACAGGAAGCGGATGCCCTCCCAGCCGTAGCGGTTTTCCTGCTTTTCCTGGACCACCTGCAAAATGTCCACCCGTTGGGGGCCTGTTTCGGAGCAGAGGCGCAGACGCAGAGGGCGGAGCTTCCCATCCGCCCCCCACAGGGCGATCACATCCACCGGCCGCAGCAATTGTTCCATGGCACATTCCTCCTTGCGTTTGTTTGATTATAACACAAACGTTCGAATATTGCAACGGGAATTTTTGGATTGCAAGCCCTGCGGTCCTTTGCTATAATAGGACAAAAGAGATACGGAGGTGCCGCCATGCGTTTTCCCTGCCTGGTGCTGGACCATGATGATACGGTGGTCCAGAGTGAAATGACCGTGAATTTTCCCTATTTTCTGCAAGTCCTGAACGCATTCCGGCCCGGGCAGACGACCACCGCAGAGGAGTACGCCCGGGAATGCAACCGGGTCGGCTTTGCGGACTTCTGCCGCCAGCGCTTTCATTTTACGGAGCAGGAGATCCTGGACGAGTACATGGGCTGGAAGGAATACGTCAAGACCCATATTCCCGATCCGTTCCCGGGCATTGCCAATGTGATCCGGCGGCAGCGGGCGGCAGGGGGGAAGATCTGCGTGGTGTCCCACTCCTGCAATGAGAACATCACCCGGGACTATGCCCTGCATTTTGGCATCCAGCCGGATGATATCTTCGGCTGGGACCTGCCGGAGGACAAGCGCAAGCCCAGCGACTATGCCCTGAAAACCATTCTGGAAAAATACGGCTTCCGCCCGGAGGAGCTGCTGGTGGTGGACGACATGAAGCTGGCCTATACCATGGCGAAAAAGCAGAACGTGCCCATCGCCTTCGCCGCCTGGGGCCGCCAGAACTGCCCGGAGATCTGCAAGGAAATGCGCGCGCTCTGCAACTTCTGCTTCGATAGCCCCCGGCAGCTGGAAGAATTTCAGTTTGGAGACTAGGCGCCCCTGAAAGGGGAGCTGGCTCGGCGATAGCCGAGATTGAAGGGTTATACCACGGAACCCCTCCGGCCCTACAGGCCACCTCCCCTTTCAGGGGAGGCATAAGATGTATTTGGAGAACGAACAATGACCGACTTAAACACCCTCATCGCCATGGCCAAGGAGCTGAATGCTTCGGATGTGCATATTGTCTCCGGGCTGCCGGTGCGCTGCCGGGTGGACGGGAGCATCCGGAACCTGACGGAGGAGCTCCTGACCTTTGAAGACTGCGAGAACTACGGCCGCGCCATGGCGGGCCCCCGGTTTTCGGAAATTGAAGAAATGGGCGAATTAGACCTGGCCCAGAGCTTCCCCTGCGGGGCCCGGACCAGAATCAATCTGTTCCGGCAGCAGGGCAGTCTCTCTGCTGCCATTCGTCTGCTGGCAGAGCGGATTCCGGAGCTGGAGGAGCTGAATCTTCCCCCGGTGGTGGCCTCCTTTCCGGACTATCGGTCCGGCATTGTGCTGGTCACCGGCGAGACCGGTTCCGGCAAATCCACAACTCTGGCCGCCATTCTGGACCGCATCAACCATACAAGGTACGCCCACATCATTACCCTGGAAGACCCCATCGAATATGTGTACCACCCGGATAAATGCATCATCAACCAGCGCCAGATCGGCTCCGATACCCATAGCTATGCCGACGGCCTGCGCTCCATCCTTCGGGAAGACCCGGATGTGATCCTCATCGGTGAGATGCGGGACCTGAACACCATCGAGACGGCCCTCACCGCCGCCGAGACCGGCCACCTGGTCTTTGCCACCCTGCACACCAATTCCGCCGCCGATTCCATCGACCGTATGGTCAATGTGTTCCCCGAGGGCCAGCAGCGGCAGATAAGATTGCAGCTGTCCACCACCCTGCGGGCCGTGGTGTCCCAGCAGCTTCTGCCCCGGAAGGGCGGGCACGGCCGGGCCGCCGCCTGCGAGATCATGGTGGTCAATGCCGCTCTGAAAAACCTGATCCGGGAGGGAAAGACCCCCCAGATGGACAGCTTTATAACCATGAACAGCCAGAACGGCTCCATCCTCATGGATGCCGCCCTGCAAAAGATGGTCCGGGAGGGGACCATTACCCAGGCCGAAGCCATTCGCTACGCCCGGGACCCGGAAACCGTCCAGTCCATGCGCCGCTATTGAGGTGAATTCCAGAAATGACCACATTCAAATACAAGGGCCTGTCCCCGGACGGCCAGAAGGTCTCCGGCGTCGTCAAGGCCTATAATGAATACGAGGCCGTGACCCAGCTGCGGAGCACCTGCTCCGTCATCACCTCCATCCAGGAGGTCAAGGAAGCCAAGGGCCTGAACCGGAATCTGGGCAAGGTGAAGATCAAGGATAAGGATCTGGCCATGATCTGCTCCCAGTTCTCCATCATCCTCACCTCCGGCCTGCCCATTGTCCGCTGCGTGGAGATGGTTGCCGAGCAGGCAGCCGACAAGCAGCTGCGGGACATTCTCTATCAGGTTGCCGAGGATGTGTCCGGAGGCTATTCTCTGGCCACCAGCTTCGAAAACCACTGCCCGACCCTGCCGGTCACCTTTATCGAGACCATCCGGGCCGGTGAGGAGTCCGGCACCCTGGAGCTGTGCTTCAGCAGGCTCTATACCTATTTTGACAAATCCGCCAAGACCAAGGCAAAGGTTGCCAGCGCCCTGACCTATCCCATTATGGTCATTGTGGTTGCCATCATCGTCTTCATCATCGTCATGGTGAAGGCCGTCCCCGCCTTTACCACGGCCTTCCGGGACCTGGGCACGGACCTGCCCAGCATTACCAAGGGCATGATCGCCGTCTCGGACTTTATGATTGAAAAATGGTGGGCCATGGCCCTGATCGCCATGGCAGTTGCCGCCGCCTGCGTCCTGGTCAAGCGGGACCCCCGGGGCCGGGCCATGCTGGACCGGCGGAAGCTCACCAAGTCCCCCCTGAAAAAGATCCATTCCATGAACGCGGCTTCCCAGTTCGCCTCCACCATGGCCACCATGATCTCTGCGGGCCTGCCCATTGTCAAGGCTTTGGAGGTCACCGCCGGTGTGGTGACCAACGGCCAGGTGGCCGAGGCCATCCGCACTGCCCGCCAGCGGGTGGAGCAGGGCAAGGGCCTCAGCGAGGCCATGCAGGAGAGCCCCTATTTCCCCAAGCTTTTAACGGAGATGACCGGCGTCGGCGAGCAGTCCGGCAACATGGAGCAGACCCTCACCGTGGTCTCCGATTACTTTACCAATGAGGTGAGTCTCGCAACGGACCGGCTCCTGGCGGTTATGGAGCCTGCCATCACCATCGCCCTGGCCGTGGTCACCGTCATATTGCTTCTGGGTGTGTATCTGCCCATGTTCAGTTTGTACGGCAGCATCGGGTAAAAAGCTCCCCTGCAAGGGGAGCTGGCTCGCGCAGCGAGACTGAGGGGTTATACCACGGGACCCCTCCGGCCCTGCGGGCCACCTCCCCTTGCAGGGGAGGCAAGTACGGTGTTCACCGCCGGGTTTCAACCCAACTGGCGGTCTACATATAGAAATATCTTCCGCAAAGGAAGAAAGGAGAACTGATTTATCATGAAGAAGAATAATAACAAGGGCTTCACTCTGATGGAGATGCTGATCGTTGTCGCCATCATTGCCGTCCTGGTCGCCATCGCAATCCCCGTGTTCACCAACCAGCTGGAGAAGGCTCGTGAGGCTACTGACGAGGCCAACGTCCGTTCCGCTTACGCTGAGGTTATGGCTTGCGCTATGACTGACACTAGTGTGGCTGATGCTGCGAAGAATGATGTAATCAAGGTTGAAGATGCTGGTAAAAATACCTATGCTAAGGATGTAACTGCTGTTCAGAAGCAGGCAGGTTGGCAGAGCGGCGATGCCAACGGCAAAGTGGCTGTTGCTGGCATTGATGTTCCTGCATCCACTAAGGGCTGGACTGTTACCTACTCTGAAGAGACTGGTAAGTGCACCATTACTGAGAAGACTAAATAATTTTCTCTATTTCTTGCCACCCGTCCCCGGTATACAGCGGACGGGGAGCACACCCCCTGATTCAACCCATTTCCAGGCGGACACTGTTGGGTTGGCAGTGCCCACCTGGAAGGGGGCCAGGGGAACCCGCCCCCGTATCCCCAAAATTCGGAAATGCGGTGTCCGGTACTCCCTGAATGGCGGCCTCCTTATTACGAAGGCCGGCAGCTGACCGAATGCACACAAACAAAAAGAGAGGAAGTCTTTGCATATGCTCTATGCTGCCCCTGTGATAACCGTATACTGTGTGGTTCTGGCGGTGATTCTGGGCGCCTGCATGGGCTCCTTCCTGAACTGCTGGGCCTGGCGCATCGTCCATGGCGAGTCCGTTGCAAAGGGCCGCTCCCATTGCGATGCCTGCGGCCATGCGCTCGCCTTCCGGGACCTGGTCCCCGTGGTGAGCTACCTGGCCTCCCATGGCAAGTGCCGCTATTGCGGCAAGAAGCTGGGGGTTCGTCATCTCGTTGCGGAACTTTCCACTGCCGCCGTCTATGCGGCGATTCTCCTGAAATATGATATTTCGCTCCAAACCCTCGAATATATTCTCTTTGCCAGCCTGCTCTTAGGCTGCGCATTCGCGGATTTGGAGGGGTATATGATTCCGGACCGGTTTATCCTTGCGGGGATAATTCTGCGTCCGGTCTTCCTGCTATTAGGGCAGGAACCGAACTCTGCATGGATTAACAGTATTCTTGGCGGAGCCTGCGTGGCAGGGGGTCTGCTGCTCGTCGTCCTGGTCTATGAGAAGCTCCGCAAGGTAGAGGCCATGGGCGGGGGAGACATCAAGCTCCTCTTCGTCACCGGGCTGTATCTGGGCTGGCAGCTGAACATCCTCTGCCTGTTCCTCGCCTGCATCCTGGGCATCCTCTTCGGCCTCATAGCCAACCGCAAAAAGGATTCCCAGACCCTCTTCCCCTGGGGCCCCGCCATCACCGCCGCCGCCATCGTAACCCTCCTGGCCGGTCAACCCCTGCTGGAGGCGTATATGGCGCTGCTATGAGGCTCCCCTGCAAGGGGAGCTGTCGGCGCAGCTGACTGAGGGGTCCGCCAAGGCTCCCCTGCAAGGGGAGCTGGCTCGGCGTAGCCGAGACTGAGGGGTTATACCACGGGACCCCTCCGGCCCTACGGGCCACCTCCCCTTTCAGGGGAGGCATAGAAGTTTTGGAGGTGCTATATGGCACATAACAGAAGCTACAAACCTGAGGATATTGCTTTTCCTGACCAGGTGATCACCGAATCCCACCTGGTGGAGGAGATGGAGAAATCCTATATCGAGTACGCCATGAGCGTCATCGTTGGCCGGGCCCTGCCGGATGTGCGGGACGGCCTGAAGCCGGTCCATCGCCGCATTCTCTACACCATGTACGAATCCGGCCTGACCTCTGACAAGCCGTTCAAAAAGTCGGCCACCTGCGTGGGCGATGTTTTGGGTAAATACCATCCTCACGGAGATGCCTCCGTATACGACGCTATGGTGCGTCTTGCCCAGGACTTCTCCATGCGCTACCTTCTGGTGGACGGCCACGGCAACTTCGGCTCCGTGGATGGCGACCCCCCTGCCGCCTACCGTTACACGGAGGCGAGACTTTCCAAAATCTCCAACGAGATGCTCCGGGACATTGACAAGGACACCGTGGACTGGGACCCCAACTTCGACGAAAGCCGCAAGGAGCCCCGGGTTCTCCCCAGCCGATTCCCCAATCTGCTGGTGAACGGCTCCTCCGGCATCGCCGTGGGCATGGCCACCAATATCCCACCCCACAACCTGAAAGAGGTCATCAATGCCTGCATCTGCGTGCTGGATGACCCGGAATGCACGCTGGCCAATCTGATGGAGCACATTACCGGCCCCGACTTCCCCACCGGCGGCATTATCATGGGCCGCAGCGGCATTCGGGCAGCTTATTCCACGGGCCGCGGCAAGGTGGTCGTCCGGGCAAAGACCGAGTTCGAGGAATTCGGCAAGGACCGGACGAGAATCATTGTTACCGAGCTGCCCTACCAGGTGAACAAGCGTCAGCTGATCAAAACCATTGCCGACCAGGTGAAGGACAAGCGCATTGACGGCATTTCCGACCTCCGGGACGAGACGGATCGGAACGGTATGCGCATGGTCATTGAGCTGAAAAAGGACGCCAATCCTCAGGTGGTGCTGAATAATCTCTTCAAGCAGACCGCCCTGCAGTCCAATTTCTCCATCATTATGCTGGCTCTGGTGGACAACCAGAAGCAGCCGAAAATTCTGTCTCTGCGGCAGATTTTGGACGAGTACCTCAAGTATCAGGAGGAAGTTCTGACCCGCAGAACCCAGTACGATCTGCGCAAGGCCCAGGAGCGGGCTCACCTGTTGGAGGGCCTGCTCATTGCCCAGGACAACATTGACGAGGTCATCCATATTATCCGCTCCTCCTATGACAACGCCAAGCAAAACCTGATGGACCGGTTCAATCTGGACGACGTCCAGGCCCAGGCCATCTGCGATATGCGGCTCATTGCCCTGCAGGGTCTGAACCGGGAAAAGCTGGAGGCCGAATACAAGGAGCTGGAGCAGAAGATCGCCTATTATCAGGAACTTTTGGCAGACGAAAGCAAGCTGCGTGCCGTTCTGCGGAAGGAACTGGTGGAGATTCGGGACAAGTTCGGCGATGAGCGGAAGACCGTCATCCAGGACATTGAGGACGAAATCGACATTGAGGACCTGATCGACGAGGAGACCTGCGCCTTTACACTTTCCAATCACGGCTACATCAAGCGGATGCCCGTGGATACCTACCGCACCCAGAGCCGGGGCGGCCGTGGCGTGAACGCTCAGAATTTGAAGGAAGAGGACTATGTGAAGAGTCTGAACATTGCCTCGACCCATGACCATATCCTGTTCTTCACGGACAGGGGCAAGGTCCATCTGCGCAAGGGCTATCAGATTCCCGAGGCAGGCCGCACTGCCAGAGGCACGGCCATTGTCAATGTGCTGCCCCTGGATGCGGGCGAAACCGTCACCGCTATGGTGGTCACCCGGGAATTCCATGAGGATGAGTATCTGCTCATGGCCACCCGGAAGGGCGTGGTCAAGCGGCTGCCCTTCATCGCCCTGAAGACCAACCGCAAGGGCGGCATTCGGGCGCTGACATTGGAGGAGGACGATCACCTGATCAACGTTCTCCGGACCAACGGCAATGACAACATCATTCTTGCCACCGCCCAGGGCATGGCCATCTGCTTCAACGAAAACGATGTGCGCTGCATGGGCCGGGATGCCGCAGGCGTAAGGGGCATCAGCCTGAACGAGGGCGACTATGTGGTTGGCGCGGAAAAGATGGAAGAGGGCAAGACCCTGCTGACCCTCACCGAAAACGGCTACGGCAAGCGCACCGCCCTGCCCGAATACCTGCGCACCGGTCCCGACGGGGAGAAGATCCCCCAGAGCCGGGGCGGCAAGGGCCTGAAAAACTACAACATTACCCCGAAAACCGGCAATATTGCCGGCTGCCGCGTGGTGGGCGACAATGACGATGTGATGATCATCGAAAATGGCGGCGTCATTATCCGGGTCCCCGCCTCCTCCATCAACGTCTACAAGCGGGATGTCCAGGGCGTCATCGTCATGCGTGTGGAAGAGGGCAACAAGGTCGTCTCCCTGGAGCGGGTGGAACAGGACGAGGAGCCGGAGGCTCAGGAGACTCAGGAATGAAAACCGTGACCCTTTATACCGACGGGGCCTGCTCGGGAAACCCGGGCCCCGGCGGCTGGGGGGCCATCCTCAGCTATAACGGAGTCCGGAAGGAGCTCTCCGGCGGCGAAAAGAGCACCACCAACAACCGCATGGAGCTCACCGCCGTCATTCGTGGCTTGCAGGCCCTGAAGGAGCCCTGCATTGTGGAGCTCTATTCCGACTCCAAGTATGTCATCGATGCTTTGCAAAAGGGCTGGGCCTGGGGCTGGAAGAAGAAAAACTGGGTAAAAAGCGACAAAAAGCCGGCCCTCAACCCGGATCTGTGGGAGGAGCTTTTAAAGCTCACCACGGTCCACGAACTCCGCTACCACTGGGTCAAGGGCCACGCCGACAATCCTATGAACAACCGCTGCGACGAGTTGGCAGTGGGAGAATGGAAGAAGCTGAAATAATGTACCTATCCATTGGCAACGACTTTGCTGTCCGGGACAAGTCCATCATCGGCATTTTCGACCTGGACAACACCTCCTATTCCAAGCGCACCCAGGCTTTTCTGGAAAAAGCAGAACAAAACGGCCAGGTCGTCCCCTGTGACGACCTGCCCAAAAGCTTCGTCCTCACCGCCGAGTACGGCCTGAGCCAGGTGCATCTGACCTCCCTGAATGCCTATACCCTGGAAAAACGGTTGGGGAAGGAAAAATAAGCATATACTGTTTTGGAAAGGAGCAGCCATTATGATTTATACGATTGACGAGATTTCCCGTAGAATTCAGCCGGTTGCTTCTGCGTATGGCCTGCGGGCTGTCTACCTTTTTGGCTCCTATGCCAGAGGAGAGGCTACGGAGAACAGTGACATTGATTTGCTGATCGACACATCCGGAACGAATCTTCGCTCCCTGTTCTCTCTGGGAAAACTGTATTGTGACTTGGAATCGGCGTTGGAAAAGAAAATAGATCTGATCACCCTGTCGTCTCTGGAACAGACAACGCGCCTTTCCAGCGATGAACTGTTTCGCAGCAATATTGAAAGGGAGAAGGTGAAGCTCTATGATGTCGCCTGATTTGCAGAGAATTCTTAGAATCCGCGATTATTGTCTGGAAATTCAGAAAACCATCTCACGATATGGAAATGATTTTCAAATTTTTGACAGCGATGGAGATTATCAGAGAAGCATTGCTTTTTCTATCCTACAGATTGGAGAGCTTGGCGGTTCCCTTTCTGAGGTATAACGGAAAGAGACCTGCAATCGTATCCAGTGGGGCCCCATTAAGGGGATGGGCAATATGGTCGCCCATAGCTATGGAAGCATGAGCCGGGAAATTATATGGGAGACAGCCGCAATGGATATTCCCGTTCTTCTGAATTTTTGCGAAGAACAGCTGAAAGAAACCTAATTTGTTTCGTTTCCGTTTCGTTTTTCGGGGTATACTATCCGAAAAACGAAAGGGATGCTTTTTTATGTGTACTGCTGCCACTTATAAAACGAAAGACTTCTACATGGGCCGGACTCTGGACTATGAGCGGTCCTATGGGGACAAAATTACCGTTACTCCCCGGAATTTCCCACTGCGGTTTCACTGCCTGCCGGAAATGAAGCACCACCATGCGATCATTGGCATGGCGGCGGTGATGGAGAACTACCCACTGTATTACGAGGGCTTCAATGAAAAGGGCCTGGGCATCTGCGGGCTGAATTTTGTGGGAAACTGCGCCTATTTCCCGGAAAAAAATGGAAAAAATAACCTTGCCCAGTATGAACTGATCCCCTATCTGCTTGGAAAATGCGAAAGCGTGTCCCAGGTGCGGGAGATTCTGGAAAATGGAAATCTGCTGAATATCCCCTTCCGGGAAAATCTGCCCCTGGCCCAGCTGCACTGGATGATCGCGGATGAGACGAGCTGCATTACCGTGGAATCCATGGCGGACGGACTGCACGTCTATGACAACCCCGTGGGGGTCATGACCAACAATCCGCCCTTCCCCTATCAGCTGTTTGCTCTGAACAATTACCGCTCTCTGGGCGTAGACACCCCGGAAAATACCTTTGGCACGGACTTAAACGCCTATAGCCGGGGCCTGGGCGGTTTGGGTCTGCCCGGGGATCTTTCCAGCCAGTCAAGATTTGTGCGCGTGGCTTTTACAAAGCTCCATTCTCTGTCCCCTGACGATGAACTGCACTCCGTCAGCCAGTTCTTCCACATTCTCGGCAGCGTAGACCAGCAGCGGGGACTGTGCCGTCTGAAGGAAAAGGAATATGAGATCACCCTCTACACCTGCTGCTGCAATGTAAGCAAGGGGATTTACTACTACACCACCTACGATAACCATCAGATCACCGCCGTAGATATGCACAAGGAGAATCTGGATGGCGACAGCCTGATCGTTTACCAGCCGATTGCGGAACAGCAGGTGCGGTATCAGAATTAAAAGCATTATTCGCAGACAGCTCTTCAAACCTTGACATTCGGAAAAAGCTGGTCTATAATAAAAGAACAAGGAGATGCCCGCTGTGAACAGGCATCTCCCCGTGGTGGAAACCCGACGGTTGCCACTACACAGAACTTACATGGGTGAGCGCATAGCGCTCAAGAACATGAGTCGTCTGGTGTCAGCAGACGGCTCACTTCTTTTTATCGTACAAGTACAGTACGAGAGACACGATACTGGCAATGGAGCCCAACGCTCCAAGGACAGTCAACAATGCCGAAGTCATATGTATATTGCCTCCCCGAGATAGATTTCCCGCGAGGGCTGTATACACGCCTCCATTCCGCTCTCGCGGGATGACAGGCAACCGTCTTTTACCGCACACCGTCTACAAAGGAGGAAAAAACTCAACGCGGACGGTGGGCTTCCACTTGAAATCCATTATACAGTATTCTGTCGTTTTGTCAAACAAATTGGGAATAAAAGCCCGGCGCGGAAAGCGCCGGGCTTTGCAATTTAGTTGCCCATGAGAATCTGGGCCAGTTTGCTGTCTCTATCCAGAATGACGGTTTTTTCGCTGCCGGTCAGGCTGGCTTTCAGGGCATCCAGGGCACGGGTGAATTCATAGAATTCCTTTTGGTCCTGGGTCTGGTAGGCGCTTGCCAGCATCCGCATGTACTCAGCCTCGCCCTCCGCCTCCAGCTTGGCGGCCTCCGCCTTGGCATTGGAGACGATGATATTCACCTGCTTGTCCACGTTGTTGCGGATAATGGAGGCTTCGTAGTTGCCGTCGGCGGTGTATTTTTCCGCGATCTGGCTCCGTTCGGAAATCATCCGGTTGTACACGGCGTTCAGGTTGGATTCCGGCAGGTCGAACTGCTTGATTTTCACATCCTCCACCCGGATGCCGTAGGTCTGGGCCAGGGCGTCCACGTCGGTGGCAATGGAATTGTAGATGTCGTTCCGCTTGGCGCCGTCCTCCATGTTCACAATGTCCGCCTGGGCCAGGGTGCCCATAACGGTTTTCAGCTCGTTATAGGTCAGGGCGTCCAGCCGCTGCTCGGCATTGGAGGTGGTGCCCAGGCGCTGATAGAAGAGCTTGGGGTCTCCGATGGACCAGAGAATGTAGCAGTCCACGGTCATATTCTGCTTGTCAGAGGTCAGCACCTCGGAGGGCGGAATGTCGTAGAGCTGGGTGGCTTTGGTGAAATATTTCACGGAGTCCACAAAGGGCAGTTTGAAGTGCAGGCCGGCATCGGATGTGGTGGCAATAATCTTGGAAAACCGGACGGTGCAGGCGTATTCATCCTCCCGCACGGTGAAGAAGCAGCCGGACAGCACGATCACGGCCAGAATCACCACGGCAATCAGGGTTACGGTTCTTTTTTTCACTGCGTTTCTCCTCCTTCGCTGCCTACCAGAGTTTCCAGAGGCAGGAGCATCTGCATGTCGCTGCCGGTGCCGGTATTGATATACAGCTTGATGCCCGGCAGAATATCCGAAATGGCCTCATAGTACATTCTTGTTTTGGTGACCTCGGGATTCAGGGCATATTCCTGATACATGGCGTTGAACATGGCCACCTGTTCGGTTGCCTCGTTGATGCGCTTTTCCTTCAGGTATTGGGCGTTCTGAATCAGCTTGTCTGCCTCGGCCTGGGCCTTGGGCAGCTGGGCATTTTCGTAGGCTTTCGCGTCATTGATGACGGTTTCTGCCTGCTGCTTGGCGGTTTCCACATTTTTGAAGGCTTCGATGACCTCCTGGGTGGGGGGCTCGGCATCCTGGATTTTCACATCCACCAGAGCAAGTCCAATGTCATATTGGGTAAGAATCTCCGATACCAGGTTTTTCACCTGCATCTGGATGTTTTCCTTGCCGGTGGTCAGCACGGAATCCACGGTGGAGGAACCGACCACGTTGCGCACCTGGCTCTGAACCAGATTGCGCAGGATCAGCTCCGGCTCATTGGAGGAATAGAGGTACTGCACGGGATCGGAGACCTTGTATTCCACAAAGAAATCCACGTTGACGATGTTGTAGTCGCCGGTGATCATGGCACTGTCCCGGTCGTTCACATTGTAGCCACTGATCCCCACCGGGTCATAGCCCAGGGTGATCTTCTGATAGACGTTGACGTCTACTTTCCGGACCTTTTGAATGCCGAAGGGCAGCTTCAGGTGCACGCCGGCATCGGTGATGTCTGTCACCCGGCCAAAGGTGGTGACCACAGCCTGCTGCTTGTCGTCCACGGTGTAGTAGCAGGTGGAGACCAGCAGCAACAGCACAAGGATCACGATGACCGAAAGGACCGTATGTTTTACTTTTTTCCAGTTGGGCTCCTTCTTTTCTTTCGGCGGGGCCCAGCGGTAGGTTCCGTTTTCTTCCATTGTAATTACTCCTTTTCCAGGTTTTCCATCAGTGCATCTGCCCGGTCCCGCAGAAATGCGGCACACCAGGCATAGAGCATGATGGAAAGGGCTTTTTGTATTTTCTGATTTGCACCGGGAATCCGCTCGGGAAGCTGCCGGACGCTTTTTTCAATGCCCTCCTCCAGTGTACCCTTGCGCCCATAGACCTGAGCGGCCAGGCTCACCAGAAGAAAATAAAGCTCGGCATCGGCAATCAAATCGTCCCCGCTTTCATCCAGCTGCCCATTGACGTAGCTCAGAAGGTCACAGACCTTATCAATGGACATGGATTTTCGAAGCAGATTGATGGTGAGAATGCGGCAGAGCTGATCCAGGGAGTATTTTTTTCCCTGGGAGTTGGAAAGATATTTTCTGCGCACCCAGTTCTGGATCATATAGGGCTCCAGCCCGGAGATGGCAGAGACCTGGCTCAGGCTGATGTTCCCGGCCAGAAAAAAAGCGTTGAATACGTCCCGAATCTTCTCCGCGTCCTCCGTCTGTGCGGCGAGAACGGTTCCCGGTATTGTCCACTGCATGTGGGATGCTCCTTTCTTTTTTACTGTATCTAGATTATAACACATAATCATACGATTGTCAATAAGAATTATGTGACTGCGTATTTAAGCTTCCCCTCCGGGGGAGCTGGCTCGGCGTAAGCCGAGACTGAGGAGGGGCGTAATGTGTGAGAGTGGTAAGAATACATGCACCACTGTCGACCATACCATCCTCTTCTATAAATTATGGTATAGTTGCCACTGACAGATATGGAGAATTAGATTTGCTCTGCGACGCACCGTGTAGGAGATGATTTTTTCGTTTTCCCCTCTTTACGAATCCATATTTCTGTTGTAAAATAAAGCAATCAACGATCAATAAGGGGGGAATGGAATGAACTGTCTGAGATGCGGGGCTGAGGTCGCGGAAGGAGAAAGCTTTTGCGCGTATTGTCTTGCGGAGATGGAAAAATACCCTGTTCCGCCGGATACCTATGTTATGATCCCAAAGCGGTCCGCCCAGCGACCTTCCGTTCGGAAGACGTCTCTGTCTGATGATGAAAAGCTGCGTATTTCCAATTCACAGCTGAAACGGGCGCGGATTTGGATTGCGGTACTTCTGATCGTCATAGCCGGGCTCAGCGCGTTCTGCGTTTGGCTTCTGCTGCGGGATCAGCAGCCCGTTGTTGGACAGAACTATTCCACCGTCTCCCCCACTGCCTCCACTTCCGGACCCTTGCCCACTGAAAAGTAATGTTTCACGTGAAACATTACTTTCCGGAAAATGCGGCATCGGAAGATGTTTCACGTGAAACATTCCGGTGCGGAGAATGAGAGGAGCGAAAAATGGGAAAAATCATAGCCATCGTAAACCAGAAGGGCGGCGTAGGCAAAACCACTACGGCGGTGAACCTGACGGCGGCCTTGACGGATCTGGGCAAAAAGGTTCTGCTCTGCGACTTTGACCCCCAGGCAAATGCCACCTCCGGAATGGGCGTGGACAAGCGAAAAATCAAATATTCCTCCTATGATGTGACCATCAACGGCGTCAGCATCGAAAGCGCCATTCTGGAAACGAAGTTTGGAGACATGGTCCCCTCTTCCGCAGATCTGGCCGGTGCAGGCGTGGAGCTCATCGGCTCCGATGATCGGGAGCACCAGCTGAAAGCAGCCTTGGAAAGCGTGAAGGACAAATATGATGCCATTTTCATCGACTGCCCGCCCTCATTGGAGCTGCTGACGCTGAATGCCCTGTGTGCAGCGGACGGAATTCTGGTCCCGGTGCAGTGCGAGTACTACGCACTGGAAGGCCTAAGTGATCTGATGGCAACCCTGCGGACGGTGAAAAAGAAGCTGAATCCCAAGTTGGAGATTTTCTGCGTGGTACTGACCATGTATGACGGCCGGACGAACTTCTCCGCCCAGGTGGCGCAGGAGGTAAGGCGGCATTTCCCCGGCAAGGTGCTGGCGACGGTGGTTCCCAGAAATGTCCGCCTGGCCGAGGCACCCAGCCATGGTCTGCCTGTGACCAGCTACGATAAATTCAGCCGCGGCGCTGCTGCCTATCGGGATATGGCAGAGGAAGTCGCCAAGAAGCTATAAGGAAAGGATGATTTCATGGCATCACAGAAGGGCCTCGGCAGGGGCCTTGGTGCGCTGCTGGGTGACTTGACGGAAGAACCGGAAAGCACCGGCGGTCTGAAAACACTGCCGCTTCATAAAATCGAACCCAATCCCAACCAGCCCCGCCGGGATTTTGACGATGAGGAACTGGAAGCTCTGGCAGAGTCCATCCGGCAGCATGGCATTATTCAGCCCCTGACCGTTCGGGAAATGCCCAATGGGTATTACCAGATCATTGCAGGCGAACGCCGCTGGCGGGCTTCCCGTCTGGCAGGCCTGGACGAGGTGCCGGTTGTCATCATGGAAGCCGACGACCGGAAGGCTATGGAGCTGGCGCTGATCGAAAATCTGCAGCGGCAGGACCTGAATCCGGTGGAAGAGGCCCAGGGCTACGATGCCTTGATCAATCGCTTTGGGCTGACCCAGGAGGAGGCCGCCGAGCGGGTGGGCAAGTCCCGTCCTGCCGTGGCAAATGCTCTGCGGCTGCTTACCTTAAGCGAGCCGGTGCTGGAAAAGCTGAAAAACGGAGAGCTGACTGCCGGGCATGCCCGGGCTATTTTGCAGCTGAAAACCGAAAAAAAGCAGCTGGAAGCTGCCCAGAAGATTGCAGCATTGGGTCTCTCCGTCCGTCAGGCGGAGCTGCTGTGCAAGAACATGAGCCAGGAAGCGCCGAAGAGAAAGGAGATCATCCTGGAAGTGGACTATGTAGCCGAGTGTGAGCGGAACCTGAGCAAGGCGCTGGGCCGGGGCGTGAAGATCGTCAACGGCAAACGCAAGGGTCGCTTTGAGCTGGAATTCTACGGTCAGGACGATCTGCAAAATCTGCTGGACGCCCTGATGAATCTGAAAAAATAAGTCATTAAGAAAAATCAACCAAGAGAGGTAATTGTCATGATCGATATCAAGCGAATCAAGGAAAATCCCGACGCCATCAAGGCCGGTATGAAGGCCAAGGAAGTGGACTGCGACGCCACCATTGACCGCATTCTGGAGCTGGACGTCCAGGTCCGGGGCCTGAAGACCCATACCGAGACCAAAACCGCGGAGAAGAACAAGCTTGCCAAGGAAAACGGCAAGCTCTTCGGCCAGAAGAAGGGTGCAGAAAAGAAGGGCGAGGATACTTCCGCTCTGGAAGCCCAGATCAACGCCAACATGGCCGCTTCCGTGAAGATCGACGAGGAAATCGCCGAGGACAAGCAGAAGCTCAAGGAACTGGATGACGAGCTGACCACCTGCATGCTGTCCCTGCCCAATATGCCGGACCCCGATCTGCTCCCCGGCGGCAAGGAGAACAACCAGCCTCTGCGCTACATCGGCGAGAAGCATTCCTTTGATTTTGAGCCCAAGCACCATGTGGACCTGTGCCAGAACCTGGGCCTCATCGACTACGAGCGGGGCGTCAAGCTGGCCGGTGCCGGAAACTGGATCTACACCGGCATGGGCGCTCGCCTGGAGTGGGCTCTGCTGAACTACTTCATCGACTGCCACGTGGCTGACGGCTACGAATTCATCCTGCCGCCCCACATGCTGGAGTACCAGTGCGGCCTGACTGCCGGTCAGTTCCCCAAGTTTGCAGATGAAGTCTACAAGATCGCCAATCCCACCGACGACCGGGTGCACTATATGCTGCCCACTGCCGAGGCAGCGCTCGCTTCCGTTTACCGGGATGAAATCCTCACCGAGGCAGACCTGCCCAAGAAGTTCTTCGCCTATACCCCCTGCTTCCGCCGGGAGGCCGGTTCCCACCGCGCCGACGAGCGGGGCATGGTCCGGGGCCATCAGTTCAACAAGGTAGAGATGTTCCAGTACACCACTCCCGAAGGCTCTGACGAAGCTTTCGAGGAGCTGGTACACAAAGCGGAGAATCTGGTTGCCGGTCTGGGCCTGCACTTCCGTACCGTGAAGCTGGCCGCAGGCGACTGCTCCGCATCCATGGCCAGAACCTATGATATTGAAATCCTGATCCCCTCCATGGACGGCTACAAGGAGGTCTCCTCCGTGTCCAACGCCCGGGATTACCAGGCTCGCCGGGGCAATATCCGCTTCCGCCGGGAGGCTACCGGCAAGCCCGAGTTCGTCCACACCCTGAACGGCTCCGGCCTGGCCACCTCCCGTATCTTCCCTGCCTTGGTGGAGCAGAACCAGCGTGCCGACGGCTCCGTCGTCATTCCCGAGGCCCTGCGTAAGTATCTGGGCGGCATGGAGATCATCGAGAAGAAGTAAGCAGCCATCCCGGCGGCGCGCCGCCGGGAAATTCCAAGGGGAAAGGGAGAAACGGAAATGGACAAGGCAAATAAGCCCAAGTGGTGGGATGAATTCGTAGCCTTTGCCATCAAGGGTAATGCCATGGCTCTGGCCGTTGGCACCATCATCGGCGCGGCCTTCTCCGGCATCACCAAGAGCCTGACGGACGACATCATTATGCCCATCGTTTCCATCTTCCTCGGCGGCGTGGACTTTTCCGAGATGAAGCTGACGCTCCCCCGGCTCTTCGCCGAGACCCTGGACGAAAACGGCCGGGTCATCGAGAACACCCTGAACTACGGAAACTTTATTTCCGCCGTGATCAATTTCCTGATTCTGGCGCTGGTGGTGTTCTTCCTGGTCAAGGGGCTGAACAAGCTCTCCGAGGTTGGCAAAAAGAAGGAGCCTGCGGCCCCTGCCGCCCCTCCCCAGCCTACCGCCCA
>ERZ773224.2731-NODE-2731-length-17580-cov-4.803652_pt1 | contig 17580 bp, 10 predicted proteins | sample MGYA00580526_ERZ773224 | MGnify/ENA primary metagenome ERZ773224 (study PRJEB29015, sample SAMEA2737743) | human gut metagenome | biome: human gut; feature: human-associated habitat; material: faeces | place: China | collected 2012 ... | reverse complement strand
TGAACGATGCTTCCCTCACCTTTGAGCTGGAGACCAGCGCCGCGCTGGGCTTCGGTTTCCGCTGCGGCTTCCTTGGCCTGCTGCATATGGAAATCGTGACCGAACGACTGAGCCGCGAATTCGATCTCGACTTGATCTCCACCGCACCGAACGTGCCATACGAGGTCACCGCGGAAGACAATTCCGTGCATCGTGTGACCAATCCGAGCGAATTCCCCGACGGCAAGATCAAGCAGATCGTCGAACCGGTGGTTGCCGCCGACATCATCACTCCGAAGGAATTCATCGGCGCGGTTATGGACTTGTGCCAGGACCATCGTGGACAGATGGGCACTATGGAATATATTTCCGCCGACCGTGTGGAAATGCATTATCGCATTCCGTTGGCCGAAATCGTGTTCGACTTCTTCGACCAGTTGAAGAGCCGCACCAAGGGCTATGCGTCGCTCGACTACCATGAGGACGGCGAACAGTCCGCCGATCTGGTGAAGGTCGATATTCTCATCCAGGGTGAGAAGGTCGATGCGTTCAGCGCCATCGTGCACAAAGACAAGGCGTATTCCTACGGCGTGATGATGACGAAGAAGTTGCGTGAGCTCATTCCTCGCCAGCAGTTCGAAATTCCGATTCAGGCCGCCATCGGCTCCCGCATTATCGCACGTGAGAACATTCGCGCACTGCGCAAGGACGTGCTCGCCAAGTGTTATGGCGGCGATATTTCCCGTAAGCGCAAGCTGCTCGAAAAGCAGAAGGCCGGCAAGAAGCGTATGAAGATGCTCGGCCATGTCGAGGTGCCGCAGGAGGCGTTCATCGCCGCATTGTCGACCGGAGACGCAGGCAACGACCGCGACACCAAAGACAAGATTCGCGCCGCCCAGAAAACCGAAGGCTGATGTTCGAAGCCTACATTCATGTGCCGTTCTGCATACGGCGCTGTGGGTACTGTGATTTCAACACGTATACCGCTGTCGACATGGGAGCGGGCGCTTCGCGTGGCAATTACGCCAATATGGTGATTCGCGAGATGTCAATCGTCCATGATTGGCAGATCGCGCATGGCGTTAACGAACCGGAAGCGGCCACCGTCTTTTTCGGCGGTGGCACTCCCACGATTCTGAAAGCCTCGGATCTGGTCGCCATGTTGAATGCCGTGCGTGACACGTGGGGCATTGCCGACAATGCGGAAATCACCACCGAAGCGAATCCGGACACGGTGAACGCCGATTACGTGAAGGAACTCGCGGACGGCGGATTCAACCGCATCTCTTTCGGCATGCAGTCGGCTGTGCCAAGCGTGCTGAAAACATTGGATCGTACGCATACCCCGGCCAATGTGGCGGCGGGAATCGCAGCGGCAAATGCTGCCGGCATGCGTTCCAGCGTGGATTTGATTTACGGTGCGCCGGGGGAGAGTCTCGACGATTGGCGTGTTTCCGTACGGACGGCGATCGACTTGGGTGTTGACCATATTTCGGCATATGCGTTGACCGTCGCACCGAACACGAAAATGGGACGTCAGATTGCTGTTGGAACCTTGCCTACGCCTGATGATGACGATGAGGCGACCAAGTATGAGATTGCCGACGATCTACTGAGCGCAGCCGGTCTTGAATGGTATGAGATCAGCAATTGGGCACGTCCTGGTTATGAATCGCAACATAATCTTGGCTATTGGCGCAATGTTGATTGGGCGGGGCTCGGTCCCGGCGCACACAGCCATTACGGCAATGTGATGGATGTTGAACAGTCCACGTCGGCTGAAACATCTGAAACGGTCAAATCGTCGGGCTTGCGCAGCTGGGATATTGCGCATCCTCGCATGTGGGGGCAGGCTATCAACGATGATAATGTGCCATGGTCGGGAAGCGAACGAATCTCCAACGAGGAGAACCTCGAAGAAATCATCATGCTTGGTCTGCGCATACGTGAGGGTCTGGATTTGAGTCGCCTTGGAAACATGGTTGATATGGCTCGCATCCAGCCCATGGAAGACGAAGGCCTTATCGTTATCCGTGACGGACGTGTGATTCCAACCCGAACCGGACGCTTGCTCAACGACACCGTCATCGAGCGTTTCTTCGACGCCTGCTCGTTGTAATGCCGATAATCCTCTGACGAATTGGTTTTAGATGATCCATCTTGGTATGGGTGGATACAGTGTGCAGATTGAAACGGGCCTCGGATGCAGGTTGTTGCATTCCAGGCCCGATGGCATAGAGCCTAGAACGAGGCTGTCACCGGATGTTCGTAATCAGCGCATCGTGAGTCCGCCATCGACATGCAACGTCTGACCGGTGACGAAACGAGCGTCCTCGCCAACCAGCATCGCCACACCGCCCGCAATATCATCAGCCGTGGCAAGCCTGCCCAAAGGCGTCTGCGCGATGATGCGCTCGCGGACGTCTTCGGTGGTGGCGCGGCTCGAATCCGTGCCCACGGTCAAACCGGCCGCGATGGCGTTCACCGTGACGCCCCACGCTCCGGCCTCCTGCGCCAGCGAGCGCGTGAATCCGATGAGTGCTCCTTTGGCTGCGATGTAGTCGTGGTAGGGGACGATCGGGCTGTCTACGAGGTTGCTGGAGATGTTGACGATGCGTCCCCATGATTGGCGTCGCATGTAGGGCAGCGCGGTCGTGCAGGTGTTGTAGGTGCCTTTGAGACATCCTTCGAGTTGGGTCGCGTAGTCGTTCCAGCTGGTGTTGCTGAAGGTGTTGCGGTTGCGTGGGTCGAACGAGTAGTGGCTGAGCGCGTTGTTGATGAGGATGTCGATGCCTCCGAAGGTGTTGGCTGTGGTTTGTGCGAGTTCGTTGACTTGGGTTTCGTCGGTCACGTCGGCTTTGCATGTGATGACGCGTCCTTGTGCGTCCGCTTCGTTTTCGATGTGTTGCTTGGTGTGTTGGGCGCGTTCGTCGTTGCTTAGGTAGTCGATGGTCACGTTGGCGCCGAGTTGTGCGAGTCTGAGTGCGATTGCGGCGCCGATGCCTCGGCTTGCGCCGGTGATGATGGCGGTTTTGCCGGTGAGTGTCCGGTGTTCGGATTGCTGGTTCACGTAAGGTCCTTTGGGATTATTCGTAGTCGATGTCGAAGGTGTCGGCGTAACGGTCGGTGTTGCGTTCGATGTCGACGGCTCTGACGAGGTCGAGGATGTTGAATCCGCCGTCGTGGTGCCATCCGGATTTCGCGCGGTTCATTTCTCCGACGGGGCAGATGCGGTCGATGCCGTATTCGCCCACTTGTTGCGCGAGTGCGAACAGTCTGGATGAGCTTGTGGCGATCGCGCAGGTTTGCAGCCACTCGCGGTAGGGTTTCAGTGTGGGCAGCGCGTGTTTGAGTTGGTCCACGGCGACGATGTTAATGGTGCGGTTGAGCGGTGTCCCCAACGAGGGGAGACTGCTGGTATTGGGGTAGTAGAGCACGGTCCAGTCGGTGCCTTGCGGCGATTCGATGACGAACGGTGCCTGTGGGTCGGCCTGTGCGGCGCTGTCTGGAGTCATGGACGTCATGAACAGCGCTTGCATCTCGGTTTGAGAGCGTGCCCTGCGGATGGCGAGGGATTCCGTGTCGGAAGGGGTTGATCGTGGATATTTGCGTTGTTGCGAGTCGAGCTCGCTGGCGAGCAGTTCCGCCGTCTGAGCGGGGGAGATGGCTCCGCCGCGTTCCACGAAGATGGTTTGCGGCGCCAGGCAGCTTTGCTGGTCGTAGGTGGCCACGTCCACGGCCATACGGTGCACGGTTTGCACGTGAGTGTCCGCGCGTAGCGCTTCACGTCCGATGAGTGAGAAGCCGATGCGTGCGCCATAGCTGAGGAACGGTTTGCCCGCGCTCACGCGTGGACGGATCGCCTCGGTGGTGTGCGACGAACCGTAGGCGATCACGGCGTTCGCTTCGCCGATCGCCACGTCTTCAAGCTCTACCGTGCCGCCGCGCCACGGCACTATGGCCAATACGTCGGCGAGATCCGGGTTGATCTGTGTCAGAGAACGAGCGAACAGTACGGGCATCAGCGGTTCGTCGAACGATGATTTGCCGATGATCGCGCTTTTCGTCAGCAGACTCATGGTCATGCTCCATACGGGAATGCCGGGAACATTGCTGGAAAACACGTGGAATGTCAAGTCCGGCCCGTACAGGCGCGTGTATCCGCCGGACTTGTTCGGTCGGTATTCGTCCAGCATGCGCGGGCTTGGCAGTTCGTCATCAAGAAAACGCAATAGTTCGCGTCTGCGGAACATGCGCATGTAACGTTTCAGTTCGATACGCGTCATCGTCGCGTCATAGCCGGTGATGGAGGGAATCAGAGACTCCGCTATCTGGCGACCCTCATAATCGGGATTCGTCCACAATTCCACCGCCTCGCCGATGATGTCGACGATGTGTTCGACGGAATATGCTGCCAATGTCTGCGATCGATTGCAACGCGTTGTCTCGCACAAATCTTGGACAGTCTCAGGCGTGAGTACCGGATAACGCAACGTGACCTCACCGCGGTCGGTGAGAACGCCGCGTGTTTCGAAATCCTCAAATACGAAGCCGCGCGGCGCATGGAAAATGTCGATGACGCTCATGCGTTTGCCGCCATCACCTCGTCGACGGCGATGGAGCAGCCGCGTGCCTCCGCACCCTTCGCACGACCGTTGAGCTCGTAACCGGAATCGGTGCGCACGCCAAGATCTTCGGTCAGAATCGCCAGACAGGAATTCCAATTCGCCAAATCGTAATGCGCGATCACCCCCTGCTCGCCATCGGCGACAGGCGTGAGCGTCGCCGGATCGAGGAACACGGAACGAACCCACGACGGCGTCGCCTTCAGATAATTCGACGAACCATCCGTATAGTACGACAGCAGATTCTGATCGTAAATCTGCGAACTCAACTCCGTCATACCGTACATGTTCACGCAATGCGTGCGTGCGACGCCAAACACCTCAAGGAACTTCGCATACAAATCATCGACGGTCATATCGGTTTTCGTACTCTTGAAACCACCGGTATCGAAAACACGCGAATCCTTCGCCAACGCATAGGTTTTGCCCCGCTCGGCAAGATAGTCAAGCAGATACAGATACGCGGACGAAGCGCCCATCAGCATCACCGGCTCGCCGTCTGCCACCGACTGATCAAGGAACTTTTCCACACCAGCGAAGTCCAAACCATCCTCATGGAAGAAGAAGCCGCTGCCCTCGCTGCCGCACTGCTCCACCGCACGCGTCAGATAACGGGCCAACGAACCATTATGATTCATCTCCCAGGCAGGGGAGAGCACCGCGATACGCATGCGCTCACGGTCAGGCATGATGAAATGACGGAACGGGCCGATCATCGACGCATCCCACACCTCAAGATCAGGATGATAGTTGCGTCCACGCTGACCCGGATGCGTAGTGCCGCTGGTCATGAACACTGCCTCGCAATCATCTTCAGGCACCGAAGTGAGCGTCAGCATCTTGAACCCATCCACCGGCATCGGCGGAATATCCATCCAATCCGACAACATCTGCGGAGTCACCCTACGAGACATGCAATACGCGCGATACTGCATGTTATGGGCAAACTGGAAAGCGAAAATCTTATGTGCGAGCGCGTCGAACGCCTCATCCGGAGCGACCTCGCAACCATACTTTTCGATGAACTCAAGCACGTTTGCCTTGACTTCCTGCGCGTCGGCACCCAACGACATTGATGTCATATGCGGTATTCCTTTCTATAAACGATACTGATATTCGAAAGCAAATCAGATCTGCGACGGAACTTCAGCTTCGCTGTTTCCTTTACGACGATTGATCAGATTCGGCAGGTCGATCAGCAGTGCCTTGAGAATCACCACACAGAACGCCCCAACCAGAATCGAATTGGAGAAGAACACGTGAGCGCCGCCCTCCAAGCCGCTCAACGCGCTCGGCAGCGCGATGCCCAACAGCAGGGACAATCCAATGACCGCCTGGGAACGGTCGTCCGACTCCACCTTGCGCAGCGTATTGAAGCCCGTGCTGATCAGGCTTGCCGCGGCCGGCAGGAAAATGCCGCCGATCACAGGGGAAGGAATCAACGACAATACCGCTCCGGCCTTCGGAATGAAACCAAGAACCACAAATACCACGCCGGCGATGATCACCGGCACACGGGTACGGGTCTTGCCCTCATCCGTGACCTTAAGCAACGCGACATTCTGCGGATACGCGGTAGTGGTGAAACCGCCGATCATCGAAGAAATCGCGGAACCGGCAGCCTCGCCGGCCAAACCATAACGAACCTGACGATCCTCAAGCTTGACGCCCTGGATCTCACTGGCCGCCTGATACACGCCAAGCGCCTCCATAATCGCAACCATATATGCGATGAAGAACGGCACAAACACCGCCGCATCAAAGTCAAAACCGCCATACGGCATAATCTGAGGAAGACCAAACCAAGGCTTCGACGCGACACCGGAAAAATCAGCCATGCCAAATACCATCGAAAGCGCAGTGCCGGCAACCAGAGCAATCAGATAGGAAAGCGCCCTGACCATACCCTTGCCGAACTGGGAAAGCGCCACCACCAGCACGCAAGTCACGATAGACACGGCCAACGTCTTCGGATCGGCAAAACCATCATCGCCGGGAGCGCCACCAAGAAACTCGCTCAACGTGAAACTCGACAGCGAAACGCCAACCAGAAAAATAATCACGCCCGACACCATCGGCGCGAACAGAAAACGCATCTTCTCAATCACACGGGTCAGACACAGCACCAAGAAAATCAGCGAACTGACAAAAATCGACGTACCAGCGGCAGCCAACGAACCAGCAGTGCCCGCAGCGATCATCAACGCATCGAACGCGGCGGACGGACCCTGCACAATCGGCAAACGCACCAACCTCGTGGCCTGAATCAATGTGACCAAACCAGACACAATGAAAATGGCATTCACCATATTTGACGACAACGCCAACGGCAAGCCAATGGCACCAGCCACAAACACCGGATCAAGCCACACATTGGACACCAACACATGCTGCAAACCCAGCAGCACATTCTTCGGAGTCAACTTCTTCGAACCCGAACCAAGCTGCTCAGGCACCTGCGACGCATCAGACACGCCAAATCCCTTCTCTTTCCACGAAACACACGGCCAAACACCAGCCGTCAGCACAGAGAAGACGCGCACGCGCACCGTTCGTAACATCCCTACGCAGGCACTACCCTGTTCAGGTCATAAGGGTCCGGGCAAACGCCCATCTCAGCCACATCGGCTCCCCTGTACTCTTCGGACAACCACCAGCATAACGACACGCATCGATACCGGCAACCACCACAACCCAACACATATCCTCCACATTTTCCCAAGAAAAAACAGTCTTGACTTTTCCGAGTATTCGTTATATGGACACGCGAAACGTATTTGATACAGGGGCGCGGTATTCTAAACCACGCATTAAAGAACCGCAAGACTTTTCTTGCCCAAAAACATTGAAGGTGGTTTCGGTGACTTTCCACGCCCCGTTAGATCTCACGATCCATGATTCCCAAGGTATGTACGATCCCGGCGCCGAGCACGACGCCTGCGGCGTGGGTATGGTCACCACCCTCAACAAGCGCCCCGAACGCAAAATCGTCGACGACGCCATCGAAGTGCTCGTCAACCTCAACCACCGCGGAGCCGTAGGCGCCGAAGAAAACACCGGCGACGGCGCAGGCATCCTCATGAGCATGCCCGACGAATTCATGCGCGCCACCGCAGGCGTCGAACTGCCCGAAGAAGGCCACTACGCCGCAGGCATCGCATTCCTCGACCGCGACATCGCCACCTCCGGACAACAAGAACAAGCCATCGCCAAAATCGTGCGCGAAGAAGGCCTCGAAGTACTCGCATGGCGCGTCGTACCCACCAACCCGGACGGACTCGGACTGCAGGCGCTCGCCAGCATGCCCGCGTTCAAGACGCTGGTCGTGGCCGACCCCGAAGGCCAGCTCGCAGGCATCGAACTGGACCGCAAGACCTTCCGCATCCGCAAGCGCGTCGAACACGAGGTGGGCATCTACTTCGCGTCCCTGTCCGCACGCACCATCACCTACAAGGGCATGCTCACCACCATGCAGCTCAAGCCCTTCTTCCTGGATCTTTCCGACGAGCGCATGAAGGCGAAGATCGCCATCGTGCACTCCCGCTTCTCCACCAACACGTTCCCGAGCTGGCCGCTGGCCCAGCCGTTCCGTCTGCTGGCCCACAATGGCGAGATCAACACCATCCAGGGCAACCGCAACTGGCTGTCCGCACGTGAAGGCCGCCTAAGCTCCGAACTGCTCGGCGAATTCAAGCCGCTGCTGCCGATCGCTACCCCGGGCTACTCCGATTCCGGCACCTTCGACGAGTGCCTCGAACTGCTGCACCTCGCCGGCCGCTCCCTGCCGCACGCCATCTGCATGATGCTGCCGCCGGCTTGGGAGAAGAACCCGGATCTCGATCCGGACGTGCGCGCCTTCTACGAGTACAACAACACGCTTATCGAGCCGTGGGATGGCCCGGCCGACATCGTCTTCACCGACGGCACCCAGGTCGGCGCCCTGCTCGACCGCAACGGCTTCCGTCCCGGCCGCTGGCAGCTCACCGATGACGGCTACATCGTTCTGGCCTCCGAGGCCGGCGTTCTGCCGGAGATCGCGCAGGAACACATCGTGTCCAAGGGTCGTCTTGAGCCCGGCGAGATGTTCTTGGTCGACACCGCCGAAGGCCGCATCATTCCCGATGAAGAGGTCAAGAGGAACCTCGCTGCCCAGCACCCGTACCGCAAGTGGGTGGAAGGCAACTCCGTTGAAATGAGCGACCTGCCCCGCCGCGAGCACGTCAGCCACTCCGGCCAGTCCGTCCAGCGCCGTCAGCGCGCCTTCGGCTACACCGAAGAGGATCTGAAGCTGCTGCTCGCCCCGATGGCCAACACCGGCAAGGAGCCGCTCGGATCCATGGGCAATGACGCGCCTATGGCCGCGCTTTCCTCCCGCAGCCGCATGCTGTTCGACTACTTCACCCAGAAGTTCGCGCAGGTCACCAATCCGCCGCTCGACTGGGAGCGTGAAAAGATCGTGACCTGCCTTGAATCCGCCATCGGTCCCGAGCCGAACCTGCTGGCCGATTCCGAACTGCATGCCAAGAAGATCCTCATTCCGTTGCCGGTGCTCAACTCCGACGAGATGGCGCAGCTCAAGCGCCTCGACCGCGCCAAGATCCTCGGCGGCTACTATAAGCCGTTCGTCGTCAAGGGTCTTTATCAGGTCGCTGGCGGCGGCAAGGCGCTGAAGGAACGTCTCGACGAGATCTTCCAGGAAGTCGACGAAGCCATCGAAAACGGATCCAACTTCCTCGTGCTCTCCGATCGCGACTCCAACTACACGTGGGGACCGATTCCGTCGCTGCTGCTCACCTCCGCGGTGCAGCACCATCTGCTGCGCAGACACACGCGCACCCAGATCTCCATGGTCGTCGAGGCCGGCGATGTGCGTGAAATCCACCATGTCGCTCTGCTGATCGCCTATGGCGCGGCGGCCGTCAACCCGTATCTGGCGTTCGAATCCGTCGAAGACCTGTCCCGCAAGGGCTATCTCAACGTCGATGCCGAAACCGCGGTGAAGAACCTGACCAACGCGTTGTCGACCGGCGTGCTCAAGATCATGGCGAAAATGGGCGTCTCCACCATCATGAGCTACCGTGGCGCACAGCTGTTCGAAGCCATCGGCCTGAACAAGGACGTCATCGACGAATACTTCACCGGCACCACCTCCCGCGTCGGAGGCGTCGGACTCGACGAACTGGCCGAAGAGGTCGCCATCCGCCATCGCGTGGCCTACCCGTCGCAGTGGACCGCCCGCCCGCACCGCAACCTGCGCACCGGCGGCGAATACAAGTGGCGTCGTACCGGCGAAGACCACCTCAACGACCCTGAAGCCATCTTCCTGCTGCAGCAGTCCACCCAGCGCGGTGACTACGACATGTTCAAGAAGTACTCGGCGCACATCAACGACACCTCCAACCGTTTGATGACGCTGCGCGGCCTGATGAAGTTCAAGTCCGATCGCAAGCCGATCGACATCAGCGAGGTCGAACCGGCCAGCGAGATCGTCAAGCGTTTCTCCACCGGCGCCATGAGCTATGGCTCCATCTCCCAGGAGGCGCACGAGACCCTCGCGATCGCCATGAACACCATCGGCGCACGTTCCAACTCCGGTGAAGGCGGCGAATCCGAAGACCGCATCAATGATCCGCTGCGCTACAGCAAGATCAAGCAGATCGCATCGGCACGTTTCGGCGTGACCAGCGACTACTTGGTGCACGCCACCGACCTGCAGATCAAGCTCGCCCAAGGCGCCAAGCCTGGCGAAGGCGGACATCTTCCTGGCGCCAAGGTTCCGCCGTGGATCGCCAAGGTGCGTCACGCGACTCCGGGCGTCGAGCTCATCTCCCCGCCGCCGCACCATGACATCTACTCCATCGAGGATCTGAAGCAGCTGATCAACGACGCGAAGATGGCCAATCCGAAGGCCCGCGTGCACGTCAAGCTCGTTTCCGAGTTCGGTGTGGGCACCATCGCCGCAGGCGTTGCCAAGTGCCATGCCGACGTGGTGCTGATCTCCGGCTACGACGGCGGCACTGGCGCGGCTCCGCTCAACGCCATCAAGCACGCCGGCACCCCGTGGGAGATCGGCCTGTCCGAAACCCAGCAGACGCTCGTGCTCAACGGCCTGCGTTCCCGCATCACCGTGCAATGTGACGGCGAGCTCAAGACGGGCCGCGACGTGGTGATCGCAGCCCTGCTCGGCGCCGAGGAATTCGGTTTCGCCACCGCCGCGCTGATCGTCGAAGGCTGCGTCATGATGCGCGCCTGCCAGAAGAACACCTGCCCGCAGGGCATCGCAACCCAGGATCCCGAACTGCGCGCACGCTTCAAGGGCAAGCCGGAACATGTCATCAACTTCTTCATGTTCATCGCCGAGGAAGTACGCGAGCTGCTCGCCCAGCTCGGCTTCCGCACCTTGGAAGAGGCCGTCGGCCATGTCGAATGCCTCGACCAGAACGAAGCGATCAAGCGTTGGAAGTCTGACGGCATCGACCTGAGCAACGTGCTCATGCAGTCGGGACCGGTGCCGGGAACCATCCTGCACCAGACCATCGAGCAGAACCACGAGCTCGACAAGGCGCTCGACAACAAGCTCATCGAGCTCGCGCAGCCCGCCCTTGAGAAGAAGGAGCCGGTGCGCATCGAGATGCCGATCCGTAACGTGTACCGTACGCTCGGCACCATGGTCGGCTACGAGATCACCAAGCGTTACGGCGAGGAAGGCCTGCCTGACGACACCATCGACATGACGTTCCATGGTGCGGGCGGCCAGTCCATCGGCGCGTTCATTCCGCGTGGCGAGACCATCCGCGTGTACGGCGAAGTCAACGACTACGCGGGCAAGGGACTTTCCGGCGGACGCATGGTCGTGCGTCCGGAGGCGGGCATCACCTTCGATCCGCATGAGAACGTGATCGCGGGCAACGTCACCGGCTTCGGTGCCACTTCCGGCCAGATGTTCGTGGCAGGTCGTGCAGGCGAACGCTTCGGCGTGCGCAACGGCGGCGCCACCTTCGTGGTGGAGGGCGTCGGCGACCATGGTTGCGAATACATGACCGGCGGCACCGTCGTGATCCTCGGTCCCACGGGTCGCAACCTCGGCGCAGGCTTCTCCGGTGGCCACGTGTACGTGCTCGACCTTGACATGAAGCAGGTCAACCCGGCTGCCGCCGCCAACGGAGCGTTGCTGTTCGAACCGCTCGACAGTGAGTCGAACGAAATCGTGCACGGTCTGGTCAAGCAGCATGCCGAAGAAACAGGCTCCGCATTCGCGGCCGGACTGCTCGCCGACTGGGAGAACGCATCCAAGCGATTCACACACATCGTTCCGAAGCACTTCCTCGCCATGCAGAAGGCGATGAAGAACGCCGAAGAGAACAACATCGATTTCAATACGCCCGGCGTCTGGGAACAGGTGTACGAGCAGGTTATGGAAGGAGCGCGCTGACATGGGAGATCCACGTGGATTCCTGAAGGTCCGTACCCGTCGCGAACTGGCCGAACGCCCCGTCGAGGAGCGAATCAAGGATTGGTTCGACGTCCACGCCGAATCCGGCCTGCAGCCTTGGACCACCGAACAGGCGGCCCGATGCATGGACTGCGGCACGCCGTTCTGCATGAGCGGCTGCCCGCTGGGCAACATCATCCCAGAATTCAACGATCTGGTGCGCCAGGAGAAGTGGGAGGACGCGTACAACCGCCTGTCCGAAACGAACAACTTCCCCGAAGTCACAGGCCGCATCTGCCCCGCGTTGTGCGAGGCAGCCTGCGTGCTCGGCATTCACCAGCCGCCGACCATGATCAAGAACGACGAATGCACGATCATCGATCAGGCTTGGGAACTCGACTACGTCAAGCCATTGCCTCCGCAGCGCCTGACCGACCAGACCGTCGCCGTGGTCGGCTCCGGCCCGTCCGGTCTGGCATGCGCCCAGCAGCTTACCCGCGCAGGCCACACCGTGGTCGTATACGAGCGTGATGACGCCATCGGCGGCCTGATGCGCTACGGTATCCCGAACTTCAAACTCGACAAGCGACTCATCGACCGCCGCGTGGAACAGATGGAAGCCGAAGGCACCGTGTTCCGCACCGGCGTGGAGATCGGCAAAGACATCTCATGGGACGATCTGCGATCCCGCTACGATGCCGTGGTCGTCGCCATCGGCTCCACCGTGCCGCGCGACATGAAGATTCCGGGCCGTGAACTCAAGGGCATCCACTTTGCCATGGAATTCCTGCCCGACGCGACCCGCCGCGTCTACGGCGTCAAGCCAGTCAACGACATCACCGCTGAAGGCAAGCACGTCGTGATCATCGGTGGCGGCGACACCGGATCCGACTGCCTGGGCACGTCCATCCGCCAAGGCGCCAAGGACGTCACTGTGCTGCAGATCATGCCGCAGGAACCAAGCGAACGCCCGGCCAACCAGCCATGGCCGACCTTCGCGCGCCTGTACCAGAAGACCTCCTCCATGGAAGAAGGCTTCGAAACCCAGCGCGCCGAGTACGTGTACAGCACGGATTCTGTGAACTTCGTCGGTACCGAAGAGGAACAGGCCAAGGTGAAGGTGGAGCACTCCACCGCTACTGAAGGCTTCGTGGCCGATGAGAACGGACATGTGACCGGTCTCAAGGTAGTGAACGTTGCACCCGGCGAAAACGGACCGTTCACCCGTCAGCCCGGCACCGAACGCGTGATTCCGGCTGATTTGGTGCTCATCTCCGTCGGCTTCCTGCACCCGGACACCACCACGCTCGTGGACCAGCTGCCCGTCGACCTTGACGGACGAGGCAATGTGGCGCGCAACGACAAGTTCGCTACCAGCCAGGACGGCGTGTTCGCCTGTGGTGACGCCGGACGCGGTCAGAGCCTCGTGGTGTGGGCCATCTCCGAAGGCCGTTCCTGCGCGGCCGCCGTGGACGAATACCTCACCGGCGCCACCGAACTGCCGGCACCCATCGTCGCATCCAAAAGGCCGATGATGCTGCCGCGCTGAACATAAGCAGTTAACGTAACAGAAAAATCGTCCGATTCTCCGCCAAAACGGAATCGGACGATTTTTCATATCCCCACTTCCCGGAACCTCGAACAATACAGACGTGGCATAAACGTCCGAATGACGTGCCGTTCGGCGAAAAACCGGCAGTTATGCAGTAAAGTGAACTGCAGCACATCGCAACAAAGGAGTGACCCAATGCCAAATCGTGCAGAACGTCGAGCGCAGGCAAAGAACAACCGCAGGGGAGTGCCGCAGCAGTACGACCAAACCCATGGCCGCGCACGTTCCGGAATGCTGGACGAATACCAGCTGCAGGAAAAGTCCCGCCGGCTGCAAGACGGTACCGATGGACCTTGGAAGCCGACCGGCGGCACCATCGAAGAAACCGAAAGCCTGCTGACCACCCTGCGGGCCTACAAGCCCCACCGGCTGGTGGTGGTGTTTGGCTGCGGCGGCAACCGCTCCAAGCTGCGCCGCTACGGCATGGGCGAGATCTGCGCCAAGATGGCCGATTTCTCCATCCTCACCGAGGACAACAACCGCTTTGAGAAGGTGGAGGACATCCTTGCTGATATCCGCGTGGGCATGAACAAGGGCAACCCGGACGCAAAGTTCGTGGAGATCCCCGACCGTCTGGATGCACTGCACTACGCAGTGGATCACGCGCAGGAGGGCGACCTGATCGCCGTCATCGGCAAGGGCCACGAGACCTACCGTGACCGCGAGGGTGTCAAGACCCCGTTCCTGGAGCGGGAGCTGCTGGAAGAGTATGCACAGCAGATCGGGCTGGAATAACAGATAAAAAATAACGCCGTGTCGAATGTTCAGACACGGCGTTGTTTTTTTTGCGGTAATTATGCTTTCAGCTGCGGAGCCTTGTTCTCCGGCAGGAGATTGGTCATGCTCTTCAGGCTGATGCCGATGGTGGAGAGATTATGCAGCATGGCAGAGGAGGCCGGCTGCAGGATGCCCAGAGCACCCAGCGCGATAAGGGCCGAGTTGAAGGTGAGCACGAAGCGGTAGTTTGCGTGCACGCGCTTTTGCAGAGAGTTGGCGATGGCCTTGAGGGCCACCAGCTCCTCCAGACTGTCGGCTTTGATGGTTACATCGGCGATCTCGCGGGCGATGGCAGCGCCGGAGTTGATGGCAATGCCAATGTCGGCAGCAGACAGAGCGGGGGAGTCGTTGATGCCGTCGCCGATCATCACCACGGTGTGGCCCTCGGCCTTGGCCTGCTGGACGAAGTTTGCCTTATCCTCGGGCAGCACCTCGGCAAAGAAGCGGTCCACGCCCACCTGCTTTGCAATGGCGGCAGCGGTGCGCTCGCTGTCGCCGGTCATCATGACGGTGTTCCGGATGCCCAGCGCACGCAGACCGTTCAGCACAGCCGCAGCTTCCGGGCGCAGCGGGTCGGAAATGCAGATCACGCCCACCAGCTGCCCGCTGGCAGCCATGTACAGGTGCGAATACGCGGGCTTGAGGGCATCGAACTTCTGCTGCTCGGCTGTGGGGATGGTACACTTTTCATCCTCAAAGACGAAGTGGTGGCTGCCGATGACCACGCGCTGGCCGCCCACGCGGCTTGCAATGCCGTGGGCCACGATGTACTCCACCTCGGAGTGCATCTCTTCATGGGAAATGCCGCGCTCCTTGGCGGCACGCACCACGGCGTTGGCCATGGAATGGGGGAAGTGCTCTTCCAGACAGGCGGCCAGCTGCAGAACTTCGCGCTCGTTGCAGCCGGAGAAGGAAACCACATCCACCACCTGCGGGGTAGCGCGGGTGAGTGTGCCGGTCTTATCAAACACGATAGTGTCGGCCTGAGACAGCGCTTCCAGATATTTGCCGCCCTTGACGGTGATGTGATAGCTGCCGCACTCGCGCATGGCGGAGAGGACGGCCAGCGGCATGGACAACTTGAGCGCACAGGAGAAGTCCACCATCAGGCAGGAGATGGCGCGGGTGGCGTTGCGGGTGAGCAGATAGGTGACCACCGTTGCGCCCAGACACCAGGGCACCAGCTTGTCGGCCAGCACCAGCGCACGGTTCTCGGTGCTGGACTTGAGCTTTTCGGATTCCTCGATCATGGAAACGATCTTATCGTAGCGGTTGGAACCGCCCTCGGCTTTAGCGATAAAGACACACTCGCCCTCCTCCACAACGGTGCCGGCATAGAGGGTGGAGCCCTCTGCCTTGCGCACCGGCATGGACTCGCCGGTCAAAGCAGCCTGATTCACCATGGCTTCGCCTTCCAGCACGGTGCCGTCCAGCGGGATCATGTTGCCGCTGCGCACGACCACCTCATCGCCGGAGCGTACCTTGGTGAGCGGTACCAGCACTTCGGTGCCCTGACTGCGCACCCACACCTTGTCCACGTTCAGGGCCATGCTGCGGGCCAGATCGTCCAGACTCTTCTTGCGGGTCCACTCTTCCAGCAGAGAACCGAGGTTCAGCAGGAACATCACGGAGCCTGCGGTGGCAAAGTCGCTGCGCAGGATGGACACGCCGATGGACAAAGCGTCCAGCACCTCCACTTCCAGCCTGCGGCTCAGCACGCAGCGCACACCTTTCCAGAGAAAGCGGATGGAGCGGAACACCGTGTAAGCGGCATCGATGGGTGCAGGCAGGAACAGCTTGCGCAGGCAGCGGCCTGCCACCAGATCGAACATTTTATCCTGATATTCCCGGTTCAGCCTGCGGCTGTCGGCGGAGGTGACCAGAGCGTCATACTCGGCCACATCGAACTTATAGCCTGCCAGAATGGCAATGGCAGCGGTGCGCTTGCCGGTATAGGTAATGACCACATCGCCGGTGCGCTCGTAAACGGCGGCATGGACGATGGCATCTTTGTGGTTCAGATATGCTTCCAGCACATCGGCACGGTGCAAAGTCATGCGGACGTTTTCCACATGCACACGCATCCGGCCTTTGCCTTCATGCAGAATGGTACATTTCATATATCAAATATCCTTCTCTATCTTTTTGCCGCAGCGTCAGGCTGCTATACCCTGCACGCCTGCGGCCCCACTCTCACAAAAAAGAGCCGCCCGAAGGCGGCTCGAAAGCCACGTTGGGGCTTTCAGTGCTTTACGAACCGAAAATTACTCAGCGGTCTCTTCGGTGGTCTCCTCGGCGGCATCCTCGATCACAGCAGCCTCGGCTTCAACAGCACGAGCCTCGTTGATGGCCTTTGCATCGGCCAGAATGTCACCGGCCTGCTCCTGCACCTTGCTGACGGTCTCCATGGCGGAGTCCTTCATGCGCAGCACAGCAGCAGTGGTCTGGGTGTAGACCTTCTTGGCATCCTTGCTGGACAGCAGCTTGAAACCGGCAGAGCCGAACAGAGTACCGGCGGCGAACAGTGCGATCTTCTTGATATCCATAGTAACTTCCCTACCTTTTCTATTTCCTGTCAGAGGCCCTGCACCGCAGGACCTGTAAGATGAATATACCGGCCCAAAAGCCGGAGAACAGGGTGAACATTTCCCTTCTGTCGAGCCTATTGTAGCACAGAATTTACCATTTTCAAGCTTTTTCTTAAATGTTAATACATGTAAACTTTTTACGATGTGTAGTTAGAAAAAGCTATCTCTAACGCGTTTTTTAAGACAAACTACAGTTTGTAAATGGAAACTAACCGGCAGATAAGACGAGAAAGAATTTCCAGTTTGTAAAAAATCCTGGTTTGGAAATGCAGGCTGCCGCCACGGCCCTTTTCTGTGAAAAAGCAACCCGGAAAAATCCGCAGATTTTTCCGGGTTGCTAAAATAAAAATCGTTTTCCGCTGAAGATGCCAAGAGCGACGCGGCGGACATTTTAAACCGTTTTGCTTTACAGGATGCGCACCCGGACCACGGCGGGGATGGCAGCCAGCTTTTCGGCCAGAGTCTTGTCCACAGCACCGGTAGCATCCAGCATGGTGTAGGCCATGTTCTTTTTGCTCTTGTTCACCATGTTCTCGATGTTCAGGCCGGCTTCGGTGGTCAGGGCGG
>ERZ773224.2730-NODE-2730-length-17587-cov-8.330710_pt1 | contig 17587 bp, 14 predicted proteins | sample MGYA00580526_ERZ773224 | MGnify/ENA primary metagenome ERZ773224 (study PRJEB29015, sample SAMEA2737743) | human gut metagenome | biome: human gut; feature: human-associated habitat; material: faeces | place: China | collected 2012 ... | reverse complement strand
ACCGGCCGCAGTCGGTCTGCTGGTTCTGACGCTGTTTCTTCTGCTCAGCACCGGAAGCTGGTTGTTCCCTCTGCTTGTCACCGGCGGGAAGTGCAAGGCCAAGCTTTTCACTGCCTTTGCGCTGTCCATGCAGCAGTTACCCAAAACACTGCTGGTTTGCGTGATCAACGCCCTTCCCGCGGCGCTGGTCTTGTGCTGGACATACGGCTTTCTGCTCTTGTTCTGGGTCTATCTGGTGATTGGCTTTGCGTTGAGCGCCTATGTAAACTGCCTTTTGCTGAAAAAAGCGTTGATCCCTCATCTGTCACAGGAGGTATCCCAATGAAGCAGGATTTCGGAAGGCTCCCGGATGGCCGGCAGGCCAGCCTGTATTGGATCGAGGATGAATACACACAGGCTGCCTTCACAAATCTGGGGGCAGCCATTGTCCGCTGGCTGGTTCCGGATGCCGCGGGCCGGAAGGACGATATCGTGCTGGGATACAATTCCGCGCAGGAATATTTTCAGAACCCCGGCATGATGGGCGCAATCGTTGGCCGCAATGCCAAGCGGATCAAAGATGCGCAATATTCCCTGAACGGCACGACTTATTCTCTTACCCCCACCTCTGGCCCGCATAACATTCATTCCGGCCCGAACCGTTATAATCTCCGTCTGTGGGATGTTACCCATTACAGCAAAAGCAGCATCCGCTTCCGGCTGTTCAGCCCTGACGGCGATCAGGGCTTTCCCGGCAATGCCCGAATTGCGGTCACTTATACCCTGACCGGCAAAGCTCTGGAAATCGCCTATGAAATGATCTGCGATCAGGACACGGTGTTCAATTTAACGAACCACGCCTATTTCAATCTGTCAGGCCATCAGCACCCGGAGCAGGCAATGGTGCATACCCTTTGGTTGAACGCCACGCGGTATACCCCTGCCGATGAAACCGGTATCCCTACAGGAGAAATTGCCGATGTATCCGGCACCTGTCTGGACTTTACCGAGGGCAGGTCTCTGAGCGCTCCACCGACGCCGCCCGGGGGTTACGACCACAACTTTGTTCTTGCCGGAAATCCAGCCGCCGTTCTGAGCGATCCCGCTTCCGGAAGGAAGCTGACGGTCATCACCGACCGGCCCGGACTTCAGCTGTACAGCGGAAATTACCTGAATGTCCCGGGTAAGGACGGCGTTTTCTACGGCCCCCGCAGCGGCATCTGTCTGGAAACGCAATTCTATCCGGACAGCATCCACCACCCGCATTGGCCGCAGCCCATTGCGAAAGCAGATTGTACCTATCACAGCATTACGGCATACTATTACCGCTGATGTATGGCAGACAGAGCACAGGTGCTTCTTTTGAAACCGCAGGTGCTGCTTCTATGTCTGGAGATACATGACAGTCAGCAAAAATATCCTTGACAAATTTCCGCCTCAGGTACACGCCCCGGCAGGCCAGACGGCCTGCCGGGGTTTTGCCGTCCCTGAACGGCTCGTTATTTAATAAACTCTTAATCTCCCCTCGTATTGACAAATCCTGTATCCTGCGTTATCCTAACCGTACTAGTACAACTAATACAGTTAAGGAGGAATACCATGGTACACTTGGATTACCGGGACTCCCGGCCGATCTATGCGCAGATCGTGGACGGATTCCGGGAGCAGATCACCGGCGGCGTGCTGCGTCCGGGGGAGAAGCTGCCCAGCGTCCGGGATCTGGCCGCTCAGCTTGCCATTAACCCCAATACCATCCAGCGCGCTTACCGGCGGCTGGAAGCGGAAGGGTGGATCGCCACAGTGCCGGGAAAGGGCTGCTTTGTCTGCGGCGACGGAGAGATCAGAGAACGGGAGAAAAAACGGCTGCTGCTGAGCTTCGACGAAGCCGCCGCGGCGCTGCTGACCATGGGCGCGAGCCACGGCGAGCTGGTGGCCAGAATCGAGAAGGGAGACCATAGACATGCTTGAAATGAAGAATGTGACCAAGACCTTCGGCAATTTTAAGGCGCTGGACGACCTGACCCTGACCGTCCCGAGCGGGCGGGTCTACGGCCTCGTCGGCCCCAACGGCGCGGGCAAGTCCACTGCCATCCGGCACCTCACCGGCGTCTACCGCCCGGACAGCGGCAGCGTCACCATGGATGAGCAGCCGATCTACGAAAATCCCGCCGTGAAGGCGGCCATCGGCTATATCCCCGACGAGATTTTCTACTACCCCTCCGCGACGCTGGAGGATATGCGAAAGTTCTACCGGGGCATTTACCCTACCTTTGACGATGCCCTGTTTGACAAGCTGTACGACGTGTTTCAGCTTCCCAAGCGGACGCCCATCCGCCGGTTTTCCAAGGGAATGCAGAAGCAGGCGGCGTTCCACCTGACCGTCTGCACCCGCCCCAGAACGCTGATTCTGGACGAGCCGGTGGACGGCCTCGACCCGGTGATGCGGCGGCAGGTCATGGGTCTCATTCTCTCCGACGTGGCGGGGCACGGCACAACGGTGCTGATCTCGTCTCACAACCTGCGGGAGCTGGAGGACGTGTGCGACTACGTGGGCATCATGAACCGGGGCAAAATGCTGCTGGAAAAGAGCCTTGCGGACATGCAGGGCAGCACCGTGAAATTGCAGCTGGTGGGCGACGCCCCTCAGGAGCTGGACATCCTCAACGCGTCCGTTTCCGGACGCTTAAAGACCCTGATCGTCCGGGGGGAGGCCGAGGAGGTCGGCGCGAAAATGGCGGCGTGCAAGCCCGCGTATTTTGACGTGCTGCCCCTGTCCCTGGAGGAAATCTTCATTTACGAGCTGGGAGGCGTGGACTATGAAATCAAAGACATCCTTCTTTAACAAGACCGTGCTCAAAAAGAACCTGACCCGGTTCGCCCCGGTGATGGCGGTGTACACCCTGTGCCTGATTCTGGGCATGATGATGCTATATCAGAACAATGAGGAAATGGGCCGGACGTTCTGGTTCGCCTCCCGGATAGCCGGGAACCTTCAGCTCATGGGGCTGGTGAACCTGCTTTTTGCGCCGCTCGTCGCCATGCTGCTGTTCGGCGACCTGTACAATTCCCGGATGTGCAACGCCCTGCACGCCATGCCCATGCGCCGGGAGACGCTGTTTCTGACCAACGTGGTCTCCGGACTGCTGTTCTCCATGATTCCCACGGCGGTGATGGCGCTGCTGTCCGTGCCGCTGCTGAACGCCACCATTGTGGAAAACGCGTGGCAGATCGCCCTTTTATGGTACGTCGGCACCAACCTGCAATTCATCACCTTCTTCGGCGTGGCGATTTTCAGCGTGTTCTGCACCGGTAACCGCTTTGCCATGGCAGTTGTGTACGCGGTGCTGAACGGCGGCGCGTTTATCCTTTACTATATTATCAATACCCTTTACACGCCCATGCTCTTCGGCGTGGTCACGCCGGACAGGTGGGTCAGCCTGCTGACGCCCGTGGCGGATATGACCAACGGCGCTTATGTGGCGGTGGAGGATTTCCACCAGCTGTCGCTGCGGTTCTACGGCCGGGAAAGTGAAATGGTGGCGGCGTTCAGCGTCGATCAGGGGAAATTCACGTCCCTGCTGATCTACGCGGCGGTGGGCATCGTCTTTGCCATCGTGGGATTGCTCCTGTACCGGAAGCGGAATCTGGAATGCGCCGGGGACGCCATTGCATTCCCCATTTTGCAGCCGCTGTTTCAGCTGGTCTGCGCTGTGGGGGTCGGTACGCTGGCGGTTATGGGTGTGGAAACCTTCCTCGCGTACAGAACCGGCGCCGGTATTTCCATGCTGTATCTGCTCCTGTTCTGCGGCGGCGCCGCCGGTTGGTTCGGCGCAAAAATGCTTCTGAAGCGCACCACACGGGTGTTCCAGCTGCGCAGCTGGATCGGGCTGGGGCTTCTGACCGCCATGGTCGCCGTGACGCTGGTGGCCACCCGCTTTGACGTGCTGGGCATTGAAGACCGCATTCCGGATGTGGAGGACGTCGGCTCCGTGACCCTGAATTATGACGGGCTGGAGTTGACCGACGAGGAAGACATCCGGCAGATCACCACCCTCCACGCCATGGCGCTGGAAGACCGCATCGAGAGCTACGGCGACTATCCTCTGGCCTACATCCTGCACCGGGAGGAAAAGGAAAAGCACCCGGTCATGCCGGAGGGCGGCTTCGTCTACGGTGAGGGCGGCTACAACGCCGACGGGCCGATGCTGACCACAGATGACATCACCATTTATTACAAGCTGAAAAACGGCTGCACCATGACCCGTAACTACAACATCTGGGCAAATCTGGACGAGGGCAAGATCGTAAAAGAGTACGCAAGCCGCTGGGAACAGGTATGGAAGCAGGCACGGTACGGCTATCAGGATGGCTTTAACCCGGAGGATATCACCTCCATGAACATCGGAGACATGACTCTGCATGAATACCAGATCACGCCGGAGCTGGTGGAGTCTCTGCTGGCCGCCGTCAAGGCCGACTGCGACGAGCGCACCATGACCCAGAGAAGTGCTTACCATCTGGGATATTTCTGGGACTACGACAAGTACAACGAGGAATATTACAAGACAAAGTCCCTGACAATATCCCTCTGGGGGGAGAACGATGTGTATGCCACCGGCGCGTACCTGTCCGTCTTTGCCGACTCCGCGCATACGCTGGAGTGGATGCGGGAGCACGACTGCCTGACGGAAGAGGTCGTGGAGGAAGCGCCCATTGTGCTGAACTAAAGAAAGGGAAGACCGATGAAAAAGAAACTATGTCTCATGCTGGCGGTGATGCTGCTGCTTCTTTCCGCCTGCGGCAGGACAACCGCACCGAAGCCCACCATGGCACAGTACTTCGCTCCGTCGAAACGTATCCCCGTGGAGACAACGGCAGAGCCCACCCAGCCGGAAACTGCCGCCCCTGACCAGACGGCGGATTCCCCCGAACGGGCAGCATATGCGGCGTATTATGACAGCTGGCTTCCCGGCTCCCCCGGCTCGGAAGGCCGCATCGGAGATTTCAGTCCCAAATATGTGGACCTGGACGGCGACGGCGGGGAGGAAATGCTCATCTGGAGCACGCGCTACGGCTTCCTTTACGAGGTCGTGGTGCAGGCCGACGGGCAGACGCAGTGCATATACGGCGGCGGCAGCTATCCGGAGGATGACCCCACCGTGGGACTTTACCTGTGCGAGGGGAACCTTCTGGAAAAGGACTGCGGCGATTTGCAGGGCGTCCAGCTGAACGAATATTACCGGGTGCAGGACAAGCAGCTTACGATGGCGGAGACCGTCATGGAGAGCGCCGACGGGAAATTCTATTGGAGCGAATCCGGCGGCGCGTCCGGCCTGATGTGGACGGAGATCACCGAGGCGGAATACAATCGGATTCGGGAATCCTACGTCCGGGTGGGCGTGCCCCGGAATCCCCTCCCGGAGAACGTCCAGGGCGTCCGGGAGGAGGAAGAAGGCATCCTTCTGGAAGTGATTCAGAATCAGAGAACGTTCTTCTCCGAGGAATACCTCGACTGTACATTGGAGGAATATTGCCAGAAGGCCGGTGAGGAGCTGGGCTTCGACGTCTCTGTCACCCGGTACGCCTTTGTCGATATGGACGGAGACGGCGTCCGGGAGGCGGTCGTTGACTTCCAATACGGGGAAAACAGTCAGGTCATGTGTATTGTTATGAAGTACGTCAGCAAATTCTCCATGGTGGACGGCACGGGATTCTATCACCGGCAGCTGTCGAACATCAAGGAAGATGGAAGCTTTTCTTATTCCGGCGGCGGAGACAATGACGGCTGGGCAAAGCTGCACTGGAACTGGCTTACCTATCAGTGGGAGACAAGACAGGCGGGAGACGGCGAAGGCAAAACCGATATTCAGTGGCAAACCTATCCGGCAGCTCAGTAAGAGCGGAAAGGGAACACAATGAAAAAGAAAATTTGTCTTATGCTGGCGGTGATGCTGCTGCTTCTTTCCGCCTGCGGCGGGCAGAAAACGCCGGAGACCACGGCACCGGAAGAAACGGTTTTGCAGACGGAGGACAGCGTATCCGTTGAAGCGCTGGCGGCACCGGAAGACCCGGTGCCGGTCAACGCGCCGGAGACCGAGGGCGTTCCCATTGATTTCCGGATGATTTACCGCGGCTTCACGGCGGTATCTCTGGACGACACGGAAAAATATGAGCGCTTCTGCGGCTACGGAACGAAAATGATCGCCTCCGAGGAAGAATGGAGTTCCTTTATGGCGGCGTACTGCCCGGGGATTCCCTATTACGAGACGTGGGACTTTTCTCAGGATGTTCTGGTGACGTCGGTCAGCCACGGGGCAAAACCCGGCTACAATCAGGCGGATGTCATCACTTCGGTGAAATGGAACGGAAGCTATGTCGTCACGGAATACTCCAACGACCCCGCGAATTTCGTCTACGCGCTGAATCCCATGTCGGATGAAGTGATGATGAATTTCTACATAGAAGTGATCGCCGTAAGCCGGAAGGACGTCGGCATGTAATCAGGCAAACAAGCCCGGAATGTTGTATTTTTGCATTCCGGGCTTGTGTTTTTTCGGGAAATCTTTTATAATCAAATCAACAATGCGAATGGAGGGCTGAGCATGGAAAAGCATCAGGTGTTGACCGTTCTGGTGGCGGACGATGAGCCGGAGCTGCTGGGCGCCGTCTGCCAGCTGATCGACTGGGAGTCCCTGGGCTTCCGCCTTGTGGGACGCGCCGGGAACGGGCTGGACGCGCTGCAGCTGGTGGAAGCGCTTCAGCCGGATTTCCTGCTGACGGATATCCGGATGCCGTTTATTTCCGGGACGGCTCTCACCAGACAGGCGAAGGCCGTCCAGCCGCTGCTGCAAGTGGCTTTCCTAAGCGGCTACGACGATTTTGAGTACGCCAAGGCCGGGATCGAGGACGAGATCGTGGCCTACCTTCTCAAGCCCATCAGCATGGCGGAGCTGACGGAGGAACTGCGGAAAATCCACGACAAAATTGAAAAGCGCCTTGCCAGCCTGACCCGGCCTCAGGGCGGCGCGGAAGCGCTGCGGATGGTCACGGCCACGATGCTTTTGGACGAGTACGCCCGCCCGGAGCCGCCGGCCGCGGCGGAATCCCTGCGAAGCGCCGGAATGGAAATCCGGGGGGACGAGCATATCGTGGTGGCGGCGTTCAGCCTGCCCGACGGGGCGCACCCGGAGCTGCTTCCCATGGCGGAGCGGATTTTCTCCCGGGCGTTTTCCTGCTGCGGATTTTCCAGCGGCGACCGGACGGTTCTCCTGCTGGCCTCCGGCAACGGGTTCGGGCGGCTGTATGCTTCCCTGGACGAGCTGCGGCAGGCCACCCGCCGGGCATGGGGCGCCGAAGCGCTGGCGGGCTTAAGCAAGGAGTACGCCTCTCTCGGCGATGGACACACCGCTTACTTAGAAGCCATGGAAGCCCTGAAAATCGCCCGCAGAGGCGGCGGACTGTACGCCGCCGGGGGCTGGGACGACATGGCCATGCTCTGCGCCCGGGCGCTGAAGATCATCGAGAAGGAATACATGGACGAGGAGCTGTCGCTGCAATCCGTCAGCGAGCGGCTGCACATCAGCGCGAACTACTTAGGTGCGAACATCAAGAAATTTTACGGCGACACCTTCATGAACCTGCTGATTCAGAAGCGGATGGATGTGGCGCTGAAGCTGCTGTGGGGCGGCAGCAGCCGCATTGCCGAGGTGTCCCGCCGCTGCGGCTACGCCGACCAGAGCTATTTCGGCTACTGCTTCAAAAAATACTACGGAAAATCCCCGGCGCGGATGCGTCAGGAGCAGAAAGAGGCCAACGCATGAAGAAAAAGGGTCTCAGCATGAATCTTATCATGGCGCTCACGCTCACGGCGGTTGCGGTGAGCGTGCTGCTGTGCGCCAATCTGGTCTTTATGCAGACCTACCGTCAGACGCTGCTGCGCAACGCCGAGACCACCAGCCGTCAGGCCATCGCACAGGCCAGCAGCACCATGAACGAATACCTGGAGGACATGAACGACGCGGTGACGCTGCTGACCGGCTACTTAGACCTGCCGGCGGAGGAACGGGAGGCGCGGTTCGAGGCGTTTCTGGAAATCCGCGCCGACGTGGTGGCCGTCACCACCTACGACGCGGAGGGGGAAATGCGCAACTGCTACAGCCTTGGCCGCCGTCTGCGGGAGGATATCCTGCAAAACCTCTCCTTTGACCCGGACAAGCGGGAGCTTTACGAGACGGGCTTCATTTCCGCGCCCCACGTGATGTCGATTTTTGTGGAGGACTACCCATGGGTCGTGACCATCATCCGCCCGTCCCTTACCCGGGAGGGGGAGCGGTACATCGCCGTGGACGTGAGCTGCTCCAATATTTCCACCTATATCAGCGGCGTGGGCATCGGCCAGCGGGGCTACTGCTTCCTTGAGGACACGGAGGGAAACCTCGTTTACCACCCCCAGCAGCAGCTCATTTACTCCGAGCTGAAAAGCGAGAATACCGACCTGACGGCCTCTCTCCCGGACGGGACGCATGTGGAGGGGAGCACCATCTACACCGTCCAGACGCTGGAAAACGGCATCTGGCGGGTCGTAGGCGTCAGCTCGTTTCAGGAGCTGATTACCGACGCCCTGCGGGAGATCATGCGCATTACCTTCATCGGCGCACTGTTTATTCTGGCTGCGGCGGTGCTGCTGAGCCTGATGCTTTCCCGGGTGCTGTCCAGTCCCATTCACGATCTGATCGTCGCCATGCAGAGCTTTGAGAAAACCGGCGAGGGCTTTTCCTATGAACCCGTCACCGGCGTCCGGGAGGTGGAGAACCTGTCGGCGTCCTTTGACCACATGGTCAGGAAAATCCAGAAGCTCATGGCCACGGTGCGCAGTGAGGAAGTCAACCTGCGCAAGACGGAGCTGAAAGCCTTACAGGCGCAGATCAACCCCCACTTCCTCTACAATACGCTGGATTCCATTTCGTGGATGTGCGAGCAGGGGAAGAACGCGGAAGCCGTGGTGATGGTCAACGCGCTGGCGCGGCTGTTCCGCATCAGCATCAGCAAGGGCCACGAGCTGATCCCCATTCGCAGCGAGGTGCAGCACGCCCAGAGCTATCTGCAAATCCAGAGCGTGCGCTACAAGGAGCAGTTTTCCTACCACTTCGACGTGGAGGAAGACTGTACGGAGTATCTCTGCAACAAGATCACCCTCCAGCCCATCATCGAAAACGCCATCTACCACGGCGTCAACGGTCTGGTGGACGAGGGACATATTGAGATCCGTGTCCGCGCCGAGGGGGAGGATGTTCTCTTCACGGTGGAGGACAACGGCGTGGGCATGGAGCCGGAGCAGATCGAGGAAATTTTCCGCCGCAAGCCCGACGGAAAGTCTGGCATCGGCATCAAGAATGTCAACGACCGTCTGAAGATCTGGTTCGGCGACGCCTACGGCATCACCATCGAAAGCGTCCCGGACGAGGGAACGAAGGTAACGGTGCGTATGCCGAAGGTACGGGAGGAGGTGGAGCATGAAAAGCATTAAGTGGATCGCCGTTTTTCTGGCGCTGCTGGTGTGCCTTTCCGGCTGCGCCGGTACGCATCAGAGCGGCGGGTCGTACAATATCTATCTGATCGCCAAATCCTCCACCACGGAGTTCTGGAAAGCGGTTTTTTCCGGGGCAAACGCCGCGAAATCCGAATATAACGTGCAGTTGACCATCCTTGCCCCGGACACGGAGGAGGACTTTGAAGTACAGAACGACTACATCCGGCAGGCCGTGGCCGACGGGGCGGACGCCATCGTCTTCTCCGCCATCAGCTACACGGAAAACGCCGCCGCCATCGACGAAGCCGTGGCCGCGGGCGTCCGGGTGGTGGTCATTGACAGCGATGTGGATTCCAAAGGCGTTTCCGTGCGCATCGGGACGGACAATGTGGCGGCCGGGCGCATGAGCGGGGAGGCCGCGCTGAAAACGGCGCAGGAAAAAATCGTTGTGGGCATTGTCAACGCCTACGCCGAGACCCAGAACTGCCGGGAGCGGGAGCAGGGCTTCCGGGAGGTGCTGCTTGGGGACAGCCGGGTCAAGGGTATCTATGCCGTCAATGTTTCCACCGATGCCCTGGAAGCCCGTCTGGCGGCGGAGAAGCTGCTGCGGGAGCATCCGGAGATCAACGTGCTGATCGGCTTCAACGAGCCGCTGGCCGTGGGCGTGGCTCAGGCGGTGGACTCCCTGGGGCTGACGGGTCAGGTACACGCCGTGTCCTTCGACAGCAACGTCAACTGCATCGAGCTGCTGCAAACGGGGGCGGTGGCCGCCCTGGTGGTGCAGAATTCCTACGCCATGGGGTATCTGGGCGTAGAAAAGGCGTGGCAGGTTTTGCAGGGGGAAAAATTCGATTCCACGGCGCTCATCGACACCGCGACCACCATCGTCACCAAAGAAAATATGTTTACCATGGAGAGCCAGAAGGCCATGTTTTCTTTCGGTTGATCGGCGTACTTGCAATTTTTACCGTTTCTTAGGGCTTTTTGCACAAAAACACGGCGCGTTTTTTGGAGGCGGCAAAATTTTTTGAGAAAATCCGCGAGGAAAAATGACTGTGAAAAAAATCCGTATCTGATACAATATAGTCACGGTGAAGCCAACCCGGCGAAACCAAAAAATGAATTTTATGGAGGAAAAAAGCAATGAAAAAGGCACTTGCATTGCTGCTCGCGCTTGTCATGGTAGTCGCCATGGCCGCCTGCGGCTCCAAGACCACCACCCCCAGCACTAACGCCGCTACCACCCCCGCTCCCGCAGGGAACGAGACCGAGGCTCAGGTCGAAGCTTCCGAGCTGAAGGTCGGCGTGTTCTACTACACCTTCGCCGATACCTACATTTCCAGCGTCCGCACCGCTCTGGACGCACAGCTGGACAGCCTGGGCGTTACCTACAACAACTTCGACGGTAACAACAACCAGACCACCCAGAACGAGCAGATCCAGACCGCTGTCACCGACGGCTACAACCTGCTGGTCGTCAACATGGTCACTTCCGGCTCCCCCGACGTTGCCAACGAGATCATCTCTCTGGCGAACGGCACCCCCGTTATCTTCTTCAACCGCGCCATCGAGGCTGACGGTGAGGAAGGCTCCGTCCTGAACGCCAACGCCAGCATCTGCTTCATCGGCACCGACGCTCCCGAAGCCGGTCACCTGCAGGGCAAGATGGTCGGCGAGTACCTGCTGGCCAACTGGGATGCTGTTGACCTAAACGGCGACGGCAAGATTTCCTATGCCATGTTCAAGGGCGACGAGGCCAACGTTGAGGCCATCTACCGCACCCAGTTCGGTGTTGAGGATGCCGACGCTGTCCTGACCGCTGCCGGCAAGCCCGCTCTGGAGTACTTCGACGCTTCCAACGCCTCCAAGTATCAGGTGGATCTGGGCGGCGCATGGAGCGCACAGGCTGCTCTGGACTACATGAACACCAACCTGTCCCAGTACAACGAGGCCAACGGCAACATGATCGAGCTGATCATCTGCAACAACGACAACATGGCTGAAGGCGCTATCTCCGCTCTGGAAGCTGCCGGCTACAACACCGGCGCCGAGGGCGCGACCACCATCCCCGTGTTCGGTGTTGACGCTACCGACGCTGCCAAGGAACTGATCGCTGCCGGCAAGATGACCGGTACTGTCAAGCAGGATGCCGAGGGCATGGCCGTCGCCATCGCCTCCGTCGTCAAGGCCGCCGGTGAAGGCACCGCCATGGCTGACGCCATCGCCGCCACCGCCGGCACCAACGCCGAGATGTACTCCATCGCCGACGGCATTGCCAACAAGCTGTTCGTCGCCTACGCTGCCTACACCAAGTAAATTACAGAACCTAAAAGGGGCAGCCGCTGCTGTATCGGCGGCTGCCCCTTGACCACTTAGCGAAAAAGGAGGGGAATCCAGGTGGAGCAAACCGTACTGCTCCGGATGACGGATATCACAAAAACCTTTCCCGGCGTAAAAGCGCTGGATCATGTCAGCCTGGAAGTCAAGGCGGGCACCGTACACGCGCTGATGGGCGAGAACGGCGCCGGCAAATCCACGCTGATGAAATGCCTGTTCGGCATTTACAGCAAGGACAGCGGCCATATTTATCTGGAAGGCCGCGAGGTCAATTTCACCAGCTCCAAGGAGGCGCTGAACAACGGTGTCGCCATGGTTCACCAGGAGCTGAATCAGGCGCTCAAGCGGACTGTCATGGACAACCTGTGGCTGGGGCGCTATCCCAAGATCGCGGGCTTTATTGTGGACGAACACAAAATGCTCCGGGACACAAAAGCGATTTTTGAAGAGCTCGGCATCGACGTCGACCCGCACCGGGTCATGGGCACGATGCCGGTTTCCCAGCGTCAAATGGTGGAGATCGCAAAGGCCGTCTCCTATCACTCGAAAGTCATCGTATTTGATGAACCCACGTCCTCGCTGACCGAGGAAGAGGTTGAGCACCTGTTCAGGATCATCAACATGCTCCGGGACCGCGGCATGGGCATCATCTATATTTCCCATAAAATGGCGGAGATCAAGCGCATCTCCGACGAGATCACCGTCATGCGCGACGGCCAGCTGGTGGCGACCCGTCCGGCGTCCGAGCTGGAGATGAACGACATCATCCGTCTGATGGTCGGCCGTGAGCTTGGCAACCAGTTCCCCCCGAAGACCAACAAGCCCGGCGAGGTCTATCTGGAGGTCGAGCATCTGACGGGACTGTACAATAACCTGCGGGACGTTTCCTTCACCGCACGGCGGGGCGAGATCGTGGGTCTCGCGGGTCTGGACGGCAGCGGCCGGACGGAGACGCTGGAAACCATGTTCGGCGTCGCCACCCGCAAGAGCGGCCGCATTCTGCTGGACGGCAAGGAGTGCAAGAATCTGAATCCCCGGCAGTCCATCAAGAACAACTTTGCCCTGCTCACCGAGGAGCGCCGGGCGACGGGTATTTTCGGAATCCTGGACATCCGGGAGAATTCCGTCATTTCCAGTCTGGACAGGCACAAGCGGGCGGGCTTCGTCCTCAGCGACAAGTCCATGAAGAAGGACACCCAGTGGTCCATCGACGCCATGCACACCAAGACGCCTACCCAGGAGACGAAGATCCGCAGCCTGTCCGGCGGCAACCAGCAGAAGGTCATCATCGGCCGCTGGCTGCTCACCGAGCCGGACGTGCTGCTGCTTGACGAGCCGACACGCGGCATCGACGTCGGCGCGAAATACGAGATTTACCAGCTGATCCTCGATCTGGCGAACAAAGGCAAGACGGTCATCATGGTTTCGTCCGAAATGCCCGAGCTGCTGGGCGTGTGCGACCGGATTCTCGTCATGTCCGGCGGACGGCTGGCCGGTGAAGTCGATGCAAAGACAGCAACGCAGGAAGACATCATGCGTCTTGCGGCGAAGTATGTATAAGGAGGCAGCGGTATGGCAAATCCAGTCAAACAGCTTCAGAGAAAGAGTGAAGAATACCAAAGACTCGACAAGGCGGATCGCCGCCGGTTCTGGTCGGACGGCATTCTGAATAACGCGCTGTATATTCTGATGGTGATCTTCATCGTCTATACGGCAATCAAGAATAAGAACTTCCTGTCCGCGGGTTCCATCGCGAACATCGTTTCCCTTGTGGCGGCGTCATTGCCCATGGCGCTGGGCATCGCCGGCTGCATCGTCCTGACCGGTACCGACTTGTCCGGCGGACGTGTGGTCGGCCTGACCGCGGCTGTCGCGGGTGCGCTGCTGCAGGATCGCACCATCTCCCGGAAGCTTTTCTCCAACCTCCCGGCCATCACCCCGGGTTGGATTCTGCTGACGGTTCTCATTGTCGTCGCCATCGGCGCGCTGATCGGTATGGTGAACGGCTTCTTCGTAGCCAAGTTCAGCCTGCACCCCTTCATCGTGACGCTGGCCACCCAGCTCATTACTTACGGCCTGATCCTGATCTTCTTCATGCTCAACGGCAACAACGGCCAGCCCGTTTCCGGCCTGTCTCAGGAGTATAAGAGCGTGGTCTCCGCACCCATGATCCAGTTCACCACCGGCTCCGGTGCGAAGATCTCCATTCCGTGGTACGTGCTGTACGCCGTGATTTTTGTGGCGCTGATGTGGTTCATCTGGAACAAGACCGCCTTCGGCAAGAACATGTTCGCCGTCGGCTCCAACGCCGACGCTGCCAAGGTCTCCGGCGTCAACGTGTTCTGGACGACCGTAATGGTCCACACCCTGGCCGGTGCGATGTACGGCGTTACGGGCTTCATTGAGGGCGCCCGCATCAGCTCCATCACCCAGTCGGCGGGCCTTAACTACGAGTGCGACGCCATCGCGGCCTGCGTCATCGGCGGTGTTTCCTTCGTCGGCGGCACCGGCAAGATCAGCGGCATTGTGCTGGGCGTGTTCGTGCTGCGTATCATCTTCGTGGCACTGTCCATGCTGGGCATCGACCCCTCCATGCAGTACATCATCAAGGGCGGCATCATCCTGGCGGCCTGCTCGCTGGATATGCGGAAATATCTTGCCAAGAAGTAAACCATGTATTATAATAGCGGCAGATGAAGGTCATCTGCCGCTATTGTGGAGAAAAGAGGCAGTATAAATGAAAACGATTCTGGTACTTGGCGGCGCGGGCTACATTGGCAGCCACACCGTGTATGAACTCATTGACAACGGCTACGACGTGGTCGTGGCCGATAATCTGGAAACCGGTTTCCGCAAGGCGGTGCATCCGAAGGCCAGATTCTATCAGGGCGATATCCGCAGTAAGGAATTCTGCGACCATGTGTTTTCCTCCGAGAAGATCGACGCGGTCATCCACTTCGCGGCGAATTCTCAGGTGGGCGAGAGTATGGTCAATCCCCTGAAATACTACGATAACAATCTGGGCGGCACCCGGACGATGCTGCAATCCATGATCGAGCATGGGGTAAAGTACATCGTCTTTTCCTCCACGGCGGCGACCTACGGCGAGCCGGAGCATGTGCCGATTCTGGAGACCGACCCCACCCACCCGACGAACTGCTACGGCGAGACGAAGCTCTCCATGGAGCGGATGTTCTACTGGGCGTCCGTTGCCCACGGCATCCGGTTTGTGGCGCTGCGCTACTTCAACGCCTGCGGCGCGCATATGTCCGGTAAGATCGGCGAGGCGCATGACCCGGAGACCCACCTGATCCCCATTATTTTGCAGGTCCCCAACGGACGGCGGGACCATGTGTCGATTTACGGCGACGACTATCCCACCCGGGACGGCACCTGCGTCCGGGATTACATCCACGTCACTGACCTTGCTTCCGCCCACATTCTGGCGGCGGAGTACCTGATGAACGGCGGGGAAAACAACGTCTTCAATCTGGGCAACGGCGTGGGCTTCACGGTGAAGGAGATCATCGACACGGCGGAAAAGGTCGTGGGCAAGCCCATCAAGTGCGAGATGGCCCCCCGCCGCGCGGGCGACCCGGCGCAGCTGGTGGCGTCCAGCGAAAAGGCGAAGACCGTGCTTGGCTGGAAGCCGAAATATGACGATATTGAGACCATCATTGGTTCCGCATGGAACTGGCACAAGGAGCATCCCCATGGCTATGACGACTGAAACTGTTTGGGCGGCGCTGGATGCGCTGCTGGATTACGCGAAAAACTGCGGCCTTCTCCACCCGCTGGACGAGACGTTCGCACGGAATACCCTTCTTTCTGAACTGCGGTTGGAGAGTTACGAAAAGCAGGAGCAGCGCTTTGATTTCCCGGAGTGCCTGAATCTGCTGTGCGATTACGCCGCCCAGCAGGGGATGATCGCGGATACCATCGCCGAACGCGACCTGTTCGACACGAAGCTCATGGGCTTTCTGACGCCCCGCCCGTCGGAGGTGGTGCGGGAATTCCGGTCGCGCTATACCCAGTCTCCCAAGGCGGCGACGGACTACTTCTACACCCTCAGTCAGGACTGCAACTACATCCGCCGCGACCGCATCGCGAAGGACGAGCGCTGGACGGCGCAGACGAAGTACGGCGAACTCGAAATCTCGATCAATCTCTCGAAGCCGGAAAAAGACCCGCGCGATATTGCGGCGGCGAAGCTCAAAAAAGCGTCGGGGTATCCAAAGTGTCTTCTTTGCGTGGAGAACGTCGGCTATGCGGGGACGATCTCGCACCCGGCAAGGCAGAATCTGCGCGTCATGCCGGTCACGGTGAACGGCCAGCCCTGGGGCTTTCAGTATTCGCCGTATGTCTATTATAATGAGCATGCCATTGTGATGAACACCCAGCACACACCGATGGTCATTGACCGGGCTGCCTTTGACAAGCTCTTCAGCTTTGTCGAGCAGTTCCCGCATTATTTCCTCGGCAGCAACGCAGACCTCCCCATCGTCGGCGGCAGCATTCTGGCCCATGAGCATTTCCAGGGCGGACATCACACCTTCCCGATGGAAAAAGCCGAGCCGGAATTCTCGTTCGAGGTTCCGGGTTTCAAAGATGTGGATTGCTGCGTTGTGAAATATCCGATGACCGTCCTGCGGTTAAACAGTGCGGACAAGCACCAGCTTTGCGACCTCGCGGGCAAAATCCTTGCGAAGTGGCGCCGTTACAGTGACCCCGATGCGATGATTTTCGCGGAAACCGACGGCGAGCCGCACAATACGATCACGCCGATTGCCCGCATGAGAGACGGCCGCTATGAACTCGATCTTGTGCTTCGCAACAATCTGACCACGCCGGAACACCCGATGGGTCTGTACCATCCGCACGAGGAGCTGCACCACATCAAAAAGGAGAACATCGGCCTGATCGAGGTCATGGGTCTGGCGGTTCTTCCCGGACGGCTCAAAAAGGAAATGGCCGACCTCAGGACTGCGCTTCTGAACGGCGAAAATCTGCGCGAAAATGAGGAACTCGCCAAGCACGCCGACTGGGCAGAGGGCTTCATGAAGCGCCACCCGGAGTTTAACGCCGAGAACGCCGAAGACATCATTAAGTTTGAGATCGGGCAGGTTTTCGCGCAGGTGCTCGAGTGCGCAGGCGTGTACAAATGTACGGCAGAGGGCCGCGCGCACCTGAGAAAATTCCTTGCGTGCGTGAAGGAAGACGCGTAAGCTGCGTCCGGCTTCGCGCAGAACCGGCAGATAAAAGCGCTTCCGAGATTTTTTAAAAAATTTTTTCAAAACGCTGCAACAATTCCGCTTCCCCAACTGTATACAAGATGGAAACGGTTGATAACCGCAAAAACTTACAGTTGAAAGGAACACATATCATGAAAAAGCTTTTGATCTTTACCGTAACCGCAGCCATGCTGCTGAGCCTTGCCGCCTGCGCGCAGAGCGCAAAGCCCGCCGCCGAGCCTGAGAAGCCCGCGCAGACCGAACAGGCAGAAACGACCGACACCAAGAACGTTCAGATCCCGAATCCGTGGACGGATTATGATTCGAAGGACGATGCCGTGCAGGCCGCAGGCTTCGATCTCACTGTGCCGGACGAGATTTCCGGCTGCTCGGAAAAATCCTACCGCGTCTTGAGCGCTGCGGGAGACGTCATGTTCGAGATCATCTACGCATCCGGCGAGGACGAGACCGCACGCATCCGCAAGGCCCCGGGCGCAGACGATGTTTCCGG
>ERZ773224.2729-NODE-2729-length-17587-cov-13.944444_pt1 | contig 17587 bp, 19 predicted proteins | sample MGYA00580526_ERZ773224 | MGnify/ENA primary metagenome ERZ773224 (study PRJEB29015, sample SAMEA2737743) | human gut metagenome | biome: human gut; feature: human-associated habitat; material: faeces | place: China | collected 2012 ... | reverse complement strand
TCTCAACAGCCCGCCCGGCGAAATTGTAGTACCGGTGAAGATGCCGGTTACCCGCAACTAGACGGAAAGACCCCATGGAGCTTTACTGCAGCTTAATACTGAGATTCGGTAAATCATGTACAGGATAGGTGGGAGACTGAGAAGTATAGCCGTCAGGTTATATGGAGTCGGTGTTGGGATACCACCCTTGGTTTGCTGGATTTCTAACCTGCTGCCCTGAATCGGGTAGGGGGACACTGTTAGGCGGGCAGTTTGACTGGGGCGGTCGCCTCCTAAAATGTAACGGAGGCGCTCAAAGGTTGGCTCAGCATGGATGGAAACCATGCAATGAGTGTAAACGTATAAGCCAGCCTGACTGCGAGACCGACGGGTCGAGCAGAGACGAAAGTCGGAGTTAGTGATCCGGTGGTATGTGAGTGGAAATGCCATCGCTCAACGGATAAAAGCTACCCTGGGGATAACAGGCTGATCTCCCCCAAGCGTCCACAGCGACGGGGAGGTTTGGCACCTCGATGTCGGCTCGTCGCATCCTGGGGCTGAATTAGGTCCCAAGGGTTTGGCTGTTCGCCAATTAAAGCGGCACGCGAGCTGGGTTCAGAACGTCGTGAGACAGTTCGGTCCCTATCTGTTGCGGGCGTAGGAGATTTGAAGGGAGCTGACCTTAGTACGAGAGGACCGGGTTGGACGTACCTCTGGTGTACCAGTTGTTCTGCCAAGGGCATGGCTGGGTAGCTACGTACGGACGAGATAAACGCTGAAGGCATCTAAGCGTGAAACTCTCCCTGAGATAAGATCTCCACTGAGGCTCGACGTAGACTATGTCGTTGATAGGTCAGAGGTGGAAGCACAGCAATGTGTGTAGCTGACTGATACTAATAAGCCGAAAGCTTGACCAAAGCGCAGGCTCAGTGAGCTGGATTATGATTGCAATAAATAAGGAACAATGTTCAGTTTTCAGGGTGTATCGAAACTGTAAGAACTGCACCTTTAGCTCAGTTGGTAGAGCAACTGACTCTTAATCAGTGGGTCCCCGGTTCGAGTCCGTGAAGGTGCACCATGGCCCGTTGGTCAAGTGGTTAAGACAGAGGCCTCTCACGCCTTTAACATCGGTTCGAATCCGGTACGGGTCACCAGCAGTTCTGGTAAAAAGCAGTTGACAGGAAGCACGGGATGTGCTAGGATAAAGCGGTTAGAAGCCGGAAGGCTTTTGACAATAAACGATGGTGAAGAGCCATCCATATGAGTTGGTATTGATTGCTGTGAGGGTCCACCTGTTCCCATCCCGAACACAGAAGTTAAGCTCACAAGCGCCGACAATACTTGGCGGGTGACTGCCCGGAAAGATAGGTAATGCCAACATTAGAAAAGCTCCATCCGATTGGATGGAGCTTTTTCGTTATGCTTAAGCAAGAATTGCACAAATCCATACGACGGCGCATATCCTGACCAGAGAGAACAGACGCAAATTTTATTTTCTATAAAGATGATGAAAATGCATTTACCCACTTGACAATGGCTGCATTCTTCGCTATATTATGGCTAACGAACGTTAGTTAGCAATATAAGACGGTGATGCGATGAAACAGGAAGATACACGGCAAAGAATTCTGAAAGAGGCATTGGAGCTGTTTTCCGCGCGGGGGTATGACTCTGTCAGCGTGGGGGATATTGCAAAAGCAGTTGGAATTAAGGCACCTTCGCTTTATAACCATTTTCCTTCCAAGCGCGCTATTTTTGACGCGATCGTGGAATCCACGGCGGCGCAGTATGAAGCGGATACCGATAAAATTGACGTTCACGTACAGAATGCGGCGCAGGACATCCCGGTGTTTACGGAGATATCCGAAGATGCTCTTTTTGAAAAGGTGCGGCAGATTTTTGAGTATTCCCTCCACAATGAAAACATCAGCTGGTTTCGCAGAATGATGACCATTGAGCAATTTCGCTCGCCGGAGTTGGCCGCACTGTATTCCAGACGCTTTGTGGAGCGACTGCTGTCCTATCACGCCGGCATATTCCGTGCTCTGATTGCCGCTGGGGAGATTCAGGCGGAAGACCCGGATGCTTTGGCAATGATGTATGTTTCCCCGGTCCTGACGCTTATTGGGGTATGCGACCGTCAGCCGGAGAGGGAAAGCGAGTCTCTGGAAAAGCTCAGCCAGCATGTTCGGCTCTTTTTTCGTATGGTTCATGGCAATGGATGCCGAAGGAGGGGCGACGAATGAACATGACGGATGAAAGATGGGTTCTTTGTCCAGTCTGCGGCGCAAAAACGAGGCTGCGGCTGCTTCGGCGGACTGTGTTGTTGGACTTCCCGCTTTTCTGCCCAAAATGCAAACATGAGAGTATTATCAACGCAAGAAATTTCCAAATTGAAAAGGTAAATCAGCCAGACGCATAGACGCAGTGCTGACCATGTTTCCCATGGTCGAGCACTGTGTTTTTTTGAAAAGAGGGTACTTAAGAAAAGAACTTTGACACAGAAGCTGGGGCTGCTGGGCGTGCTCAGCTTTCTTTCTTACACGGCGGCGGTAGTATTTGCGCCGCTGGCCTATCCCGGATACAACTGGATGGCACAGGCTGTCAGCGATCTGAGTGCCGCAAATGCGCTTTCCCTCGCGCTGTGGAATCAGCTCAGCGCGTTTTATAATGTGTGCGAGGTCGTGTGCGTAACCGTCGTTTGCATTGGCATGACCTTTCGAAATTTCTACTATCTGAAACAGGAACTTGTTGATTTTTGCAGAGAGAACGCCTTGCCTGTTTCGGGCGGCAAGATCGAACTGACAGACAGGATCGCCTGCTTTCTGGATACGGGAAAGGTGCTGCCGAGCCGGACGGCCGGAAAAAAAGCGACTGGAAAAGCCACCCAGATCACCGACGACACGATAATAGAAGAAAACCTTACCTGCTCTGAAACGCACAGGGAATTTTTATCCAAAGAATTGGGAAGGGCTTTTCTTTCAATGTCCCGTTTCAGAAATGGCTGAAAGCAAATGCCGGGAAAACGTACAGGGAAGCAGTCGAAGCGTATCACCGCATTCTGGAGAAAAGAAGAACGGGAAAACGGAGATAGCCGCACAATTTGAATACAATACCTATATTCGTGATTTCTTCACGGAAAATCACGGGAGAAGTCTGGAAGACGCGATTGCCTGTTGGAAATACAAAAAGAGCCTGCCGGGGCACAATCGCTATGAACAGTCTGACCTCGTTGCGCTGGACTGAAAAAAAGGAGAAAATGGTACATCTGGTTTATTGCGATAACGCGGGAAAAAGAGTTGGACAAAATTCTGGCCGGGACAAAGACCATGGTCATGCGGGGCGGAAAATCCCTCACAGCCGGGTCTCTCGGGCGAGCGCCTTTATTTCATGGAAAGGGGAGCGGCTCCATCACGGCGACTGGCTAATCATCGAGAAGATCGAAGACGTTGTGGTGGGGACGAGCATCCCGTACAACTATGAAAAATCAAAATTTTATACTGAACTCCAATTAAAATCTTTAAAAAAGATTTTAATTGCCCGAAGGGCATTTTGTTCTATGAGACTTGTTTTGTGATTTCTTTCCTTATAAATCACAAAACAGGCAGCGCCTTCAGGCGATGCCTTCCTGATTAAAATTAAGATTTTAATCAGGAAATAGTATTACATATACATTTTATGCCCTGCGGGCAATCAAACAACAAGGAGTGTTTACAATGAAAGATACAAACAAGACAATGGACAATTTACTGGACACCTGCAAGCTGTTTGCCGCTACCATTCTTGTGGCGGTGCTGCTGCTCACCTTTGCGGGCTGCGAAAAAGGGCGGGTCAACGATGCACCCACCCAGACGATTCCCACCACACAGCAGACAACCCAGCCGGAAACGACCCAGGCACCCACGATAAAGGAAACCACCCCGGCAGTCGAGACCGTACCGACGGCAGAGACGACGGCCAGCACGGAGGAAGCGTGGAAAATCGAGTTTGAGAAGAGCCTGCTGGAAAACTACGGCGTCACGCCGGAATACTATGAAGACCTGGGCAATGGAATCTATCAGGTCTACGTGAATATCGACGGAAAAGTCGTTCCCTACGTTGTGGTGGATTCCGCGACCGGTGATTATCACGGATAAGCCTTTGCCTTTGCCGATGAATGCAAAAAGCCCGGAATATGTTGAGAACCAACATGTTCCGGGCTTTGTCCATATCAGGAAATCTCCCTGCTGCACTTATTTTTTCCGGACGAAAAGGACGCCCAGAGTGCCGGGGCCGCAGTGGCAGGAGACAGTGCATCCAGCCAGCGTTTCGTAAACCTTGTGGAAGTGACCGTAGGTGGACACGGCTTCCATCACGGCTTCATGGCACTCGTCGCTGACACCGGTGTGGGTGACGAAGAGAATGCCGTCGTCCAGATCGTCCCGGCCGTCAAGACGGTCTTTGACGTAGTTTGCCAGACACTTGGCGTATTTTCCGCGATACTTTTTCGCAACGCCCATCTTGCCGTCCTTCACCTCGATGCAGGGCTTCAGGTTCAGAAGGTTCGCGCCCAGTGCGGCGGCGGAGGAGCAGCGGCCACCCTTGACCAGATAGTCCAGCCTGTCCACGAGGAAGCTGGCTTCCACACGGGAGGTGAAGTCGTCCAGCTCCCGCTTCAGCTCGTCCAGAGATGCGGCGGTTTTCGCCAGCTCGCAGGCTTTCAGCACCACCAGACCCTGACCGGTGGACAGGTTCCGGGAGTCAACCACCCGGACGTTTTCAAAATCCTCCGCGGCAATGCAGGCATGGCGGTACGTAGAGGAAAAGTCCGAGCTGATGCAGATATGCACCACGCCGTCATATTCGCCCGCATATTTTGTGAAATGCTCCTGATACTCGCCGACGCTGACGGCGGAGGTGGAGCAGAGATCGCCGCCTGCGGCGACGTGGGCGAAAATTCCGGCGGGGGTGATGGTCACACCGTCAATATATCCCGTCCCGGCCTTGATGACCGTCAGGGGGGTGATGGCGATGTTGTATTCTTTCAGAATGTCAGCGGAAAGGTCGCAGGTGCTGTCAGCCGTGATTTTGATGTTCATAACAGTTCTCCTATCGGTTTGTTGGTTTGACGATGGGGTTTGTCCCCATCATGAAGCAGCAGGGTTCCGTGTCCTTCCGGCGCAGATAGTCCGCACCCCAGTCCCGCATGGCTACGAGAACGGGCATCAGACTGCGGCCGGTTTCCGTCAGGGAGTATTCCACCTTAGGCGGGATGACGGGATACACCTCCCGGTGAACCAGACCATTGGCTTCCAGTTCCCGCAGCTGCTGGGTCAGCATTTTTGGCGTCGCGCCCTTGATGACCTGACGCAGTTCCGAAAAACGGAGGATGCCCTGAGAAAGGTGCCATAAAATCAAAGCCTTGTATTTTCCGCCGATCAGCTCCAGCGTGGCTTCCACCGGGCAGTTGTCTTCGTTTGCCATTCCGTCACCTCCTTACGGTATCCAAAAGGGAAGTATGGCACATAATAGTGCATACTTGTTTTTTTGGATTATCATGGTAGAATGGTATCATAAATGAAGGGAATAGTCAATGAATTTATCCGAAATACGGGTTCATTTGATGAATTCCACTGAAATGGAGGGAGAATCATGAAACTCAAATTCAATGTCACCGGCATGACCTGCGCGGCCTGTTCCGCGCGGGTGGAGAAGGTGACGAACGCCGTGCCGGGCGTGGAAAAAGCGGAAGTGAATCTTCTTGCGGGAACCATGCAGGTGGAGGCGGAAAACGGGAACGTTGTTCCTGCCATCATCAAGGCGGTGCAGGACGCGGGCTATAATGCCGCCCTGCCCGGTGAAAAGAAAACGGACAAGGCAGAGGCCGCCCCGGCGGAAGCCGCTTTGAAGGAAATGAAAAAGAGGATCATCGGCAGCGCAATTTGTCTGGTGGTGCTCATGTACTTCACCATGGGACACATGATCGGACTGCCCGCACCCCACTGGTACCACGGCGTGAAGAACGCGCTGGTTGCGGCGCTGCTGCAATTTTTTCTGACCCTTCCTGTGGTGTACCTGAACCGGGTGTACTACAGCAGAGGACTGAAAGCCCTGTGGCACCGTGCGCCCAACATGGATTCCCTGATCGCCGTTGGCTCTTTGGCCGCGCTGGGCTATGGCGTGGCGGCGCTGTTCCGCATGGCCTACGGCATGGGACATGAGGACTGGGAGCTGGTGCAGTCCTACAGCGAGAACCTGTATTTTGAATCCGCGGCCATGATCCTGACGCTGATCACCTTGGGTAAATTTCTGGAGACCCGTGCCAAGGGCAAGACCGGCGACGCCATCCGTTCGCTGATGGATCTAAGCCCCAAGACCGCCTCTGTGCGGAGAAACGGGGAGATCGTGGAGATCCCCGTGGAGCAGGTGGCTGTGGGCGATGTGGTCATCGTCCGCTCCGGCAGCAGCATTCCTGTGGACGGAACCGTGCTGGAAGGCAGGGCGTCCGTTGACCAGAGCGCCCTCACGGGCGAAAGCGTCCCCGTGGAAAAGGGCGCGGGGGACAAGGTCGCCGCCGCGACGGTCAACACCGAAGGGTATCTGGAATTCCGGGCGGACAAGGTGGGCGAGGATACCACTCTGGCGCAGGTCATCCGCATGGTGGAGGACGCGGGCGGCTCCAAAGCGCCCATCGCCCGGCTGGCGGACAAGATCGCGGGCGTGTTCGTTCCGGTGGTCATGAGCATTGCGGCGGTGACGTTCATCGTCTGGATGATCGCGGGATACGGACTGGAATTCTCACTGAATCGCGCCATTTCCGTGCTGGTGATCTCCTGCCCCTGCGCGCTGGGACTGGCCACGCCTGTGGCCATCATGGTCGGCACCGGCCGGGGCGCCAAGATGGGCGTGCTGTTCAAGAACGCCGAAGCGCTGGAAAACCTGCACCGGGTGGACACCGTGGTGCTGGACAAGACCGGCACCCTCACCACCGGCAAGCCGGAGGTGACGGACGTTCTCCCCGGTGCGGTCAGCGGGGAAGCGCTGATGCGGATCGCTGCCGCGCTGGAAAGCAAGTCCGAGCATCCCTTTGCCAAGGCTATTCTGAATAAGATGGGCAGTGAAACTTACCCTGTCGCGGAGGACTTTGAAACCCTTCCCGGCCGGGGCGTATCCGGCATCGTGGACGGCGTGCGGTGCTACGGCGGCAACGGCCGGCTGATGGAGGAGCTGGGCGTCAAAGTCCCGGCCATGCCGGAGCTTGCCAATCAGGGAAAGACGCCCCTGCATTTTGCCAATGAAAAGGGCGATTATCTCGGAACTGTTGCCGCCGCCGACGTGCTGAAAGCCGATTCTCAGGCCGCCGTGCAGGCTATGACAAAAATGGGACTTGACGTAGTGATGCTTACAGGCGATAATGAAGCTACGGCCAAGGCCATTGCCCGGAAGGCGGGCATTGCCCATGTGATCTCCGACGTGCTGCCCACGGACAAGGCCGGGGCGGTCGGAAAATTGCAGGCGGAGGGGCACCGGGTGCTCATGGTGGGCGACGGCATCAACGACGCGCCTGCACTGGTCAGCGCCGATGTGGGCATGGCCATCGGCGCGGGAACGGACATTGCCATCGAGTCGGCAGACGTGGTGCTGATGACAGGTTCCCTTGCCGCCGTCAGCGGCGCGGTGGAGCTGAGCAAGGCCACCATCCGCAATATCCGGCAGAATCTGTTCTGGGCATTTTTCTACAACACTCTGGGAATTCCCCTCGCCGCCGGTGTGCTGTTCCTGCCCCTGGGGCTGAAGCTCAGCCCGATGTTCGGCGCGGCGGCCATGAGCCTGAGCAGCGTGTTCGTGGTGACGAATGCTCTGCGTCTGCGCCTGTTCAAACCGAAGACTTCCCCCTCTGTGGTGGAAGCCCCGAAACACGAAGAAATCAAAACCAAGGAGGATACAATTATGAAAACGGTTATCAAGGTCAACGGAATGATGTGCGGTCACTGCAAGGCTCACGTGGAAACTGCCTGCAAGGGTGTTCCCGGCGTGACGGACGCCGTTGTGGACTTGGATGCGAAGAATGTCACCGTCACCGGCGACGCCGATGTGGCGGCGCTGAAGAAGGCCATCACCGACGCAGGCTACGAGGTGGTGGAGTAAGTCATGAGAGAGGACTTCTGGTTTGATTCCTGCGGTGCAGGGAGGATTCACGTCTGCCGCTGGATGCCGGAGGGAGAGCCGAAGGCGGTGTTCCAGATCGTCCACGGCATTGCGGAGGTGGCGGAGCGCTACGACGCATTCGCTCAGGTGCTGGCACAGCGGGGCTTCGTCGTGGTGGCTGACGACCACATGGGTCACGGCCAGTCCGTAGGCGAAGGGGATACCAAGGGCTACTTCACCGGCGGCTGGTTCAGTGCCGTAGCGGACAGCTACCATCTGCTGGAATTGACCAAGGCGGAATATCCGAACCTTCCTTACATCCTGTTCGGTCATTCCATGGGTTCCTTCATGGCGAGAACCATTCTGTGCAAGTACCCGGACAGCGGCATTGACGCTGCCATCATCTGTGGCACCGGCTGGCAGCCTGCTTTTGCGCTGCCCGTCGTCATCAAGGTGGTGGAGAGCGTGTGCAAAAAGGTGGGGGAGACCAACCCCGACGAGACCCTCCACAAGCTGGTGTTCGGCGGCTACAACCGAAAGGTGGAGCATCCCCGCACGGAATTCGACTGGCTGACCCGGGACGCCAGAATCGTTGACGCCTACATCGCCCATCCCATGTGCGGCTTCACCGAAACGACGGGACTGCTGCGGGATCTGATGACGGGCATCCGCTACATTGAGAAGCCGGAGAGCCTTGCCGCCATGCGCAAGGAGCTGCCCGTGTTCTTCATTGCGGGCGGGGACGACCCTGTGGGCAACTACGGCAAGGGCGTCCGTCAGTCGGCTGACGCTTTCCGCAAGGCGGGGATGGCGGATGTCTCGGTGCACATTTACCCGCTGTGCAGGCATGAGATTCTCAACGAGATCAACCGGGAAGAGGTCTACGGGGACATTCTCCAGTGGCTGTCCTCCCATATGAAAAAAAGTTCGCCGTCAACCTAATTAGTCCGATTTATTGGACAGATAGCGTGTTATACTATGGCCAGAAACCAAAAGGAAAGGTTGATGGCTATGTTTCAGATGCGTTATGTAGGCGGACACGTTCAGGTGTATGACAAAAGCGGCAAGTTCCTGTTCTCGGCGGATACCGAACGGGAGGCCAGAGAAGAGATGGAGGATTATGCGGAATCTGCGGCTTGATATTTGCTACGACGGCACCCGCTACCGGGGCTGGCAGCGTCTGCCCGGAAGGGATGACACCATTCAGGGCAAGCTGGAAACAGCCCTTTCCCGGATTCTGGAGGAACCGATCGAGGTCAGCGGCAGCGGCCGCACCGACGCCGGGGTACATGCGCTGCATCAGGCGGCGAATTTCCACTGCGAAAGCGCCATGCCGGCGGGGGAGATTTTGTCCAAACTGCGGCAGTATCTTCCCGAGGATATCGGCATATATTCCTGTGTGGACGTGCCGCCCCGGTTCCATGCCCGCCTGAACGCCCGCGCCAAGACCTACCGCTACCGCATCTGGAATTCCCGGGAGCCGTGCGTTTTTCAGCGGCGGTACGTTGCGGTCATGCCGGAACGCCTTGACTTAAACGCCATGCGCCGCGGGGCGGCACTGCTGACGGGGGAGCATGATTTCTCCGCGTTCTGCGGCAATGCGAGAATGAAAAAGTCCACCGTCCGTCGGATCGATTCCATCGATATTCAGCGGCAGGGGGAGGAAATCCAAATTCTGTTCACCGGTAACGGCTTTCTTTACAACATGGTGCGGATTCTGGTCGGCACGCTGGTGGAGGTCGGCAGGGGAGAGCGGGAAACGGAGAGCATTCCGTCGCTGTTCGGCGGCAAGCGGGAGGACGCGGGCTTCCTGGCTCCGGCGCAGGGACTGTGCCTGATGGAGGTAGTGTATTGAACATTCAGATTTTCGGCAAAAGCAAATGCTTTGACACCAAGAAGGCGGAACGCTACTTCAAGGAGCGGCGCATTCCGTTCCAATCCATAGACCTGAAAACATATGGCATGTCCGGCAGGGAATTTGACAGTGTTCTCCGGGCGGTGGGCGGCATTGACAACCTCATCGACTGGGACGGCAAATCCCCGGACATCACCCTCATGAAGTACATGGACGACCAGCGTGCGAAGGAAGACAAGGTTTTCGACAACCCCGCCCTGATGAAAACGCCCGTAGTGCGCAACGGCAAACAGGCCACGGTTGGCTATTGCCCGGAAATCTGGGCGGCGTGGGAATAACATAATCGATCACGAAAGCGGTTCTCTAAAAATGGAGAGCCGCTTTTTTTATCATTTTTCCGATTTTTCTCTTGCAGTTTCAACAAAAAAGTGGTATGCTAGGAGGACAAAATGACCAAATACATTGACGGCCTGAATCGAATCGTCTGGGGGGCGCCTGCGTTGGTGCTGATCGTTGGCGTGGGGCTTTATCTGAGCCTGCGGCTTCGCTTCGCCCAGCTGACGCTGTTCCCCAGAGCATGGAGGCGCTTTCTTTCCATGCTTCGCCCGGGACGGAAAAGCGGGAACGGGGTGACGCCCTTTCAGGCGCTGTGTACGGCGCTGGCGGCGACCGTAGGGACGGGAAATATCGTCGGCGTTGCCGGTGCCATCTGTCTCGGCGGGCCGGGGGCCATTTTCTGGATGTGGATTTGCGGCGTTCTCGGGATGGTCACGAAATACGCGGAGGTCACGCTGGCGCTTCGCTACCGGGTGAAAACCCCGGCAGGGTGGATCGGCGGCCCCATGTATGTGATCACTCAGGGCTTGGGGACGAAATTTACACCTATGGCCGTCGCTTACTGCGTGTTCGGCGTGGTTGCGGCCTTCGGCGTGGGAAACGCCACTCAGATCAACGCTGTGATCTCCGGCGTAAACGATGTGGTGACCCGCTTCGGCGGCGAACAGACCAGACTTGGAAACCTTGTGATGGGACTGATTCTGGCCGCACTGGTGGGCGCGATGCTCCTTGGGGGCGCGAGACGCATCGGTATTGTGGCCGAGCGGCTGGTGCCGTTCATCTCCGCTGCATATATTCTGCTCTGCGCGGTGATGTTGGTGCTGCGCTGGCGGGAGGTTCCGGCGGCGTTCGCGTCGATCGCGGCGGGGGCATTTTCCCCGCGGGCGGTGACAGGCGGGGCTTTGGGTTCTGCCTATCAGGCGCTTCGCATCGGATGCAGCCGCGGGGTGTTTACCAATGAGGCTGGCATGGGTACCGCGTCCATCGCCCACGCTTCGGCGGAGGTTTCCCACCCGGCGGAACAGGGGCTGATGGGCATTATGGAGGTTTTTCTCGATACCATCCTCATGTGCACACTGACGGCGCTGGTCATTCTCGTCAGCGGCGTGCCGGTTCCCTACGGCAGAGACGTGGGCGTGGAGCTGACGACGAAGGCGTTTGCTGCTGTCTATGGCGATTTTGCGCCGGTTTTCATTGCCGTGTCCCTTGTCTGCTTTGCCTTTGCCACGGTGCTTGGCTGGGGGCTGTACGGTGCGCGGTGCGCCCAGTTCCTCTTTGGCGCCCGGGCGTGGAAGTTTTTTGTTGCGGCGCAGATGGCCGCGGTGGTCGCCGGGGCATGCCTGCAAACCGGCGTCGTCTGGTCGGCGGCGGAGGCCGTCAACGGCCTGATGGTGATTCCCAATTTGACAGCTTTGGCGATACTCACCCCGGAGGTGGTTCGCCTTACGAAAGAATATCAGAAATCCGGCGGAAGTACCGCCGGTGGAGGTAGTTATGCAGATATCCATCAACGCAAACCGGTGTGAACCCTCTCCCATGCGGAAGTTCCATCCCTACGCCGTGGAGGCCGAGAAGAAGGGCAAGAAGATCTATCACCTGAACATCGGACAGCCCGACCTGCCCACGCCCACGGCTTACTATGACGCCGTGCGGAACTTTGACCACAAGACGCTGGCCTATGCCGAGTCTCCCGGTATGCCTGTGCTCATTGACGCCGTGCGGGGCTATTATCACAAACTGGGGGTTGATTTGGCGCCCAACGACGTCCTCATCACCACCGGCGGCAGTGAGGCGCTGCTGATGACCTGCCTGAGCATTCTCGACCCCTATACCGAGGTCATCATCCCCGAGCCGTATTACCCCAACTACACCACCTTCGTCCATGCGGCCGGCGGCGTTATCCGTGCCCTGCCCACCAACCCGTGGGAGGGCTACCGCTACGCCAAGCGGGAGCGCATCGAGAGCCTGATCACCAAGAACACCCGCGCCATCCTGATCACCAACCCCGGCAACCCCACAGGCGTTGTCCTCGACCAGAAGGAAATGCGGATGATCGCCGACATTGCCAAGGAACGTGACCTGTTCCTGATCTGCGACGAGGTTTACCGGGAATTCTGTTACGACGACAAATTCGGCGTGCCGACCATGGCGCACTTCCGGGATATCGACGAGAACCTCGTCATCATCGACTCCGCCTCCAAGCGCTTCTCTGCCTGCGGCGCGCGGGTGGGCTGCGTCGTGACCAGGAATAAGGAATTGCAGGCGGCGCTGCTGAAATTCTGCCAGTCCCGCCTGTCCGTCGCCACCATTGACCAGATCGGCGCGGCGGCGCTGTATACGGTGGATCCTGCGTTCTTCCGTCAGAGCAAGGAGGAATACCGCCGCCGCCGGGATACGGTGATCTCCAAGCTGCGCCAGATTCCCGGCGTGGTGGTGGAGGAACCCATGGGCGCGTTCTACGTCATGGCGAGCCTGCCGGTGGACGACGCGGACAAGTTCCAGTACTGGCTGCTGGAAAACTTCGACCATCAGGGGGACACCGTCATGTTCGCCCCCGGCGCACCCTTCTATGAGACCCCCGGCAAGGGCATCAACGAGGTGCGTATCGCTTACGTTCTCAAGCAGGAGGATCTGGAGCGGGCAATGGATGTGCTGGCCTTCGGTATCTCCGAATACCAGCGTAAGGTCATGAAAATCGTCCCCGCCCCGGTGGGTTAACCGAATATTCCAATGCCGGACAAGCACAAGCTGCCTGTCCGGCATTTTTTCGCCCCAAAACCCTACGGCATCACATCCGCGCTTCGACTGCTTGTTCTCCCGGGAAACGGTATACTGTAGCCAAACCGGGAAAGGGGAGAAGCGAAATGCTAAAACGGCTTGTATTTGCATTATTGGCGGTCGGACTGCTGCTGGGAGGTGCCGTCCCGGCCTACGCCGCCCAGACAGGCTCCATCCGCCTCGTCCCGGAGACAAAGCCGCCCGCCGACAGCGCCGTGACGCTGTACCATGCGGGCGTCGAGGCGGACGGCGGCTACTGGCTGGATGATGTTTACGGCGGGGGACTGGTAAGGTGGGGCGATCTGCCGTCTCTGACGCTGGCATCGTGGCTGGCGGAGCATCAGGCGGCGGAGGGGACAACGGTTCCCTTTGACGCGGAGGGCAGTGCCACGTTTTCCAACCTGTCGCCGGGGCTGTATCTCATCAAACAGACCGGGATTTCAGCCGGGAATGACGCGATACCGCCCTTCGTGATCGAACTGCCCTACGAGGATATCTGGGAGATCACCGTTCGACCACAGTCGATGACTGGTGCTCAGGAGCCGCCCCCCACGGGACAGGAGCCGACGCCAATCATTGCCGCGCTGGTGCTGGTGGTTTCAGGAATGGGTCTGCTGGGAGTGGCTGCCCACACGAAGCGGAAGCGCGTTGCGGGCTGACAAGTGCTTCCACCCTCTCGCAGCTGCGCATCTTTTGGGAATTTTTTCTTGTATGGAGGGCACAAATGTGGTACACTTATGCCATCCGATAGAGAGGTGGAATGCGTGTGAAAAAGGTTTTTCTCGGTCTCACGGCGGCCACGATTTTGTACGCCATCTACAACGTCATTATTGACATAAGAGATGGCGTGTTTGACGGCCTCACCATTGTGGGGCTGCTGTTCCTGCTGCTGGTTGCGGGGGTGTTTGGCTTCCTCGCTTGGCTGTTTGACGGCAAATCCCCGGTGAAACGGACGGCAGAACAGGCAAAAAACGTCGTGAAGCAGGAGCAGGAAAAGTTTGACGCTTATGTGAGCTATTCGCCTGCCATCAAGCGGCGGATATGGAAGTTCCGGATCATTGGTCTGGGTCTGGTCGCGCTGGCGGTGTGGCTCTGTATTGCCGGGAACTGGGATACCATCCCGGTGTCCATTGCAACCGTAATTCTGATTATCGGCATTGCGGTGTTCAACATGGGTTCTCCGGCGGACTACAACGCCATGACGGACGGCGGAGCCATGATCGCCATGGATGTCCCCCGAAAGATCGAGGAGTTTTACCGCGCGTTCCAGAACGAAAAAACGCCCCTCGGCTCTGCGTATCTGGGAAAATTCTCCACAAGTCCCTATACCAGCCTGATTTTCGGGCCGAATGTCCGGGGAGAGTTCCTGTACTTTTACCTGAATCGCGACGGGATGATCGGCTACGTTGGCTATTCCATGCTGGACTCTACCATTTCGGAGCGCCTGACGGAACCTCGTTTTCCGGCGGAAGCGGACGCGGGGGAAGACCTTGCGGGGCATCTGGTCTATCATTCGGACGTCTTTCTGATGCGGGAATGGCTTCAGAAGAGCCTTGAACATTTCGTGAAAACCGGCACGATTCTGCCCTTCCGGGAGATCTCTCCCTCTCAGATTTACACCTTCAGCGAGGATTTCAAGCTGACGGGGCAGCATTTCACCGTTCAGGATACGGACGGAAACACCCTCTACACCGTGGACGGCACAGCGCCGCTGGTGAAGCTGCGGGTGCTGGATAACTATGACCGTGAGGTTTTCACCATGACCAAGCAGTTGGGGCACGCGCTGGCTACATACAAGTTCTATCAGGACGGTGAACTTTACGGCACGCTGGAAAAGCAGTTTGATCTGGTGCGGGACCGCTTCACCATGGAGGTGACGGAAGGGAAACTGGAGCTGCGGGAGTACAGCGGCACCGTCGGTCACAACTACAAGGTCACGCTCAACGGCGAGATTTTGGGCGCCATCATGGACGACATGGACCTGACCGTCGAAAACGCGGTGTTCGACAACGCCTATCTGATCGTCTACCGGCCTGACAAGCTGCCGCTGCTGGTGTGTATGGCCGTGATGGCCGCCCGGGAGCTGGCGAGAGACAAAGAGGGCGCTGTTACAAACCAGATGTAGGAGGAAAAAAGAGAGATGAAAAAGGGAATTGCACTGATCGCGGCGCTTGTCCTCAGCGTTTTGCTGCTGGGATGTGAGGAAGCGGTGACCTATGCCACCGCCGACGACGCCAAGGCGGCGCTGAATGGACAGGGCGTTATCACCATCGACGGTGATTTTTCGGAACCCAATCAGGCCAGCGACATCCGCGTGAACAACGGTTTTGCCGGATTTATGCGGGAGACGGGGCTTATCAACGGCAAATGGACGATTTCGGCGAACTACGAGGAATGGTTCTACGCCAAGTACGTCACCGGCGAACCGGTGAACCACCAGGAGGGCGTCAATTCCGGCTCCACCCTGGGCTTTTATGACATGGACGACAACTGTCTCGGCTATGCGCAGGAGCGGGTGGACGCGAACTGGGACAACGCCTATATCGTCTATTTCCTCGACCCGGATTTTACCCCCATCGGACTGTACGCTTCGGAGGACTGCAAGACGCTGTGGGACGACAGCGAAACCGTGCTGGCCGAGGGCGATATCGATTGGAGCTATTCCAGCGATATGTGTACCATCACCATCACCCCCACCGGCGGCAAGGATGTTCCCATCTTTGCGAAAATTGCCATGTATGTCAAATTGTACTATGAAGCGAACATGCTGAAAATGTGATTCCATGACAAATGCCCCCAATATGCACAGTAAGCGTGCATATTGGGGGCATTGTGATATTTTCCTAGACGCGGGTGAACTCGTAATTTTCGAATTTCAGCTGATCGCCTACATCCACGCCAAAGGGCAGCAGTGCGATGGCGACCTCGGAGACAACGCCGGTATCATCGTACCTGACGTAAGCGTAATCGCCGCGAATGTCCGTGACGGTACAGAGCATAGTGACCGACCTCCTTAGCGGATGAAGTGGGTGGGGGTAACCGGGTCAAGCTCCGGAAGACCGAATTTCTCCTTGCCAAGGGCGATGGACTTCATCAGAAAAGTCATGTTCTTAGCCAGATTCCGGACGGTGGCGATGCCCTCCAAGTCCTGCGCCGCTTCGCCGGGGGCGCGGCCGTGGACGCTGTTCCAGTAATGGCTGGACGCGACGGGCATTCCGCTGATGGTGAAATACTTGTTCAGCTCGTCAAAGGTGGCAGAGCAGCCGCCCCGGCGGGCAACCACCACGGACGCGCCGACCTTCATCCGCTTGTCAAAGCCGGTGCTGTAGAACAGCCGATCCAGAAACGCCACCAGCGTAGCATTTGCGGAAGCATAATAGACCGGGCTGGCGGCCACCAGACCATCGGCCTGACGAAACGCTTCCGCCGCCTGATTGACCGCGTCGTCAAAAACGCACTTGCCGGTCTTCCGGCAGCTTCCGCAGGCGATGCAGCCACGGATGGGCTGATTGCCCACGTGGAAAATTTCGGTTTCGACGCCCTCGGCGGTGAAGACTTCCGCCATCTGGGAAAGGGCATAGGCCGTATTTCCGTTTGCTTTGGGGCTTCCGTTGAGCAGCAGTACCTTCATATCATTCCTCCAGAAAAGTTTGGAAAACCCGCCCCCGTTACCGGGGACGGGCAGTTTTCGTTTGCGCAGAATCGGAGATATTGGACGATTAGTCCTTGTACATCTCGACCAGCTTGTTCAGGTGCTCCCAGCGCTCCTTGGCGGCAGCCTCGTTCTTGGCGAACAGATCGGTTGCACGCTCGGGGAACTCGCGGGTCAGACGGCTGTAACGAGCCTCGTTCATCAGGAACTCCTGATAGCCGTCCTTCGGAGCCTTGCTGTCCAGCTGGAACTTGCCGGTCTCCTTGGAAGGATCGAAGCGGAACAGGTTCCAGTAGCCGCACTCAACGGCCTTCTTCATCTCGGCCTGGCAGTTGGTCATGCCGCCCTTGATGGAGTGCATCTCACAGGGAGCGTAGCCGATGATGAGGGACGGGCCATGGTAAGCCTCGGCTTCGGTGATGGCCTTGATGGTCTGAGCGGGGTTGGCGCCCATAGCGACCTGAGCGACGTAAACGTAGCCGTAGCTCATCGCGATCTCAGACAGGGACTTCTTCTTGGTCTCCTTACCGGCAGCCGCGAACTGAGCGACCTGACCGATGTTGGAAGCCTTGGAGGCCTGTCCGCCGGTGTTGGAGTAAACCTCGGTGTCGAAGACGAAGACGTTGACGTCCTTGTTCTGTGCCAGCACATGGTCAACACCGCCGAAGCCGATGTCGTATGCCCAGCCGTCGCCGCCGAAGATCCACACGGACTTCTTGGACAGATATTCCTTCTTGGACAGGATGTCCTTCACGGTGTCGCAGCAGACCTTGGCTTCCAGATTCTCGATCAGAGCCTTGGTAGCAGCCTTGTTGGCCTCGCCGTCGTTGTAGGTGTCCAGCCAAGCCTGGCAGGCGGCC
>ERZ773224.2721-NODE-2721-length-17626-cov-5.716806_pt1 | contig 17626 bp, 17 predicted proteins | sample MGYA00580526_ERZ773224 | MGnify/ENA primary metagenome ERZ773224 (study PRJEB29015, sample SAMEA2737743) | human gut metagenome | biome: human gut; feature: human-associated habitat; material: faeces | place: China | collected 2012 ... | reverse complement strand
GGGGGGGGAGTCGCCCTCCATCATTCAGGAAAGGGAACTGAATGGTTTATAACATTCACATATTGCAAACAAGGAAAACCGGTCGTGTGGTTGCTGCTGCGGCTGCATCCGTGCTGTGTTGCATGGGGGCTGTATTTCCAGCGACTATCGGAGTGACTGCGGCGTCGGCCGATGAACCCGTCGAATTGGTCGTCAACGGCGGATTCGAAGACGATCTTAATGGTTGGAAGTCTGGAACGGTGTGGAATAGCTCCGCATCGTCCATTGCCGTCACTGCGGATGATGTGCATGGTGGCAGGGGCGCCTTGAGCGTTACTGATCGTACATCCTCTGATGCTGGTGCAATCCAGTCTCTTGATGGCAAGGTGGAAAAAGGACAGACATATACCGGAAGTATGTGGGTCAAGGCCACGGAAGACGGTGAATTCAATATCACTGTTTGTTCGGGTAATGGTTCCGGATGTGACCAGATTGCGACCGGAACGGCGAAAGCGGGTGAGTGGACACAAATTTCAGGTACTGGAACGTTAGGTGGTAGTGGTGATTTCACCAGTCCCTCGCTGGTGATTGAAAACAAGTATGGCACGAGCAATGCCGACTTCATTGTCGACGACATTTCCGTAACCGGTTCGGATTCTGGTTCCTCATTCGTGCCGCCGACTACGGGTACGGCAACGGCAGCCAAGGCTTTCGGCGACTATTCAAACCCGATTATCGATTATTGGTATGGCGCCGATCCGTGGGCTATGGAATACAACGGACGCGTATATATCTACACTACGGGTGATGGCACTTCTGTGAATGCTGATGGCTCGTTGAATTATGACTATGAATATGACAGTACTGGGCAGATCAAGGACAATTCGTTCGCTCAAGTAAAGACCATCAATGTTCTGTCCAGTGATGACATGGTCAATTGGCGTAATGAGGGTTACATTCGTGTGGCTGGAGAACAGGGGGTGGCCACCTGGGCCAGCAATTCCTGGGCTCCTGCCGTCGCTCATAAGACCATCAACGGTAAAGAGAAGTTCTTCCTGTATTTCGCCAATGGCGGCAGCGGTATCGGTGTGCTGACCTCGGATTCTCCTGTTGGTCCGTGGAAGGACGAAACCGGTGAGCTGTTGATTAAGGGCGGTACTCCTGAATCCGCTGGTGTGGTCTGGCTGTTTGATCCCGCGGTGTTCGTGGATGATGACGGGCAGGTCCAATTCCCGGGCCAGGGCCATTTGCTTGCGGAAGGTCTCCTGCTGAATTTCCCGGGGGATGTCCTCATAGTGATAGTCCAGGCCGATTTCTCCAACGGCCTTTATTTTTGGGTTTTCCCGGCACAGCTGCCGGTAGCGGTCCAGCACGGCGTCGTTTACCTCGTCCGCCGCATCCGGATGGGAGCCGACGGCGGCATAGATGTAGTCGTATTCCCGGGTCAGAGCCGCCGCCGCCTCGGAGGAGGCGGCGGAACAGCCGGGGTTCATCAGCAGTGCAATGCCCGCCTGGGGCAGGGAAGTGGTCAGAAGCTCTGTCCGGTCCGCATCAAAGGCCCGGTCATCCATATGGGCGTGGGTATCAAACAGCATTTTTCTATCCTTTCTCTACGATCATGGCCACAAGGCATCCGTCCCATTCCCAGACCCGGGGGTCCCGGAGGGTAAAGTCCGTCCGATTTGGAAAGCCCAGCAGGCCCGTACCGTCGCACTTGACCCGGGCCTCCTTCAGCACCCAGAAGGTCAGAAATGCCCGGCGTTTGTCTGGGGCGGCTTCGAATTGGGCGTATTCCGCAGGGGAGAGCACCCTTCTGGCGGTTTCCAGCCGGATAGGGCGGTTCAGCTCCTCCAGGTCCAGGCCCACAGGGTACTTTCCCAGAACGCAGGCGGCATGGCGGCGGGTGTGGGAGATGGAGAAGTGATAGGGGCTGTCCGGAAAATAGGGCTTTCCCCGTTTGGTCAGCCGGACAGGGGGCAGGGGCTGACCGGTCTCCTCCAGATAGAGCTGCCGCAGGAGGGCCCAACCGGCCTCATGGCCGCCGCGCCCGTCCAGAGAGCAGCAGGCGTATCTCATTGGGCGTCGATGATGTTGCCGCCGTCGCCCAGGAGCTTTCCGGGCTTCAGACGGTCAATGGCCATGAGCACACCCACCGCAATGACCAGCAGGCCTACAATGACCCAAACCGCCCGGGAGGTGGTCATGGGCAGCAGGATCAGCAGCCCGCCGATGATGGCAGACAGCAGGGCATACTTCATGCCGCACTTCCAGCGGGCGGCGTTGATGATATCCTGTACGGCCCGCACCAGGATCAGCAGCCCGGCGACCCGGCCCAGAGCAGCCGCAAGACGCAGGGGATTGCGCACCAGCCACAGGCCCAGGGCAGCCGCCACCACCACAAACAGGATCCTGCTGGTGGTCAGCTCCTTCACGGCAATGGATTCCACCAGCAGGCCAATGCCCACCACCAGTAGGACCCAGCCCAGGACCTTGCCCACAAGGGCCGAGGCAGAGTCCGGCCGTACCACCAGAACAATGCCCAGGATCACCATCAGCACCGGCGTCAGCATCAGCCGCACCATGCTCTGAACATCCTTTTTCTTCATAGCGCTCACACCTTTCCGTTTCTAGAAATATTTTACCCCGTTTTGCCCGGCCTGTCAACGATTGCCGAAGGAAATGTTCGGTTCTGGGCAGGGGAGCGGGGGCATATACTGCTTCCGGGAAGGGGGTGGAGGCCTTGGTTCAGGAGAGCCACAGCCTGCGGCTGACCGAGCGGAAGAGCCTCAGTGTTACGGGTGTCACGGAGGTGGTCCGGTTTGACGAGGACGCGGTGGTTTTGCAGACGGATATGGGGACGCTGACGGTCCAGGGGGAGCAGCTGCAATTGAAAGAGCTGTCCGTGGAAGGAGGAAGGGTAACGGTGGAGGGCACGATCAGCGCATTGGGCTACGAGGCCCCCCGGCAGAGCGGCTCCTTCCTGCAAAGGCTGCTGGGCTAATGGGGACGATGCTTGGCGCGGCCTTTCTCTTAGGCGCGGCTCTGGGGCTGCTGTGGGGCTTCCTGCGGCCCCTGGGAAAGCGAGGGGACCCGCTGTTTGTGCTGATGACGGGAGCGGGGCTCTGCTGGCTGAATTTTGGCGTTTGCGGCGGAGACCTGCGGCTTGGCTGTGCCGCAGTGATGCTTCCCGGCTTTTGGGCCGCGGATAAAAGCCTGGGTGCGGTGCTGCAGCCGGTGTTTTATGGGTTTTGGTCTTTTCTGAAGGCCATGGCCGGTGTATTTTTGTCTGTCCCGAAAAAAATTTTTAAAATCGCAAAAAATGTGTTTGCATCTGCCGGAAAATGGGTTACAATAGGACGGAAGAATTCGCTGAACCGGGGAGGGAAGCCCAATGCAAGAGTCGTCCGTAAAAATCGGCAGCACCAGGATCGTCTGGAACCGCTCAACGCCGCTGTTGAAGGTCCTGATCCTCAGTCTGGTGGTGTTTTCCATGCTGGCCTTGGCGGCCCTGAGCTGGGTCAGGCTGAGCGTACAGTCCCAGATCGCGGACACCCGGACTCTGGCCGCTCAGACCGCAGGGCAGAATCGCCGCCTGCAGGAGCGCCTGGCCGATATGGAGTCGGACGGGGCCATCCGGGCCATTGCCTCAGAGGAGCTGGGGCTTGTAGACCCCGACGCGGTCATCATCCAGCCCGGCAGCGGAAATTGAAAACCGGCAGCAGCACACCGCTGCGCCTGAAATAATTTTGGAGGAAACATAGCATCTATGGAGTTAACCGTCGGAGCCGTTTTAGAGGGAAAAGTCAAGTCCATCACCAATTTTGGCGCGTTCATCGCCCTGCCGGAGAATAAGACCGGTATGGTACATATCTCAGAGGTTGCCAATGCCTACGTCAGCGATATCCACCAGCACCTGACCGAGGGCCAGGATGTGAAGGTGATGGTCATTGGCCTGGACAATGGCAAGATCAACCTGTCCATCAAGCGCCTGGAGCCCAAGCCCCAGCGGGAGAATGCGCCCAGAGGCGAGTTCCGCGGCAACGGCGGACAGCGCCGGGAAGGTCAGAACAGCCGCCCCAACCGCGCCCCCGTGCAGCCCGCAGCCCCCAAGACGGCAGACCAGCTGTTTGAAGAGAAGCTGAAGGCCTTCATGTCCGAATCCGACAGCAAGATCTCTTCCATCCGCCAGTATTCCGACCACCGGACCAAGAGCAGAAGAAGATAAATTTGGGGCTCCCCTTGCAGGGGAGCCTTCAAGGAGAATGTTATGTCAACAGTTGTGATCACCGGCGGGTCTCGGGGGATCGGCCGGGCGGCGGTGGAGCTCTTCGCGCAGAAGGGCCACCGGGTGTTCTTCCTCTATGAGAAGAACGACGCAGCCGCTACGGACGTTGCCGGAAAAACCGGCGCCACCCCTATTCGCTGCGATGTGGCCGACAGTGCCGCCGTGAAGGCCGCCTTCCGGCAGATCGGCGATGTGGATATTCTCATCTGCAATGCGGGTATCTGCTTCTATGGGCTCATGCAGTCCATGCAGGAGGAGGACTGGGACCGGATCTTTGACGTGAATGTCAAGGGTATTTACAACTGCGTCAATGCCGCCCTGCCCAGCTTCCTGCAAAAGCAGCGCGGCAGCATCGTGACGGTTTCCAGCATGTGGGGCCGGGTGGGCTCCAGCTGCGAGGCGGCCTATTCCGCCACCAAGGGGGCCGTCATTGCTTTGACCAAGGCCCTGGCCAAGGAGCTGGGCCCCAGCGGCATTCGGGTGAACTGCGTGGCCCCCGGAGTGATCCTGACGGATATGTGCGCCCAGGTAGACCCGGAAACCCTGGAAGAGCTGGCCCAGGAGACGCCCCTGGGCCGGAACGGGGCACCGGAGGACGTGGCAAAAGCCATGGCATTTCTGGCAGAGGCCGATTTTATCACCGGAAACGTGCTGAACGTAGATGGGGGATTTGCAATTTAAGGCAGCAGCGCACAAGACAAATCGTATTGTGCGGTGTTGCCTGAATTTATACAGGAGGAAAGAAATATGAAAATTGCCCTGGGCTGTGACCACGGCGCGTATCTTCTGAAAAATAAGGTTGCGGACCATCTCCGCAAAGCGGGCTACGAGGTGATGGACTTCGGCACCAACGGCCCCGAGAGCTGCGACTATCCGGATTTTGCCGCCGCCGCCGCCCGGGCTGTGGCTTCCGGCGAATGCGAGAAGGGCATTGTGCTCTGCACCACCGGCATCGGCGTGTCCATTACCGCCAACAAGATCAAGGGCATTCGCTGCGCCCTGCTGTCCGACGTGCTGTCCGCCAAAATGACCCGGCTGCACAACGACACCAACATGATGGCCCTGGGCGCCGGTATCGTCGGCGAAAACCTGGCCCTGGAGATCGTAGACACCTGGGTCTCCACCCCCTTCTCCGGAGAGCCTCGGCACCAGAGACGGATCGATAAGGTCATGGCACTGGAAAAGGAATAAAGGCCTTCCAAGGATCTTATGCACAAACAGCAAGGCATTCCGCCCCCCTGCAGGGAAACGGAACGCCTTGCTGTTTTATGCGTTTTCGGAAGAAAACCGATATGTTATACGACGGTATAGGTCAGCGTGACCGGCTCCAGGCCCTCACAGGTGACCGTGACAGTGGCCTCACCGGGGTGCTCCTCCGCCGCCAGAATGGCAAGCAGACGGCCCTCGAAGAAGCGGTGGGTATTGTCGAGGTAGCACTCGGTGGTCTTCGGATCGCCGGAGCCCGCGCCTGCCAGACGGATCGGTCCCGTGACCTGGACGGACGCAGTCTTATCCGAGGTCATCACCATGACTCCCTCCGGATCCCGCAGCTCGATCTCCAGATAGCTCAGGTCGCTGCTGCCTGCCCGGAGGGTCGTCTTATCGGCAGCGGCATACACTCCGCAGCCCTCTGCGGTTTTCAGGCTGTGATGGCCAACCTCTTTCCCGTCCATATAGGCGACTGCTTCCACCGCACCGGGCGTATAGGTAACATCCCAGCTGGTATAGCACCGGTGGAAATCATTCCCCACAGGCTTCCTGCCCTGGGATACCCCATTGATGAAGAGCTCCACCTCCTGGGCATCCGAGTAGACCTCCACGGTCGTCTGCTTGCCCTCGTAGCCCGGCCAGGTCCAGCTGTGGACGGCGTCCGTGAAATTCCAGCGGCTGACATACAGCTCTTTTCCCACATTCTGCATTCTGTGGACGGCCAGGTAGGGCTGGTGATCACCGCCCCCCCAGATGATCTCCCGCCAGTAGGACATGGGTCTGCGGAAGCCTGTCAGGTCAAAATCTCCGTCCGCTGCGGCGATCCAGGGATAGGCCCCGCAGAATGCGCCGGCGTCCTCGTCCAGCGCCGCGATCCGGCCGCAGCCCGCTTCGCCCAGATAATCCATAGAGGTCCAGCAGAAGTCACCGATCACGTAGGGATTGCGCATAACCGTATCCCAGTTCGTATCCAGTGCGCCGGAGAAGGTCTCCGAGCCGAAGAATATCCACTCCGGATGCAGCGGATGCTCCCGCTCATAGCGTGCGTTGGCGTAGTTGTAACCGATCACGTCCAGAATATCGCAGGACTCCTCCACATATGGATCGATCAGCGGGCTTCCGGTGATCAGGTCCATCATATTCGAAGCCCCGATGATATCATTGACGCCGTCCGCTGCCATTGTCTCTTTCTGCTGCCGGATGATCTCACCAATGCAGGAGGAAGCGGAAAGCATAACATTCAGGCCGTTGGTAACAAAACGGGTGGGATCCAGACGTTTAAAGGCTTCCACCAGCTTCCGGCCCCACTGGGTCCCGATGGGATTTCCGGTATCCGGGATCTCATTGCCGATGGACCACAGAATGATGCTGGGGTGATTGTAATCCCGGCGGACGACTCGCTCCACATCCTCTTCAAAACATTCGGGAAAATACTCCGAATAGTCATAGGCAGTCTTTCCCTCGGTCCAGATGTCGGTGAATTCATCCATCACCAGCAGGCCCAGCCGGTCGCAGGCGTTCAGCAGGGCTGTACTGGGGGGATTGTGGGCCGTACGGATGGCATTGTAGCCCATGGATTTGTGCAGGCGCACTCTGCGCACCTCTGCATCCTCCACGGATACGGCACCCAGGAAGGCATTGTCATGGTGAACGCAGCCGCCCTTAAGCTTGACGACCCTTCCGTTGATCCGCAGGCCGTATTTGCTGTCCAGCTGGAGCTTCCGGATGCCGAAGGCCGCTTCCTCACAGTCCACGGTCTCCCCGGTCCCCCGGTCCGTCAGGCGGCATTTCACGGAATACAGATCGGGGCTGTCCACATCCCACAGGTTCGGCTTATCCAGCGTCAGACGCTGCCGGACCAGGACCTTGCCGTTGGCATCCGCATAGAAGCGTGCCTTCCGCTCTGCGACGACCTTGCCGCTGCCATCCAATACGGTCAGCTCCGCATAGCCCTCTCTGGCCGACGGGCCCTCGTTCCAAACATCCGCAGTCACTTCGATCTGTGCCAGCTCCTCCGAGCAGTCCAGAGTGGTCACATGGAGGCCGTCCTGGGAAATGTGGAGCCTGTCACCGGTGAGCAGCCACGCATCCCGGTAGATGCCCTGGCCGGAATACCAGCGGCTGTTGGGAAGCGCCGTGCCCCGGATGGAAACCTTCAGCACATTGGGTTCATCATAACGGATGTACTTGTCAATGCGCATACAGCAGGGGACATAGCCATGGTGAAATTTCTTCACAAATGCGCCGTTGATCACAAAGGAGGGATTTGTGTAGACCCCGTCAAAGTACAGATAATGCACCTTATCCTTCTCGGCTGCAGGAACGGTAAATTCCTTGATATAGCAAATATTTTCGCCTTCAAAATACCCCGTATTGGCGCCGGAGGGAGAATCCGGGCTTCGCTTCATGGCCAACATGGCATCATGGGGCAGGTTGACCTCCTCGGGGCGATCCGTGCCGCCGCTGATGCTTTCCATCAGAGAGCCCAGATGGTGAGATAATTTCCAGTGTTGATTCAAACTGCTTTTCTGCATAGGGGAACACCTCCGTTTTCATTTTTGTCCAGCACCGCGCGGTCCGGCAGATAGCGGCAGCGGAAAAAGCCGCCGTCCTCCGCAAACGGATTGCGCAGTGCTGGCCTTGATTTTGACACGATTCAGGATGCGCGCTCAGCCATAGCCTCTGCGGCGAAGGCCTTGTCGGCTTTGATCCTGCCGGGCAGCGTTGCATTTTCGGATACGGCCATGATGATGAGCATAAACAGGCCCGTCACAACATCCTTCCAGGTGGATTCCAGGCCCACCGCCACAAAACCATTGGCCAGGATCTTCATGGTCAGCACACCGCAGAACACGGCAATGCTGGGATCCGACCACCGGGCCAGCAGCATACCAAGGAACACACCCATAAAGCCATCCATCATAACGGCCATGGAGCCCAGGGCGCTCACGTTCTGCACCTTGCCCTGCGCAGACATATAGAGCACTGCGGCAACGCCCAGGAAGAAACCGCCTACCATGAAATTGGTAAACTTGATCTTATCCAGGTTCAGACCGGCCGCCAGAGCAACGGACTGATTGGAACCGATTGCCCGGATGTTGTGGCCATACGGCGTTTTGTTGTAGATGATGTAGAAGACCGCCATCATTGCAGCCATGATCACAAAGCACCAGGGCTGCCGCGCCAGGAAGGCGTTTTCCGTGGCGATCACGGCGCCGCCGGGGAAAAATACCCGGGGCATGGATTCGAAGACCAGCATCATGCCAAGGCTCAGCACCATGCAGGGGACCCGCAGCCAATTGTAGAGCAGGCCCATAATGGCGCTGCAGATCAGGGAGATCAGGATCGCAAAGAACACCAGTCCCGGCAGGCCCCAGCCCAGCATATTGGACAGGCCGTTTCCGATAATGGCAGCGCAGATCACGAAGGAGCCCGCGCCAAAGTTCATCATGCCGATGCTCATGCCAAGCAGCAGGGCATAGCAGATGATGGACGGCTGGATCGCCTGACGCAATACCGTAAGAATTGCACGGGAGTTAAACATACGGCCGCCGGAGAGAATTCCGAATAGCACATAAACGGCAACCGGAATGACCAGCGTTTTGGCAAGCCCCAGCAGCTTTCCGGCAAGTTTATTTTGATGTTTCAAGGTAATACCTCCATTGGCCGTATTCTATGGCCGCTTCTAATTTACCGATAAAACTTACTGAACCAGATCTGCATGACGGGCCATGACATCCTCCAGAGAATAGGTCTTGCACACCTCGACCATCTTCTCGGCGGTGAAGGTCTCATCCACATAGTGGGTCATATCCAGCAGCTCCTGGGCGGTGTAGGCGGGGACTGCGGAGTCCAGATACTTGATATAGTTGTTGTAATCATCCAGGCTGTTCAGGTTGATATTGTTCATAGCCAGGTTCACGGCGGGATCGGCGATCACACGGGTGCCGTCCAGCAGATAGTTGTACAGCACGGCAAAGCAGACCTGCTCACAGGCATAGTTGCCGCCGGCGATATAGGCCAGGGAGCCGTTTTCAAATGCGCGGCCGGTGCCCTCGGAAACGTCGATACCGGCAAGCAGGACACTGCCGACCAGGCCCTCGGATTCGATGGTATTGTAGATATTGGCCATCAGGCAGGTGCAGCCAACGCCGTCCAGCTCGGGATAGGTGGCAGCAGCGGTTGCAATGCCGTCTGCCCACTGGGTGTAGTCCCAGTTCTCAACAATGATCTTCATATCGTCGTGGGTGGCCACGGCATCGAAGAAGCCGGCGGCACGGGCATCATGCTGACCGGAGTAGCCCCGGGACAGGCCGTCCCACATGACGTTGCGGCAGCCGTTTGCATACAGTGCTTCTGCCATTGCCCAGCCTGCGCCGTAGTCGTCCACGACAACGCTGCCGAGGTAAGCGCCGTAGGTAGCCATGGTCTTGGCCTGCTCCTCGCTGGAGGGCATGCCGCCGCAGACCACATAGGGAACGCCGGCCTTGTCAAACAGGGCGGCACGGGCTTCCGTAGCGACGGTGCCGATGCAGCCGTCATAACCGTTGACCAGAGCGGCCTCGATGGCGGCCGTTGCCTCATCGGCGTTGCTGCCGGTCTCCAGGAAGGTGAATTCAATGTTCAGGGGCTCGGCAATATATTCCATGGAGGACTTATACTGGGAACCCAGCTTATCGGTGAAGCTGTTGTACAGGACCAGGATCTTGAAATGGGGAAGCTCCTTGTCGGTGCTGACGGTGGCCTTGTCATATTTGGTGATGACGCTGCCATCGGCATCGATCTGGGTACCCTTGCTGTCGTCCACGGTGGAGGCAGGGGCGGTGGTCTCGGCAGTACCGGCAGAGGTGCCGGAGCCGCAGGCGGTCAGAGCCAGCAGCAACGCCAGCGCCAGGATCAGAGAAACGATCTTTTTCATGTTTTTATCCTTCCTTTTTCACTTTTTTCAGCTTACGCTGTTTGCGACGGAATACATATATCAGGTCACCAGCTTGCCCGCACTGCGGTCATAGCTCAGGCCGACCATGATAACGAAGATAATGCCCTTGACGCCGTTGACCAGGTTGGGCTCCAGACCCCACATTGCCAGACCGTTGGTCAGAAGCGTCGCCGTGATGGCACCCACGACTGCGGCAGGCAGGTTGGCCTTATCGCCGCCGGACATGGGGAAGCCGCCCAGGACCACTGCCAGCATGATATTAAACTCGATGCCGGTTCCGGCTGCGGTGGAGACCGTGGAATTGCGGAACATCTGGAACACACCTGCAATGCCCACGCAGATGCCCAGAAGAATATAGGCCAGGTACTGCTGCTGCACAATCTTAATGCCCGCCTGCTTTGCGGTATTGCGGTTGCCGCCGATGGCCTTGGCCCATTTTCCCACCCGGGTAAAATGGAACAGATAGACGCCGACGGCAATGATCGCAAGCATCACGGCGGCCTTAAATACACCGTTGGTCATAATGGGCCAATTGCTCACGGGGATCACGATCTCTGCCTTTGCAACGCCGATCGTCAGAAGACCCGCCAGCAGGGAGCGGACACACATGGAGCCGATGAACACCGGGACCCGGAACACAACGGCGATGGTGGAAACCAGGCTGCAGGTCAGCACGGGAACCAAAATCGTAACGGCCATCGCCAGGGGCATGGGCCAGCCCTTGTGCAGCAGCAATATTGCACCGCACATCTGGGCAACGCCGCAGGCAGAGCCGATGGAGAAGTCCATATTGCCCTGGGCATAAACAAAGGCCGCGCCGGTTGCCACGATACACATGGTGAAGCACTGCTCCACCATATTCGTCAGGTTTTTCTTACTGATAAAAAGTCCTTTTGTAACGATGGTAAAGAAAATGAACAGAAACACCAGGCCAAAATAGGGGACGATCCTGCCGATGACCTGCTTCCTGGCTGCCTGCTTATCCAGGCGCGCCTGAATCAGAAGATTCTGCTCACTGGTTCTACTGGATTCTGCCATGGTGTGCCCTCCTCAAATAATGTACTCGATGATGTCGTTTTCCTTCAGGTCGGCGCTGCGGGCAAATTCCTTTGACACCTTTCCGTCCTTGAAAATCATCATCCGGTCACTCATGCCGATCAGTTCCAGCAGCTCCTCGGAGATCATGATAATGCCCTTGCCCTGCCGCTTCAGCTCCATGATCAGCTTATACATATCGGCCTTGACGCCTACGTCAATGCCGCGGGTAGGGCAGTCCAGAATGAACACATCACAATCCGTGCCCAGCCACTTGGAAAAGACCACCTTCTGCTTGTTGCCGCCGGACAGCTCCTTCACCAGCTGACTGCCGTTTCTGCACTTGATGCTCATCACCTTGATCTGTTGATTGGTCAGTGCCCGCTCCTTTGCCGGAGAGATGAAGCCCAGTGCACCGCTCAGCCGCTTGAGTGCAGGCATCAGAATGTTGCTTTGAATGCTGGCCTGCAGAACGATGGATTCCTTGTCCCGGTCCTTGGAGACGTAGGCCATGCCCCGGTCCACCGCCACGGACGGGGATGTGATCTGGACGGGCTCCCCGTCCTTATAAAGCGTCACACTGCCGGTCAGCGGTTTTTCCAGACCGAAGAGCAGCCGGCCCAGCTCGTGCATACCGCAGTTGGAAAGGCCGCCGAAGCCCAATATCTCGCCCTTGTGCAGGGTAACGTCAATGTTTTTAAAATACGGACGCAGCGTTACCTGCTCTGCCTTCAGCAGCACCTCTTCGCTGCAGCTCCCGTCAAAATCCGGGCGGTAATAGTCCCCCTGGAGCTCCCGGCCGATCATCAGCGACCGCATCCGCTCGATGGACATGTTCTCCCGGTCCAGGGTATCAATGATCAGGCCGTCCCGCAGCACCGTGATGGTATTGCACCGCTCCATCAGCTCATCCAGATCGTGAGAGATGAACAGCACCGCCTTGTTTTCCTTGTGCATCCGCTCGATCAGTGCATAGATCAGCTTCCGGCCCTTGGTTGCCAGTGCGGTGGTGGTCTCGTCAATGATCAGAATCTCGGGCTTATTCACCATGGCCCGGGCGATCTCCACGATTTTCCGGTCCTCAAAATTCAGCTGTTCAATGTTCATCCGGCCCTTGATCTCCGGAACGCCGATATCTTCCAGGATACGGTCCGCTTCCGCATAGATCGTGTTCCAGTCCAGGAAGCCGCACTTTGTATACTGCTCCAACCGTCCGGCAAAGATATTGGAGGCGACATCCAGTCCGGGGAAGGTGGCTGCCTCCTGAACGATCATAGCGACACCGTGATTCTGGGCCTCCACCATGCTCTTGACCTCGTATTTTTCACCGTGAAGCTCCAGTTCACCGCTGTCCATCTCCAGAGCTCCCGCAACGATGGAGCAAAATGTAGATTTTCCGGAACCGTTTTCGCCAATGAGGCCGCGAATTTCGCCCTTCCGAACCTCCACATCCACATCGATCAGTGCGCGTGTGGGGCCAAAGGCTTTACACACCTTGTGTGCAGCCAGGATCAGTTCTCTTTCCATTACGCTCCTCCGTTCCTTTGATCGGGTATCCAAGAATTATTCGGCCCAGCCGGTCATTTGGGGTATTGTTTTTCAACCTCATGCAAATATGGTATCGGTTTTTCGCCCGATTTTCAATGACCGCAAAGGAACTCCGCGAAAAAACGAGTATCATTTTTCGTCATTTTTCGTCTTATTCCGCATATATGTCACTCTCATTTTGTGCATTTTGCTAATTCCCTAAAAAAGAACAGAGCCGGAAATTCCGACTCTGTCAAAAAACATATGTATCTTTTACATGCGATCTCTGCGCACCTCCAGCGGTGTCTTCCCGTATTTCTCCTGGAACATTCTGTAAAAATGGGTCTTATTCTGGTAACCGCACCTGGCGATGATCTCTCCGATGCTGAGACTGGTAGTTGTCAGCAGCGTGACGGCATATTCCAGCCGCTTTTCGATGCAGTATTCCGTCAGAGACATATTGGTGGATTTTCGCAGGACCTTATTCAGATAGCTCTCCGTATAGTGCAGGTCCCGCTCCATGGCGCTCCTGTCCACACGCCAATTGTTCGTCTCCAGATATTGCAGCAGCTGGCCCAGGACCCTGCCGTCCCCATAGGTGGATTTTGTGACGGAGCTGCGGTGCTGTGCCGGTGCCTGGCCGATCCAGTCCATAAGCCGGATGAGCAGGGCAAACAGCACATACCTGTTTCCCGGCTCCCCTGCGACCTTCTCCCGGAGCATCTGCTCCAAAAGGGCCCTGGGATACGCTCCGCAGTTTGCATAAGATATATACCGATATTTGCTGTTCTGCTTCAGCATACTGGCTGCAAAGAACTCGTCCAGATCTTTGGATCTGGTGATTTCCTGAAATACTGCCTCCATGACTGCCTTGGGGATCTGGAGATACTGAACCACACCGTCCTCTGCAATATACTCCGTGTGTACCGTGCTGGTATCCAGCAGCAGCAGGTCGTCCTGTTCCATGGTCACCCATTGATTGCCGATGGTCTGCTGGAAACGCCCCGAGAGCACATACACCAGCTCGAAATAGTCATGGCGATGGGGATACATCTTCAACGGTTCCGGCACCATGAGCTGTGCATGATAAAGCTGGCTGCTTCCGTCCGGGGCTGCAAAGGTACAATAGTCGTAGGTCAATCCCTCAGTCTGACTGGTCACCCAGCTGATATTGATGCCAAATTCGGGACTTCTGGACACAAAATAGTCCATCTCGCCCCGAATCGGACTACTTTTTGTCTTCGTATCCGATAAGTAGCTTTCAAAGGACCTGACAAAGGGCCTGGTCTCGTCTCTTTGCATGTAATTGGTCTTTGAGGTGACAGGGCTGTTCAAAAGCTCCGCATAGATATCTTCCAGATTTTCTTTCCCCATTGCCATATTTGCCCCTTCCACACCGCAGACATTCCCCCGGCACACCACCGTTTCAGCTGGATCATGCTGTATATATACAATTTTATCATAATTTTCTTTCCGTGTCCATCCAAAAAGATTCCGGGGCGGCGTTTGCCGCCCCGGGTCGTTTTACCGGTTATACAGCTTCTTATAGTACGCGCTGGAATAGGTATACAGCTCGTCGCCCGCGATGGCGGACTGCTCGGGGGTACCCATGATCCAGCACATGACCCGGCCCTTGGCGCCGAAGCGGTCCACAAAATCCCGGGTCTGCTGGCGAATCCGGCTTTCCGTGGCATCGGGGGCGATGGGCATATCGAAGGCGAAGGTCATCCTGTCGCCATAGTGCTCCACCAGGAAGTCCGGCTCGTTGATGCCCACCTGAGGCGTCCACATATCGATGCCCAGCTCGATCATCTCCGGCACATACTGGATGTTCTTGCCGCAGGAATGGAGCTCGATGAACTTGCCCTGGGACTTGATATAGTCCATGATCCGCTTGGTGGCCGGCATGATCTGCTCCCGGAACATCTCGTTGGAGAAGAAGCCGCCCCGCTGGGTGCCCCAGTCGTCGTGATAGAGCACGCCATCCACCACGCCGTAGTTTTCAAAGACCTTTTGGCAGACCTCGATCTTGTAATCCGCCATCTTCTGGAAAAACTCCTCCAGCAGCTCCGGCTCCTCATAGAAGGCCAGCAGGCTCTCGTCAAAGGGCATCATCTCATGGAGCCGCTCAAACACGCCCTCGGTGCACTCGAAGATATGGGGGCGGTCCGGGTCTAAGCGGGCCTGGAGCTTCTTGCCGTCCGAGGCAAAGTCCACGCAGCCCAGGTCCGGCCACTCCACCTCGTTTTTCCATTCGGCAAAGTCGGAGATCACCCGGGTGCCGGGCTTTGTGATCATGCCGCCGATCCCCGGCTCCATGTACCAGTCCACGCCCCACCAGTCGAAGCCGTTCTTTTCGGGCACAGGGTGCTCCTCCACGGCATCGGGCCAGAGGATATTCTTTTCCAGAAAATAATTGGGCATCCAGTAGGGCTGTTCCCCCCGGACGCAGCGGGCGTAGTTCTCCCGGACGCTGATGGGCCGCCCGGTAATCGGCGGCAGGGCCTGCTGGAACAGCCAGGGGAAGCTCCCTTCCTCCGCCCAGAATTTGCTGTAATCCCGCTCTGCGGCCCGCTTCATGAATTGTCCAACTGCCATGTGAATAACTCCTTTCGCAAATGTGGTTCCCCCCACATTTTATAGCTTTATTGTAGCGGCTTTCCCATGTTTGTGCTACGGTCCCGGAACCCAAAAAGCAGAGGGCAGGGGATGGGACTTTTTGTGATGTTGGAACATAACGAAGCTTTTCTTCACCTGTTTTCCTGACACAATGCTCGCTTTTCCCCGTGCAAATACAATCCCCAAAAAAATCTTCCCCCAATACCGGACTGCCCGGCATTGGGGGGTTCCCATGGTTTTCGATGTTATATGTCAAAGCGGTCGTAGGTCTGGTAGCAGTCCAGGCACAATTTCTTTCCGCCGGAAAGCCTGATCCAATTTGCGCCTGTGCTCTCGCCGCAGCAATCACAGGTGTAGGAATCAAACAGCCGTGCTTTCTCCGGCAGCTGAATCACCGCCTTTTTTACATCAAACATATCTTCAGGCCGACAAGACTGGTAATAGTCAAAGGACTGTTCTCGGGTCATTCCGTCCGGCTTCGGCTTCAGCACCAGGCGGACAGACTTTCCGTTCTTTCTGTTGTAGAAGGAAAATGCCTGCTTGCCCCGCATATGGAACAGCAGATTGCCTTTGCCGATGCTGCACCCCAGAATCACCTGGATGGCATCTACGCCGCAGGCATCGTTTTCGCTGATACATACAATTTCTTCATCCGCCGACAGACATCCCGCGTTTCCGCCGCCGCCCAGCTCCAGCTTCAGAAGCTCGATGGCATACAGCGAGGCCTTGTAGCCAATGGTCAGGCCGCCGCATTCGTGCCCGTGAAACTCCACACATTTTTTCCACAACGCTTTGTTCTCGTCCATAATAATTCGTCCTTTCTCTTCCGGGTGGCTCACGATTCCACCAGAACCATTCTTTGATTTTCTACCTCTACCACCCGGCCGTCAATCTGGTACACAGCCTTCAGCGCCTCCGGGGTCAGAACCCTGTAGTCACCGTTGGCGTACACCTGACCCTGGCGTAGCAGCAGGAACCGGTCACAGAACCGGAGCGCCAGATTCAGGTCATGAATCACGACAACGGCAGTCAGGCCGTCGTGATGGCAAAGCTCCCGCACTATTTCCAGCACCTGATACTGGTTGTGAATGTCCAGGCTGCTGGTAGGCTCGTCCAGAAGCAGCAGCTTCGGCTGCTGGGCCAGCGCTCTTGCCAGCATAACCTTCTGCCGCTCACCGCCGGAGAGCTGATTCAGAAACCGTCCCCGCAGAGCTTCCAGGTTCAGCCGCTCCATGGCGCCGTGGACGATCTGATGATCCTTCTCCGTAAATCCCCACTTCATATAGGGTCGCCTTCCCAGCATGACCACATCGTGAACCGTCATCTGGGTATTGGGAACCGTCTGGGAGACAAAGGCAATGCGCCGGGAAACCTGGTGGTTGCTCATTTGCAGAATGCTCTCCCCGTCCAGAAGCAGCTCCCCGGAGTCCGCCTTCAGGATTTTATTCAGGCACTTCAGCAGCGTGCTTTTCCCCACGCCGTTGTTTCCCAGAATTGCCAGGAACTGACCCTGTTCCAGAGTAAAATTTACGTCCTTCAGAACCTCTCCACCGCCGTGGTAGTGGTAGGAGATGTTTTTCACTTCCATCATTTTCCCTTCCCTCCCTTGAACAGGAGATACAGGAACAGCGGCCCGCCCAGGAATGCGGTAATGGCGCCGATGGGCAGGATAATGGGCATAATCGCCACCCGGGCCAGCAGATCTCCCAGCAGGAGCAGCGTCGCGCCGGCAAGAACGGAGCCGGGAATCAGGTACACATGGTTATTGCCTACCACCATGCGCACAATGTGCGGTGCCACCAGTCCGATGAAATTGATCAGTCCCACCCGGGATACAATGACAGAGCAGGTCAGGCAGCACAGAATCATATTCGTCAGGGTGAGCCTCTGTACATGAATGCCCAGGCTTATGGCGGTTTCCTCCCCGCTGAGCAGCGCGTTATAGTCCCAGCGGTGGCTGACGCAATACAGAATCAGAATCAGAACCATGACGGTCATTGCCCGCAGCTCGCCCCAATCGGTGCTTCCCAGAT
>ERZ773224.2718-NODE-2718-length-17635-cov-12.075882_pt1 | contig 17635 bp, 13 predicted proteins | sample MGYA00580526_ERZ773224 | MGnify/ENA primary metagenome ERZ773224 (study PRJEB29015, sample SAMEA2737743) | human gut metagenome | biome: human gut; feature: human-associated habitat; material: faeces | place: China | collected 2012 ... | reverse complement strand
TTTATGGGCGCTGCCCAAACCCGCAAGCCTTTAAAAAGGCTTGACCTAAATTTTTAAGTCTATCTCTCAACTGTTATTTTACCCAAATTAAAGCAAAAATCCCGATAAAGTCGCACTTTATCGGGATAAAATTTTAATTAATGCTTAAATTTTGTACCGCCTTTTGATACATCATGCTTTGAAAGTTCTACATCTGCGGTGTCAAATTTTCTCTTTTTGGTTTTACCTGTTGCTGGAGCAAATTTGTATCTGCCACGGCTCTTTACTGTAGCAATAATAAAGTAAACAATACCTGCAACACTTAAAATCAAGCACACAATACCTGCATAAAGCATCCAATGTCCGTTATCGGATTTACTTGTGTTTTTCTTGATAAAGTTGAAATCATCGCCGTCGCTGTCGGTAAGAGATGCATTTTTGAGATTTGCGGAAATATCGTTCCAATCGCTCTGTGAAAGCGTTTTATCGTCAATAGTATCTTTGCTTACAGAATACATCTGTGCAGGAGGCGCAGTGGTTTCGGGTACTGTATAGGTTGACTGTCCGCCACCCACATATTCACTGCCGTCATTGCTGTAATATGGCTTATCGTCTGTATCCGAGTAGCTGTATGTCGGCTCAACATATGGCTCTGTCGGTTCCGGCTCGGGATAATATGTCGGTTCGGGCTCGGGAGCATATGTCGGTTCGGGTTCCGGTTCGTATGTCGGCTCCGGCTCGGGTTCCGGCTCATATGTCGGTTCCGGCTCGGGAGCAGGCTCGGTTTCAATAATTTCTCCGCCGCTTTCTTCGCCTTCAACCGCACTTACCGAAAAAGCAAATACAGAAAAACTGAGTGCAAGTACGGAAATTAAAGCAATTATTTTTCTTTTCATACTGTTGACTCCTTTCATATATTTAAAAGGTTATTAATCGGTTGAAAATATCTGCACTAAATGCCACACAAAGGCTGTGTGGCATTTTGATTTTTAAACTTTTACTTTGAAGAAGATGAACTTGAAGAACTTGAGCTTGAAGAACTTGAGCTTGCTGATGAGCTTTCAGGTTTTACAAAGTAAAGCTCAGGCTTGTACTGGTCGAGTACAGACTGGTTCTTTTCGCAATCTGTCTTTTGAGCAAGGTCATCAACATACTTTGCAAACTCGTCTTTTTTCATATCTGCAAGCAATTTGTTGCGCTGTGTTGAATCGTAAACATAGCTGTCAATGTCTGAGTTGATGTCACCCTTATAGATAAGGTAATAAACTGCTGTATTGCCTGAACCTACCTTAACGGTCTTTGCCTCGTTTGCTTTCATTTCGCCGAGAGCTGTCTTAAGCTCATCGCCGAGTGAACTGCTTTTAAGGTTTTCTACAGCTGATGTTGACGGATCGTCTGTAAGTGAGTTAGCTGTCTTGTACTTATTTACAATATCGTCAAAAGAAGTACCGTTATTAAGTTCCTTTGCGTAACCGTCAAACTCGTCTGTAATCTTCTTTGCGTCTTCGTCGGAAAGCGCTGCATCTTTGCTGTTGTTTGACTCGTCGGTTGTTGACTCATAAAGATTTGCTTTTATATACTTATAGTCTGTATAGTTTTCTGTAAAGTATGAAATAAATTCGTCATCCTTTACCTCTTTTGAACCGCCCTCACCGTAGAGCTTTTCAAATACTGCTGTGTATTTTGTGTTATAAAGTGTTGTGCAATATTCAAAGCTTTCAAAAGAAACACCGTAAGGCTCGTACTGGTCTTTATAAGGCATATAGTAGCCGTATGAAGCGTAAGGGCCTACTGTCCAATATTCCTCGGCTGTTTTTTTAGCCGAATCTGCGGTAGCGCCGCTCATATCAATGCCGAGCTCCTCAACGAGATTGTCAGTCACAATGTAATTAAGGCACATTGTTTCTGCCTCGTTTTTGATCCAATCTCTTGCAATCGCCTTGTCGCCGTCATCGTCTGTGATTTCAAGGTCAAGCCATGAATCAGATGCCTCGTCATATGAAGCAAGTTTCGACGCATAATTTTGAGCTTGTGAGTAAGCTGTTTTAAGCGAGTAGCTGTAAACGCCGATTGGCAATTCTACTTTATCTGTCCTGTAAGCCCATTCTGCATTAAGGCTGATTGGAGTGCAGCCAACCGCTGCAACAGCAATAATCAGTGCAAGCAACAATGAACCGATCTTTGCATATGGTTTCATAATATTTACCGTCCTTAAAAAATTCTATTTCACCCGTAAAATGACAGGGTGCGTACTTTATGATTATACACAAAAAAATTTGCATTGTCTATATATTTTCTAAAATTTATTGCTTTTTCGGCAAAGTTTTCAGACAACTGTCAGATTTTAAATACTTTTTTGAGCATATCAAGCGATGAACCGCCGCCGCATCTTATTGTAATGTACGGTTTGTTGCCCGCAGACAGCATTGCTCTGCCGTTGAGCCTTGAAAGAAGTTCTATAACCTTCGGCGATTTTATCTCTTTGACAAACAGTAAAACATTGGTATCCGTCTGCCTGATTTCGTAAATACCCATTGCGTTTGCACAGTTTCTTATAAGCGCAATATCAATAAGTCCGAGCACAGATTCGGGAATTTCGCCGAAACGGTCTTTGAGTTCGTCCTTAACATCAAGGCTGTCCTCTTTGTTGCGTATATCGGCGATTCTGCGATATACATCAAGGCGGAGCGTAAGACTTTCCACATAGCTTTCGGGGATATGTGCATTAACTGAAATATCAATAAGGCAATCGAGGTCTGCCGACTCGGGTGCTTCGCCCTTTTCTTCGCTTACTGCCTCACCCAACAGCTTAAGATACATATCGTATCCGACAGATTCCATATGTCCGTGCTGTTGAGCACCCATAATGTTTCCTGCTCCTCTTAATTCAAGATCTCGCATTGCGATTTTAAATCCGCTGCCAAATTCGGTAAATTCTCTGATAGCGGCAAGGCGCTTTTGCTGAATTTCTGTAAGCACTTTGTTTTTGCGGAATGTAAGATAAGCATAGGCTCTGCGGTTGCTTCTGCCTACTCGTCCTCTTAGCTGATGCAGCTGTGAAAGTCCCATTCTGTCCGCATTTTCTATAATTAGCGTATTTGCGTTCGGCAGGTCAACACCCGTTTCTATTATAGTGGTGCATACTAATACATTTACTTCCTGTTCAATCATCATTCGCCATACTTCGCTAAGTTCGTGCTCTTTCATTTTGCCGTGACCTATGGCTATTTTTGCCTCGGGCACAGCCTCAAGAATTCTTGAGGCACAGGATTCAATAGTCGCAACATCGTTATGCAGGTAGAAAACCTGTCCGCCTCTTCTCAGTTCCTTGCGGATAGCCTCGTTAATTACCGCATCGTCATGTTCAAGAACATAAGTCTGTACAGGCTGACGGTTTCGTGGCGCTTCCTCGATTACACTCATATCTCTTAAACCGCTCATTGCCATATTGAGAGTTCTTGGAATAGGTGTAGCCGAAAGAGTAAGAACATCAACATTTTTGCAAAGCTCCTTAAAGCGTTCCTTTTGTGCCACGCCAAAGCGCTGTTCCTCGTCAATGATTGCAAGTCCGAGGTCACGGAACTCCACATCTTTTTGCACAAGTCTGTGCGTGCCGACCACCAAATCTACCTCTCCGCGCTTTAGCTTTTCTATAGTTTCTTTCTGTTGTTTTGCCGTTCTGAATCGTGACAGCAATTCAATTCTTATCGGATAGCCCTCAAATCTCTTGCAAACGGTTTGATAATGCTGCCACGCAAGAATTGTTGTCGGGCAAAGCAATGCGCATTGTTTTGAATCCGCAACGCACTTAAATGCCGCTCGCAGTGCCACCTCTGTTTTGCCAAAACCTACATCACCGCACAAAAGTCTGTCCATCGGTGAGGTTTTCTGCATATCTGTCTTGATTTCATCACAGCACCTAAGCTGGTCGGGAGTTTCTTCGTATTCAAACTTAGCCTCAAAATCGTGCTGCCATTCGTTATCTTGTGAAAAAGCATAGCCCTTTGCTTTCATTCTTGCGGAATAAAGTGCAATAAGCTCCTTTGCAATGTCCTTTACAGATGCTTTTACTCTTGACTTTGCTTTCTGCCAATCCTGCGAGCCGAGCTTATTAAGCCTTACACGACTGTTTTCGGACGGGCCGATATATTTTGCAACCATATCAAGCTGAGTTACAGGCACATAGAGAACATCGCCCTTTGCGTACTCAATCTTGATGTAGTCTTTTACAATTCCGTGGGTATCAATTTTACGGATACCGCCGAAAATACCTATACCGTGAACGCTGTGTACCACATAATCGCCCTGCGAAAGCTCCGAAAGGCTGTAAACCTCCCGGCTGTCCTTTGATATTTTCTTTCTTGCTTTCTTTTTCGGCACATACGAAATATGCCCCTGTGTGATAATAAAGAATTTTTCGAGCGGATATTCAAAGCCTGCGCTCAAAGTACCGGGCAATACAAATAATGCGTTTTTCTTTATTTCCGACAACTTATCGGCATACTGTGCGGGAATACCGTCATTTCTAAGCGACTCACAAAGGTTTTTTGCCGCCTTGTCCGTTCCCGCAAGCACAACACCGCAGCTTTCTGCAGTGAGCATACCGTTTAAGTCTTCTTCAAGCTGTTTGTATGAACCGTTCCATACAGAAAGCTGTTTTGCGGAAAACGATACTATTTTTCTGAGTGGAATTGTTGTTGAACCGTGCACAAAGCCCTCAAGCATAACAATGCCGTGAGAAGTAAAAATATCAACACATTCCGCAAAAGTGAGTGAATACTTGTCAAGACCTCTGCAAAGAATGCCGTCCTCAAAGGCGGATTTTACGGTTTCTTCATTTCTGAAGTCCATTGCTCTGCCACGCTCTGAAATATTGTTAAACTCCGAAGTGAAAATCAAAGTATCTCTGTCGAGATAATCAAATAAGGTTTCGGCTTTATCATATAAAAGCGGAATAAACTTGTCGGTATTTGAAAGCATTGCACCCGACCTGATGCTGTCCGCCTCCGAAAGCAGTGTTTCCTTAACCTGCGGAGCTTTTTTGCCTCGCACGCCTTTTGCAAGATTTTCTATTTTGTCGGCAAACGCCGTTCTGTCCTCAATAATTACCTCCGCAGACGGCGAAAGACGGATTTCGCCTGCCTTTTCCCCTCTTCGCTGTGTATCAATATCAAAGAAAGAAAGGTCGGTGATTTCATCACCCCAAAATTCCGCACGAACAGGATTTTCGGCATCAGGCATAAAGAAATCGAGAATACCGCCTCTTACAGAAAACTGACCGCTGCCCTCTACCGCATCAAAACGCTCGTATCCGAGCAGGGTAAGTGTTCGTACGGCTTTTTCTATACTGATTTCAAGACCTTCTTTTAAAGTCAGAACACAATCCCTCAAAAATTCCTTTGGCACTGTGAACTGCGACGCTGCATCAATACAGCTGACAACTACATCACATTCGCCGTCAATGAGTTTGAGCAGTACCTTAAGTCTTGCGTGTTCGTACTCTCTTGAGGCGCTCTGAATATCTCTGAAATTAAAATCACGCTCGGGGTAAAAATAAGCACGCATACCCATACTTGCAAGGTCATTGCAGATTGTCTGCGCCTCTCGCTCGTCGGAGGCAACACAAAAGGCTGTGGCGCTCTTGCGGCAACACAGCGAATAGATAATATGTGCCTTGTGAACGGCGGAAAGTCCCGTAGCGCAAACACTGCCGCCACGCACAACAGCTTTTTCGAGTGAGTTAAAAACCTCACTGTTTTTAAAAACATCAACTAAAAATTTCATAATTCATCTTGCTTTAATTTTTTGTTCACTTTTTATTTATCAAAAATTGGGATAATTACCGATTTTTTTCAACATTGTTTTATAAAAATGTTAATTAAACAAATTCATTGCTCTGTCGATTTTTCCGTCTGCCATAAGTTCAACGGCTTTTGCGGCATTTTCAAATACCTGCGCAAGTTTCTTCTGTTCATCGTCGGAAAATCTTGAAAGCACCCAATCCGCTAAATCCCACTCGGGTGTAGGCTTTGCGCCGATTCCTATTTTAACTCGTGGGAACTTATCACTGCCGCTTAAATATATAATGCTCTTCATTCCTCTCTGTCCGCCGTCACTGCCCTTTGAGCGAATACGCATTTTACCGACATCGAGGGATATATCGTCAAATAATACTATCACATTTTCAGGTGAAATTTTGTAGAAATTCATCGCCTCTACCACTGCCTGACCGCTGTTGTTCATATATGTGGTAGGTTTCATAAACATTGCCTTTCTGCCTGCTATATTACATTCGCCGACATAGCTTTTAAATTTTACTCTGTCTACCTTGCAGTCAAGACTCTCGGCTATTGCGTCAATCGCAAGCCAGCCTGCGTTATGACGGGTGTTTTCGTACTTTTTATCGGGGTTTCCGAGTCCTACTACCAAAAGCTCGACACCGCCGCCAAAGCTCTTTTTATTACCAAACATAAATACCTTCCTTTATATAAATTATTCTTTATTAAATTCAATTACAACCCAATCGTCATTGCCGAGGTGGTAAGGATTACCGCAATAAGGGCAATTATGCTCTCTTGTAGCGTCAAAACTGCCGCCGCAGCTTTTACAGCTTACCTTTTTAATAGAAAAACCTGCATCGGCTATTGCATTAATGTTTTTGCAAACAACAACCCTGAATTTTTCCTTTGAACTTTTGAGAGCACCGCCGTCAACCTTTGTTACTGTTGTATATACGGTAATATCTACATAGCAGTAGTTACCGTCTGTTTTCAGCGTATTATACCTTACCGTACCGTCATAGCTAATGTCCACAATGTCTTTAAAGGTGTTTTGCATAGGCTTGCCGTCATAAGCCGCAAGGTTGGTGTAGTCATCGCTGAATATCATAAGTTTCATAAGGTTTATAACCTTACCTATGAAAAACTCATACGAAAAGTTAGGGTCAATCTGTCGCATAACCTTTGGCAGTTGAGTTTTTGCCCTTACATGAGGACCGAGCAAAAACAGGCTTTTTATTGCGCCAATCATCATCCATATGAGTATAAAAGCCGCCCACAAAATATAACCCGAAACAGCGCCATAAATCAATCCTACAATTACGCACTGCACAATCTGAAATACAAAGTCATCGCTGCCCTGCACTATGTTTCCGTTATTAATATTAGAAATCAAAGAATAGCTCATAACGGTGGCTATCATACCAAGAACGCATATAAGCATTGACGGCTTTAGTATTTTTCTGATTAGGTCTGCCTCGTCTTTAATGTGATAAAAGTTGGTAACTTTAGGGAACAAATCGTCAATAATAAATCTTGTTCCGCAGCTTTTACAGCCTGTAAGTAAGTCCTGCACATCACTGATAGCGCCGCAGTTTGGGCACGCAACCGCACCGCCTGCATTTTGATTTAAAAGTCTTGTGATGGTAGCATAAAAGTTGCGTTTATTCTTTCTTTTCTTTTTCTTTTTATTATTTACAAAAAAGGTTTCTGTCACCTTATAGTCTTTACAGGCAACATCACTTTTGTAGTCGCCTCTGTCGGTGACGGTAAAGCACTTGAGCGCCTGCTTAAACGAGCTTTCTTTTGTATCAAACACAACTTCTTTTCTGACATTATTTTCATCAAGTCTTTTTTTCTGAAGTTCAAGAGTGTAGTTTACATCAAGAGAGCCCATATCGGGAGTTTTTCCCGTATTGTGCCATTGAGCGTATTCGTCAATAAATTTATCAACGATTTCTGTATTTTCGTTATTGTTAAATGTTAAATTAAAAAAACTCATTTTCTTATTATACCTCGTGCAGTCTGAATAACTGCTAATAAACTATGGTTTGTGTTTATATATAAATTTAGTTTGTTTGTCGTTACAACCCAAAACCTTTTTAACGGCGAAATGGCGGGTTATTTGAAACCCGCCTGTATAATCGCTATTTAATTTTCGGTTCATTAACCAAATGCAGGTGTAAACGGCTTGTCATTGTAAATTCTTGCAATAGCCTCTGCAAATGTAGGAGCAACAGGAAGAATTGTGAACTTGTCAATCATCTTCTCCTGCGGAACAGGGATTGTATCAAGAAGAACAACCTCTTTGATTGCGCTGTTCTTAATTCTCTCGATAGCAGGACCTGAAAGAACTGCGTGTGTAGCACAAGCATAAACTTCAGTAGCACCGCCCTTTTCAACTATAGCGTTTGCTGCGTTGCAAAGTGTGCCTGCTGTGTCAATCATATCATCAACAAGGATAACCTTTTTGCCTCTTGCGTCACCGATGATGTTCATAACTTCGCAAACATTAGCCTTTGGTCTTCTCTTATCAATAATAGCAAGACCTGTGCCAATCTTAGACGCAAAGTTTCTTGAACGGGTAACCGAACCGAGGTCAGGAGAAACAACGATGTATTCATCAAAGTTTCCGCCGATTTTTTCTCTCATATAGTTAGCAAGGATAGGAGAACCATAGAGGTGGTCAACAGGGATATTAAAGAAGCCCTGAATCTGGTTTGCGTGAAGATCCATTGTAAGCACACGATCGGCACCTGCTGATGTGATGATGTCCGCACAAAGTTTTGCCGAAATCGGATCTCTTGCCTTAGCCTTTCTGTCCTGTCTTGCATAGCCGAAGTAAGGCATAACTGCTGTAATTCTTGCAGCGGAAGCACGCTTCATGGCATCAATCATAATAAGCATTTCCATTAAATTGTCATTTACCGGAGTGCAAGTTGACTGAACGATAAAGCAATCGCTGCCTCTTACAGATTCCTGAAGAGAAACCGCTATTTCACCGTCAGAAAACTGAGTACATTCGCTCTTACCAAGCGGAACTCCAAGGCTGCCTGCAATTCCTTTGGCTACATTTACATTTGAGCTTCCGGTAAAGATTTTAATGTCTTTTCCGTGAAAATTCATTGTAATCGCTCCTTTTTACTCTATAGTTTGTATTCTACTATTATCTTAACAGGTATATCCCCTGTCTTTTGCAATATTGTTAAGCTCCTCAAGCTGTGCGGGATCATTTGCGCCGAGCACTGTGTCGCTGCACTCTGCGGTATAAGCGCCTACCTTACAGCCGTCCGAAAGCAAAAGTTTTAATGCGTCGGGCAAATAATATTCCTTTGCATTATTATCGGATGAAATTCTGCCGAGCACAGACAAAAGCTTTTCTGCGTCAAACCAGAAACCGCCCGAATTTACTTCCTTAATCTTAAGGATTTCTTCACTGCCGTCTTTCTGTTCTACGATTGACTTTACATCGCCGTTTTCGTCACGGACAATTCTGCCGTAGCCTGTAGGGTCGTCAACCATTGCGGAAATTACAGTTGCACTTGATTGAGTGTTTATGTGCTGTTCAAGTGACTTTTCAATGGTTTTGCTGTCCATAAAAGGTGCGTCGCCGTTTAAAATCACCACGCTGTCGCCTTTGTGACTTTCAAGAAAGTCTTTAGCCATCATTACTGCGTGGCCTGTACCGAGTCGCTCTGCCTGATAAACCGTTTCAACCTTAAAATCAAGTGTTGACACAAATTCGTCTATACATTCTTTTTTAAAGCCCTTTACAATGCAGATGTCATTAACGCCTGCCTTTTTAAGTGAAGAAATAACCCACTCAAGCATAGGCTTGCCGAGTACGAGTGAAAGTGTTTTCGGCTTGTCGCTTTTCATACGCTTGCCTTCGCCGCCCGCAAGAATAATCGCACAATTACTCATATGTAATCTCCTTGGTATTCTGTAATTTGTGTGTTTACTTTAATATGTACACACAACAAGACATATTAATATTATCGCATAAAAAATACAAATTTCAAGAGTATTTTACAAAAAAACAACATTAGGGGTAAATTTAAACGATTTATACAATATTGATGAAGTATAAAATTGAATTTTATAGGAAAAAATTTTAAAAAATCTATAGCTATTTTGAACAAACTTTGTTATAATTATGTGTAGGCTTATACAAGCGGGCGAATTTTGACACAATTTTCGCCACAGCCGTATAATTTATTATTTTAGGAGGATTACCAAAATGGCAAACAAATGGGTATACCTTTTCTCAGAAGGTAATGCTAACATGCGTGAGCTTCTCGGCGGTAAGGGTGCTAACCTTGCAGAAATGACAAGTTTAGGACTTCCTGTACCACAGGGCTTTACAATTACAACAGAGGCTTGTACTCAGTACTATGAGGACGGCAGAGAGATTAACGAAGAAATTCAGGGTCAGATCAACGAGTACATCGGCAAGATGGAAGAGATCACAGGCAAGAAGTTCGGTGACTTAGAGAATCCGCTCCTCGTTTCAGTTCGTTCAGGTGCCAGAGCATCAATGCCAGGTATGATGGATACAATCCTCAACCTCGGTCTTAACGAAGAAGTTGTTGAAGTTATTGCAAAGAAGTCTAACAACCCTCGTTGGGCTTGGGACTGCTACAGAAGATTTATTCAGATGTATTCTGATGTAGTTATGGAAGTTGGTAAGAAGTACTTTGAAGAGCTTATCGACGAAATGAAAGCTAAGAAGGGCGTTACACAGGACGTTGAGCTTGACGCTGACGATCTTAAGGAGCTCGCTTCACAGTTCAAGGCAGAGTACAAGGCTAAAATCGGCGTTGACTTCCCTGACGATCCTAAGGAGCAGCTTATGGGCGCTATCAAGGCTGTATTCCGTTCATGGGATAACCCAAGAGCTAACGTATATCGTCGTGATAACGATATTCCTTATTCATGGGGTACTGCAGTAAACGTACAGTCAATGGCATTCGGTAACATGGGTGACGATTGCGGTACAGGTGTTGCATTTACAAGAGATCCTGCTACAGGTGAGAAGAAGCTCATGGGTGAGTTCCTTACAAACGCACAGGGCGAAGACGTAGTTGCAGGTGTTCGTACACCAATGCCAATCGCTCAGATGGCTGAAACATTCCCTGAGGCATTTGCTCAGTTCCAGACTGTTTGCAAAACTCTTGAGGATCACTACAGAGATATGCAGGATATGGAGTTCACTGTTGAGAACAAGAAGCTCTATATGCTCCAGACAAGAAACGGTAAGAGAACAGCTCAGGCTGCTCTTAAGATTGCTTGTGACCTCGTTGACGAGGGCATGAGAACAGAGGCAGAGGCAGTTGCTATGATCGACCCTCGTAACCTCGACACACTTCTCCACCCACAGTTTGATGCTGCTGCTCTTAAGGCTGCTACACCAATCGGCAAGGGTCTTGGTGCTTCACCGGGTGCTGCTTGCGGTAAGGTTGTATTCACAGCTGAAGATGCTGAGGCTTGGAACGCAAAGGGCGAGAAGGTTGTTCTCGTTCGTCTTGAGACTTCACCTGAGGACATCACAGGTATGAAGGCTTCACAGGGTATCCTCACAGTTCGTGGCGGTATGACATCACACGCTGCTGTTGTTGCTCGTGGTATGGGTACTTGCTGCGTATCAGGTTGCGGCGACATCAACATGGACGAAGCTAACAAGAAGTTCACACTCGCAGGCAAAGAGTTCCACGAGGGTGACTACATTTCAATCGACGGTTCAACAGGTAACATCTATGACGGTGTTATTCCAACTGTTGACGCTACTATCGCAGGCGAGTTTGGCAGAATTATGAGCTGGGCTGACAAGTACAGAAAGCTTAAGGTTAGAACAAACGCTGATACACCTGCTGATGCTAAAAAGGCTCGTGAGCTCGGTGCCGAGGGTATCGGTCTTTGCCGTACAGAGCATATGTTCTTTGAAGAGGACAGAATCGCTGCATTCAGAGAGATGATCTGCTCTGATACAGTAGAAGAGAGAGAAGCTGCTCTTGATAAGATTCTTCCTTACCAGCAGGGCGACTTCGAGGCTCTTTATGAGGCTCTTGAGGGTAACCCGGTTACAATCAGATTCCTTGATCCGCCACTCCACGAGTTCGTTCCTACAGAGGAAGCTGACATTGAGAAGCTTGCTGCTGCTCAGGGCAAGAGCGTTGAAGCAATCAAGGCTATCATTGCTTCACTCCACGAGTTCAACCCAATGATGGGTCACCGTGGCTGCCGTCTTGCAGTAACATATCCTGAAATTGCTAAGATGCAGACAAAGGCTGTTATCCGTGCAGCTATCAATGTTAAGAAGGCTCATCCTGATTGGACAGTTAAGCCTGAAATTATGATTCCACTCGTATGCGAGGTTAAGGAACTTAAGTATGTTAAGAAGATGGTTGTTGAAACAGCTGACGCTGAAATCGCAGCTGCAGGCATCGAGCTTGAGTACGAAGTTGGTACAATGATCGAGATCCCAAGAGCTGCTCTTACAGCTGACGAGATCGCTACAGAGGCTGACTTCTTCTGCTTCGGTACAAACGACCTTACACAGATGACATTCGGTTTCTCAAGAGATGACGCAGGTAAGTTCCTCAACGCTTACTACGATGCTAAGATCTTCGAGAACGATCCATTCGCTAAGCTCGACCAGACAGGTGTTGGCAAGCTTATGGAAACAGCTATTAAGCTCGGTAAGCCTGTAAACAACAAGCTCCACGTAGGTATCTGCGGTGAGCACGGCGGTGACCCATCATCAGTTGAGTTCTGTCATAAGATTGGTCTTGACTATGTATCATGTTCACCATTCCGTGTGCCGATCGCAAGACTTGCTGCTGCTCAGGCTGCTATTGCTGAAATGTAATTCAGTTATTTTTGTACTGATATTATATAGCGTAATATTTTGGGCTGTCCCGTTTTGGGACAGCCCTTTTGCATTGCTTAAATAATTAAAAAATCAGATCAAAGCTTTTTAAAGTCTTGCGGGCTTTGCCCACACCCACATACTTTGAAAAGTCATAATTTATTCGACATCATATTATTGAAAAGTCAGATTATTTGTGATAAAATTTACTTGAAAAGTCAGAACGGAGGAAATGATATGCTCTACAGAAAAATCGAAAAATTGATTGAAGAACATTTAAAATCTGACACTCAGAAAATTCTTTTGATTGACGGCGCAAGGCAGGTCGGAAAAACATATATTATTCGTTATGTAGGTCAAATATTATTTGAAAATTTTATTGAAATAAATATGGTTGAAGATTCCATAGGCGACCGTCTTTTTGCCAATACAAAAACTATTGAAGATTTTTATTTGCAAGTAAGTATGATTGCAGGCAATAAAATGAAAGCTAAATCCGACACATTAATATTTATAGATGAAATTCAGGCATATCCGCATTTACTTACACTGCTTAAGTTTTTATCTCAAGATAATAAGTTCACATATATAGCAAGCGGCTCGCTTTTGGGTGTAACATTGTCGCAAACAACATCAATTCCTATAGGAAGTATTCGTAAAGTACGAATGTATCAGCTTGATTTTGAAGAATTTTTGTATGCTAACGGAATGAATGAATTTGTAATCTCCGCAGTGCAAAATAAATTCAAAGAATTACAATCACTTGATGAAAATATGCACAATAAAATGATGGATTATTTTCAAAAATATCTGCTTATAGGCGGTCTTCCGGATGCAGTCAACTCATATCTTAATGAAAAAAATATTCAGTCCGTGCGAAATATCCAAAACGAAACACACGATTATTATGCAGCAGACGCATCAAAATATGATGAAGAAAAAAAGCTAAAAATACGCAGAATTTATGATCTTATTCCTTCTAATATGGAAAATAAAAAGAAACGAGTAATAGCAAAAAACATTGAAAATAAAAAAGGCAAAACTTTTACAGATTACAGCGATGAATTTGAATATCTTATAAGTGCCGGCATAGCACTTAATGTACAGGCAATTTCCAATCCTGTTTTTCCGTTAATTGAATCCACAGGAAAAAATCTGCTGAAACTATATCTTAATGATGTGGGTATTTTGACAAGTATTTTGTACGGTAATAATATCAGAGCAATTTTGGATAATAAAAGCAGTATAAATCTTGGCTCGGTATATGAAACTGTAGTGGCAAGCGAATTGACTGCGCACGGATATAAATTATTTTACTATGACAACCGCAGTAAGGGCGAAGTTGATTATTTGATAGATGACTATAACAGCCTTTCGGCAGTACCTATTGAGGTTAAATCGGGCAAAGATTACACAGTTCACAGTGTTCTTAATACATTTGTGCAAAATGAAGACTACCACATAAAAAAAGCCTTTGTAGTATCAAACGAAAGAAAAGTTCATACAAAAGGCAAAATAACTTATATTCCGATTTATTATATAATGTTTTTTAACACTAATTCAACTTTGGACAACAATATAGAATTTTAACACAGCTGAATTATAAGGTAATCTAAATAATTTATAGTTTAGCAAAATAATTATAAAAGGCTGACTCGGTATCAATTGCCGAAGTCAGCCTTTTTAGGGAGAGTATATTAAGGAAGGAAAAGAATTTGCAAACTTTTAAATCACATTAACATATTAAATAATTTTAAATTCTTATGAACATACCTTACATACATCCATAGAATAGACCATATTATCTTTTGCAACCATTGTAAGCGGCATTTCAGGCAAAATTATGTTAAAGCCTACAAGGAAGCTTTCTTCACCGCCATCGTGAAGTCCCGTTACAATTCTTACGACATTATTTTTCTTGGCAAATTCAGCCGCTGCACGATCTGCGTTCTTATCAAAAAGCACTGTCATATCCGCACCAAACTGTTTTGATACCATATTAAGGTATTCAATCTGCCAAGCTGCCTCGGTGTAATCGTGCGTAGGCTCAAGCACAGACAATACTCTTAAGTCGCAGTCCGTATCGTCTGCAATCTGCTTTGCAATCTTAATAATTCGGTCGCAATCAAACTGCAGTGTTACACAAGCAAGCACTACAGCACGCTTTTCAGTATTCATTTTGTCACCTCCAAATATTTCCGTGCGTAAGTCGCATTGCACGGTTTATAAATCGTTGTTCAGATAATCCCACAAGCGTGAGGTATCTGCCTGACCATTATATATATAATCCAAATCGGTACCATGCAGGTTAAACATATTCCTGCCGACAAGGAGTCCGATACCGAAGTCGTTGTAATCGTTTCTTGCACTGTACATAACTATATAGTGATTATTCGCATATATGAACGATGGTCTGTAAAGTCCGCCGCCGTCCCACGCTGTATAATCATCTGACGGAGAAGCTACTTTCATTGCTGTTTCCCAATTGAACCCGTCCTCCGATGCTGAAAAATACAGATTCATATGCTTTCTGTCTTTTCTATTGGTTGTAGCGCAGGCTAACAATTCATATCCACGGTTTGTTTTTATTACATCAGGGTGCCATACATATGCACCGTCTTCAAAAGTTAAGTCTGTCGGTTGAGGCTGCGACCATACACCGTTTCTCAATTCTCTGTAATAGAGTTGATAATGACACACATACCATACTTTATATGCACCGTCGTCACGGATTATGGCAGGACTCACCATATCATACTTTTCTTTTTCGTAGGTTTCAAAATAAACAAGTTTGTCGCTCCAATTATCACCGTCATACGAATATCTCATATACAATGCCATATAGTCGGTATCGTAATCCGTATATCTCCAAAACAGCTCAAGGCGGTCAAGTTCTTTGTTATATACAAGATGACTGTCCGAATTATAGCGTACGGATTTTTTATAATTTGCAAGCGGCGGCTCTGTAAATTTTACCTCCGAATAATTTATAAGATCGTTTGTTCCGACAATCTGCGGATTTTCGTAGTAGTCATTACCACTTGGATAAGGTGTGTAAGACAGCCAAAATCTGTAACCGTTCCATTCCTTACCCATATCAATCAGCTTTGGATGATATGCATTGTTCGGATAGTAACTTTCAATTGTACTGTCGGAATTTATCAAATTAAGTTTGCTTATTGAATTTGAAGAAAAATTAAAATCCTGTTTAAATTTCTTTTTTGAGTCAGTTTCTGTATTTTTACTTTTTAAATTAGTTTGTTTGCTTAAAGCGGCTGATGGTATCTGCGGCTTTGTTTCTGATGTTGATGTTGTGCTTTCACTCACACCGTTTGAAACAGCATTTCCTGTATTTGCACAGCCTGCAAAAACCGATGCAGTCATAACTGCCACAAGCAAAAATGCAAGTATTCTCTTCATATGTACCCTTTCTAAACTAAATCAGCATTACTAAGTCAATCGTCAACTTTAAAACCTTCCTCACTTATCTCCGATTCACTTGAAAAATCTTTATACTGATCTATAAATCTCCAAAACTTCCCGGCGCTGTTTACTCCGTCATTTATATAATCGCAGTTTGTACCGTAAAGATTATACATATCTTTGCCGAATAAAAGTCCCACACCAAAATTTTTGGCGTCATTTCTTCCGCCGTAAAGGACATAATACATTCCGTCCGAATACATAAATGTCGACCTGTAAAGTCCGTTGCCGTCCCAGTCAAAATCGTTACCGGTAGGCTCAAGAACCTTTTTGGCAGTGCCGAATTTCAATCCGTCATCTGACTTTGCGTAGTAAAGATTCATATGTTTTCTATCTTGCTTATCTTCGGTTGCACAAGTCAGAATTTCGTACTTATCATTATTCTTAATTAAATCTATATGCCATGTAAATGCATCGTTTTCATAAGGCAGTTTACACATTCTTATTTTTGACCATTTTCCGTCCTTGAATTCACGATACTTTACTTTATAAGCATTTACATACCACACTCTGTATGTACCGCTATCATATACAATACCGGGACTTACCATATCTTCTTTTACTCTGTCATAGGTTTCAAAAAAAGTTTCCGGTTTGCTCCATGTATTGCCGTCATATGAATAACTCATTAAAAGAGAGGCATAATTAATATCATAGTCTGTGTATCTCCATATTATCTCAAGACGATTCAAGTCATTGTTATAAACAATCTCACTGTCCGAATTAAAGCATTTGCCCTTTTTATAATCTGAGAGAACAGGTTGCGAAAATTTAATCTCGGAATAGTTAATTAAATCGTTCGATGCGACAATATGCGGATTTTCGTATTCATCATTGCCTTGCGGATACGGAGTGTATGACACCCAGTATCTGTATCCGTTCCAACCGTCTTTACCTAAATCAAGCACCTTTGGGTGGTAAGCATTGTTTGGAAAGCACTCTTCCTGATACTCATCAACGCATTTTAAGTTCAACTTTGACGGCGAATTTTTGGTAAGTTCAAATCCTGTCATATCAACATTCGGCGATGTAGTAAACTCTGCAGGCTTTTTGTTAATAACAGTTGACGCCATAGTATGCGTGTTTTCGTATTTAGATGCATCGGTATTTTCCGGTAAATTATATGCGGCAAAAACAGAAACACTTGCCACCGCAACCGCAGTAACAAATATCAACACAAACTTTTTCATTAAAAAGTTGCTCCCTTTCTATACAAATCAGCTTTTATATACGCACTTTGTATTACACTCATTAATACATATAACTATATATCTATACAGTGATTTTGTCAAGTCAAAAAGAACAACAATTTTTTTTAGATGCAAAAATGATACAAAAATCGGCGTTTCGTATGATACTATACTTTTTTCTGACTGTGTAAATATCATAGCCTCTGTATATGATTATATTATATTGACCGTGTGAAATTAAGGTGAATTTTGGCATAAGAATTATAAAAGTTTAGTTAACAATAATAAATTATGGTTTAGCGGAGTGTCGGTCGGGCATTGAAATTTAGCTAACGCTA
>ERZ773224.2708-NODE-2708-length-17700-cov-8.945254_pt1 | contig 17700 bp, 14 predicted proteins | sample MGYA00580526_ERZ773224 | MGnify/ENA primary metagenome ERZ773224 (study PRJEB29015, sample SAMEA2737743) | human gut metagenome | biome: human gut; feature: human-associated habitat; material: faeces | place: China | collected 2012 ... | reverse complement strand
CATGCCCTTCGGGCAATTAAAATCTTTTTTAAAGATTTTAATTGAAGTTCAGTATCAGTCACCTTCGGTGACAGCTCTCCCGGAGGGAGAGCCAAGGGGCTGTACTTCGTCACATAGCATGTTGACACGAGAAATGGAGCGTATCTGTACCGATACGCTCCATTCACTGTTTTATGACCACCCATTAAAACGGCTTGCTTTTTTGCACATTGTGCATTATTCGATTATCTGGATCCAGCCTTTGGGGGCTTCCAGACGACCCATCTGGATGCCGGTAAGGGTATCGTAAAGCTTCTGGATGGTGGGGCCCATACCCACGTAGTGAATTTCCTTGCCGTGATCCACAATGGTGCCCACAGGGGAGATGACCGCCGCCGTGCCGCACAGGCCGCACTCGGCAAATTCGCCGATCTCTGCCAACTCCACGGGGCGCTCCTCCACCTCCATGCCGAGATAATCCTTCGCCACCTGCAGCAGGCTGCGCCGGGTGATGGAGGGGAGAATGGTGTCGGACTTGGGGGTGACCAGCTTGCCGTCCTTGGTGACAAAGATCACGTTGGCGCCGCCGGTCTCCTCAATGTGGGTGCGGGTGGCGGAGTCCACGTAGACGTTCTCGTCAAAGCCCTTCTCGTGGGCGTCCACAATGTTGTAAAGGCTCATGGCGTAGTTTAAGCCCGCCTTGACGTCGCCGGTACCCTTGGGCGCCGCCCGGTCGAGATCGGAGATGCGCAGCTTCAGGGGCTTGATGCCGCCCTTGAAATAGGGGCCGACCGGGGTGACGAACACCCGGAACTGATACTCCGTCGCGGGCTTGACGCCGATGATGGCGTCGCTGCCGAACATGAACGGACGGACGTACAGCGTCGCGCCGGAGCCGTAGGGCGGCACCCACTGGGAGTTTGCGCGGACGGTCTCCACTACGGCCTGCACGAATCTGTCCTCGGGGAACACGGGCATTTTCAGGCGGCGGCAGGAGCTGGCCATCCGCTGGGCGTTCAGGTCGGGGCGGAAGCAGACGATGCGTCCATCCTCGGTGGTGTAGGCTTTCAGCCCCTCAAAGCAGGTCTGGGCGTATTGCAGAACGCAGGCGCACTCACTCATGGTAATGGTGGCCTGATCGGTCAGACAGCCGTCATCCCACTGGCCGTTTCGGAAATTGGAGACATAGCGCATGTCGGTCTGGACGTAGCCAAATCCCAGATTGCCCCAGTCAATATCTTTTCTTTCCATTGTAAACACCTCTCTGAAATTTTATTTCCCAATTCTAGCACCGCAGGAGGCGCAAGTCAAGCATTTGGCGCGGAAAAAAAGTATCTCACGCAGGGACATTTGTCTTTTTCAGAGGAACGCACAAAAACCGCCCCTTCTTCCCCCCTTTTTCCTGCGAAAAACTCCAAAAGGGACTTGTATTCAATATGGTAAAGTGGTAAAGTATAGGAAAGCACCCCAGAAGAAAGGACTCCGTGTTATGGATATCGTTCGACATCCCGGTGAAGATCTGTTTTTCGAGGCCATTCTGTCCCTGCGGACGGTGGAGGACTGCCGCCTGTTTTTTGAGGACGTGGCCACCATCAAGGAATTGCAGGCCATGTCCCAGCGGTTCAGGGTCGCCTGCCTGCTGGACAGCGGCGAAAACTATATCGAAGTCTCGGAATCCACCGGTGCCAGCTCGGCTACCATCAGCCGGGTCAACCGGTGCCTCGTATATGGCGGCGGCTACCGGACGGCGCTGGACAGGCTCAAGGAATCGGGAGTCTTCCCGGAGAGCGGAGAAAAATAAAACAGGGTACACCCCTTGGCTCTCCCTTTGGGAGAGCTGTCACCGAAGGTGACTGAGAGGGCTTTTTCCCTGTTTTCCCTCTCCGTCTTCGCTTCGCTCAACCGTCTCTCCCAGAAAGAGACAAGGGGGCAGTTCAATCGCGCCCCTATGCCCAAAAGCCCCGCCGTTTTCGGGTGTATCCATGTCCATTTTTCCCAATTGACAACCACTCCTGCCCATGCTATAATTTAACAGATAAGTTCAGCGGCTCATCCCGCCCGTCTTGCCGCTTTTCCGGCAGGGCGTTTTTTATGAGAAAGGAGATCAGCATGACGGATATGACGAAAGCCAAGGTTTACGCTGCTTCTTTGGGGACCGTATTTTCCGAAGGGGTTTGTTCCTCCCTTTCCGCCCCCGGTCTTTCCGGGTTCGATTCTTCTGAATATGTTATTTTTCCCGGCTTTTGTGACGTGCATGTGCATTTCAGAGAGCCGGGTTTTTCTTATAAGGAGACCATCGCCACAGGCAGCCGGGCAGCCGCCCGGGGCGGCTATACCGCGGTCTGCACCATGCCCAACCTGAACCCGGTGCCGGACAGCGTGGAGAATCTGAGAGTTCAGCGCCGTCTCATCGAGGAAACCGCCTGCATCCACATCTACCCCTACGGTGCCATCACAATCGGCGAACAGGGCGAAGCGCTTTCCGACCTGGAGGGCATGGCGCCCGACGTGGTAGGTTTTTCCGACGACGGCCGGGGCGTGCAGAGTGACGACCTGATGCGTCAGGCCATGCTTCGCGCCAAAGCCCTCGGGAAGCCCATTGTCGCCCACTGCGAGGTCAACTCGCTCTTGCGGGGCGGGTACATCCACGACGGTGATTATGCCAAAGCCCATGGCCATCGGGGCATCTGCTCCGAAAGCGAATGGGGGCAAATTGCCCGGGACTTGCAGCTGGTAAAAGAAACCGGCTGCGCCTACCACGTCTGCCACGTCTCCGCCAAGGAAAGCGTGGCGCTCATCCGCAAGGCCAAGGCCGAGGGACTGGACGTGACCTGCGAGACCGGCCCCCACTATCTGGTGATGGACGACAGCGACCTGCAGGAGGACGGCCGTTTCAAAATGAACCCGCCCCTGCGAGGAAAGGAAGACCGGGAGGCCCTGATTCATGGAATTCTGGACGGCACCATCGACATGATCGCCACCGACCACGCCCCCCACTCCGCCGAGGAAAAATCCCGCGGTCTGGAAAAAAGCGCCTTCGGCATCGTGGGCATTGAGACCGCTTTCCCGATTTTGTATACCTGTCTGGTAAAACCGGGCATTCTAAGCCTGAACAAACTATTGGAGCTTTTGTGCGTCAATCCCCGCAGACGCTTCGGTCTTCCTCTGGGGACAGACTACAGCATCTGGGACTTGAACGCCGCATACCCCATCGACCCGGAGGACTTTCTTTCCAAAGGCAGAGCCACGCCCTTCGCGGGCTGGCAGGTCAATGGAAAGTGCATCGCCACCATCTGTGACGGAAAGCTGGTATACGCCGCTCCGGAAACCCATACCGCCAAATAACGAGAGGAGAAACACCATGGCAAAAAGAACCGACATCAAGAAAATTCTCATCATTGGCTCCGGCCCCATCGTCATCGGTCAGGCTGCTGAGTTTGACTACGCCGGGACGCAGGCCTGTCTTGCCCTGAAAGAAGAGGGCTATGAGGTGGTGCTGTGCAACTCCAACCCCGCCACCATCATGACCGACACCATCATCGCCGACAAGGTCTACATGGAGCCGCTGACGCTGGAATATATCGCCAAGATCATCCGCTACGAGCGTCCCGACGCCATCATCCCCGGCATCGGCGGTCAGACAGGTCTGAATCTGGCCATGCAGCTGGAAAAGAAGGGCATTTTGCGGGAATGCCGGGTCAGGCTGCTGGGCACCTCCAGCGAGTCCATCGAGCGTGCCGAAGATCGTGAGCTTTTCAAGGAGCTGTGCCAGTCCATCGGCGAGCCGGTCATCCCCTCCGAAATTTCCTACTCCCTGGAGGAGGCCAAGGAGGCCGCCAAGCGCATCGGCTACCCCGTGGTGCTTCGTCCCGCCTTTACTCTCGGCGGCACCGGCGGCGGCTTTGCTTACAATGAAGACGAGTTGGTGGAGATCGGCCTCAACGCCTTCGCCCTCTCCCCTGTCCATCAGGTTCTGGTGGAAAAGTCCGTCAAGGGCTACAAGGAGATCGAATTTGAGGTCATGCGGGACTCCAATGACCACGCCATCACCATCTGCGGCATGGAGAACATTGACCCCGTGGGCGTCCACACCGGTGACAGCATGGTGGTCGCCCCCATCATGACCCTCAGCGACCACGACATGAAGATGCTCAACGACTCCGCCATCAAAATCATCCGGGCGCTGAAGGTGGAGGGCGGCTGCAACGTCCAGTTTGCCCTTGACCCCAATTCCTCCAAATACTATCTCATTGAGGTCAACCCCCGTGTCTCCCGTTCCTCCGCGCTGGCCTCCAAGGCCTCCGGCTACCCCATTGCCCGGGTCACCGCGAAAATCGCCGTGGGCATGGCGCTGGAGGACATTAAAATTGCCAACACCAACGCCGCCTTTGAGCCGAAGCTGGACTACGTCATCACCAAGCTGCCCCGGTTCCCCTTCGACAAGTTCACCTCCGCCATCAACATTCTGGGCACCCAGATGATGGCCACCGGCGAGGTCATGGGCATCGGCTCCAATCTGGAGGAATCCCTGCTCAAGGGCATCCGCTCTCTGGAGGTAGGCGCGAACCACATCTACCATCACAAATTCGACGACATGACCACGGAGGAGCTGCTGGACTATATCAGCGTGTTCCGCTCCGACAACATTTTCGCCATTGCGGAAATCATCTACCGGGGCGTCACCGTGGAGCAGATTCATGAGATCACCGCCATTGACGTCTACTTCCTGAACGCCATCAAGCGCATTGTGGATATGGAGGAATACCTGAAACTCCACGTCAAAGAGGCGGAAGCCCTTCTGGACGCCAAGAAGATGGGCTTCAGCGACAAATATGTAAGCCGGCTGTGGAAATGCTCCGAGACGGACGTGTCCGATTTCCGCAGAGAACACGGTATGTTCCCGGCCTTCCGCATGGTGGACACCTGCCACACCGGCGCGTATATCCCCTACTTCTACTCCTCCTACACCGGCGGGAACGTCTCCCGGCTGACGAACAAAAAGAAGATCGTGGTACTGGGCGCAGGCCCCATCCGCATCGGTCAGGGCGTGGAATTCGACTACTCCACCGTCCACGCCGTCATGACCATCAAAAAGGCGGGCTACGAGGCCATCATCATCAACAATAACCCCGAGACCGTCTCCACCGACTACACCACCGCCGACAAGCTGTATTTTGAGCCTTTGACTCCCGAGGATGTCATGAACATCATCGATTTTGAAAAGCCCGACGGCGTGATCGCGTCTCTGGGCGGCCAGACCGCCATCAATCTGGCCCAGCCCCTCCATGACCGGGGCGTGAAGATCATCGGCACCGGCTGCGAGGCCATCGACAGAGCCGAAAACCGGGACGCCTTTGAAAAGCTCCTGAAAGAGCTGGACATCCCCCAGCCCAAGGGAAAGGCCGTCACCAAAATTGAGGACGGTCTCGCGGCGGCAAACGAGATCGGCTACCCCGTGCTGGTACGTCCCAGCTTCGTGCTTGGCGGCCGCGCCATGCAGATCGTGGCAAACGAGACCCAGCTGCGCCATTACCTGAAAAGCGCCGTGGAGATCGACGAGGACAAGCCCGTTCTGGTAGACAAATACATTCAGGGCCGTGAAGTGGAGATCGACGCCATCTGCGACGGCCGGGACGTGTTCGTCCCCGGCATTATGGAGCTGGTGGAGCGCACCGGCGTCCACTCCGGCGACTCCATCTCCGTCTACCCCTCCTTCTCCATCTCCGACAAGGTCAAGGGCATCATTCTGCAATACGCCAAAAAGCTGGGTCTGGGCATCGGCATTGTCGGCCTGTTCAATGTGCAGTTCATTGTGGATCCGGAGGACAACGTGTCCGTCATCGAGGTCAACCCCCGTTCCTCCCGCACTGTCCCCTTCCTGAGCAAGGCCACGGGCTACAGCCTTGCGGACATCGCCACCGACGTGATTCTGGGTCTGAGCCTGAAGGAGCAGGGCTTCTTCGACATCTACCCCGCCGAAAAGGAGCGCTGGTACGTCAAAGCGCCGGTGTTCTCCTTCAATAAAATTCGCGGTCTGGACGCCTATCTGACGCCCGAAATGAAGTCCACCGGCGAGGCCATCGGCTATGACCGCACCATGACCCGCGCCCTGTACAAGGCGCTGCAGGCCTCCGGCATGAAGCTGCAGAACTACGGCACCGTCCTTGCCACCATCGCCGACCGGGACAAGGAGGAAGCGCTGCCCCTGATCCGCCGGTTCTACCGTCTGGGCTTCAACATCGAGGCCACTGCCGGAACTGCCACATTCCTGAAGGAAAACGGCATCCGCACCCACGTTCTGGGCAAGATCAGCGACGGCAGCGACGAAATCCCCAACGCGCTGCGTCAGGGGCACATTGCCTACGTCATCAACACCCGTGACCCCGGCTCCAGCGGCCGGGACGGCACGAAGATCCGCCGGATCGCCACGGAGCACAACGTGACGCTGTTCACGGCGCTGGACACCATCCGGGTTCTGCTGGATGTGCTGGAAGAAACCACGCTGACGATTTCTACGATTGACGCCTGAGCAGGCAACGCCAAAAATTCCCGGAAGGAGCGACCATGAAACAGAGCATTTTCACGATCCTATCCAATACCCCCCTGACGGACTGCGTCTACAAAATGGTGCTTTCCGGCGACACCTCCGCCATCACCGCCCCGGGGCAGTTTGTCAACATTCAAATCACAGGGAAGTTCCTCCGCCGTCCCATTTCCGTGTGCGACTATGACGGCAGCACCCTCACCATCGTCTACAAGGTGGTGGGCAAGGGTACGGAAATCCTCTCCCGGATGGTTCCCGGGGAGAAGCTGGACATCCTGACTGGCCTTGGCAACGGCTACGACCTCGTCCCCGCCGGGGACAGCCCCGTCTTACTGGGCGGCGGCGTGGGTGTCCCGCCGCTGTACCACCTTGCAAAACGGCTGCTTACCATGGGCAAGCAGGTGACGGTGATTCTGGGCTTTAACACCCAATCGGAAGTGTTCTATGAAGCCGAATTCCGGGCGCTGGGCTGCCGGGTGATCGTCGCCACCGCCGACGGAAGCTATGGCGTCAAGGGCTTCGCCACCACGCCCCTGAACGATCTTAATTATTCCTATTTCTACACCTGCGGCCCGGAGCCGATGCTCAAGGCGGTGTATAAAGCCACCCGCACCTCCGGACAGATGAGCTTTGAGGAACGGATGGGCTGCGGCTTCGGCGCCTGTATGGGCTGCTCCTGCAAGACCCTCACGGGATACAAGCGCATCTGCAAGGACGGCCCCGTCATGCGGAAGGAGGAAATTCTATGGGAAGCCTGAGCGTGAACCTCTGCGGCATCGAGCTGGACAACCCGGTCATCCCCGCCTCCGGCACCTTTGGCTACGGCTATGAGTTTGCCGAACTGTACGACATTAACTGCCTTGGCACCTTCTCCTTCAAGGGAACCACGAAAGAACCCCGTTTTGGAAATCCCACGCCCCGCATTGCCGAGTGTACCGGCGGCATGATCAACGCCGTGGGGCTGCAAAATCCCGGCGTGGACAAAGTCATATCCGAAGAACTCCCGAAGCTGAAAGCCTGCTTCCACAAGCCCGTCATGGCCAACGTCTCCGGCTTTTCCGTGGCGGATTACGCCTACACCTGCGAGCGGCTGGACAAAGAGGAACAGGTGGGCTGGCTGGAGGTCAACGTCAGCTGCCCCAACGTTCACGGCGGCGGCATGAGCTTCGGCACCTGCCCGGAAGCCGCCGCAGAGGTGACGGCAGCGGTGAAAAAGGTCACGAAAAAGCCCGTCATCATCAAGCTTTCCCCCAACGTCACCGATATCGTCTCCATCGCCAGAGCCTGTGAGGACGCGGGGGCGGACGGCATCAGCCTGATTAACACTCTGCTTGGTATGCGCATCGACCTGCGTACCCGCAAGCCCATCATCGCCAACAAAATGGGTGGCTTTTCCGGCCCTGCCATCTTCCCGGTGGCGCTGCGCATGGTCTATCAGGTCGCAAATGCGGTAAACGTCCCCGTGGTGGGCATGGGCGGCGTCAGCAGCGCCGAGGATGTGGTGGAAATGATGCTGGCAGGCGCTTCCGCCGTAGAGGTAGGCGCGGCCAATCTTGTAAATCCCTACGCCTGCCGGGACATCATCCGGGAGCTTCCCGCCGTCATGGAAAAATACAAAGTTGAGAATCTGAAAGACATTATAGGAGGCGCGAAATAATGGGTAAGGACGTCATTGTTGCCTGCGATTTTTCATCCGCCGAGGCGACCTTCGCTTTTCTTGACAAATTCACCGGCCGCAAGCCCTTTGTAAAGATCGGCATGGAGCTGTACTATGCGGAAGGCCCCGCCATCGTCCGGGAGATCAAAGCCCGGGGACACAAGATTTTTCTGGACCTGAAGCTCCACGACATCCCCAACACCGTGAAAAAAGCCATGTCCGTCCTGCGGAATCTGGACGTGGACATCACCAACCTCCACGCCGCCGGTACCACCGCCATGATGAAGGCCGCGCTGGAAGGTCTGACCCGGGAGGACGGCACCCGTCCCCTGCTGATCGCCGTGACCCAGCTGACCTCCACCGATCAGGCGGCCATGGAGTCCGACCTGCTCATTCATGAACCCATTGACGAAGTGGTCATGCACTACGCCGAGACCGCGAAAAACGCGGGTCTGGACGGCGTGGTCTGCTCTCCTCTGGAAGCGGGGAAGGTGCATGAGCGCTGCGGTCAGCGCTTTCTCACCGTGACCCCCGGCGTCCGCTTCGCCGACGGAGACGTAGGCGACCAGAAGCGGGTGATGACCCCAGCCGCCGCCAAGGCCATCGGTTCGGACTACATCGTGGTCGGCCGTCCCATCACGGCCGCCGCCGACCCCGTGGCCGCTTATGAACGCTGCGTGGCGGAATTCTGCGACTGAAATAAGGAGGAAGCATTTTGGAAAGCTACAAAAGAGAATTCATTCAGTTTCTGGAGATGGCCGGTGTGCTGAAATTCGGCGATTTCACCGCCAAATCCGGCCGGAAAATCCCCTATTTCATCAACGCCGGGGAGATCAAAACCGGTAAGGAAATTGCGACTCTGGGCGAATTCTACGCCCGCGCCTACCGGGAAAAGCTGGGGCAGCGGAAGGCCGTCCTCTATGGCCCCGCCTACAAGGGCATTTCCATCGCCGTGTCCGCCGCCGTTGCCCTGAGTCGGGACGGGCTGGACGTTCCCTTCTTCTTCAATCGCAAGGAAGCCAAGGATCACGGCGAGGGCGGCGTGTTCGTGGGCTACGTCCCCAAGTCCGGTGAGGACGTGGTCATCGTGGAGGACGTCATCACCGCCGGGACTGCCATCCGGGAAAGCATGGCTATCTTAAGCCGTCTGGAGGGCGTCAAGGTCGCCGCCACATTTATTATGGTTGACCGCAAGGAGCGGGGCAAGGGCGAAAAGCTGGCCATGGAGGAAGTGGAAGAGGAATTTGGCTTCCCCGTCTACTCCGTGGTGGATGTGTATGACATCATCGCCTATCTGGAAGAAAATCCCGCCAACGCCGAAAATGTGGCGCGGATCAGAAATTATCTTGCCGTGAATGGAGCGAACGCATGAGAAGTCTGAACAGCATTCTGGATTTAGGCGTAGACGAGTTGGATGGGCTGATCGCCACCGCCAAGGACATCATTGCCCACCCGGAAAACTACTGGGACAGATGCGCCCACAAGAAGCTGGCGACGCTGTTCTTCGAGCCCTCCACCCGCACCCGCCTGAGCTTTGAGGCCGCGATGCTGGAGCTGGGCGGCAGCGTCATCGGCTTCAGCGAGGCCAGCTCTTCCTCCGCCTCCAAGGGTGAAAGCGTGGCGGACACCGCCAAAATTGTCAGCTGCTACGCAGACATCATCGCCATGCGCCACCCCAAAGAGGGCGCACCCTATGTGGCAAGTCAGGCGGCCTCTATCCCCGTCATCAACGCCGGAGACGGCGGCCACAACCACCCCACCCAGACCCTTGCCGACCTGCTGACCATTTCCCGGGAAATGGGGCGGCTGGATAACCTCACCATCGGTCTGTGCGGCGACCTGAAATACGGCCGGACTGTCCACTCCCTGATTGAGGCCATGAGCCGCTACAAAGGCATTCAATTTGTTCTGATTTCCCCGGAGGAATTGAAAATCCCCGGTTTTATTCGGTATAATGTTTTTGAAAATCAGGGAATCCCCTACACGGAAGTGTCCTCTCTGGAGGAAGCCATGCCCAAGCTTGATGTGCTGTACATGACCCGCATCCAGCGGGAGCGCTTCGACGACCCATGGGAATACGAGCGGCTCAAGGACAGCTACGTCCTCGATACCGAGAAAATGAAACTTGCGAAAGGGAAAATGTGCGTCCTGCACCCCCTGCCCCGTGTCAATGAGATCAGCGTCAAGGTGGACGACGACCCCAGAGCCGCCTATTTCCGTCAGGCGCTGAACGGCAAGTACATGCGCATGGCGCTGATCCTGAAGCTTCTGGACGAAGCCGCCCGGAATCCCGCAAAAGAAGCCATCGACACGACCGGTTTGGAATACGACCGTGTCTGCCGCAATCCCAAGTGCATCACCCAGACCGAGCAGGAGCTGCCCCAGCTGTTCCGCTGCACCGACAAGGCCGCGGACATCCACAGGTGCGTCTACTGCGAGCAGAGAGCCTAATCTTTATCCCACAAAAAATGCAGAATGCCGTTGTTTCGGCATTCTGCATTTTTATTTATCCCTTATATCTCGGCTCGCAGGTCAAGTTGACGCCCAGACGCTTGAAGGTCTTTTCGTCCACCGGGGACAAGATCACCGAGGAATGTACCTCGCAGCCCCGCAGCTTGTCCAGCTGCTCCATGGCCAGTTCCGCCATGGGGTTGGTGGCGGCGCAGATGGACAGGGCGATCAGCGTCTCATCGGTGTGGAGACGGGGATTGCGGTTGCCTAAGTGGTCAACCTTCAGGTGCTGGATGGGGTCAAGCACCACCGGGGAAATCAGGTGCAGGCTGTCCCGCATACCCGCCAGCTTTTTCAGCGCGTTCAGCAGCAGCGCCGAGGACGCACCCAGAAGGTCGGAGGTCTTGCCGGTGACGATGGTACCGTCGGGCAGTTCCATGGCGGCGGCAGGCGCGCCGGTCTGCTCCGCCCGCTGCAGGGCAGGGGCGACCACCTTCCGTTCCGCCGGGGTCACACCGGCCTTTTTCATCAGCAACTCCAACTTGCGCACCGTTTCGTCGCTGCCTTTGCCCTGCTTCTGCTCGCACATGGCCACGTAGTATCTGCGGATGATCTCCTGTCGGGAGGCGAACCGGACGGCTTCGTCATCCACGATGCAGTTGCCCACCATATTCACGCCCATATCCGTGGGGGATTTGTAGGGGCAATGCCCCAGAATCTTCTCAAAAATCGCCACCAGCACAGGGAACGCTTCCACGTCCCGGTTGTAGTTGACGGTGGTGACCCCGTAGGCTTCCAGATGGAAGGGGTCGATCATGTTCACGTCGTTCAAGTCCGCCGTGGCGGCCTCGTAGGCAAGGTTCACCGGGTGGTTCAGCGGCACGTTCCAGATGGGGAAAGTCTCGAATTTGGCGTAGCCCGCCGTGTTGCCCCGGATATGCTCGTGATACAGCTGGCTCAGGCAGGTCGCCAGCTTTCCGCTGCCGGGGCCGGGGGCCGTGACCACCACCAGCGACCGGGTCGTCTCAATGTAGTCATTTTTCCCGAAGCCGTCGGGGCTGACGATGTAGCCGGTGTCGGAGGGGTAGCCCGGAATCTCAAAATGGTGATAGACCCGGATGCCCAGCCCTTCCAAGCGGGACTGGAACGCCTTCGCCAGCGCCTGTTCATGGAAGCGGGTCAGCACCACGCTGGAAACGTACAGGCCGAAGCCCCGGAAAATGTCGATCAGGCGAATGACGTCCCGGTCATAGGTGATGCCAAGATCGCCCCGAACCTTATTCTTTTCGATATCGTCGGCGTTGATGGCAATGACCATCTCCACCTGCTCCTTCAGCTGCAGCAGCATCCGCAGCTTGCTGTCCGGCTGGAAGCCCGGCAGGACGCGGGAAGCATGGTTGTCGTCATAGAGCTTGCCGCCGAACTCCAGATACAGCTTGCCGCCGAACTGGGCAATGCGCTCCCGGATGTGGGCGGACTGCATTTGCAGGTATTTATCGTTATCAAACGCCGCTTTTGTCATTTCCGTTGCCTCTTTCCCAAAAACTTTCCACCATTTTACCCTATCCGACGGGAAATAGCAAGGCCATTTCGCGGGAAAATCTTCTCTTTCGCGGGATTGCTTCTTGTTTCGGGAACGGCGCCGTGCTATAATGAACGCATCTATTTTTTCGGAGGTGTTTCCATGGAATTCAGCGTCAACCATCCGGTGCTTTACCTGCTTGCCGGAATTCTGATTGCCGTGGTTCTGGCTCAGTCGGTTTTCTTTCTTATTAAGGCTCTGCGCCGCAGCAAGGAAATCGGCATGGATCAGGCCAAAATCAAAAAAACCATCAAAACCGCCGCGCTGTTCACCATCGCCCCGGCCGTGTCCATCGTCATCAGCGTCATCACCTTAAGCAAAAGTCTGGGTATTCCCCTGCCCTGGCTGCGGCTTAGCGTAGTCGGCTCATTGAGCTATGAGGCCATCGCGGCATCCAACGCCGTCAGCGCCATGGGCTTAGAGCTTGGCAAAATCAGCGCCCTGACCGCCCAGCAATATGTCAACATCGCGTTGGTGATGACCCTGTCCATCATGGTGGGCATCTGGCTGGTGCCTGTCATCGGCAAGAAGCTGCTGCGGGGCATGACCGTTCTGGAAAACCGGGACGCCAAATGGGCGGATATTTTCCAGAATGCCATGTTTATCGGCATGATCTCCGCATTTCTGGGCTATGTGTTCTGCGATTTCTCCCGCCTGTGGACGCCGGGGGATTACGCCGCCACCTCCGGACTTGTGCCGGTATGCGTCATGGCGGTATCCGCTGCGATCATGGTGGTCTGCGGGCTGCTCATGAAGAAATTCAAGTGGAGCTGGGTCAACGATTACGCGCTGCCCATTTCTCTGGTGCTGGGCATGGCTTCCGCCATTCCCCTCACCGCGTGGCTGGGTTAAGGAGGTGCCGATATGAAAAAGCAGCTTAGCTACATCGACTCCGTTCACCGCAGCGGCACCATCTGGAACATTTCCGTGATGATTTTGCTGCTGGCCTTCCCCCTGACGGTGGCCGCCCTGTTTGGCGCCGCCCCGGACTGGGGCGCGCTGGTGGTGGGTCTGATCGCCACCGCGCCCATGTATTGGGCGGTGGGCGTCATTGAGACAATTACCTTCGTTCCCATGCTGGGCGCGGGCGGCTCCTACCTCAGCTTTGTCACCGGCAACATCTCCAACCTGAAGCTTCCCTGCGCCATCAACGCTCTGGAGCAGAACAACGTCAGCGCCAACTCCGAGGAGGGCGAGGTCATCTCCACCATCGCCATCGCCACCTCCTCCATCGTCACCACCGTCATTATCATCATCGGCGTCATTCTCATCGTCCCTCTGACCCCCGTTCTGGAAGCGCCGGTGCTGGAACCGGCCTTTGCCCAGATGCTGCCCGCCCTGTTCGGCGGACTGGGCGTAGCCTTCGTCAGCCGGAATTGGAAGATCGCCGTCGCGCCGGTGGTGCTGATGCTGGTTCTGTTCATTTTCGTCCCCGCCCTGAACGCCGGTACCGTGGGCATTATGGTGCCTGTGAGCGTGCTGTTCACCATTGCCGTTTCCCGGCTGCTTTATAAGAGAGGAGTTCTGTAAACATGATCGGATATCTGATTCTCGCCGTTCTGGTTGCATTCATCGCCGTGGTCGCCATCCGCACCATCCGCTTCCGTCCCAAGCCCCAGCCCGAAGTCACCAAGGAAGAAATCGCCTTTGACCGGGACGCCGCCGTGGATTCCCTCGCCCAGCTGGTTCGTTGCAAGACCGTGTCCTACAACGACCATTCTCTGGAGGACGAGGGGGAATTTCAGAAGCTGATCTCTCTGCTGCCGACACTTTACCCCAACGTGTTCGGCACCTGCACCTTCCAGCAGCTTCCCGACCGGGCGCTGCTGCTGCGGTGGCCGGGCAAGCAGGAAGGCGACCCTGCCGTTATGATGGCGCACTATGACGTGGTGCCTGTCAACGAGGAAAAGTGGGACAAGCCTCCCTTCGCCGGGGTCATCGAGGACGGCATTCTCTGGGGCCGCGGCACGCTGGACACCAAGGTCACCTTCAACGGCGTTCTTTCCGCCGCCAATTACCTCATCGGTCAGGGCTTCCAGCCGGAAAAGGACATTTACTTTGCCTTCTCCGGCGGTGAGGAGATCAACGGTCAGGGTGCGCCCAACATCGTGGCGTATTTCACCGAGCACGGCATCCACCCCGCCATTGTGGTGGACGAGGGCGGCGCCGTGGTGGAGAATGTGTTCCCCGGCGTGAAGCAGCCCTGCGGTCTCATCGGCATTGCGGAAAAAGGTATGCTGAACGCCCAGTACCGTACCGTCTCCGCCGGCGGCCACGCTTCCGCCCCCAAGCCCCATACCCCGGTGGGCGTTCTGGCGGCGGCCTGCAAGCGGGTGGAGGATCACCCCTTCAAGGCCCACATCGACGGCCCCGCTGCCCAGATGTTCGACACGCTGGGACGGTATTCAACGCCATTGTACCGGGTGATTTTCGCCAACATGTGGTGCTTCGGCTGGATCATTGACACTCTCGGCAAAAAGAGCGGCGGTGAAATGAACGCGCTGGTGCGCACCACCGTGGCCTTTACTCAGATGGAGGGCAGTTCCGCCCGGAACGTAATTCCTCCCGAAGCAAAAATGGTGTCCAACATCCGCCTGAATCCCGCCGACAGCGTCGCTTCCGCGCTGGCGTATCTGGAAAAGGCCGTCAACGACCCCGCCGTGGAGATCACGTCTCTGGAATCCTTTGAGCCAAGTCCCGTCTCCGAAACCGGCTGCGACGCATGGGAGAAGGTCGCCTCTGCCGTGGCGAATACATGGCCGGGCTGCATCGTCTCGCCGTACCTGATGGTGCAATGCTCCGACTCACGGCACTACCGTGACCTGAGCAACCACGTTTACCGCTTCTCCGCCATGGACTTGACCGCCGAAGAGCGCTCGACCATCCACGGCAACAACGAGCGCATCCGTCTGGAAACCGTCGCCAAAGCCGTAGAATTCTACATCCGCCTGATGCGTCAGTGCTGAAACAAAAAAGATGTCCCCCAACCCGGGAAAATCCGGGTTGGGGGATTTGTCTTAATTCAGCAGATATGCCAGGAAAGCGCCGCCGGTGATGGCGTACACCAGAATGGTGAAAGCCACAACGATCAGCGTCAGGATAAACTGAGCGATCGCCCAATTCTTCCGGGAGCGCTTCTCCGGGGAGCTGCTCACCGCCCAGACGATCAGGCAGATGAAGCCGACAATGGGAATTGCCGAGAGGATCAGGGTGCCGATCCAGGAACCGACAGACATGTCCGTGTCCTGCCGTGCGTAGGTATTGCCGTTGTAGTTGTCCATGTTATATTCCTCCTGCTTTCCAAATTTAGGGGATATAATGATTATAACACATATCTGTGAAAATGGGAATACTTTTTCGGCAAAATCTTTTCTGCAAATCGCCCCGCACACCGCAAAAAATCCCGGCAGCCGAGGCTGCCGGGATTTTTTTAGCTTAGCGTATTCTCGATTACCGGGCGTTGCGCTTCTTGTTGTAGAAGTACACACCGGCAATGGCGGCGCCGGAGACAACCATGAAGATCACGGGAATGAAGATCATATCACCGGTCTTGGGGTTGGTCTTATCGGCCTTCTCGTTGGTGGTGCTCTTGGCGTTGGCGTTGGTGATCATCACGTTGATGTGCACCTCGCTCTCCTTGCGCATCTCGTTGGTGTCCTCAATGGTGGTGTACTTCTGGGTGTCGTTGACAAAGTTGCCGACCCAGTTGCCCTTGGCCAGATACATGCCGTCATACTTGATGCCGTCGCTGGTCTTGGCGGTGTAGTAGTTCTTCACAACGGTCTTGACCTCATCCAGCGTGACCTTGCCGTCCAGAGCAATGCCCTCGGTGATATTGATGGTCTTGGCGGGATCGTCGACCTTGTTGTCCTTGAAGATGTGCAGGTAGACCTTGTAGGGGAACTTGTTGTTGGTAGTGGTGGTGTCCTTCTCGAGGTAAGCGTAGAATTCTACGTTGCCCTTGATGACGAGCTTGGCAACCTGAGCGCTGGTGTAGAGGTCACCCTTGTTGTCAATCTTCCAGCCCTTGAAGGTGTAGCCGGTCTTGTTATCGGCCTTGCTCTGAGCGTCGGAAACCTTCTTGCTGTCAATGCTGCTGCCGCTGGTCACGTTGTAGGTGGAAACGGCCTTGCCATCAGTGCCGTAGAAGGTTACTCTGACAGTACCGGCCTCGGGGGTGCTGCCGCTCTTGGCCTTGACGGTAACAGTCAGGGTATCGCCGACATTGATCGTGGTGGACAGGGACAGGTTGTTGCCCTTTTCATTGCTCTTGGCGGTAACGAACTCGTAGGAATCCTTCCAAGTGTTCAGCCAGCGGTAGGTCAGAATGTCGCTGATGACAGCGGACTTGCCGTTGACAGGCTGGAAGTTGGTATCGCTGGAAATGGCGTTGCCCTTGTCGTCAACGATATAGGTGGTGATAACCTTGGCAGGCTCTTCAACCTTCTTAGTGTTGACATACAGCTTCAGGGAGTAGCCGTCGTCGATACCGGCATACTTGATGGTGACGTCGGTGGCCTCATTGTCGGAAGCGCCGGTCCACTTGACGAACTCCTTGTCGGAGTTGACCAGGCTCAGACCCAGCTCCTTGGTCAGCTTCACGCTGCCGTCAACAGGAACGGTGATCTCGCCCTTTCTTGCATAAGAACCGTCAACATAAATCTCAACAGGAACCTTCGCGTCAACGCGGGTATCCTCGACCTTCTTGTTGAGGTACAGGTTTACGTAGTAGCCATTCGCATTTGCCTTCTTCAGGTTGTCATAGCTGATGGGGCCGGTGGTCTCTTCGTCCTTCATGTTCGTCCACTTGACGAATTCCTTGTCGCCGTAAATCAGAGTCTCGGCCAGTTCCTTCGTCAGTTCCAGTTTCTGACCGGGCTTCACGGTAACATACTTGTCAGTGACATACTTTCCGTCAACGTAGGTCTTGACGGTCAGGGTTTCATCAGCTTCCGTAGCAGCGGCCTGGAAAGGAACCGCGCAGACCAGCAGCATAGCCACCAATACGAGGCTAAGCAGCTTCTTCATTGTGTTTTTCATAGTTTCTAACCTCCTAGAAAATTGGTTGTTTTAGAAATGCTGCCGGCTCTGGAACCTTTGGTGTCGCCAATCGGGGAGGCTTTCCGCCGCTTCCGCACCCGGCATCTCTTTCATGTCTGCATGATATCACATCCGTTCCCGGATGTCAATAGGAAAATTACAAAATGTAACAGAATTCTTTACACTTTATAACATTCTTAAACATTTGCCCTTATCTTAAGAAATTTACTCCAAATTTTACCATAAAATTCGTTTTTTACCAGCTACGAAAAATGACAATCTCTGATTTCGATATCTTTTTTCTTTCAAAGGTTACAATTTTGTTGCAGCCGCCTGTGGCCTCCCGAAGCAGTCTCTGCCGCTCAGGGGGGGTGGAAAACCCCGGTGCCAGCATGGCACCGGGGTTTCCGCGAAAGGGTTTGGAAAGAAGAGAGGTAGAAAAGAGGA
>ERZ773224.2707-NODE-2707-length-17706-cov-10.953770_pt1 | contig 17706 bp, 14 predicted proteins | sample MGYA00580526_ERZ773224 | MGnify/ENA primary metagenome ERZ773224 (study PRJEB29015, sample SAMEA2737743) | human gut metagenome | biome: human gut; feature: human-associated habitat; material: faeces | place: China | collected 2012 ... | reverse complement strand
CGGCTGCACGCTCGCCGACGTCTGTGCCGCGGCGGCGCGGGTGCTGCGCTGGGGCGGACGCTTCGCGCTCGTCCACCGGCCCGAGCGGCTATCCGACCTTTTCTGCACGCTCCGCGCGCACGGGCTGGAGCCGAAGCGGCTGCGCTTCGTGGCCTCCGCGGCGGAAAAAGCGCCCTCTCTGGCACTCGTGGAGGCGCGCCGCGGCGGGAAGGCCGGTCTATCGGTTGAACCGATGTTATTCATCGGCTCAGCCGATTGGGATGAGGTCTACTTCCGGACATGAAAAACTTCACGCACGAGCACCGCCCCACGAGAAGGTGCAAGGCCGATGCGTGAAGCTTTGTGCATCCTTTCCGGCTGCCCCGCAGGGGCGAGGAAAGGGCACATATCTATTTTTGCTATGCTTTTGCAGAGCAAAAAGGACGCTCGGAGGAGCGTCCTTTTTTGCTTGTTATTCCATCGTGTTGACCGCGCCGACGAACAGCGGCAGGCCGTCTGCGCCGGTGATGGCGAAGGCGAACGGTCGGTTCAGATCCATCTCCACGACCGGCAGATCCTCCGGCATCGCCGAGGTCGCGTTCGCCATGATGGCGGTGAACGCCGCGGCCTCGCAGCCCTCCTCGTCGATCTTCACGCGCGCGGCGTGCTGCACCTGCGTGACCGCCGCCGGCTCGTCAAAATCCGCCAGCGGCGAGAAGTCCGCCCGGTCGGGATCAAATACATCGGTCACGCCGATGGATTCCATCGCTTTTGTCAGCTCTAAATCTGAGCTGACGTCAAACTTCGGCACGCTCCAGACGAGCTTCGCCGTCTGCGCCCGATCGTTGTCGTACACGTCGGTGAAGAGATCGGTCAGCGCCGCTTCGCCGCGCAGCAGCGGCGTGAGCGCCGTGCCCTCGTCGGGCAGCAGGAAGATCATGCGCTCCCCGCCGCGGAAGGAAAGCTGCGCGACGGTGTAGCCCTCGCCGCGGACATAGCTTGCGCGGTCCTCCGTCTTGTGCATGAAGTCCGCGCGCTGCGCCGCGCCGTCGGCAGCGGTGAAGGTGTCCTCGCTCGTGGCGCCGTCATAAAATTCATCGCTCCAGCGGTCCTTGAAGTAGAGCGCGGAGAGCAGCAGCATCACGGTCTCCGGCTTCGTCTCGATGTTCTTCGCCGCGTCCGCGAGCAGGCCGCCGGTGTTGGTGTTCAGCCATGCCTGCACGGCTTTGTTGGTGTCGCCGGTGCCCATGGGGGCGCTGAACACGGAGGCGTAGTAGTCGTTCGCCAGCCGCTCCACGGTCTCGGTCTTGTAGACCTGTCCCTCGCTCAGCCAGAGGGAATTGGCGAGCAGCGTTTTGCTGTTGGCGCTGTCGGTGTAGAGCGAGCGCCAGATGGCGTTCGCCGTGGTGCGGACGGTCTCCTCATCCTCCGCGCCGAGCAGGTCGAGGAGCTGGGCACGCGTCTCGCCGTCCACTGTCTCGGTGAGCATGGAGAGGGCAAGGTAGAGGTTCGCGGGCGAGTAGACCACGTTCGCCGCCTCCTCGCCGCCGAGCAGCTTGGAGACCGTCTTGGTGCTGTAGCCGAGCAGCGCGGGCGTCATGGTCTTGTCCACGCCCTCGCCCCGCAGCGCCTTGACCGCGTCGGAATAGGCGCGGGAGCGGGCGTCAAAATCGTCCCACAGCTCCTCCTGCGCCTTGTGATAGGCCTCCTCGCCCATCTTATCGTAGTCGAGCTTTTCATAGGCGGCCCACAGCTCCTCCTCGCTCGGCTCGGCGGGCAGCTCCGGCAGCTTGATCTCCGCCAGCGCGTACTGGCTCAGCAGCTTCGCGCTCACATCGTCCGGCTGTCCCGGCTCGGGCTTCGTCCCGCCCTGCTCCGGCTCGATCCGCGCGCAGCCGACGAGCAGCAGCATACTCAGCAAAAGTGCCAGATACTTCTTCATGTCGTTGTACCTCCTTGGGCGTTGTATTCCTTTGGACGAGAGCGTTGAAGAAAAAGTTCCCATTTTCCGAAAAATGTTTTGCCGCGCTCTGTTTCGCGCCGCGCACGGCGCGAAACAAATCAAAATCTGTCGCGGAGGACGCTCGCGCGCGTCCGCCCCTTTCGCGCCCGCAGGCGCGAAATAAATGAAATCGTTTTTCTGACGACATGCGCGTCAGAAAAACACCTCTCACGGAGCGAGTGTCGCAGCAGGCGTCTCGCGCCTGCGAGGCGCGGAGCGAAGTGCGGCTCCAAAAGGTATAAAAAATAAGGGCGCGCTCTGCGCGCCCTTATTTTTTAGTATGCTACTCCCCAATAGATGTCCGTCGTGGCTTCCTTGCCGCAGAACACGCACTTGCCCTTTGTGCCGGACTGGCGCAGCGGCATACAGCGGGAGGAAACGCCCGCCTTTTCCTTCATGCCCAGCTCGCACTCGCGGCTGCCGCACCACTTCGTGCGCGCAAAGCCGCCGCGGCCGGAGGCCATTTCCTTGACCTCCTCCCAAGTGGACAGGTCGAAGGTGTTCTCCTCCAGATTCGCTCTCGCTCTTTCGAGCATATTGTCGTGGATGCGGTCAAGCAGTTCCTTGACCGCGCTCTCGAGCGTGTCGAGCGCGACAAAGGTCTTTTCCCCGTTGTCGCGGCGGACGATGCAGCACTGGCCGTTCTCGAGGTCGCGCGGGCCGATCTCGATGCGCAGCGGCACACCGCGCATTTCGTACTCGGCGCACTTCCAGCCCATGGACTGGTCGGAGTCGTCCAGCTTCGTGCGCACGTCGATGGCGAGCAGGCGGGCCTTGAGCTCCTTGGCCGCCTCGGCGACCTCGGGCTTCTTGTGCGCCGCGATGGGAATGACCACCGCCTGCACGGGCGCGATGCGCGGGGGCAGGACAAGTCCGTTGTTGTCGCCGTGGGTCATGATGACCGCGCCGATCATGCGCGTGGTGGAGCCCCAGGAGGTCTGGAACGGATACTGGAGCTTGTTGTCGCGGCCGGCGAAGGTCACATCGTAGGCGCGGGAGAACTTATCGCCGAAGTAGTGGCTGGTCGCGCCCTGCAGTGCCTTGCGGTCCTTCATCATGCACTCGACGGTGTAGGTCGCCTCGGCGCCGGCGAACTTCTCCTTCTCGGTCTTGCGACCGGGAACGACGGGAATGGCGAGGACGTTCTCAAAGAAGTCCGCATAGCACTTGAGCTGCTGCTCGGTCTCGGCCCGGGCCTCCTCGGCGGTCTCGTGGATGGTGTGGCCCTCCTGCCACCAGAACTCACGGCTGCGCAGGAACGGGCGCGTGGTCTTTTCCCAGCGGATGACGGAGCACCACTGGTTGTAGAGCATCGGGAGCTGGCGGTAGGTCTGAAGCACGTTGTGCCAATGGTCGCAGAACATGGTCTCGGACGTGGGACGGAACGCCAGGCGCTCCTCCAGCTTCTCGCTGCCGCCCATCGTGACCCAAGCCACCTCGGGCGCGAAGCCGTTGACCAGCTCGCCCTCCTTCTTCAGCAGGCTCTCGGGGATCAGAACGGGCATCGCCACGTTCTCGTGGCCGGTCTTCTTGAACTCACCGTCCATGATGCGCTGGATATTCTCCCAGATCGCGTAGCCGTAGGGACGCAGGATCGTGAAGCCCTTGACGCTGGCGTACTCGACCAGCTCCGCCTTGCGGCAGATGTCGGTATACCATTGGGCGAAATCGTCCTCCATGTTGGTGATCTGTTCAACCTTCTTGTCCTGTGCCATGTTGTTTTCTCCTCTTTTTCTGCCGCCGGACGGCCAACAGGAACCGTTCCCTGCCGCGCGGCGGGTGTATTGACAAATATATATTCTACGGTGTTTCGCCCTGCTTGTCAAGCCTTGTACACGGCAGCAGAAAGGCTCCGACCGCCGTCGGAGCCTTTTTCGGTATCGGTCAGATGCGCAGCAGCCGTCGGAGCGCGATGAGCACGGCGAGCGTGACGCCGGCATAGCGCAGCAGGCTGCGCAGATCGTAGCGGACGGCGGCGAAGCCGGTCATCTCACCGGCGCGCACGGCGACATACGCCGTCTTGTCCTCCCGCTGCGACTTGGCAATGCGGATCTGCATGTGGTCTCCCTCCTCTTTTCAGCCCTCCTTGGGCTTGCAGACATCGACCCAGCCGGAGAAGTTGGAGGAATAGCGCTCCAGCTCCTCGCAGGTCATCTCGATGGCGCTGTTGCTGCTGCCCGCAGCGGGGAACACCGTCTCGAAGCGCTTGAGCGACACGTCGAGATAGGTTTTGACGTTCTCCGGCAGGGCGAACGAGCACACGCCGCCCGGGGCGTGACCGGTAAAGGCGCACGCCTCGTCAAAGGTCAGCATTTTCGCTTTCTGATGAAACTGCGCCTTGTACTTCGCGTTGTCGATCTTCTGATCGCCCGCGACGACCACGATGATCGGCTCGTCGCCGAGCTTGAAGCTCATGGACTTGGCGATGCGCGCGCCCTCGACGCCGACGGCGATGGCCGCCAGCTCCACCGTGGCGCTGGAAACGTCGAACTCGCGGATACGGCCGGCGATGCCGAAGCCCTCAAAATAGGCTCTTACTTTTTCAATGGACATGGCTTTTCCTCTTTTCCTTCTCTCTGTCTATCGCACGTCGACGCGCTCCACGCCGACGCAAAGCCCGGTATCGCTGTCGAGCGAGAAAACCGCGCCTTGCAGCTTGCACGGGCCCTCGGGTGCGCGGTAACGTCCCGCGAGGCCGCCCAAAAACGTCTCGACCGACTGCTGCGGCTCGATGCCGAGCACGCTGCGCACCGCGCCGGTCATGCCGAGGTCGGTGAGATAGCCCGTTCCCTTGGGGAACACCTCCTCGTCGGCGGTCGGCACATGGGTGTGCGTGCCCCATAGGGCGCTCACGCGCCCGTCGAGATAGTAGGCCAGCGCGAGCTTTTCGCTCGTGGCCTCGGCGTGGAAATCGACGAGCGTGAAGGTCGGCTTCTCTCCCGCTTTCAGAAGCTCGTCCGCCGTGGTGAACGGATTCGAGGCGTGGAAGCTCAGGTCGCAGCGGCCGATGAGGTTCATCACCGCGATACGCGCCGCGCCGCAGTCGTAGACCGCATAGCCGCGTCCCGGCACGCGGCTGCCGAGGTTCGCGGGGCGCAGGATATAGGGGCAGTCGTCGAGGTAATCGCGGATCTGCATTTTGCCGAAGGTGTGGTTGCCGAGCGTGATGACGTCCGCGCCCGCGGCGAAGATGTCCTCCGCGTCGTTCGGCGTCAGACCGACCATCGCGGCGTTTTCGCCGTTGACGACCGTGAAATGGATGCTCTTGCGCTTCTTGAGGCTCCGCAGGCAGCGGCTCAGGTGCTTCACGCCGCACGCGCCCACCACGTCGCCCACCGCGAGGATGTTATAGATCATTCCGGCTTCTCCTCCGTCAGCGTGTCGTAAAAGGCAAAGGTCTCGGCGAAAAGAGTCTCGCCGTAGGCGGTCAGCTTCGCGCAGTAGTCCTCGTAGGCGGCGAGCAGCCGCTCGCCCTCCGCCGTCAGCGTCGCGCCGCCGCCGTTCCGCCCGCCTGTGGAGGACCGGAGCAGCTTGACGCCCAGCCCCTCCTGCGCGGTGCGCAGGACCGTCCACGCCTTGGAGTAGGCCATGTTCATCGACATCGCCGCCGCGCGCAGCGAGTGCAGCTCGCGCACACGGCGCAGCAGCTCCGCCACGCCGGGGCCGAAGCACTTCCGGTCGGTAAAAATCCGCACGGTCAGATTGGCGTGCAGGTCATTTCGCATCGTTCCGCCCTCCGTCTTTCGTTATCTCTCCCTATGATAACGACTTTATTTCCCTTTGTCAACGCGGAAAAACGGCGGAGAAACAGCCGCTGTCGGCTCCCGCTCCGCCGTATTCCTCACCGGAAGGTGTTGTAATGCGCGTTTTCGCCGTCGAGCAGAAAGCCGTCGGTGTCATGGACGTGGGCGTTTTCCAGCATGAGACGGTAGCGCAGCTCGTTCGACATACCGCGCGCCGAGGCCGCGGTCTGCCCCGCGGGCGTGCCGGTGGGGTTGTTGTAGCTGCCGTGGAGCGTGGAGTTCGCCGTCGCATTCTTCGTGCCCGCGCGCTTGTCCGCGCTCGTGTTGCCATAGCCATTGCCATAGCGCACGACTGAATCGTTCTCCCGGCCGGTGTAGCGCGTGCCGGTCGCCGGGTCGGTCTTGAGCTCGCCGCCGACGCTGGAGCCGCTGTCGGTCTTGCCGGTCATGCCGCTCGTGGTACCGTTTTCCGCACCGTTGACATTTCCGTTCGCCGCGCCGTTGTTCTGATCCCCGCCGCAGGCGGTGAGGGAACAGAGCAGCAGCGCGGTCACGGCAAGGATCGCAAAATTTTGCTTCATTGTTTTTCTCCCCTTGTCTTTTTCCATGCAATACCCAACGGTAGTATTTCCGGCAAAAGCAAAATGCGGCACGGCAAAATCTGCAAAAAAAAGAAAGGCGCGAAGCTCGCGCCTTTCTTTGGGAAATTTTTCCTTACTTCGCGGCCTTGGCAGCCTTGAACGCCTCGATGAGCATCGGGGTGACCTTGAACAGGTCGCCGCAGATGCCGTAGTCGGCGATCTCGAAGATGGGAGCGGTCTCGTTCTTGTTGACCGCGATGATGCACTCGGACTCGCTCATACCGGCCTTGTGCTGGATGGAGCCGGAGATACCGAGGGCAATGTAGACCTTCGGGTGAACGGTCTTGCCGGTCTGACCGACCTGATGGTCGGCAGTGAGCCAGCCGGAGTCGATGGCAACACGGCTGCCGCCGACGACGCCGCCGAGCACGTCAGCCAGCTCTTCCGCCAGCTTGATGCCGCCCTCGACGTCCTTGGAGATACCACGGCCGACGGAGACGATGTAATCGGCGCCGATCAGGTCAACGAGCTTCTTCGCGGCCTTGACGACCTCGACGACCTCGGTGTCCATATCGGCCTCGCTCAGGGTGAAGCTGGGCTTGGTGATCTTCACCGCGTCCGCCTTGGCCTGATCGAAGGGAGCCTTCTTCATCACGCCGGGGCGAACGGTCGCCATGGCGGGACGGAAGCGCGGGCAGATGATGGTGGCCATCAGGTTGCCGCCGAACGCCGGACGGGTCATCTTGAGGTCGCGGGACACGTCGTGGTCCTGACCCATGACCTTGGCGGTGTTCATCTTCTCGATCTTCTCCTCGGGCAGCGTGGAGGCGCTGCGCAGGAAGTCCTTGTAGATGGGCATATCGACGTCGAGGTGCGTGCAGTCGGCGCACAGACCGGTGTGCAGACGGGCCGCGCAGCGGGGACCGAGGTCACGGCCGATGTTGGTCGCGCCGATGAGGAACGCCTCGGGCTTCATCTCGGAAACGACGTCGCAGATGACCTTGGCATAAGCGTCGGTCGTGTAGTTCTTGAGCAGGGGATGCTCGCAGACGATGACCTCGTCCGCGCCGTAGCCGCCGAGCTCCTTGGCGATGCCCTCGACGTTGTCGCCGAGCAGCAGACCGCAGAGGTTCACGCCCAGCTCGTCCGCCAGCTTGCGGCCCTCGGAGATCAGTTCAAAGGTGGTGGGCATCATCTTGCCCTGACGCTGCTCGCAGAAGACCCAAACGTTCTTGAAGGCAGCGAGATCCATGCTGTTATAATTCTCAACCATTGTCGTACTCTCCTTCCCTTAAATGATGTGTTTCTCAGACAGGATACCGGCGAGCTTCTCGCAGGTCTTCATGTCGTTGCCCTCGAGCATCTGGCCGGCGCCCTTCTGCGGGGGAGTGAAGGAGGTCAGGATGTTGGTGGGGCTGCCCTTGAGGCCGATGGTGGTGGCGTCGATCAGGGGATGATCCTTCAGGGCGTTGTAGTCCAGAACGGTCACGGGCTTGGAGTAGCACTCAAACACGCCGGAAACGCTCATGTAGCGCGGGGTGTTCAGTTCCTTGATGCAGGTGATGAGGCAGGGGGTGTTGACCTTGATGGTCATGTAGCCGTCCTCGAGCATACGCTTGATGGTCAGCGTGTCGCCGTCCTTCTGGATGTCGGCGGCGTAGGTGACCTGCGGCAGATGGAGCTTTTCCGCCATCTGGGGGCCGACCTGTGCGGTATCGCCGTCGATGGCCTGACGGCCGCAGAAGACGATGTCGTCCTTGTCGAGGCCGATGGTATCCACGGCGGCGGCGAGGATCTGGGAGGTGGCGTAGGTATCGGAGCCGCCGAACTCACGGGCGGAAACGAGATAGCCTTCGTCCGCGCCCATGGCGATCAGCTCGCGCAGCATGCCTTCTGCCGGCGGGGGACCCATGGTGACGACGAGGACCTTGCAGCCGGTGGCGTCCTTGATCTTGAGGGCGGCCTCGACGGCGTTCATATCATCGGGGTTGATGATGGTCTGCATGGAAGCGCGGTTCAGGGTACCATCGGGATTGACGGCGACCTTACCGGAGGTATCGGGGACCTGCTTAACGGAAACGATGATCTTCATTGTTTTGTTACCTCCTCTTTCTTAGTTCACGCCGAGATACTTGGCGACGACCATACGCTGGACCTCGGAAGTACCCTCATAGATCTCGGTGATCTTCGCGTCACGCATCATGCGCTCAACGGGATACTCACGGGTGTAGCCGTAACCGCCGAAGAGCTGGACCGCGCGGCGGGTGACGTCGGAAGCGGTCTCCGCGGCGAAGAGCTTGGCCATGGCAGCGTCCATGGAGTAATCCTCATGGTTCTGCTTCTTGCAGGCAGCGGCGTAAACGAGGTACTGAGCAGCCTGGGTGCGGGTGTGCATATCGGCCAGCTGGAACTGGGTGTTCTGGAACTGGCTCAGGCGGCGGCCGAACTGGACGCGCTCCTTGGTGTACTTGACCGCCTCGTTGATGGCGCCCTCGGCAAGACCCAGAGCCTGGGAAGCAATGCCGATACGGCCGCCGTCGAGGGTCTTCATAGCGATCTTGAAGCCCTCGCCTTCCTTACCGAGCAGGTTCTCCTTGGGAACGACGCAATCCTCGAAAACGAGGTCGCAGGTGGAGCTGCCGCGGATACCCATCTTCTTCTCGTGCTTGCCGGTGGAGAAGCCGGGGAAGGTGCTCTCGACGATGAAAGCGGAAATGCCGTGGTTGCCCTTGCTCTTGTCGGTCATGGCGAAGACGACGAAAGTGGAGGCAACGTTGCCGTTGGTGATAAAGCACTTGCTGCCGTTGAGGACGTAGTCGCCGTTCTCATTCTTGACAGCGATGGTCTGCTGGCCGGAAGCGTCCGTGCCGGCGCCGGGCTCGGTCAGACCGAACGCGCCGATCTTGCGGCCGGAGAGAAGGTCGGGCAGATACTTCATCTTCTGCTCCTCGGTGCCGTTCTCGAAGATCGGGGCGCAGCACAGGGAGGTATGAGCGGAGACGACGACCGCGGTGGTGCCGCAGACCTTCGCCAGCTCCTCAACGCACATGGCATAGCTCAGAACGTCGCCGCCCGCGCCGCCATACTGCTTGGGGAAGTAAATGCCCATCATGCCGAGCTTGGCCATCTTTTCGACGGTCTCCATGGGGAAGCGCTCTTCCTCATCGAGTTCTTCGGCTAAAGGCTTGACTTCGGTTTCTGCAAATTCGCGATACATTTTGCGAACCAGCAGATGCTCTTTGGACAGATGGAAATCCATAGTCTTTTTGCTCCTTCACTATAAATTATTTGGATTGTCTAATTTTTCACAAATCAGTCCCGTTCTTCTGTATTATAAGCTCTCGGCGCTCAATACGCAAGAAAAAGTCTCAAATCATTTCTCGATTTGAGACTTTCACCAAATATGCGGAAAAATTTTTGTCTCTTCTGCCCTTTTTATGAAGGAATCCTTTCATAATCGGAATTCTCTGCATTTTTCATTTTCATAGCAGACGAAAAAAGCACCGCCGAAGCGGCGCTTCGGCGGTGCTTTTTTCTCATTTGGCGTATTCGATGACCTTCGTCTCACGCAGCACATGAACCTTGATCTGACCGGGATACTCAAGCTCGCTCTCGATGCGCTTGGCCAGCTCGCGGGCGAGGATGACCATATCGTCCTCGCTCACCTGCTCGGGCTTGACCATCACGCGGACCTCGCGGCCCGCCTGAATGGCGTAGGAGGTCTCGACGCCGGGGTAGGAGCCGGTGATCTCCTCGAGCTTTTCGAGGCGCTTGATGTAGTTCTCGATGTTCTCGCGGCGGGCGCCGGGACGGGCGGCGGAGATGGCGTCGGCGGCCTGCACGAGGCAGGCGACGACGGTCTGCGGCTCGACGTCGTTGTGGTGCGCCTGCACCGCGTGGATGACGTCCTCGCGCTCATGGTACTTGCGCAGGAACTCCACGCCGAGCGCGACGTGGGTGCCTTCGAGCTCGTGGTCGACGGCTTTGCCGATATCGTGCAGCAGGCCGGCGCGCTTCGCCGTGGCGACGTCCGCGCCGAGCTCGGCTGCCATCATGCCGGCAAGATGCGCGACCTCGATGGAGTGCTGGAGCACATTCTGACCGTAGCTCGTACGGTAATGCAGGCGGCCGAGCAGCTTCACCAGCTCGGGGTGCAGGCCGCGCACGCCGGTCTCGAGCACCGCGCGCTCACCCTCGGACTTGATGACGGCGTCCACCTCACGGCGGGCCTTGGCGACCATCTCCTCGATGTGGGTAGGATGGATGCGGCCGTCGGCGATCAGCTTTTCGAGCGCCAGACGCGCGACCTCGCGGCGCACCGGCTCGAAGCAGGAGACGGTGATGGCCTCGGGCGTATCGTCGATGATGAGGTCGACACCCGTGAGCGTTTCAATGGTGCGGATGTTGCGGCCCTCGCGGCCGATGATGCGTCCCTTCATCTCGTCATTGGGCAGGGGAACCACACTGACGGTGATCTCGGCGACGTGATCGGCGGCGCAGCGCTGGATGGCGGACGCTACGATCTCGCGGGCATACTGGTCCGCTTCGTCCTTGGCGCGGGCCTCGATCTCCTTGATCTTGAGGGCGGTCTCGTGGGTGACCTCGGACTCGACCTGCTCGATCAGGTACTTCTTGGCCTCGTCAGCCGTAAAGCCGGAGATGCGCTCGAGCATCTCGGTCTGGCTGCGCTTGATGATCTTGATCTCTTCGTTCTCCTTGTCCAGAGCGGCGTGCTTCTGGGCAAGGGCCTCTTCCTTCTTCTCGATCGCGTCGGTCTTGCGGTCGATGTTTTCTTCCTTTTGCTGTAAGCGGCGTTCCTGCTTCTGCAGGTCGGCACGACGTTCCTTTTCTTCCTTCTCGTATTCCTTGCGGGAGCGGAGGATCTCCTCCTTCGCCTCCAGCGTGGCCTCGCGTTTTTTGCTCTCGGCGCTCTTGATGGCATCGTTGATGATGCGCAGCGCCTCCTCTTCGGCGTTGGCAATCTTTTCCTTATCGTCCTTCGCCTTCTTGTTGCGGTACAGAATACAAGCAAGAATACCAATGAAAAGTCCCGCCGCCAAGCCGATGACAAGGCTGGGTATATTCATTTGATTCCTCCTGTGTCCACTTTTGCTTCCATCGGAGCGGCCGGTCCGACCGTGTCCCGATGGTATATCAAAACGGGTTTTTGAATCAACAAACGGGAGAGCCCCTTCTCTCCCCTCCATAAATCCACCGAATATTGTAACCTTTTTGTAAACAAGTGTCAAGCAAAAACTATTTGTCGAAAAAGCGCGCGGGGTCAGCCGCGCGACGCACGGCTTTTGTCAAAGGGGTGATTCTCTTCCGAAGAGAACCACCCCTTTGGAACCACCCCTTTGGAACCACCCCTTTGGAACCCCAAGAGAACGCAGGGGGCAAGCCCCTTGACCCCCGGACCCCAAATCTCGACCGGATCTTCGGGAGCAGTGTGCTTGTTTTTCCGAAAACGATCCGGTCTGCTTCTATTTCCGCTCGGCCGCTCCTACGGCGTGTTTCCGCACTGCCCAATTAAAAAGCGGCATTCCCGGCTGCCCGTCAGCTCTCGATATACGCCTCGGCGGCATAGCCGAGGTTCCCATTGTACTCTACCGTGTTCCAGCCCTGCCAGGTGCCGTAGACCGTGACCGACGCACCGTTCGGCATGAGCGCGATGGTCTGCCCCGCGGCGCTCGGGTAGGCGCGCAGGCGCAGCGGCGAGCCGCTCGTGGAGACAGTCCCCTGCACGACCGGCTGCGGCTCGATGAACGGCAGGCCGAAATACTCCGTCAGCGAGCGCGCCAGCTCGCGCGCGATGGCGTCCATATTGTTCTCGACCCACGCGGCGTCGGCATAGTTGTCGTGGTAGCCCAGCTCGAGCAGGTTGGCCGGATACTTCGGCTGACGCACCTCGCCGAGCGCGGTGGTGGGCACGGTGCGCACGAGGTCGGGCAGCGGATAAACGCGCTTGAGGTTCGCGGCGAACAGCTCCGCCGCGCGCTTGCCCTCCGCGCTCGTCGGATAGTAAAACACCAGCACGCCGCGCACGCTGCCGGAGTTTTCCGGCGCGGCGGCGTTGGAGTGGAGCGCGAGATAGAAGTCAAAGCCGCCGAGGCGGTTCGCCTGCGCGATGGAGGACGCGGCGGTCATATCTGGCGTGTTGCGCACAAAGCGGATGCCATTGGCATAAAGATACGGCTCCAGCGCGTCGGCGAGCCGGTTCATATTGTACTCCTCGCTGCCGCTTCCGGTGATGTAGGGATTGGACTCCTGCGTGGAGGGGCTGAGATAGATTTTCGGCATAACGACGCCTCCCTTTCCCTGCATCTTATGAGCCGCCGCGCCGTTTCATGTGCCGGCTTCCCGACCTTGAGGGGCGATCGGGCAAAAATAAAGAGACGCCGAAGCGTCTCTTTATTTTCTCGTGTTTTCGGGAGATCAGACCGCAGCCTTCTTCTCTTTCTTGTTCTCGGCCTTCTGGATGAGCAGGATAACGATCAGAATGGCGAGGCCGGCAAGGTCGGTGACCGTACCGGGGATGACCATCAGCAGACCGCCGGCGATCAGCGCGATACGGGAGTACCACTTCAGGTCGTGGATCAGATAACCCATGAAGCCGGAGGCGATGGACGCCATACCGAGCGTCGCGGAGATGACGATGGAGGTCACGCCGAGGAAGGTGACATCGCCGACGAAGATCATCGCATTGTTATAAGCGAAGATGTAGGGGATGATGAATGCCGCGATCGCCAGACGGGTGGCGTTGAGCGCGGTCTTCATCGGGGGCGCCTTGGCGATGGCAGCACCGGCATAAGCCGCGAGCGCAACGGGAGGCGTGATGTCGGCGACGATGCCGAAGTAGAACACGAACATATTGGCAGCCAGGATGTGCATACCCATACCGTTGATAAGGATAGGCGCGCAGGTGGAGGCCATGATGATGTAGTTCGCCGTGGTGGGAACGCCCATGCCGAGGATGATGCAGCAGATCATCGTGAGGAACAGGGCGATGAACAGGTGGCCGTTGGAGAGCTTAACGACGTAGGTGATGAGCTTGCCGCCGAGACCGGTCATCGTGATGCACACGGAGATGATGCCGGCGATGCCGCAGGCAATACCGATGGACAGGCAGTTCTTGCCACCGTTTTCAAGGCCGTTGACGAACTTGCTCGGGGTCATGCGGTCGTCCTTATTGATGATGCCGACCGCGATGGCAACGATGGTGCCGTAGATGGCGCTCTTGGCCATGGTCTGACCGGCAATGACCATCCAGGTCAGGACGATCAGGGGCAGGAGCAGATAGATTTTCGGCAGCAGGAGCTTCCACTTGGGCAGTTCCTCACGCTTGAGGCCGACGAGACCGAGCTTCTTGGCCTTGAAGTGGACGCCCAGGAAGATGCCGAGGAAGTACAGGAACGCGGGCAGGATCGCACGGACGATGATGTCGGAATAGTCATAGCCGGTCATTTCCGCCATGATGAACGCCGCAGCGCCCATGATGGGGGGCATGATCTGGCCGCCGGTGGAGGACGCAGCCTCGACCGCGCCGGCAAACTCGGGGGGATAGCCGGTCCTCTTCATCATCGGGATGGTCACGGAGCCGGTGGTAACGGTGTTGCCGACGGAGGAACCGGAGACCATGCCGCACAGGGCGGAGGAGACGACCGCGACCTTCGCGGGACCGCCGGACGCCCAGCCGACCAGCGCGTTCGCGCAGTCGATGAAGAAGTTGGCGACACCGGTCGCCTCAAGGAACGCGCCGAACAGCAGGAACAGCGCAATGTAGGTCGAGCAGACGGAGATCGGCGTACCGATGATGCCGTTGGTGGTATAGAAGATGTTGTAGACCACCAGATCCATGCTCATGCCGCGGCCGATGAAGGCGTAGAGCACGAAGCAGCCCGCCACGATCAGAATGGGAAGGCCCACCGCGCGGCGGCAGCACTCCGCGAGCACCAACGTGCCGATGATGCCAAGGATAACCTCGGTCTGGCCGATGGCGATGCCCATCGCCACAATCCTCTTGAAGTTGGCAACATAGTAGAAATAGGGAATACAGCCCGCGACAGCGAGCAGGATATCATACCACGGCATGGAGTTGGGCTTTACATTGCCCTTCTTCACGGGGTAGATAAAGAATGTGAACAGGATCACAAAGCCGACGAACAGGCAGCGGCGGATCTGGCCGCTCCAGGTGGCCCACAGGTTCATGTAGACCATAAAGAGCATAAAGGCGGCCAGCACATAGCGCAGGATCTTCTTCGGCGTGCCCTCCCAGACACGGGTGTTGGACTCGCGGTCAAACTTTTTCATGATCGCGTCAACGTCTTCCATCGTACCGACTTCAACGTCTACGCTTTCAACGACGACCTCTTCGTCCAAGACTTTCTTTTCAGCGTCAGTCATTGGTGTTTTTCTCCTCCTTTTTATTGGTGAACACTGTGACGTCAATAGAGGAAGAACTCATAATTGAGCGTCACCAGCGAATTTCTTCCACACAAATCACGCAGACTGATATCCGGACCGTCCTTTACCTTCAAAAAGAAGTCGTAAACGGTGGCCACGGCATAACAGACTCCGGTTCTATCCTGATGTATGCCGGTGATGAGCATGGCTCCGTCGTCGGTATAGCTGAGCTCCTCTCCGGGATTCAGCTCCACCTGCACGCCGGCGCCGTAAGCATAGTACTTACACTCCTCGGCATAGATCTTTCCTTCACTGATCTCAAAGGTGTCCGTCAGCGGATATTGGTTGACGGAATGCTTAAAGGTAATGGAAAAGCGATCCCCCTCGTCCATGCGGTAGCGCGCATAGAGCTCGCCGCTGTCCTTATTGCGGAGCGTCAGGTAATAGCCGGCGTGGGGAATCAAGAGGGAGGCCGCTGCAATAATCAAGACTATTGCAGCGGCCATGCTTATGCGTTGTCGCAGTTGCACTTTCGCACTCTTTCAGGATCGGGTGTTCTTACAGAACGCCAATCTCCTTGTAGTACTTCTCGGCGCCGGGATGCAGGTCGAAGGAGCCGGCAACAGCACCCTCGGGGCTCAGGAAGCCGAACTTGGCCTGAGCTTTGGCCAGGTCAGCCTGATTGTCGAACATGGCCTTGGTGATCTCATAGACGACATCCTCGCTGAGGTCCTTGGAAGCGGTGAAGACGGCCTTGACGGCGACGCAGACGGTCTCGTCCGCAACGCAGGTGTAGGTGTTGGCGGGCAGGTTATCCTGGACCAGGAACGGATAGTTGGTGGTCAGATAGGAAACAGCCTCATCGCTGAGGGAGGGCATATTGAAGTTGTAGGCGGTGGCGAGGTCGGTCAGAGCGGGGGTGGGGGCGCCGGAAACGGTGAAGGCCGCATCGCACTGGCCGTTCTTGAGGGCCTCAGCGCCGCCGGAGAAGGAGTCGTACATGACCTTGATATCGTCGAAGGTCATGTCGTAGGCCTCGAGGACCTGAGCCGCGTTCAGAGCGGTACCGGAGCCGACGTCGCCGACGCAGACGGTCTTGCCGCGGAGGTCTTCAATGCTCTTGATGGAGGGGGCGGTGACGAGCTGGACGGTCTCGTTGTAAACGCCCGCGACCCACAGGGAGTTCTTGTCGGCAGCGCCGTCGAACATGGTCTCACCGCCGGAGCCGTTGTGAGCATAGTTCAGAACGTCGGACTGCAGGATGGACATCTGGGCCTGGTTGGCGGTGACGAGCTGGACGTTCGCCTTGGAGGCGCCGGAGTCGACAGCGGTGAGCTTGGACAGGCTCAGCTTGTCGCCGATGGTGGTGACGAGCGCGTTACCAACGGCATAGTAAGTACCGGTGGTGCCGCCGGTGGCGATGACGATGTCAACGGGAGCGGCGGGGGTATCGGTCTGCTGGGTGTCGCCGTCGGTGTTGGGGGTATCACCTTCCTTGCTGCCGCAGGCAACAAGAGCGAAGATCATAGCGACGGACAGGATGAGGGCTAAGAACTTTTTCATACGCAATCTCCTTTTTGTTTTACCGTTTCGGCAACGTTACCGCCGGTCAGGGACATTCTGCACAACGTTGTCCAATGTTGTGCATGAGCGTCGGCCGGCGCTTCTTCGTTTTGCAAAACGGCCAATGTACCTCTTTGAGGCATAGCCATTATAACTTATTGCAAGTTTTATTGCAAGATACTTTTGCACTTTTGGCTATTCGCACAAAATTAAGGCGGAATCCATTTTTCTTAGCCCTTTCTTTTTCCGCTCATTCCGTTATTTCACACAAATTTTTTGGTGACGACAAATTTTTACTTTTTCTTCATATATAAATTTTTCATGCACCTTATTCGAATTTATGCAAGTTTTCCTTCACAGTCCGTCATTTTGGCTAAATCCAAGGCAAAAAAACAGTCACTCTGACGAGTGACTGTTTTTCCAAAAAGATCGGTTTACTTCTGCTCCTTGTTGTCCACAACGCGCTTGAGCAGGGCGGAGAACTCGTCCACGCTCATCGCGCCGAGATCGCCGTCCGCGCGGTGGCGCGGGGAGACGGTACCGTTCTCCATGTCGCGGTCGCCGACGATGACCATGTAGGGCACCTTCTCGGTCTGCGCGTCGCGGATCTTGCGGCCAATCTTCTCGTTGCGGTAATCGACCTCGGTGCGGAAGCCCTGCTCCTCGAGCTGCGCGGCGACCTTCTCGCAGTATTCGTTTGCGCGGTCGGTGACGGGCAGGAAGCGCACCTGCTCGGGCGCCATCCACGTCGGCAGCGCGCCGGCATACTCCTCGATGAGGTAGGCGAGCGTGCGCTCGTAGCAGCCGAGAGAAGTGCGGTGGATGATGTACGGCAGCTTCTTCTCGCCGTTTTCGTCGATGTAGTACATGCCGAAGCGCTCGGCGAGCAACATGTCGATCTGGATGGTGACGAGGGTGTCTTCCTTGCCGTAGACGTTCTTATACTGGATGTCGAGCTTCGGGCCGTAGAATGCAGCCTCGTCGATGCCGATGGTGTAGTCGACGTCGAGGTCCTTGAGGATGCGCTCCATCACGCTCTGGGCGTGATCCCACTGCTCCTTCGTGCCCTCGTACTTGTTGTTCGGGTTCGCGGGATCCCACTGGGAGAAGCGGAACGTGCACTTGTCAAGAAGGCCGACGGTGCCGAGGCAGTACTTGGCAAGGTCGAGGCAGCCCTTGAACTCCTCTTCGAGCTGGTCGGGACGCAGGACGAGGTGGCCTTCGGAGATCGTGAACTGACGCACGCGGATGAGGCCGTGCATCTCGCCGGAATCCTCGTTGCGGAACAGCGTCGAGGTCTCGCCCAGGCGCATCGGCAGGTCGCGGTAGGAGCGCTGGCGGTTCAGGTAGACCTGATACTGGAACGGGCAGGTCATCGGGCGCAGGGCGAAGCACTCCTTCGTCTCATCCTGCGGGTCGCCGAGGACAAACATAC